>Ga0164242_10000535_pt1 | contig 45716 bp, 43 predicted proteins | sample OricomgcompostMG_FD_108783 | JGI IMG/M metagenome (GOLD analysis project Ga0164242, IMG submission 108783) | Miracle-Growth compost microbial communities from Emeryville, California, USA - Original compost - Miracle growth compost (MG) ... | reverse complement strand
GTCGACGACGATGAACTTGAATGCCTGTCTGGCACGCTCGAGCAGCACGTCGAGCGCCGCCGGACGCAGCTCGGGCCACCGATGCGGACCCGTGATCCCCGTCAGCATCCGAAGCTTGGGCCGGACCTCGACGGCGAGCCGGCGCAGGGCTGCCGCGTCCAACGAGCCGGCGTTCGCAGCCCGGCACGCCGCGGCGACGCCGGATCCTTCGTCGAGCAACCCGACCAGCTGCGCCAGCGCCGCGCCGTAGGTGTCCAGGTCGATGCAGAGCGTGGGATGACCGAGTCCTGCCAGCTCCGCTGCCAGGTTCACTGCGACGACACTCCGACCCGGTGCGCCGGCCGGGCCCCAGACCGCCAGCACCCGGCCCGCGGCGAGCAGCGGCCCCTGCGGATACACCGGTGCCGGATCCTCCGGGTCGCGTCCCTCGCCCACCGCGGAGACCACCGCGGCCGCGACGCCGGCAGCAGGGGCGCTGTCGGCGATCACCGCGTCGATACCGAGGCGGCGCAGCCGGTCCCGCGCGGCGACGTCGTCGGGGGCGAGTGCCACGACGGCGATGCCGGCCTCCCTCAACCGTTGCACCGCGGTGCGATCCAGCCGCCGCAGATCGGCCGAAAGCACGGCGGCCTGCGCCAGCCCCGCCGCACCGGCCGCCAGCAGGTCGGCGAGGTCGACGCAACGCCTGACCACGGTCACCCCGAGATCGATGTCGTGCAGACCTGCCGTCAGCTCAGCCTCGCGACGGGCGTCACCAATCGCGGTCAGCACTGTGACGTTCACGGTGCCGCCGTCGCCGTGGGCGCGGGCAATGCCGTGGGCGGGGGAAATGCCGTGGGCGGCGGGGTGATCCCAGCCACCACCACCGCACCGGGGACGCGAACCAGATCGAGGGTCCCGCTCTCGACCGCTCGCACAACGTCGGGCACGCTCACTGCCGGCACCTCGATGACGACAGAGACGGCGGCGCTGCTCGACAACGCACCCGACGTGCTCACCGACTCCACGGGCGCGGCGCCGATGACGAGCCTGGGGCGCACCGTCTTGTCGCGCGCCGGGTTCCTCCTCGTGCCGTAGATGTCCACGACATCCCCGCGGGTCAGGTCGAGGGGCGCATGCCCGGCACCGACCGGCACCGTCACGAGTCGTTCGGCGGCGATCGCGGGCGCCGCACCGGTCAGCGCGGCAACCGGCACCAGCTCACCGCCCGCGACGTAGCGGGTGACGACGTATCCGACGGGCGGCCGTCCGGCCGCGATGTACCGCGTCCCCTGACCGTCGAACCTCACTCGCCCGACCATGAGATCCGCGGCCACCAGGTGCTCACCCGGCACCAGCGCGCGGCGGGCGACGTACACCGACGCGTAACGGTCCGCGGCCGCCAGCACGTGTGCACCGATGACCATCGGCAAGACCACGATCACGATGCCGACGAGGAGTCGGACGTCGAACCATCTCGGCGCGGACCGGCGCACCGACCGTGGGCTGTCAGCTGTCACGGCCGGGATCCTGCCCGAGATGGATGAGCTCGGGCCGGACTCATCCACAGCGCCTAGTCGAGACGAGGACGTATCACCGCGACCGCGGGCAGCGCGAGGGTGCGGATGCCGCGAACCAGACCAGACCGGCGTGGCTCGTCCAACGAGTGCTCGGCGAGGTCGAGGTAGTCGGTCCCGACACGGTCGATGGTGCCGGTGTAGACCGTGCCGTCGGCCAGCACCACTGTCGTCGGTGTCCGGTCGCGGGACAGCACTCGAAGCACGTGGGCAAGACCCACCGCCTGGCCCGCGGCTTCCGGCCCGGACACCTCGCGGGCCGCGACCGGCAGATCCCGAGCCGTCACGATCAGTCGCGTCGCGATCACTGCGGGCAACGCGTCCCGGATCTCGAGCAGCAACCAGCCGGGACCGACGCGGCGGGCCTCGCCGATCATCACGCCGACACCGGATACGGATAGCTCGATGATTCGGCCGACCGCAGCGCGCAGCCGCCCGTCGAACGACGTCGATGCGAACTCGCGACGGGTGCGCTCGACGACCTCGGCGGCGAGCTCCCCCTCAGCGGCGGCCTCCAGCTGCAGCTCGAGATCTGCGAACAACCGGTCCCAACGCATGGCGTTCCTCTTCACCGCGGGTGTGCCCTCCGACGCGACGCAGAGTGTGGCATCGAATCCTTCACCCACAGCGCGACAGCCTGCCTTGACGCCGCACCCGGCGGCGTCGCACTCTCCCGCACCGTCCGCACTAACCGGAGGTAGCGATGACCGGCGACACCACGCCCGTGCAGACCCTGGCGGAGGTGCTGGTGTTGCGGCGTCCGCCGCGGCTCGACGGACCGTACGACGACGAGCACGCTGAGCCGCCGGCACCACTGGTCGACGGGAGCCTGGCGCTCGCATTCCCGCCGTCGGTGAGCACCGGATTGCCACTTCGGCTGGTGCCCCCCGCCGGAGCTGCCGCGCCAGGGCCGAGCATGATTCTCAGCCCGCGCCGATTCGCCGCGCCGCTCGCGCAAGGCGTCGCCGAAGTGCTGATGGGCGTGCGCCCACCGCAGCAGCTGGCACAGGCCACCACGCTCGACGTGCTGGGTCAGCTCGAGCGCAACGCCGGGCGGCTCGCGCCGAGGGACCCGGCTCGCAACAAGGCCCGACCCCGGCCGCGGGTCTCTTCGGTCCGGCTCTGCGAACCCGCGGCGGGCGTTGCCGAGGTGTGCGCCGTCGTCGACACCGGCGTACGCCGGCGCGCCATCGCGCTTCGTCTCGAGGTGGTCGACGGGCGCTGGCAGTGCACGGTCCTGCGAGTCGGATGAGGGCACCCGGCTTGGGCTGAGTGCAGCAGCAAGCCCTGTCCGCTCGCTGCCAATGCCTCTCGCGGCCGTGGGGAAATGTTGATCTTCTCTGGTGCCGCGGCACCGGCCGTCTCTATCTTCCGCCCCCATTCCAACCCGGGGAGGGGACATGCAACTCATGCCGTTGGAGCGAATCCAGTCGGCGCCGGAGCCGGCAACCGCACCGGTGCTCCGGCTGATCACCGATCGGCCGCGACCAAGTACGGAGCCGGGCTCGGTTCGCGCCGGGCGCCGGGATCCGCGAGCCGTCGCTGCGAACTTCGCCCGCGGAGTGGCGGAGGTCTTGGTCCGGGCACGCAGCGTCGATCAGCTGCGCGACCTCGCGACCTTCGATGTGATCCGGGTGATCGAGCGAGCCGCGAGCCGGCAGCACCACTTGCCGGGTCGACCCCCGCCGCAACCACGGCTCCGGTCAGTCCACCTGGCCTCACCAACCGCCGGCATCGTCGAAGCGTGCGCGGTCGTCGAAGGCGGCACCCGCGCGAAGGCGTTCGCGTTCCGGCTCGAGTACGTGCGCGAGCACTGGCGCTGCACGGTGCTGCAGCTGGGGTAGCGGTGCGCTCTGCCTCTACTGCGCCCCGGGAGCACCGTGGCAACGCTTGTATTTTCGGCCGGACCCACACGGGCAAGGCGCGTTGCGTGACGCGTTCGCGAAGCCGCCGCCCGACCCCGCGGCGGCGCTGCTCTGCTGCACCCCGCCTTCGCCATCCACCGTGGGTGCGGAGTACTGCAGACCCGACGCCGGCTGGTGGCTCGGCACGCCGAGCGCCCGACCGATTACCTCCTGCACCCTTTCCCGATCGCCGGCCGGGTGCCCTTGGGAAGCCTGCGGTGCGCCGCCGCCCGGGCCGGATGGCGCCGATGCTGCGTCGCCGGCCCCCGCCTCGGTGAACGTGCCCGGCGCCGCGGCGCCGCCGTCGACGACCGCGCCCGAGGCGACCGGCGGCTGCTCGACCGCGGCTAGCTCGTCGACGTTCACCTGGACGTAGAACAGGAAGCCGACGGCCTCCTCTTTGATCCCGTCCATCATGGCGCTGAACATGTCGAAGGCCTCACGCTGATACTCGATCAACGGGTCACGCTGGCCATAGCCGCGGAGCTGGATGCCTTCCTGCAGGTAGTCCATCTCGTAGAGGTGCTCGCGCCACTTGCGGTCGAGCACCTCGAGCAGGACGCGCCGCTCGAGCTCACGAAGCAGCGGCGTCCCGTCCGGCGCCAGCCCGAGGGCCTCCTCGCGCTTGTCGTAGGCAGCCTGCGCATCCGCGCACAGCTCTTCGACCAGGAACTCCGACGACAGGCCGCCACCGGAGCGCTCGTCGAGCTCGGCGACGCTCGCGGCGACGGGATACAGCTGCTTGAGTCCCGCCCACAGCGCGTCCAGGTCCCAGTCCTCGGCGAAGCCCTCGCTGGTGGCGCCGCTGACGTAGGCAGTCACCACATCGTCGATCATGTGCCGGATCTGCTCGTGCAGATCCTCGCCGCCGAGGACACGACGACGCTCGTCGTAGATGACAGTGCGCTGCTTGTTGAGCACCTCGTCGTACTTCAGGACGTTCTTGCGGATCTCGAAGTTCTGCTGCTCGATCTGGGTCTGCGCGGACCGGATCGACCGCGACACCATCTTCGACTCGATCGGGATGTCCTCGGGGAGGTTGAGGCGATCCATGATCGCCTCAACCATGTGGGCGTTGAACAGCCGCATCAGATCGTCGCCCAACGAGAGATAGAAGCGCGACTCGCCGGGGTCGCCCTGGCGGCCCGACCGACCGCGTAGCTGGTTGTCGATACGTCGCGAGTCGTGACGCTCGGTACCGAGGACGTAGAGGCCGCCCAACCCGACGACGTCGTCGTGCTCGGCCGCCACCGACTGTTGCGAGGACTCCAGGGCCGGCGGCCAAGCTGCCTCGTACTCGTCGGGGCCGTCGACCGGAGACAGGCCTCGTCGCGCCAGCTCATCCGCCGCGAGCACCTCGGGGTTCCCGCCGAGCATGATGTCGGTACCACGGCCAGCCATGTTGGTGGCCACCGTTACCGCGCCACGCCTGCCCGCCTGGGCGATGATCGCGGCTTCCTTCTCATGGAACTTCGCGTTGAGGACCTCGTGTGGCACGCCACGCCGCAACAGAAGGCCCGACAGCAACTCGCTCTTCTCGACGCTGGTCGTGCCGACCAGGACCGGCTGGCCCTTCTCGTGCCGCTCCGCGATGTCTTCGACGACGGCGAGCCACTTCGCCTCTTCTGTCTTGTAGACGATGTCGGCCTGATCCATCCGGATCATCTCGCGGTTGGTGGGGATCGGGACGACGCCGAGCTTGTAGACCTGGTCGAACTCGGCCGCCTCGGTGGCCGCCGTACCGGTCATTCCGGCGAGCTTGTCGTAGAGCCGGAAGTAGTTCTGCAACGTGATCGTCGCGAGGGTCTGGTTCTCCTGCTTGATCTCGACGCCCTCTTTGGCCTCGATCGCCTGGTGCATGCCCTCGTTGTAACGACGACCCTGCAGGATCCGACCGGTGAACTCGTCGACGATGAGCACCTCGCCGTTCATCACGACGTAGTCCTTGTCGCGTTTGAACAGCTCCTTCGCCTTCAACGCGTTGTTGAGGTATCCGACGAGCGGCGTGTTCACGGCCTCATAGAGGTTGTCGATGCCGAGCTCATCCTCGACGCGTTCGACGGCAGACTCCAGGACGCTCATCGTGCGCTTGGCTTCGTCGCATTCGTAGTCGACGTCGCGGGTCAGCCGGTTCGCGATGCGGGCGAACTCGATGTACCACTTCGCGTTGTGCTCCGCGGGGCCGCTGATGATCAACGGCGTACGTGCCTCGTCCACCAGAATCGAGTCGACCTCGTCGACGATCGCATAGTTGTGGCCGCGCTGGACGAGCTCGTCCTCGCTCCACGCCATGTTGTCGCGGAGGTAGTCGAAGCCGAACTCGTTGTTCGTGCCGTAGGTGATGTCACAGGCGTACGCCGCGCGACGCGCGTCCGGCGTCTGCTGGGCGAGGATCACGCCGACCGTGAGGCCCAGGAAGCGGTGGATCCGGCCCATCCACTCCGCATCGCGCTTGGCGAGATAGTCGTTGGTGGTGACGATGTGGACGCCCTTGCCGGACAGTGCGTTGAGATAGGCCGGCGCGACCCCGGTGAGCGTCTTGCCCTCACCGGTCTTCATCTCGGCGATGTTGCCGAGGTGCAGCGCGGCCGCACCCATGAGCTGGACGTGGAACGGGCGTTGGCCGAGGGTGCGGGTGGCGGCTTCACGTACGACGGCGAACGCCTCGACCATCAAGTCTTCGAGGGACTCCCCTTCGGCGTATCGCGCCTTGAACTCCGCGGTCTGACCGCGGAGCTCGTCGTCGGACATCGCGTGGAAGTCATCGGCGAGCAGCTCCACCTGAGAGGCGATCGACTCGAGGCGACGCAGGATCTTGGTCTCACCCGCGCGCAGAACTCGGTCGAATACGGCCACGGGCCCAGTCTATGGCGTCATCCCCACCAGAACGACGCGGCGATGACCGTGTAAAGGCCGATCAGCGCGGCGCCCTCGAGCCAGTCGTACTCGCCATCGATGATGACGAAGCTGACGGCCAGAACCGAGGCGACCACGGTAGTGACCAGCAACGGCGGGAAGGCCAGCGTGAAGGCCGTACCGCCGATTACGGGGGAGAGCAGCACGAGGACCGGCGCGAGGACGAGTGCGATCTGCAACGGCGAGTTGAGGATCACTGACACCGCGTGATCGGAACGACCGCGGTAGGCGAGCTGGATTCCCACGACGTTCTCGACCGCGTTTCCCGCAATCGCGACAATCACCAGGCCCGCGAACGCTTGCGAGACGTGCAACGAGTCCAGTGACGGTCGAAGCGCCGCGACGAACCAGTCGGACACGAAGGCGGCGAGCGAACCCGTGACGGCGAGAGCGCCGATCGCAATCGGAACCGGCCACAAGGTCCCGGCTGCGTGCTCCGGTGTAGCCGCCTCGTCATCGGTACGGCGCATCGATGACGGCACCGACATCGCGAAGACGGCGAGCAGCACGATCGAGGCGATGATCGACAGCGCTCGTTCGTGCGGGGCCGCCGGGCTGTGCACGTACGACGCAAGACTCGGCACGAGCAGCGCGGCGACGGCCAGGATCAGCAGCGCGACCAAGGTCCTGGCACGGTCTGCGTCAAACGGCTGCCGGCCATGCTTCAGGCCGCCGACCGCGAATGCCAGACCGAGCACCAACAGCGCATTGGACAGGATCGACCCGATGATCGCGGCTTCGACGACGCGCACCAGCCCTTCGCGCAACGCGAAGATGCAGACGAAGAGCTCGGGCAGGTTGCCCAGCGCGCTCTGGACGACGCCGGTGGCGCCCGAGCCCAGCCGATCGGCGACCTGTTCGACGCTGCGACCGACGAGTGCCGCGAGTGCCGCCAGTGCCAGCCCCGAGAAGATGAAGGTGGCGACGTGCGCCGAGCCGGAGTAGTTGAGAACGCCGGCAGCGATCGTCAGGACCGTCGCCGATCCGACGATCAGTCGGTCTGACCTTGCGAGAACCACCCGCCGTCAGGTGATCTCGAGCAGCTTCTCGCGGACGGCGTAGACGACCGCTTCCATCCGCGAGTGCAACTGCAGCTTCTCGAGGATGTTGCGGATGTGGTTCTTCACCGTGTTCTCGCTGATGAAGAGCTGTTTGGCGATGTCCCGGTTGTTCATGCCCTTGGCAACGAGGCGAAGGACCTCCATCTCCCGGTCCGTCAGCCGCGGCACGGGCACCTGCTGGCGTTCCTCGCCGCGCTTGATCATCGAAGCGAACTCGTTGAGCAGCTTCGACGCCATCGACGGCGAGATGAGCGACTGACCGCCGTGTACGGCGCGCACTGCCGAGGCGACCTCGTCGATGGGGATCTCCTTGAGCAGGTAGCCCATCGCACCGGCCTTGATGGCGTCGTAGAGGTCGGCTTCCTCGTCGCTGATCGTCAGCATGATGATCTTTGCGCTCGGCACCGCCTCCTTGATGGCGACGCAGGCGTCGATTCCACCGCGCTTCGGCATGCGGACGTCCATGAGTACGACGTCCGGGGTGTTCTCGATCGACTTCTCCAGCGCCTCGGTCCCGTCCTCGGCCTCGCCGACGACCTCGATGTCGGGCTCGGAGCCCAGCACCATCTCCAGCCCACGACGGAAGAGCGCGTGGTCGTCAACGACCAAGACGCGGATCGGGTCCCCATCGCCCGGCGGCAGCTGCTCGATTGCACTGCTGTCGGTCATGTCCGTCACGGTGTCCTCCACTTGCGCGCGTACGCACTGCGTCGGCGCGCGAGCAGGGCAGGCGTCTACTCGTCGCCGGGGCCAATAATCGCACGCGCCCCGTTGAAAGCGGCTCGGGTCGACTCCGGGCTGCGCGCGCCGTGGTGAACCCGCCGGCGGTCGGCGGCCCTGCGCAGCTGGTTGCCGAGCTTCGCGACGGCCGCATCGAAGGCGGCGAAGGCGTCCGCGGCGGCTCCTACCGCGCGCCGCGCAGGACCGCGCGCATGGTAGGTCAGCTCGACGTGGATCCGGCCGGCCGACTGGCGCGGATTGCGCTCCTCGGTCACCTCGACGTCAACCCGGTCGGCCTTGTGGTCGAGTCTGGCAAGCCGATCCAGCTTGTCCTGCACGTCTTTGCGAAACCGTTCCCCGACTGTGGTGTTACGCGACCTGACAACGATGTCCACCGGGCGGACCTCCTCGTCTCATCTGGGTAAGACTGACGGTAGTGCTATTCCCCCGGCTGCCCAACTAACAGTTTTCCGGCGCCGGGTGGCGGCGACCGCTGCGGCACCCAGGACGCACGCTCCCGCCCCGGAGAGCGCTTCCGTCGCCGCCACCAACGTGGCGCCGGTGGTGACGAGGTCATCGACGATCAGCACGGTCGCTCCTCGCACCCGCGGGACGGCGGATCGGCGCACTTCCAAGGCACCCGCCAGATTCGTCGCGCGGGCACTCGAGGACAGACCTGCGGAGTCGACCACCGGGCGCCGCTGCCGCAGGACCGCCGCGACCCGGTACCGGCGATCGCCGGCTCGCAGCCGCCGGGCCGCATGCTCAGCGAGCAGACGGATTACATCGTCGCCGCGCCGCCGGACAGTGGCGGCCGCGGACGGAACCGGCACTACCAACAACCCGCCGGCGCTGTCGGTCACGGCAGCCGTCAAGCAGCGCGCCACCACCTCACCCAGCGGTGCGGCCAAGCCGACAGCGCCGCGCTCCTTGAACTCGATCAGCATCGACCGGACCGGTCCGTCGTACTCCGACGCCACCCAGGTCGGGGGCATCCCCGCCGGGCACGGCGTCGGGACATGGCGCACCGCCGGGGCGGCGAGCGTCACTGCGCAGCGACCACAGACGAGGGACGCCGGGGTGCCGCAGCCCGAGCAGCGGGTCGGACAGATGAGATCGAGCAAGCCCATCCCGGCAGCATCGATCTGCTCCGCGCGGCGCGCCGTCGCCGGACCGCGGCTTGTGGACGCCGGGCAGCTATCCCCCGGCGTACGTCGGGGCTCGGCCGCTCGACACCTTGTGCCATCTCTGACCGACGAGCTGCCACGTCCCCGCCCGCCCCGACGCGAGGATTCGGGAACGTGGGGCCGCCGCAACCGCGACAACATCGGAGGGCAGCCCGACCTCCGACAACGCGTGCATCTGATAGCCGTTCGTGCCAACCCTCACCACGCCTCGACCCCCGCCGGGCACGGACACCGTCGTCACCAGCTCGTCCGCGTCGACCCAGGCGAGCCCGGACACGTCGTAGCTCGCGGGCACCACGACCCGCGGGCTGCGGAAGGCCAGCCGGCCGCCGCCGCGAACGACGGTGGCCAGCACCACCTCGTTCCCTGCGACGGCGCCGAGCACGAGCGCGACGCGGGTGCCGTCACGGGACACGGCGAGCGCACGGATCGCCGCACCCCGCAAGGCGGGGGCGAGAGCGATGCGGCGCTTGGCACCGGTTGCGGGAACGGCATACACCGCGCCGCTCGAGGTCGCCGCCATCGCCTCGTCGCGCGGACCGAACGCGGGTGACGTGATGCTGACGTCGCGCAGACGCTCGCGAAGGTGACCATCCGCCACCTTTCCGACAAGCAGGCGCCGCCCGGAAGCGCCGGCGCGCACCGCAGCCGCCACGAGGCCGTCGGAGCTTCGATTCGCCGCGACGGCCCGTGTGCCGCGCAGGACGGCAGGGACCGAGCCACCCAGTCCGGAAACCCTGCCGCCCACCACAACCAGTGCACCGCGAGTCGACGACGAGGCGTCCGGGTCGAACTCGGGCCACGACGACACGAGCTGGAGACTCGACACGCCGGGCGCCTCCAGCGGCGTCCCGTTCGCCAGCAGGCGAACCGCGGTGACCGAGGACAGCTGACGCAGGGTCCACACCACCTGCGCTGACAGCCGCGCGAGCTGCTGGGCAGTCAGCTGGCGGGTGCCGACTGAGAGATCCACGTCGGCGACGCCATCCGCGGTGATCGGCACGTTGCCGACCAGCGCCGTCCCTCGGGGCACCGCGGTACGCACGCCCGGCGCGAGCATCGGGTTGGGTCCGGCAATCAGCGCCCGCATCAGCGTGGTGGCGAGCCCGGGTTCGTGCGGAGACTCGAGCACCGGCTCGGGGACGACGCGCGTGCCGTCCGGTGTGAGGAAGTACAGGGCCGCCGGCTGCAGGACCCGGCCGGCGTCATCGGAGGAGATCAGCGCTCCCGCGGCGAGCTTCGAGATCCGCCAGTCGCCGGCGCGCCGGGCCACCGCGAAACGGCGCGTGATCCTCCCGGGGTCGACCCGGTACACGCCGCGCGGACCCAGCACTCCCACCCGGCTGGCGTGAACGACGACGGTGTCCCGTGCCGTGCGCACCACACGGGTGGGCTCGGCGTACACGGCGATGCCGCTGTCCGCGCTCCAGGTCGTCCCGGGCACGAGATAGGAACGCGCGACGCCGTACCCCCCGTCGCTGTCCACCATCGCCCGCAGGAACCCGCTCACCAGCTGCACCGGGCTCGCTCCGGGCAACGGCCCTGCCGGGACCTCTCGCACCGTTGCGTCGGCGAGCCCGCCACCGGCCGCGGCGATCGGCCGTCCGACCTTGACCGGCCCCGCGTCCGGAACGCCGGCACACCCCGCGACCACGAACGCCGCCGCGACCGCAACGAACCAACGGCTCCGATGACTTCTCATGCTCGCGCTCCGGCGTCTTCCGGCTCGAGCGGCAACGGTGAGGTCGTCAGCATCTCCCCCGCGTGACACGGCAACGTCACCCGGAACGTCGAGCCGCGGTCGGGCTCGCCCCACGCCTGCAGCCACCCGCCGTGCAACCGCACGTCCTCGAGCGCGATCGACAGTCCGAGACCGGTACCACCACGGGTGCGGGCACGCGCCGGATCGGCCCGCCAGAACCGGCCGAACACGAGCGACGCCTCCCCCGGCCGCAGTCCGACGCCGTGGTCACGGACGGTGATCGCGACGGCGTCGTCGCTGCCACGAAGCCTGACTTCTATCGGCTGGCCCTCACCGTGCTCGAGCGCGTTGTCGATGAGGTTGCGAAGAACGCGGTCGATTCGCCGCGCGTCGACGTCGACCACGACTGGGCTCGCGGGCAGGTCCGCAAGGATCATCGAACCCTGCCGATCAGCCAACGGGGCAGCGAGACTGATCGCCTGTCCGACCAGGTGCACCAGGTCGATGGGCTCGGCGTCCAGCACGGCCGCGCCCGCATCGTGGCGACTGATCTCGAGCAGGTCGGACAGCAGTGCCTCGAAGCGGTCCAGCTGGGCCTGCAGCAGCTCGGACGATCGCGTCAGCTCGGGCGGCAGATCGGCACTGGAGTCGTGCAACATGTCCGCGGCCATGCGAATCGTCGTGATCGGCGTACGAAGCTCGTGCGACACGTCGGCGACGAACCGCCGCTGGAGCCGGCTCAGCTCGCGCAGCTGGGAGATCTGCTGTTGAACGGTGTCGGCCATGCGATTGAAGGACGCGGCCAACGTCGCAAGGTCGTCCTCGCCGCGAACCCGCATCCGCTCCTTGAGCCGGCCGGCTGCGAGCCGCTCGGCAGTGGCGGCGGCTTGCCGGACCGGCCGGACCACCTCCCGGGTCACGACCGCGGCGATGCCGACGAGCAGCAGCACGAGCGCGGCGCCGGCGAACCACATCGTTCGCTCCACCAGCCGCAGTGTCGAAGCCTCGCGCGTCAGCGGCAGGACGTAATAGAGCTGGTAGCGCACCGACCCCGCCTGCACGGGTGCGCCGATCACCAGTGCGGCGGTGGTCTGCAACCCTGTCGTCTGCAACCGGGTGTAGGTCCACGCCTCCCGACCTTGCCGTTGCACTGTCCGCTGGAGTGCGGGCGGAATGCTCGCGACGGCCACCGCCGGTCCGTACGACGGAAGGCCAGGGGCGGCAGGCAACATGACGACGTCGGTGTCGCCTTGGTTGCTCGACAGCTCGGTGACGATGCCGTAGGCCGTCCGCTCGACGGAGTTCGGGTCGGTGTTGGGCAGCGCGAGGAACTGGTCCTGCGCGCGCTGCACGCCCGTACTGACCAGGCTCTGACCGGAGTGGACGGCGGAGCTGAGCAGACCGCTGCGCACCTGGTGCAGGATCGTGACGCCGATCAGCAAGCTGACCGTGGCCGACAACACGAGCGTCGTGGCGACCACCCGGGTCTGCAGCGACCCCCGCCACCTGTGCCGGATCGCTTTGGCCGCCCCTGCCAGGCGCGACCTCAAAGCGGACCGGCCTTGTATCCCACCCCGCGCACCGTCACCACGATGTCGGGGTGCTCGGGGTCGCGCTCGACCTTTGCCCGAAGGCGCTGGACATGGACGTTGACGAGACGGGTGTCTGCGACGTGGCGGTACCCCCACACCTGCTCGAGCAGATGGTCGCGGGTGAAGACCTGTCGCGGTTTGCGGGCCAACGCGAGCAGCAGGTCGAACTCCAGCGGCGTGAGAGCAATCGCCCGGCCATCGCGGCTCACAGCGTGGCCGGCGACGTCGATGACGACGTCACCGATCTGCAGGACCTCACCGGCAACCTCGTCATTGCGACGCAGTCGCGCCCGGATGCGCGCGACGAGCTCTTTCGGCTTGAACGGCTTCACGACATAGTCGTCCGCGCCGGACTCGAGTCCGATCACCACATCCGCCGTGTCCGCGCGCGCGGTGAGCATGACGATCGGCGTGCCGCTCTCCGCCCGGATCGCGCGGCAGACGTCGATGCCGTCGGTGCCGGGCAGCATGAGATCGAGCAGGACGAGATCGGGCTTCGTGCTGCGAAACGCCGCCAGCGCCCCGTCTCCGTCACCCACGAACGACGGTTCGAACCCTTCGTTGCGAAGCACGATGCCGAGCATCTCCGACAGCGCGGGGTCGTCATCGACCACCAGCACCCGGGCCTTCACCCCACCATCGTGACATCGCGACCGCGTCGTGCCGTGTCCCCAGCCTCCGCCGGGCGCCGGTTGCGTCCCCAGGCGCCCCGCCGGCCGGTCACCGCTCGAGAGCGCTGTCAGGTGTCGGGGACACCCTGTCGGCATGACAGGAATGGTTGTCGACGCCTGGACGGTTGTGGCTCACACCGATCGAGCGCTCACCGCGGACGCGGCGCAACGAGTAAGCGATCTCGTCACCCACGAGCTCGCCGCTGCTGTCGAACGACTGTCGGAGCTGCTCGGCCCGACCGTCGAGGTACGGGTCGAGCAGTAGCAGACGTCGCCGCCTAGTACCGGTAGGCGTCGCTCTTGAACGGCCCGTCGGCCGAAACACCGATGTAGTCGGCCTGCTCCTGGGTCAGCGTCGTGAGCTTCACGCCGAGCGCGTCGAGGTGGAGTCGCGCCACCTTCTCGTCCAGGTGCTTGGGCAGGACGTGAACCCCGACCGGGTATTCCTCGAGCTTCGTGAACAGCTCGACCTGAGCGATCGTCTGGTTCGTGAAGGAGCTGCTCATGACGAACGACGGATGCCCCGTGGCGTTGCCGAGGTTCAGCAGCCGGCCTTCGCTCAGCACGATGATCGAGTGGCCGTCGGCGAAGACCCACTCGTCGACCTGCGGCTTGACGTTCTCGCAGCGGACCCCCGGCAGGGCGGCGAGCCCGGCCATGTCGATCTCGTTGTCGAAATGCCCGATGTTGCCGACGATCGCGCCCTGCTTCATCCGGGCCATGTCCGAGGCGTTGATGATGTTGAAGTTTCCGGTCGCGGTCACGAAGATGTCGGCGGTCTCGACGACGTCCTCGAGTGTGAGCACCTGGTACCCGTCCATCGCTGCCTGCAGCGCGCAGATCGGATCGATCTCGGTGACGATCACGCGCGCGCCCTGCCCGCGCAGCGACTCGGCACACCCCTTGCCGACGTCGCCATAGCCGAGAACGACGGCCACCTTGCCGCCGATCAGGACGTCGGTGCCACGGTTGATGCCGTCGATCAGCGAGTGCCGGCAGCCGTACTTGTTGTCGAACTTCGACTTGGTGACCGAGTCGTTGACGTTGATCGCCGGGAAGAGCAGCTCACCGCGCTCGTGCATCTGGTACAGGCGGTGCACGCCGGTCGTGGTCTCCTCCGTCACGCCCTTGATGCCCCCGGAGATCGTCGTCCACCGAGTGGCGTCCTCGCCGAGTGACTTCGTGAGCAGTCTGAGGATTACCGCGTACTCCTCGGAGTCCGCGGTCGACGGGTCGGGGACGGTGCCGGCCTTCTCGAACTCGACACCCTTGTGCACCAGGAGGGTGGCGTCCCCGCCGTCGTCGAGGAGCATGTTGGGACCGGCGCCGTCCGGCCACAGCAGGGCCTTCTCGGTGCAGTCCCAGTATTCCTCGAGCGTCTCGCCCTTCCAGGCGAAGACCGGCACGCCGGATGGCGCGTCGACGCTGCCGGCCGGACCGACGACGACCGCGGCAGCCGCGTGATCCTGTGTCGAGAAGATGTTGCAGGAGGCCCAGCGCACCTCGGCCCCGAGCGCGACCAAGGTCTCGATGAGGACCGCGGTCTGGATCGTCATGTGCAGCGAGCCGGTGATCCGCGCGCCGGCGAGGGGCTGCGTCACGCCGTACTCGGCACGCATCGCCATGAGGCCGGGCATCTCGTGCTCGGCCAGTTTGATCTCTTTGCGACCGAAGTCGGCAAGCGAGAGGTCGGCGACCTTGTAGTCCATCGGGGCTCCGGGATTCGTCGGCGGGGAGATCAAGTGGGAACGGTCTGGCAGGACAACCAGGCTAGTCGTTCGCGAGCCTTGCTTTGAGGTCGTCGATTGGGCCGATTGGCGTCGGGTCGAAACCGCTGGCAAGCCCGAGATAGACAGACGCGAAGTCGACCAGCCCGACGATCGACGCGAGCCGCTCGAACCGGGACGCACCTTCTGCCGTCACCACCGAGACGCCGACACCCCGCGCGCGGGCGACCTCGGCCGACGCGTCGGCCCGAGCACTGGCCATGCCACCATCGTCGTCGCGCAGCAAGACGAGCCGGAGCCGGAACGGATCGGGGTCGGCTACCCGGTCCCGGAAGATGTCCTCCTCCGCAACCGCTCCGGCGAGCCTTCCGTCGAGCGCGACCGACTGGTTGTGGTGTGCCTCCGGCAATGCCCCAGCCATGGCTGCCGACTTCGCGTTCTCCATCACCTGACAGGCCGCGCGCGTGGCGGACACCGGGCCGACGTCACCGCACCCCCAGAACATGGGCAGCGTGCCGAGTAGCTCGGCGGCGAGCGACTTGGCCGGGTTGACGAAGGACTCGAGGTCGGGCCGGCATGCGGACGCGATCGCCTCGAGCCGCGTGGCTGCCGCTTCGAGGTCGCCAAGATCCGCGCCAAGGTCGAGCAGCCCGGCTTGCTGGGCGACGACCACCAACGGCGTGATCAGGGCCCACAGCGACGCGCGCGGCGCGAGCTGGCCGGTGACCGGGACGTAGGCGCCGTGCTCTGACCGGCAATGCAGATCGAGCGGCGAGCCCGCCGCGCCCACACCGAGCAACCGCGCCCCGCGACGCGCGGCTTCCACCGCGCTGCTCAGGGTCTCGGCCGTCGTACCGGAGCAGGACACGGCCATGACGAGGTCAGCCGCACCGACCCAGCCCGGCAGGCCGTAGCCGCGATGGACCACCACGGGCACCGGCGACTTCGCTGCCGTCAGCGCTGCGAGTACCTCGCCTGAGATTCCGGAGCCACCCATGCCGGCAACGACGATTGCGCGCGGCCGCGACTCGAGCCCGAGCTGTTCCAGCGATGCCTCTTGCACCGACCGCAGCGAGGTCCTGATCTGTGCTGCGGACCCGGCAACGACTCGGAGCATGCCCGAGGGATCCAGCGACTCGAGAGCCGCCGGATCGTCGAGGCGTTCCAGAGCGACGGTGGGCATCGATGAAGTGAGCGCGGCGAACGCCTACGCGTCCGGCTTGCGCGCCTCCTCGATCAGCAGCACGGGGATGTCGTCACGCACCGGGTAGACGTATCCACAGCCCGTACACACCAGCTCACTCGCGGCATCGTCGGCGCGAAGGTCAGCGCGACAGTTCGGGCAAGCCAGGATCTCGAGCAGCGACGGGTCGAGGTTCACAGCACGAGCCTACCGATCACGGACTAGCCGCGGATGACGGCGAGCACCTCGTCGCGCAGCCGCTCCATCGACGCCCGGTCGGCGGCCTCGACGTTGAGGCGGAGCAGCGGCTCGGTGTTCGACGGCCGGACGTTGAACCAGCCGGCGCCGTCGACCTCCACCGTGAGCCCATCGAGCTCATCGGTTCGCGCCCCGGGCCGGTCGGCGAAGGCGGTTCTCACCGCGGCGAGCGCTGCGCCGGTGTCCGCGACCTCACTGTTCACCTCGCCCGACCCGACGTAGCGGTCGTAGGACGTGAGCAACCCGGACAGTGGTCCGTCCTGACTGCCGAGCGCGGCAAGCGCATGCAGGGCCGCGAGCATGCCTGAGTCGGCGCGCCAGAAGTCACGGAAGTAGAAGTGGCCGGAGTGCTCGCCGCCGAACACCGCGCCCGTCTCCGCCATCGTCGCCTTGATGAACGAATGACCGACTCGAGTGCGCACCGGAGTTCCACCGTGCTCCCGCACGATCTCGGGCACAGCATGGGAGGTGATCAGATTGTGGATCACGGTGGCCCCCGGCTCCCGCGCCAGCTCACGCTGGGCGATGAGTGCGGTGAGAACGGACGGCGACACCGTCTCTCCCCGCTCATCGACCACGAAGCAGCGGTCGGCGTCACCGTCGAAAGCCAGGCCGATGTCGGCGCCCCGCTTGCGGACCTCGGCCTGGAGGTCGCGGAGGTTCTCGGGCTCGATCGGGTTGGCTTCATGGTTCGGGAAGCTGCCGTCGAGCTCGAAGTACATCGAGGTCAGCTCCACCGGAAGCGACTCGAAGACCTTCGGCACCGTCAGCCCGCCCATCCCGTTGCCGGCATCGACGACGACCTTGAGCGGTCGGATCTCACGGACGCCGGGTACGAGACCGAGCAGGAACTCGGCGTACTCACCGAGCAGGTCCTGCCGTGTCACGGTGCCGGGCGGAACGTCGGCGTCCGGCACGCCCGCCTCGACGAGGTCCCGAATCTCCGCCAGCCCGCTCTCGAGCCCGATCGGTGCGGCACCGGCTCGGCACAGCTTCATGCCGTTGTAGCGGGCTGGATTGTGGCTCGCCGTGAACATCACACCGGGAACATTGAGGGTGCCGGACGCGAAGTAGAGCAGGTCGGTCGACCCGAGCCCGGCGTCGACGACGTCCGCGCCCTGCGCCGTCGCTCCCGCCGCGAACGCGGCGGCGAGGCCCGGGGAGGACTCCCGCATGTCGTGCGCGATGACGATCCGGTCGGCACCGAGGTAGCTGACGAAGGCAGCGCCGAGCTCGCGCGCGAGCGGGCTGTCGAGGTCGTCGGGAACCACGCCGCGGATGTCGTACGCCTTGACGATCGAGCTGAGCCGGCTCACCCAGTGACGCTACCCACTCGTGCGCAGGCCTCCCCTCCCCTCGCTGAAGCAATGTCACATTGCCCACACGATTCGTGCGCTGGAAGACCTAACCGTGGGGGCAATGTGACATTGCTTCAGCGCTCTCGGGCCGCCCGCAGGCAGGCTCGAGGGCGAAGCAGCGAGAGCTACTTCTGCTTCGCGGTGCGGCTCAGCACGGTCGCGAAGTCGAGGGCACCCGACGCGTCCGCCCAGACCTTGTGCTCACAGGCGTGGCACGACTGGAATGTCACCGGCGTGCCGTCGGTGAGGGTCATGGCCAGCGAGGTCACCCGCTCGCTGCCGCAGGCCGGGCAGCACTCGCCGGCGCGGGCACCGGGCCGGGTCAGCGACGTGGGGGTGGCGTCGCGCTGGTCGGGAATGGTGAGGCCGGCGGCCTTCATGGCATCGATCGACTTCATCTCGGGGAACCTCCCGGTGGGCACCGGAGTTAGCGCTGGGACGGGGAAGAGCTGGGTTCGAAGCAAGACAGTCATCGGCGGAACCGCCGGATGGCTTGAATACGGGGACGATATGGGACAAACCGGATAAACCGGACTTACGTTGTCGGCGGTATCACCCGTAGATGGCCGCGGCGACCGAACTCCGCCGGCTCCGGCTCGGCGACGACGGGCACCGGCGGCAACGGACGCGCCGCCTCGCGCACCGCCTCGGCGAGCGCGGCGAGGTCGTCCTCACCGGGTAACGCGGCGTCGGCGTCGACATCGAGCCGGACGACTTCCCAGCCACGCGGCGCGGTCAGCCGGTCCGCGTGGGCGTCGCAGAGGTCGTAGGAGTGCGGCTCGGCATACGTCGCGAGCGGCCCCACCACCGCTGTGGAGTCCGAGTAGGCATAGGTGAGCGTCGCGACCGCCGGGCGGCCACATGCGGTGCGCGAGCAGCGGCGCAGAGGGCTCACGCGGCGACGGTACTCGCCGCCAGTGCCATGAAGCCATCACCGACGCCCGTGTCGCGAGGGTGATTCCGCCTAACCTGTGGCGGGATGCGGCGGGACCGGCACGGCAGGGGCGCGCGAGGTGCGCTCGCTCCGGCGAGCATGCCGATCGCGGCGAGGCCGGCGGACCGGTTCGATCGGCTCGCGAGCGCGGCGGTCGAACACGTCGAGCACCGCTGGCGCGAGCAGCTCGCCAACGTCGAGTTCGCGGTCGACCTGGTCCCACCCGCCGAGATCGACGAGCCTGCCGAGGGATCGATCGAGTCGGGCGGCGTGCTGCTCGCGCAGATCATCCCGGCGACCGGTCGGCAGCGGGCGCACATCGTGTTGTACCGAAAGCCGATCGAGCTTCGCGCGCGCGACAGCGCAGACCTCGAGGACCTGGTCCACGACATCGTCGTCCACGTCATCGCGAACTTCCTCGGGCTGGACCCGGGCGTCGTCGATCCCGGATTCGAGGAGTAGCCCCTCACCCGGTGGGCCCACCTAGCGGACGGCGAGGCGCGGCTCCTGCCGCACCTGCGGCAACGCGATGGGGAGCGGGAGCGAGGTCAGCGGTTCGGTCGTCAGGAGCGCGCCGTGGGCTCCGTGCAACAGCAGCATCCGCACGGCATGGACCGGCCCGTCTCCGGTCGACGTCACGACAAACGACCAGGGGCTGTTCGGCGACTTGACCGTGTCCGTGACATAGGCCTGTACGGTGTGGCCGGCTTCGACGTCGATGGTCCGGCTGCGACCACCCGGCGTGGTGAGACGCACCGAGCCGGCGCGGTCACCGGGTGCGGTGAGGATCAACACGCAGTCCCCACCCTCAGGCTCACGGCCGATCGCAACTGCCGCCGGCGAGGTGAGAGGGTTCGTCGCCGCGAGCCAGACAAAGTCGGGGCGCAGTCTGCGGTTGCCCGGTACCAGGCTGGCCTGTCCCGAGGCGAACACCGGCACGTCGCTGGTCAGCATCACCGCGCCGGACAGTCCGCCGAGCGCCTTCGTCACATCGACCGTCGCGGTACGGCCGGCGCCGACGACGAAGTCTCGAAGGCTCGACGGTGTGAACTGGCCGTTCGGCGTCGCGACCTTCACGGCAACGCTCGCATCCGAGTCTCCCGGATTCACGACGACCAGGCTGCGCGGACCCGCTGTCGCCGGGAATCCCGGAATGACCAGGTGGCGATCCGGAGGCAGTGTCGGCGGGACGAGGTCACCACCGTTGGAGTCCACCCCGTGGCTGCGGCGGTCGATCACCGACGCGGTGACCGCACCGCTGTCCGCATGCACGTGCATCGCCACTGTGGGGATGTCCGGCGCGACCTTGAAGATGCCCACCGGGACGCGCGAGTGGGCCGGCACCCGGATCGAGGCCAGCCGCGGGTTCTGGACCTCACCCTTCGGGGTCCACGCCGTGACGGCCACGCTCGCGTCAGTCGAGCCGGCATTGGCGAGCACCAGCCGGTTGGTGAAGCCGAGCTTTCCGTTGCCGCCCGCGAACCACCAGTCGGTGGCCGGAGGCAGGCATGCCCCACCGGCGAGCGCCCGATAGCGGCCGCTCGTCGTCTCGATCATCTGGTCGGCCACCACGCTCGCCGCGATTGTGCCCTCGACGTTGATCGCCACCGACGCGGGCTGCAGGTCACGACTGTGCACGGTCGCCCACGGACGCACCTTCAATGTGGTCGTCTTCGCCTTCGGCCCGTCGAGGACTGTCGCAGTGATGGTTCCGGTGCCATGGGTCGGGGTCGGCAGCGCGGCCCCGACGTCGGAGACCGTCGCGACCCCGGTCGTGTGTCGGGGCGAGCCGTTGACGACCGGGCAGACCAAGGTGCGCGCAACGACCGGCGCGGTGCCAGCCGCATTCCTCGTCCGATGCGACGCCGTGACGCCGGTGAACAAGGAGACCACCACGGCGACTATCACGATGCCGCCGAAGATCGGCGTGTCCCGCCTCACAGCGGTTCCTGCCGATGCGGGCGGGACCCGGCTCCGGCGCCGACGAGCACCACGGCCCCGAGCCCGAGCAGCTCGAGGACCAGCCACCAGTGACGCCCGCCGCTGTCGAACTGCACCCGCACGGTCCCGGCGTGCGGGGGGACGACGAACGCCTGCGCCCATCCGTACGCCGTGGCACGTTGCAGCGGTGCACCGTTCAGCGTCGCCCCCCAGCGCGAGTCGACCGGCTCGGCGAGCGCGAGGAGCCGGGGTGCCGTAGAGGTACCGATCGTGGCCGCGTCGTCACCGCGGAACGGCAGAACCCGGGTCGGGGCTTTCGCCGGGACAGCTCCGCCGCGGGCCGCCGTGGCGGCCGTGCCGGACAGCAGCGTCAGCTCACCCGTGGCGAGCGAGGAGTGCCACACGGTCGCGCTCGGTACCAGAACGACCGAGAGCGTGCTCGCCTGTCCCAGGGCCGACTCGACCCGCTTGGCGGTGCGAGCGGGCGCAACGATGTAGTTGATGCCGAACGGGACCAGCTCCGCCCCCGCCCCCGCCCGGCCGGCGACCAGGTCCTGGACGGCGTGAGCGAGGTGCATCGACGCGCGATCGGCCGCCGCCCCGGATGCCGGCGCATCACCCGAGCCGAGCACGGGCCCACTCGGGTCCCGAATCAGCGCGTAACGGACCAGCCCGGCATCGCCACCGAGCACCAACGCGCGACCTGCGGTCGGCAGCGCGAGCTCGGAACGGAGATACAGCGGCAGCACGGCCGGGTCGCCACCGCGAAGTGGCTTGTCGACGCCCCGGACCAGCCAGGCGCCGACCAACGTCGCGGTCGATGCGAGCGCGAGGCCGACGACGGCGACGGCGAGCGGCTGTCGCCAGCCGAAGCTCTGGTCACGCAATGCCGGCCTGGCGCCGATAGCCGCCACAACCGCGGTGAGCAAGGCGCCCGCGCCGGCGACCAGCAACGGGAGACCGGGCCAATGACGCGTGCTCGGGAAGCCCGTGGTGACACTCGCGCCACGGGTCATCAAGATCGCGACGACGACACCGAGCACGAAGACCGCGGCTCCGACGCGCGCCGCGGTGACGCGGCTGTCGCGCTGCAGGCCCAAGACGATCGCGCCGACGATCGGAATCCCGATCCAGAACGGCGGCTGCGCCGGACCGCCGGCGTGCAACAGGGCAAGGAGGATCCCCGACGGCGCCGTACGCGCGGCGTAGAACTCGGGCAGGCCGCTACCGGCGAACAGCAGGCTCGGGTGCGCGACCACGTGCCAGGTCCACGGCATCAGGACAACCAGCGGAACGACAAGAATCCCGGCGGCCACCCGGAGGTGATAGCCGGCCGCGATCGCCGGAGCCGCCACCTCAGCGCGCCGGGTGCCCGCGATGAGGACACCGCCACACACGAGCGCGGCGATGACCCACAGCAGCGGCGCGAAGGCCGTCGCCACGGCAAGCCACAACCCGGCGCGCACGGTTCGCCCGCGCACGCTCCCGACGGCCGCCGGCTGCCATGCGATCGCGATGCTGCGCGCCACACGTGGCAACACGATGGCGGCAACGATCACGTCGAGCCGGCCGGACGCGATGGCACCCGTGGCAGCGGGCAACAGGGCGTAGACGACGGACACCCAGATCCGGATCCGTACCGCCGTCGTCAGCACGCGAAGCGATGTGAACGCACTCAGGGCGGCCAGCGGAACCGCACCGAGGACGATCACGTCGACCGCGAGCCACGCCTTCCCCAGCAAGACCGTCGCGAACAGGGCGAGCAACGCGACCGACGGTGCGGCGGACGTGGTCGAGCCGACGCCGGCGGCGTGCCAGCCGCTGAAGTACGTCGACCAGAGGTCGCCGGCACCGCCCGGCGCGGGGAGCAGCCGCCCACCGTGGATCGTGCCGGACAGCACGTTGCGTTCCGCGATGAGGGCAAGGATGCTCAGCACGATCAACAGCAGCGATGCCGGTCGCCGCAGGAACTCCCCGACCGCACTTACCTCGTCGGCGAGCGACTCGACCTCTTCGGACACCGGACCGGACTCGACCGCCACGCGGCGACGTGAGACCGGCGCGTCCGGAGTCCCAGTGCCCTGCGGTCGCATCGCGACGAGGTTCGACGCCCACCGCCCCGATGGCGGGAACAGCCGTCGCAGGTCGCTGTAGCCGACCTCGCGAGCCTCGGCGCGCGCTTTTCGGCTCGCCATGATCGTGCGTGGCGAACCGAACAGCTGGCCGACCGCACTCAGCTCGGCAGCGGCCTCCCGCGGTCGACGTGACAGGACGAGAAGCGCGACCGCCTGCAGCACCCCCAGGACGACGTAACGCACCAGCAACAGCGGCACGAGCCAGTCCGCGGTGTTGGCGAGCACCACGCGCATTCCGTTGCGCCGCCTCACCGTCAGCGCCCGCAGCGGCGGTCCGCTCGGCCGGTCGCCGACGCAGCCGTCGGCGACGTGGCGCAACACGGCTCGAGGTACGACGACGACGCGCCCGCCGGCCGCGTTGACCCGCCAACCGAAGTCGATCTCTGCGGCGTACTCGGCCAGCTGCGGATCGAGCCCACCGAGAGAGTCCCAGACGTCGCGGCGGATCAGCGCGCCCGCCATTCCGACCGCGAGCACCTCGTCCGCGTCGTCGCGCTGCCCCTGGTCCGGCTCCCGGCGATCGAGTCCGGTGTCGACTCGTCCCGCGGCGTCGATCGACAGCCCCGCCTGCAGCAGCAGCGAGCCGTCCCAGTCGAGGATCTTCGGACCGGCCAGCCACACCGACGGCGAGTGAACGACCCGCAGCAACAGCTCGTCGAGCGCCTCCGGCTCGGGGGCGCTGTCGTCATGCAGCAGCCACAGCCACTCGACCGGCGCCTCGTCGCGCTGCCGGCGACTCGGGCGGCCGGCAAGGAGCTCGAGTGCCGCGGTGACAGCGGGGCCGACGCCGCCGGCCGGATCGGTCTGGATGACGTGGGAGTCCCCAACCCGGTCGGTCGCGACGGCGACAGTGCCGTCCGCGCTGCCCAGATCGACGACGACCAGCCGGTCTACCCGGCGTACCTGAGCAGCGAGCGCATCGAGCGTCGTCGGCAGTCGCTTCGCCCCGTCACGGCAGACGACGATCGCGGTGACGACGTGGCCCGGGTGCCGGGTGCGCGAGGAGGTCGGAGACATAGCGGTATCCGGCATCTACCGGCCTGTGAAGCCTACGCGGGAGCTGACGGCGTCAGCCGCAAGGCCGCACCGAGCGCCGCGTGCGAGGCACGCAAGCGAGTCCGGTTTGTCGGGGCCCCCGCGGAATCGCGAAGCGATTTCGTGGGGTACAACGCCGCGGATGGCGTCGTCAGCCCCGCGTCAGACGACCTGGCGCTTGAGGCGGCGCCGCTCACGTTCGGACAGGCCACCCCAGATGCCAAAGCGCTCATCGTGGGCCAGCGCGTACGACAGGCACTCGCCGCGAACGTCGCAGCGGCCACACACGCGCTTTGCCTCCCGGGTCGATCCCCCCTTCTCAGGGAAGAACGCCTCGGGGTCGGTCTGGGCACACAGTGCCTCGACCTGCCAGGGCAACGGCAGGGTCTCGTCCTCTGGGCCCAGCACTACGAACTGTTCGGTCATGGCGCCTCCACGTCAGCTCGCGACCGATCCGGCGGCCGCGAGGCCCGGCGTGTCCTGGTCGGAACGGTTGGGCTGCTGTCGTAGACAGCACCGCTTCGAGCCGGTGGGGAATGACACGCGTGGAATTACATGCGAGTCGTAACCCAAAAGTCAAGGGGGGTGGTGGTAATTACTCCACCCCTAAGGCCGTGGTAGGGAGACCTCAGGACTCGTCGGCCGAAGCGGCCGAGACGCTCTTCGCGGCTCGCGCCGAGGACTTCGCAGCGGTCTTCACCGCACCCGACGAGCCGCCGCTTTTCCTTGCGGGCGCTGTCTTTCTTGCCGCCGGCGCCTTCCTCGTGGCGGAGCTTGCGGCAGTCTTGGTGGTCTTCTTGGCGGTGGCCTTCCCGGCCGACTTCGGAGCCGGTTTGGCGGCGGTCTTGGCGGCGGGTCTCGCGGCCGCCTTGGCCGGCCGCTTCCGGGCAGTCGAAGCCGTCGATCTCGGCGCCGGGCGCAGTCCCGAGCGTTGCGCTACCGGTTGGGCCGGCGTCGGAAGCGGTTCGGAGAGCCGGGCGACCACGCCAGGGACGGAGGGGATGTCCAACTCGGGCTCACCGGCGTGGCTGCGGCGGAAGCGGGCCGCATCGCGACTGTCCCGGTGTCGGTCGACAGCCTCCCCGACGCGGCTCGCCACTGCGCGCCGCTCGCGCGTCGTAAGGCCGGCGGCGAACTCCTCCAACACATCGTGCAGCACGCGGTCACGCTCGCGCTCCAGAGCGCGATCACGATCGGCGAGGTAGGCCAGCAGCGCCTGCCCGGCCGCGACCAGCCGCTCGGTTCCGCCGCCGATCGAGCCGCTGACGGCACCGATCGAGTCGACCTGCTCGGCAAGCGTCGCCTGAACATCAGCGAGCACGCCCGCTGCGGCGGCACGCCCCTCCGACACGATGACGTCGGCCCGGGTCTTCCAATCGGTGCGAAGCTCGGCAAGCGCATCGGCGACGTTCGCGCTCGACCCGCCAACCGTCTCGTCGACGTGCTCGCGCACCTCGTCCAGCGCGTCGGCGAAGTCGTTGCGCAGCTCCGTCAGCTGAAGCTCCACGTCGCGCGTGTCGACGCTCGCCCGCTCAAGCGACTCGAGCACGCCCCCGAGATCGTCCAGCAGCCGCTCACGCGCGTCTGCAAAGCCGTTGAGGATGCCGTCCTGCAGCGACGCGAGGTGCTCATCGATCGGGCGCGTCGACTCATCGACAGCTGTCATGACCTCCGTGATGAGCGCCTCGATGTGACGGCGGTCGGCATCGCGCGACGCCGGGTCCTGCAGCGTCTCACCGAGGGTGCCGAGGCTGCTGGCAACCGCCTCGCCCAGGTCTTCGAGTCCAGCCCGGACCGCTTCGGCCCACTCATCGAGAGCACCGGCTTGCTCCTGCAGCGCCTCCGACGTCTTCTCGCGGTGCTGCGCGGCGGCCGAGCGCTCGCCGTTGATCGACTGCAGCAGCGCGGCGAGCCGATCATCGAGCGAGGCGATCCGTGACTCCAGCCGGTCTGACAGCGCGTCGACCGTGTCCTCGATCGCGGCGAGCCGCTCTTCGAGCTCGCTGATCTCGGCGCGAAGTCCGGTCAGGGAGGCGGCCACCACCGGTCCGACCGGCAGCCCGCCGTCACCATTCGTGGCGGCGGGTCGTCCGACCAGCATCTCGAGCCGGTTGATCAGCGCCGGTCGCTCATCGGCCTGCGTCTCCGTCACGCTGACTCCCCTGGTTTCCATCAGCACCGCAGCGAGTGGAACGAATATGGCGGTTGGAACCTTACGCGCGAATCACTGCGGGCGCTCGCCGCACCCGCGCCGACGTGCGAAAGACTGCTGGACGTGCGGGTGACGGCATGCGGATAGCCGCATTGTGTGGCGGGATCGGCGGCGCCCGGTTCCTCCTGGGGCTGCGCACCCTCGGGCACGACGTCACCGCGATCGTCAATACCGGGGACGACCTGACCGTCCTGGGTCTTCGGATCTGCCCGGATCTCGACAGCGTCGTCTACACGCTCGGCGGCGGCATATCCGCCGAGCGAGGCTGGGGACGAGACGGCGAGACCTTCCGGGTGCGCGATGAGCTCGCGGCGTACGCCGGGTCCGTCGCCGCCGCCGAGCCGCTCGTTCCCCACTGGTTCGGCCTCGGCGACCTCGACCTCGCCACCCACCTGCTACGCACCCGGTGGCTGGCGGACGGGGTGTCGCTGTCGACCGTCACGCAGCGGTTGTGCGAACGCTGGCACACCGGCCTTCGGGTGATCCCGGCGAGCGACGACTGGCTCGAGACCCACGTTCAGCTCTCGGACGGGTCGGTCGTGCACTTTCAGGAGTGGTGGGTCCGGATGCAGGCACAGGTGCCCGCGACCGGCTTCGAGGTGCGCGGGTCCGAGACCGCGAAGGCGGCACCGGGGGTCACCGCGGCGATCAACGGCGCGGACGTCGTCCTGCTGGCCCCGAGCAATCCCGTGGTGTCGATCGGGTCCATCCTGGCGGTGCCCGGAATCGCGGCGGCGGTGCGCGAGACCCGCGCGACCGTCGTCGGCCTGTCCCCCATCGTCGGCGGCTCCCCCGTCCGCGGAATGGCGGACGCCTGCCTTGCCGCGATCGGTGTCGAGACGGCCGCTGACGCCGTCGCGCACCATTACGGAGCCCGCCGGTCGGGCGGGTTGATCGACGGTTGGCTGGTCGACGAGACAGACGGCGACCTGGCCGCTCCGCTGGCCGCGGCCGGCTTCGCCTGTCGTGCGGTCCCCCTGTTGATGCACGACGTCGCGGCTACCGCGGCAATGGCTCGCGCCGCCGTCGACCTTGCGGTGGAGCTGGCGTGACATCGGCCATCCAGATCTGGGCGCTCGAGGGCATCCCCGAGGTCGGCGAGGGCGACGACATCGCCGGGTTGATCGTCGCAACCGGCGTCGAGCTGCGCGACGGCGATGTCGTAGTGGTCACCAGCAAGATCGTGTCCAAGTCGGAAGGCCGCCTCGTCACGGGCAGCCGCGAGGATCATCTAGCCGCCGAGACCGTTCGCGTCGTCGCCCAGCGAGGCCGAACGCAGATCGTCCAGACCCGGCACGGGCTCGTGCTCGCGGCCGCCGGGATCGACGAAAGCAACGTCCCCGACGGCACGGTTGCGTTGTTGCCGCTCGACCCGGACGCATCAGCGCGACGGATCCGGGCGGGTCTGCGGTCGCGCCTGGACATCGACGTTGCCGTGATCATCACCGACACGATGGGCCGGCCATGGCGCGACGGCGTCGTGGACAGCGCCATCGGCGCGGCAGGCATCGAGGTGCTCGAGGACCTGCGGGGCAGCAGCGACACGTTCGGACATGTGCTCGAAGTGACGGTGACGGCGCATGCCGACGAGCTGGCAGCAGCTGGGGATCTCGTCAAGGGCAAGCTGTCGAATCGACCGGTCGCCGTCGTCCGTGGCTTCGAGGTTCGGCGCCCCGGAGAGGATCGGGGCGCCAAGCCGTTGGTACGCCCTTCGGCCGACGACATGTTCTCCGCCGGAACCCGGGACGCACGAGCCCAGCTGGTTCGTGACAGCGCGCCGGCGCCGAGTGCTGCGACAGGATCAGCGCCGGATCGTCAGGCGATGCAACGTGCGATCGATGCGATCTGGGCTCCCGCGGTGAAGCTCGAGATCGCGACGGACGCGCGATCGATCACAGGGATCGGCGAGCCGCTCGACGTCGGCTACGCATTGGGCCGGCTGATGGCAGCGCTCGCCGCCGAAGGTCTGCGCGCCACCGAGCCGGTCGCCACGGTTGATGGTGCGCGGCTCGAGATCAGGGAAGCGGAGTGAAGCGCAGCGCCGCGTCCGCGATGACCGCATCGTTCCAGACTCGGATCCCGCTGGTCAGCTCGTTGTCGGCACCGATGGTGGCACCCTCGCCGATCACCGCGTTGGCGATGACGGTCCGCTGACCGATCTTCGCTCGCCTGCCAACGATCGAGTTGAACACCGTCGCCCCCGGAGCGATGTGCACGCCGTCGGCGATCACCGAGCGGGTCACCTGCGCGCCAGCGTCGACCTTGGTTCGCGGGCCGATTACCGACCCGCCGTTGACGACCGCACCGGCGTGCACGACCGCGTCCTCTTGCAGGAGTGCCTCGCCGGGAGGCGCGATCAGCGCCGGCGACTCGACGACGCCGGTGACGATGTCGGAGCTTCCGCGCACGAACGACACCGGCGTACCGACGTCGAGCCAGTACGACGTGTCGACATATCCCAGCAACATCTCACCGGCATCGAGCAGTTCGGGAAAGGTCTCACGCTCGACAGAGACGACTCGACCCGCAGGGATCAGATCGATCACCTTGCGGGTGAACACGTAACAGCCGGCGTTGATGCGATTGGTGACCGGCGAGTCCGACTTCTCGATGAAGCCCGTCACTCGGCCATGTGAGTCGGTGGGAACGCAGCCGAACGCCCGCGCGTCCTCGACCTCGACGAGATGCAAGGTCACCGCCGCGTCTCGTCGGCGATGCATCTCGAGCTGTGCGCGGATGTCGTGCCCCGACAACACATCACCGTTGAGGACCAGGACAGGATCGTCTGGTCCGGCCTCGAGACGGCGCGCGACGTTGCGGATTCCACCCGCCGTGCCCAGCGGCTCGGTCTCCGTCACGAAGTCGATGCGCATCCCGAAGTCGCGGCCGGTCCCGAAGAACTCATGGAAGATCTCCGGCCGGTACGACGTCGCGAGAACCAGGTGCTCGACGCCGGCAGCTCGCAACCGGGTCACGAGATGCGACAGAAAAGGCGCGCCGGCGAACGGCAGCATCGGCTTGGGGGTGCGCAACGTCAGCGGCTGCAGGCGAGTGCCCTGTCCCCCGACGAGGACGACGGCTTCCACGGTGTCGCAGGTCTTTCAGGCCTGCGACACGGCGCGGGCGTAGGCGGCGAGGTGCGCCTCGGCGCTCGCGGCCCAGGTGAACTCCTGGGCACGGGCGAGCGCGGCGTCGGCCAGCGCGCGACGGCGGGCCGCATCGTCGAGCAGAGCCGACAGCGCAGCACCGATCGACGCCGCGTCGGGCTCCGTGTAGGCCACGGCGTCACCACCGACCTCCGGCAGCGACAGTCGCGGGGTGGTCAGGACCGGCGTACCGCACGCCATCGCCTCGAGCACCGGAAGGCCGAAGCCTTCGCCGTGACTCGGGAAGGCCACCGCGATCGCGCCCCCCAGGTAGCCGGGCAGGTCAGCGAAGCGGAGATAGCCGGGACGCACGACTCGCAGGTGGCTGGGCACTTCCGCGACAGCAGCGTCCACGTCCTCGTCCCAGCCCCGGCCGCCGGCAAGCACCAGGGCCGGCGGGTCGTCGCGCCAGCTGACCGCCTCGACCCAGCCGCGGATCAGGGCCGGGACGTTCTTTCGCGGTTCGAGGACGCCGAGAAAGGCCACGTACTCCCCCCGAATGCCGAGCCGCGCGGCCACGCGCGCCTTGTCGGCGTCGGTCGGCGGGTGGAAGAGCTGGGGATCGACCCCGTGGTAGGCGACGTCGATCATGGTGGGGTCGGCGTCCAGGACTCGCACGAGCTCGTCGCGGGTTGCCTTGCTGGGGACGATGACGCGGGTCGCTCGGCGTAGCGCGGTCCTGATCGCGGACCGGAAGAAGGTGCCCTTCACCGCCGCGATGTCGTCGGGGGCAGTGAAGAAGGTCGCGTCGTGAATGGTGACGACGACCGGCCGGCCGGCACGCAGCGGCATCGTGTAGTGCGGGGAGTGGATGACGTCGACCGCCAGCTGCTGGGCGACCAAGGGCAGGCCGGTCTGCTCCCAGGCCAGGCGGGCCGGCCGGTGCGCGATCGCGGGTGGGCCGGGCACCATCGTCGCTTGCGGCGCAACCTGGGAGTAGCGCTCCGCGTCGGCTCGCTGGCAGACGATCGCGAGATCGGTGCCAGCGGCGCCAAGCGCGCCCAGCAGCCCGTCGACGTAGCGCCCCACCCCACCACGGTCGGCGGGCACAGCGGTCGCGTCGACCAGCACTCGGGGGGCCACGAGCGGCTCCCTCCCCGTCTGATCTCGATGTTGGTTCCCTGCGTATTTCAGCGTAGCCCCGTGCCATCCCTCCTGGCCCAAGGTGTGATCGCGACACGAAGCAGCAATCCTGTTGGTGTGATCACACCCGCCGCCCTCCTGGACAACGAGCTACGCCGGGACGGGGCACGCCCCTTCATCACGGCATACGACGCCGACGGTGGCCGAGTCGAGCTGTCCGTCGCGACCATCGCCAACTGGGTGGCCAAGACCGCCGGCTACCTCGAGGACGAGATCGGGATCGAACCAGGCGAACAGCTGCGGGTCGAGCCGACACTGCACTGGCTGACCGCCGTGGTGCTCCTCGCCGGCTGGACCGTCGGTGCCGACGTGGTGACCGCGCCGCGGGGCGAGGCGCTGATCGACGTGCCGTTCGAGCCGATGGGCGTGGCGTTCAGCCGGATGGTGGCGGCCTACCCGGACCACTACGTCGCGGCATCGCCGACCGGGGAGTCTGCGCTGAGCGCTGCGCCGAGCCTGCCGGCCGGGGTGCGGGTGCTGACGACGCTGCCACTCGAAGGCGACGGCCTCGGGCTCGGGTTGCTCGGCCCGCTCGCTGCGGGCGGTTCCGCGGTCTACGCGGCGGCAGACACGAATCATTCGGTGATCGCGACCGAGGAGCGCGTCACCCACACCGCGGGGATCGATCTGGTCGGTCTGCCGCGTCTGGGCTAGCTCCCGTCCGGCTGCTCGCAGAGCTCGACGAACGGCGCCATCGATGAGGGGTCGGCGAGCGCACCGCGGGAGACCGCCTTGTCCAGCGGGACGCCGGCGAGGACTCGCTTGACCGGCACCTCGCACTTCTTGCCGTTGATCGTTCGGGGTACGGCGGCGACCGCGATGACCTTGTCGGGCACGTGCCGTGGCGACAGCTGCGAGCGGGTCACCGTGCGAACCTCCGCCGTCACCGCTTCGAGCGAGGCGCCCTCGCGCAAGACGACGAAGAGCAGCAGTTGGCCCTCGACGCCCGCGGCCGAAGTATCGATGACCAGGGAGTCGACAACATCGGGCAGGGACTCGACAACGCGGTAGAACTCCGACGTCCCCATCCGGACGCCGCCACGGTTGAGCGTCGAGTCACTGCGGCCGTAGATGACGCATGAGCCGTCCGCCGCGAACTTCACCCAGTCGCCGTGACGCCACACTCCGGGAAAGGTGTCGTAGTACGACGCGCGCAGCCGCGACCCGTCGGGGTCGTTCCAGAAGCCCACCGGCATCGACGGCATCGGCTCGGTGATGACGAGCTCACCGACCTCGTCGATCACCTGGTGGCCGCCCTCGTCGTACGCGACGACGGCGCAGCCGAGCAGGCTCGCCGGGATCACACCCGCCCGGACCGGCAGGTCGGGCGCGCCACCCACGAATGCTGTGCACACGTCCGTCCCGCCCGACAGGGAGGACAGCATGACGTCGCCGCCGACGGCCTCGTAGACCCAGGCGAACCCCTCGGGCGACAGCGGCGCGCCGGTCGACCCGACGGTCTTGACGGCTGACAGGTCGACCGACTCGGCGGGCCGCAGACCCGCCTTCTCACACGCCTGGATGAACGGTGCCCCCAGGCCCATGCACGTGATGCCGGTGCGCTCCGCGAGCCGCCACAAGGTCATCTGGTCGGGGAACGCCGGGTTGCCGTCGTAGAGCACGATCGACGCCCCGACGGCGAGGCCCGAGACAAGCAGGTTCCACATCATCCAGCCAGTGGTGCTGAACCAGAAGAAGCGGTCTCCAGGTCCCAGGTCGAGGTGCAGCGCCAACTGCTTCGCGTGCTCGAGCAGGATGCCGCCGTGACCGTGCAGAATCGGCTTCGGCAGTCCCGTGGTGCCCGAGGAGTAGAGCACCCAGAGCGGATCGTCGAACGACATCGGCTCGAAGCCGATCGAGCCCCCGACGGCCAGCAGTTCCGCCCAGGGCGTCGCGGCAGGCAGTGTCGCGGACTCGTCGAGGTAGGAGACGACGACGGTGTTGCGCAACGTCGGCAGCTTGGTGCGCAGCTCCTCGACCGTGCCGGTGATCTCGAACCGCTTGCCGCCGTAGTGGTAGCCGTCGACCGCGATCATCAGCGTCGGCTCGATCTGAGTGAATCGATCAGCGATCGCGGTGGGACCGAAGTCGGGTGAGCAACTCGCCCAGATCGCGCCCAATGACGCCGTAGCGAGCATGGCGACCAGCGCTTCGATCCCGTTCGGCAGCAGCGCGACCACCCGATCGCCGCGCGCGATCCCCTGCTGGGCCATCCAGTTGCGGACACTCGCGACCTGAGTGCGCAGATCACGCCAGGTGGCCTGTACCTCTCGCCCGTCCTCGCGGGCGGCGACAACAGCGACGTCCTCCAGCTCGACCCGCCGCAAGGGGTAGAGCAGATGCTCGGCGTAGTTGGTGCGCCCGCCGGGGAACCAGGTTGCGCCCGGCATCTGCCGGCCCGCGAGCACGCTGTCAGGCGGAGTCGACCACCGAACACCCGACCACCTGTCGAAGGCGCCCCAGAACTCGTCGAGCTGCTCGACCGACCAGCGATGCAGGTCGGCGTAGGAGTCGAACGACAGGCCGCGCTCGGCCTGCAGCCAGCGCCGGAAGTCCGTCATCCGCGAGCCCGCGACTCGCTCAGCGCTCGGGGTCCAGAGCAGATCGCCTTCGGCTGTCACCAGCCGAACGCTAGCGAGCCGGCCGGCTGATCACCGCGAATACCTGCAGCAGCCTGCCGGGCAGATGTCGTGCGACGGTCCAAGTGCGGACAGTGCGCGGCGTGGGGCGGTGCGATCGAGCCGCTCCTGCACCAGCTCACGAACCATCGCGACGAAGCGCGGGTCCGAGGCCGGCGGGTCGGTGCGTGTAAACCCGAGGCCGAGCTCCTTGGCCGTCGCGGCCGCCTCGACGTCGAGATCCCAGCGCACCTCGATGTGGTCGCTGACGAAGCCGATCGGGACCACGACCACGTCCCGCGCGCCCTGCGCGGAGAAGCCGCGCAGGGCCTCGTCGACGTCCGGACGAAGCCACGGCACCGCTGGGGGTCCACTGCGGCTGGAGAAGGCGATCTCCCATCTGATGCCCGGTGCGGCGGCAGCAATCAGCGATGCGGCCGCCTCGAGCTGCGCGACATACAGGCCTCCCTGCGGGCCCGCCGCCGCCGCCATCGCGTCAGGAATCGAGTGCGCGACGAACAGCAGCCGCGTCGTCGCGCGGAAGTCGGACCCGATTCGATCCGTGGCCAAGGCGACGGCGTCCATCTGCGGCGTGATGAAACCCGGATGGTCGAAGAAGTGACGCAGCTTGTGCAGCTCTGGCGCCGCCGTCCCCAATGCGCCGGCGGCCGCCGCCAGGTCGTCCTGGTACTGCCGGCATGCGGAGAACGAGGAGTAGGCGGACGTCACGAACACCAACGCGTTGCGAACGCCTGCCTCGGCCATCTCGCGCACGACATCAGCGACGTACGGCGACCAGTTTCGATTTCCCCAGAACACCGGAAGGTCGATGCCGTGCATCGCGAAGTCCGCCGTCACCGCCGCGACGAGCGCGCGGTTCTGCGCGTTGATCGGCGAGACCCCGCCGAAGTGCAGGTAGTGCCGAGCGACCGCTTCGAGCCGCTGCCGCGGAACGTCGCGACCGCGCGTCACGTTCTCGAGGAACGGCATCACGTCGTCGGGGCCCTCCGGACCACCGAACGACTGAACGAGCAGCGCGTCGTAGCTCAGAGCTGTGCCCGGTTCAACGCAGCGGGTTTGCTTTCAGGAGGTTGCGAGACATGACCACTCGCAGGATCTGGTTGGTGCCCTCGTAGATCTGCGTGATCTTCGCGTCGCGCATCATCCGCTCGAGCGGGAAGTCGCGGGTGTAGCCGTATCCGCCGAGCAGCTGGACGCCATCGGTCGTCACCTCCATGGCGGCATCCGAGGCGAAGCACTTCGCTGCAGCCGACATGAAGGTGAGGTTCGCCTCGAGCCGCTCCGACATCGCGGCGGCCTGGTAGATCAGGGCGCGGGCGGCCTCCGTCTTCATGGCCATGTCGGCAAGGATGAAGGACACCCCCTGGAACTCGGCGATCGCCTTGCCGAACTGCTTGCGCTCCTGGACGTAGCGGGTGCAGTAGTCGACTGCCCCTTGCGCGATGCCCAGCGCCTGCGCGCCGATGGTGAGGCGGGTGTGGTCGAGCGTCTTGAGCGCGGTCTTGAACCCGGTGCCTTCTTCTCCGATCATCCGGTCGCCGGGAATCCGCACGTTGTCGAAGTAGACCTCGGCCGTAGGGGAGCCTTTGATGCCGAGCTTCTTCTCCGGAGCGCCGAAGCTGAGACCGCCGTCCTCCTTCTCGACGACGAACGCCGAGATGCCGTTGGCGCCCTTGTCCGGGTCAGTGACCGCCATCACCGTGTAGAACTTCGAGACCCCGGCGTTGGTGATCCAGCGCTTCGTGCCGTTGAGGACCCAGCAATCCCCATCGCGCTCGGCGCGGGTCTTCATCCCGCCCGCGTCGCTTCCCGCCTCCGGCTCTGACAGGCAGTAGCTGAACATCCCCTCGCCGCCGGCGAGCCTGGGCAGGTAGGTCCGCTTGAGGTCCTCGCTGCCCGACAGCAGCAAGCCCATGGTGCCGAGCTTGTTCACCGCAGGGATCAGCGACGACGCCGCACAGGCGCGCGCTACCTCCTCGATGACGATCGCCGAGGCGATCGCGTCCGCGCCGACTCCGTCGTACGCCTCCGGCACGTGGACCGCGTGCAGCTCAGCGCCGACGAGAGCATCATGCACGTCCCACGGGAACTCCGCCTTCTCGTCGATCTCCGCAGCGCGCGGTGCGATCTTGTCGTCGGCGAGCTCGCGCACCGTCTTGCGCAGCAGCTGATGCTCCTCGGGGAGCGTGTAGAGGTCGAAGCCCGGATCCACTCGCACATGGTAGGCGGGAGGTCGTTCTACCCTTTTCGGATGGTCGCCCCCAGGATGACGGTGCTCGGTACCGGCTATCTCGGCGCGACGCACGCCGTCTGCATGGCCTCACTCGGCTTCGAGGTCCTCGGTCTCGACGTCGACCCGACAAAGATCGAGCGCCTAGCGGCGGGCGAAGTGCCGTTCTACGAGCCGGGCCTCGAGGCGCTCCTGCGCAAGACGCTGTCCAGCGGTCGACTGCGGTTCACGACGTCGTACGAGGAGGTTGCCGAGTTCGGTGACGTCCACTTCCTGTGCGTCGGGACGCCGCAGAAGGAGAACGAGTACGCCGCCGACCTCGACTACGTGTACGCCGCTGTCATGAGCCTCGCTCCGCTACTGACCCGCCCGTGCGTGTTCGCCGGCAAGTCGACGGTGCCGGTCGGAACGGCCGAGCGAATCACGATGCGCATCCACGAGGCGGCGCCCGCGGGTGAAGCTGTCGAGGTGGTGTGGAATCCGGAGTTCCTCCGGGAGGGCTTTGCCGTCGACGACACGCTGCATCCGGACCGGCTCGTGTTCGGCGTCACGTCGGAGCGGGGCGAGCAGGCGATGCTCGATGCGTACGCGCCGGTCATCTCCGGTGGGACTCCCGTTGTCGTGACCGACCTTGCCACCGCGCAGCTCGTGAAGGTGGCTGCCAACGCCTTCCTCGCGACGAAGATCTCGTTCATCAACGCGATGGCCGAGGTGTGTGAGGCAACCCACGCCGACGTCACGAAGCTGTCCGAGGCGCTGTCTCACGACACGCGGATCGGTGGGCGCTTCCTGCATGCCGGTCTCGGCTTCGGCGGCGGCTGCCTTCCGAAGGACATCAGGGCATTCATGGCCCGGGCCGGAGAGCTCGGGGTCGACCAGGCTTTGACCTTCCTCACCGAGGTAGACGCGATCAACCTGCGTCGCCGTGCCCGCATGGTGGACCTTGCCCGCGAGCTGCTCGACGACTCCTTGTCGAATCGCCGTATCGCGATCCTCGGTGCTGCCTTCAAGCCGAACAGCGACGACATCCGGGACTCCCCCGCCCTCGACGTCGCCACGCGGTTGCACCAGGCCGGCGCGGAGGTCGCCGTCTACGACCCGGCAGCCATGGACAACGCGCGAGTCCGCTACCCGGATCTCAACTACGCCGGGTCGACGCTGGAAGCAGCCCAGGGTGCCCACCTCGTCCTGCTGCTCACGGAGTGGCTTGAGTTCCGGGAGGTCGATCCGGCGGTCCTCGCCGAGGCCGTCACGAGCCGAAACATCATCGACGGCCGGAACGCCCTCGACCCGGATCGGTGGCGCCACGCCGGATGGACCTATCGAGCCCTGGGTCGCCCCTGACGGTGGGGCACCTCACCAACTGGCATCGACGTGCCAGATCCCCCGTTCGGCTCCTTGTACTGAACTTCCGGCGCCACCAGACTTAAGTCCGGGCGAGCGGGGGTAGGACCGGAGTCGTGACGGACGACCACTCAGTCGATGACGGCCGGCGCGAGCTGGACATCGCGCTTCGGCTGCTCTCTGACGGCGTGCCGCTGTCCCTGCTGCTCGACCTCGCGACGCCACCGCACTCGAGCGACATCTACAACGACGAAGTCGGCGACGCGGACTGGCTGATCGGCGCTACTTCCTAGACGTGCTCGGCCGCGGCGATGCGCAGCAGCGCCATCCGGTCAGGCTTCCCCGACGAGAGCCGCGGCATCGCCGCGACGACGACGAGCTGGCGCGGCAGCGCGGCGACCTGCAGTGCCCCGCGACACCACTCCCTGAGCTCCGCCAGCGAGGGCGGTGGATCGACCCGGGACACTATGACCGCCACCACGCGCTGCCCCCAGCGGCGGTCCGGCATGCCGATGACCTCGGCGTCCGCGATCGCGGCGTGACGCCGTAGCTCGTCGGCGACGTCACCGGCCACCACGTTCTCGCCGCCGGTGACGATCACGTCGTCGGCGCGACCGAGCACCCGCAGCCTGCCATCCTCGTCCATCGCACCGAGGTCATTGGTCACGAGCCAACCGTCATCGAACACCGCGGCGGTCAGGTCCGGTCGCAGCCGGTAGCCCTTCATCAGCATCGGCCCCCGCAACGCGATCCGGCCGTCCGGGCGAAGCGTGACGTCCACCCCGTCGAGCGGCACGCCGTCGTACACACAGCCGCCGGCCGTCTCACTCATCCCGTACGTGGTGACGACCGGAACCCCGGCCGACCGTGCCCGTGCCAGCAGATCCCTACTCGCTGCACCTCCACCGAGCAGGATCACGCGGAATCGCCGCAGGTCCACGCCCTCGTCGAGCAGCGTGACCAGCTGGGTGGGTACGAGCGACGCCAAGGTCGCCTCCGTCGATGCGAAGCGCGTGACCTCGAAACGCTCATGCACGACGAGCGGGATGTTGAACCGGCGCGCTCGCAGCATCACCTGCAGGCCACCGACGTGGTGCCACGGCAGGCACGACAGCCACACGTCATCAGGCTCGAGCCCGATCCGGGCGTGTACCGCCTTGTTCGCGACCTCGAGGGCAGTGTGGGTGAGCTCAACCCCCTTCGGCACGCCGGTCGAACCGGAGGTCGCGATGACGAGCGCGACGTCGTCGGCCACGGGCTGGTCCGTCCCCATCGCGCCCAGCAGCGCCGCTCTGACCGGCGGCGGGGCCGTCGGATCCAGCGGAAGAACCGCATGGCCCGCCGACCACGAAGACTCGAGGGCCGCGATGAACTCCTCTCCCGGCGGCATCGCCAGGCTGACGAGAGAGCGCTCGGTGCGGGCTGGCATCGTGGTACGACGGTAAACGCCCAGATGAGGAGCACGACAACGTGTCCGACGAACAACCATCGCGCTCGATGGTGTGGCTCGAAGCCTCCCGGCCCCGGACCCTCCCGGCGTCGTTGGCGCCGGTCGTCGTCGGTACCGCCGCGGCGGCTGAGGGAACTGGCCTCTCGCACGTGTCCTGGGGCCGGTTCGGGCTCGTGGTCGTCGTCGCTGTCGCCGTGCAGATCGCGGTGAACTTCGCCAACGACTACTTCGACGGGGTTCGCGGCGTCGACACCGTGCAACGGGCCGGCCCGCGACGGGCCGTCGCCAGCGGCCTCGTCACGCCACAGGCGATGCGCCTCGCCATCGTCGTGGCGATGGCCGTTGCGGCCGGTGCCGGACTTGCGCTCGCAGCCGTCGTCTCGTGGTGGCTCCTGCTGGTGGGAGCGGCCGCCTTCGTTGCACTGCTCGGGTACAGCGGTGGACCGCGACCGTATGCGTCTGCGGGGCTCGGCGAGCTGTTCGTCTTCCTCTTCTTCGGGCTCGTCGCCACCTTGGGCTCGTCATACGTCCAGCACTCACGGCTCCCGGCGACGGCATGGATTGCCGCCGTCGCGACAGGCGTGCTCGCCGTCGCCATCCTGGTGGTGAACAACCTTCGCGACGTGCCGACGGATGCGATCGCCGGCAAGCGGACGCTGGCCGTCCGCATCGGCGAGACCCGAACTCGCCAGCTGTTCGTCGCAGCGATCGCGGTCGGACTCGGCCTTGCCGTCATCGGCGAGCCGGTCGCGGCACGATCTGCCTGGCCGCTGCTGGCCTTGCTGGCCCTGCCACTTGCCCGCGAGCCGATCTCGGCGGTACGCGGGGGCGGCGTCGGCCGGGCCTTGATCCCGGCATTGGGCGGAACCGGGAAGCTCGAGCTCGCGGTCGCGGTACTGCTGGCCGCCGGCCTGCTCCTGGGGTGAGCAGGAGTGCCGGGCCGGCGATGGCCGTGTACGACATCCCGATGCGGGTGCGGTTCCGAGGGCAGGAGCGCCGACGGGGGGTCGTGTTCAAGGGAGCGGCCGGGTGGGGCGAGTTCTCGCCGTTCCCCGACTACGGCGCGAGCGTGTCCTCTCGTTGGCTCGCGGCGGCGCGAGAAGCGGCGACCCTCGGCTGGCCGGCGCCGCTCCGCTCGTCGATCCCGGTGAACACCACGGTCCCCGCCGTCACGCCGCAGCAGGCGCACACGATGGTCACGGCGTCGGGGTGCCGGACCGCGAAGGTCAAGGTCGCTGAGGCCGGGCAGACGCTGGCTGATGACATCGCGCGGGTCGAGGCGGTTCGCGATGCGCTAGGGCCGTCCGGCGGGTTGCGCGTCGACGCCAATGCGGCATGGGACGTCGACGCGGCAAGGGTCGCGCTCCGCGAGCTGTCCCGCTTCGACCTGGAGTACGCCGAGCAGCCGGTTGGCAGCCTCGAGGAGATGGCCGAGCTCCGCCGTTTCGTGGACGTCCGGCTGGCCGCCGACGAGTCGGTTCGCACCGCCGCGGATCCGGTGCGCATAGCGGGACTGGAAGCCGCGGATGTGGTCGTCCTGAAGGTCCAGCCTCTCGGCGGCGTTCGCACCTGTCTCGAAGTCGCCGAGGCCTGCGGGTTGCCCGTCGTGGTCTCCAGCGCCGTCGAGACATCGATCGGTATCGCCGCCGGGGTCGCGCTCGCGGCGGCGCTGCCCGACCTGCCGTTCGCCTGCGGCCTCGGCACGATCCCGTTGCTCGCCGATGACCTGTGCGCCGATCCGCTCGTGCCGATCGACGGCGCGCTGCCGGTTCGCGCCGCCGTGCCTGACCCGGGACTGGTCGCCGTCTTCGCGGCCGACGACGCGACGCGGGACCACTGGCTCGCACGGATGACGTCGGCGCAGGAGGTCCTCGATGCCCGCTGAGAACGCCGGCCGCGCGTTCGCGCTCGTTCTCGTCGACCAGTTCGCCCGGCTCGGGGTGCGCCACGCGGTCCTCGCCCCGGGTTCGCGATCGACGCCGATCGCGTTGGCCCTGCTGGAACATCCCGAGATCGATGTGCACGTCCGCATCGACGAGCGCAGTGCGGCGTACCTCGCCCTCGGCATCGCGAAGGCGAGCGGCCAGGTCGTGCCGGTGCTGTGTACCTCGGGTACGGCGACGACGTACTTCCACGGCGCCGTCATGGAGGCGGATCTCGCCCGCGTCCCGCTGCTCGTGCTGACCGCCGACCGGCCGCCCGAGCTGCACGGGATCGGCGCCAACCAGACCGTCGAGCAGTCCGGCCTCTACGGCAGCGCGGTACGGCTCAGCGTCGACGTGCCGGCTCCGGAGTCCTCGGCTGCCGCGACGAAAGAATGGCGCGAGCTCGCGTTCCGCGCCGTCGTGGCCTGCACCGGCGGGCAGGGGGTCGCGGCCGGGCCGGTGCACCTGAACCTCGCGCTGCGTGAGCCCTTGGTACCCGTGGACGACGGGATCGGCTTCCCGCACGACCTCGGTCTGGACGGGCGCCGGGTGACAGTGAGTCGGGCGCGCAGCGATTCCGGTGCCGTTGCCGCACTGACCGCCCGGCTCGGCGGGGTCCACAACGCGGTCGTCGTCGTCGGCGACGTTGCGGGCGATCCGGACGCCGCGGTTCGATGGTGCGAGGAGGCCGGCTGGCCGCTGATCGCGGAGCCACACAGCAACGCCCGGCGCGGTCCGTGCGCACTTCGGGCGGTCGACGCGCTGTTGCGGGATGCCGACTTCGTTGCCGGCCATCGGCCCGACCTGGTCCTTGTCCTCGGCCGGATCGGCCTCTCCCGAGCCGTCCCGGACTGGCTGCGAACGGTGCCGCATGTCGTGATGTCCCCGGACGGGGCGAACTGGGACACGACGCGGGCCGCCCTGGAGGTGATCACCGCATCGGCGGACACCCTCGACCGTCTGGAACCTGCGACCTACCGCGCCGATCCAAGCTGGCTGGCCGAATGGCGGGCCGCATCCGCCCGGGCCGGCGCCGCTGTCGACCGCCTCCTCGACGGCGGTGACCTCAACGAGCCGCTGATTGCCCGCGAGGTAGCGCGTCTGGCGGCTTCCGGCAGCGCGCTCGTCGTGGCGTCGTCGATGCCGATCCGCGATCTCGACGTCGTCATGGAGCCGCGATCGGACATCACAGTCTTCGCGAACCGCGGGGTGAGTGGCATCGATGGCTTCGTCTCGACCGCACTCGGCGTGGCGATCGCCCGCCCCAACGCGCCGACCATCGCGCTGTGCGGAGACCTCTCGTTGCTGCATGACAGCAACGGTTTGCTCATCGGAGGCGAGCGGGCGCCCGATGTCACGTTCGTCGTCGTCAACAACGACGGGGGCGGGATCTTCTCGCTGCTCCCACAGGCTGGTGCCGTCGCGCCGGCCGCCTTCGAGCGGTTGTTCGGCACCCCGCACGGGGTGGCGATCGAGACTCTCGTCGCGGCGTACGGCATGGACCATGACCTGGCCGCAACGCGGGCCGAGCTTGCCGACGCGCTGGCTCGTCGCGGTGGCGTTCACGTCGTCGAGATCCGCACCCGCCGGGCGGACAATGCGGTGCTGCACGACCGGATGCGTGAGGTCACATCTGGGTAAGGTTCGGACCATGCCCGACGAGAACCCGCGCCAGAACATCACCTTCCCGAGCAACGGCAACGAAGCCCACGGCTACCTCGCGGTTCCGGCTGGCGGCGGCGGACCCGGCGTGATCGTGATCCAGGAGTGGTGGGGTCTCACCGACTACATCGCGGGGATCGCCGACAAGCTCGCCGCCGAGGGCTTCGTGGCACTCGCACCTGACCTGTACGGCGGGAAGACGACGCACGACTCCGACGAGGCGGGGTCGCTGATGATGAGCCTTCCGGTCGAGCAGGCAGCACTCGATCTCGCCGGCGCGGTCGACTTCCTGTTGGGGCATGAGGCGGTGACGTCGACCCGGTTGGGTGCCGTCGGCTTCTGCATGGGGGGCGGCTTCGTCTTGATGCTTGCCGCGCAGCAGGGCGAGCGGATCGCGGCCGCGGTGCCGTTCTACGGAGTCGGGCCCGCGGTACCGGCGGCCTATGCCGGCGTGACCGCCGCGATCCAGGGCCACTACGCCGAGAACGACGACTTCTTCCCGGCCGATGCGGCGCGAGCCCAGGCGGACCAGATCCACACCGAGTCCGGCACGGACGTCGAGTACTTCTTCTACCCGGCCGGCCACGCGTTCCACAATGACGAGAACCTGCTGGGCACCTACGACAAGGAGCAGGCGGACCTTGCCTGGAGCCGCGCCGTCGACTTCCTAAAGGCGCAGCTGGGCTGACGCCGGTTACGCGGCCACCGCCACTGGCGACGTGGCGGACGCCGACCGGGTCGGTGCCCAACCCGGGTGCCGGAAGACGTAGCCGAGCGCGTTGCGGATCGAGCCGGCGCCGCGTACATCGTGGTAGATCGCGACCCACTCGTGGGTCTCGATGCGGAACGGGTTGTGGGTCGCGATGTTCTTGGTCAGGCCATAGGTCACGGGTGCGACCTCGGGCTCGAACGAGCCGAAGATCCGATCCCAGATGATCAGGACGCCGCCGTAGTTCTTGTCGAGGTACTGCGGGTTCGAACCGTGATGCACCCGATGGTGGCTCGGGGTGTTGAACACGAACTCGATCGGCGCCCACATCCGGCGGATCACCTCGGTGTGGATCAGGAACTGGTAGAGCAGGTTGATCGCGAAGCTGGTGAGGATCAGCTCGGGCGCGACGCCCAGGACCGCGAGCGGCGCCAGGAATGGCAACGTCGAGACCACCACCCACGGCTGCCGGAGTGCGACCGACAGGTTGTAACGACGGCTCGAGTGGTGAGCGACGTGGATCGCCCACAGGACTCGCGATTCGTGGTGCAGGCGGTGGTACCAGTAGTAGGCGACGTCGACGCCGACCATCGCGACCACCCAGGCGAGCCACCCATCATCGAGCTGCCACGGCGCGACGCCGTACAGCGCCACGAGCGCAGCGACCTCGACCAGAGCCCACGGCGCACCGAGCACCTGGCTCCCCGCACCGGTCGCGATGTTCGCCCAGGTGTCGCGCGGCTCGTAGCGAGCCTTGCGGGCGCCGCGGATCGCGAATCGCTCGACGAGGATGCTCAACAGGAACCCGGGTCCGGCAGCCAGGAGGATCAACTGTGCGGTCGTCACAGGGCCAGCCTGCCACTACTGGTCCAACCAGTCAACCAGTACCGGTTCGGCTCGCTAGAGTGGAGCCATGGCGCTCGCTCCGGTCGCGGCAGCTCCGCTGTCGGAGCAGGTGTACCGCCGGCTGCTCGACGCGATTCTCGCCGACGAGTTCGTCGAGGGGGTCCTGCCCTCCGAGCGCGACCTCGCGGCGGCCTTCGAGGTCAATCGGCACGCGGTCCGCGAGGCGCTGAAGCGGCTGCAGCAGTCGCGCCTCGTGGATGTCAGCCAGGGGGGCTCGACCCGGGTCCTCGACTACCGCACAGAGGGCCGGCTCGACCTGCTCGCCGACCTGCTGGTCCGCGCCGGGAGGGTCGACTGGAAGGTCGCGCGCTCAGCGCTGGAGATGCGCGCCTCGATCGGCGCGGACGCCGCGGCGCTGTGCGCGGTACGGGCTCCGAAGTCACACCGGGCCCTTCGCAAGGTCGCCGACGAGATGGCGTCGCACCCCGACGACCTGGCCGCCCTGGATGCCGACAACGTCGTCTTCTGGACGGCGATCGTCGAGGGCTCCGGCAACCTTCTCTATCGCCTGTCCCTCAACACCCTGCTCGACGGCTTGAAGATCCTGGCGGGCTCCCTCGGGGCGGACATCGTCTACCAGCTCGCCCGCGAGGAGTACCTGCAGGTCGCGGAACTGCGCGAGGTGGCTGCGGCCATCGGAGCCGGCGACGCCGAGCGCGCCCGCAAGACGGCCTACGAACACCTTTCCAGGACGGTCACCGCCGCCGGCTGACACTCGCCATTGCCACCTGAGCACGCTCTAGGGTGCTCAGACGGCAATCAGTGTTCGAGCGCCGTGGCGAGACGCTCCAAGGTGCCGCTCATCGTCTGGCGGTTGCGCTCGGCGCGGTCGTCGACGCCGGACATCTGCTTGCTCATCTCGAGGACCGACTCGGGTCGCAGATCCTCGCTCCACTCGGTGACGCGGCATCCCGAGTCGGTCGGCTCGATGCGGTAGCCCCACGTCGCGTAGTGGAAGTCGAACATCGAGCACTCGAAGGCGAACGCGCGGCCGGGATCGGCGTCGATCACCTTTCCCTGGCTGGTCCACTCGTTCTCACCGTTGCGGTTGTGACCATCGAAGACTGCGCCTACAGCCGGGCCGTCGAATCCGTCATGCCACTCGCACGAATGGCACTCTTCCGACCACTCACCCATGCGGGTCACGTCGGAGATGGCCGCATACACCGCGTCGGGTGAAGCAGCAATGTCACGGGAGATCTCAAGTCGATCGGTCATGCGGCAACTATGCCCTAGGCAGCGTCACCCGGATCTTCGACTGCGAATGCCCCAACGCCTCCCAGTCGTCCATGAACCGGGCCGTGAGACCGTGGCGCGCGGCGGCATCGATCAGGGTCTCGGTCCGGTAGTAGAAGTCCTCGCGAAGCTTCCCATACTCCTTGCCTTCGGTGCGCTTGAAGGTGAAGTCGAAGAAGCCGTCCGGCTTCATCACCCGTCCGACGTGCGCGAAGCAGTCCTCGATGACGTCGAGCGGCGCGTGGGAGAAGACGCTGTGCGCATGTACGACGTCGAACGTCGCGTCCGGCAGGAAGGCGAACGTCTGGTCACGCACCAGCACGAGATAGGGCAGCTTCTCCCTCAGCCCGCGATCAGCGATCGTGTGCTGTGCGGAAAGGAGCACCTGCTGGGAGATGTCGACGCCGTAGTAGTGGCCCGGCTCGACATATCGGATGATCCGCCACCCGGCACGCAGGTTGCCGCAGCCGATCTCGAGCACGCGGTGCTCCGGGCGCAGCCCGTGCTCCTTGAGGTAGTCGAACTGCATCTTGCCGATGCGGCGCGAACGCGCCGAGATCTCGGAGCCCACCGCCGTCGCTCTGCCCTGCGTGACGAGGTCGTCGACGACCGCGCCGTAATAGTCGAGATGGTCGCGATGGCTCACCCGCAGCTTCACATCACGACGCAGCCGGTGGAGGTACCACCTCGCGCGCTCGGGATACCGCAGGGCATGTCGCGCCGTATCGGCCAGGCCCCTTCGTTTTCTCGGCAACCCCACCCCTTCCCTCGCGTAGTCAATGCGCCAGACACCCGCGGGGTTGACCGCTTAGAGCAGGGCCGACAACACCGCGTCGAACTTCGCGGTCGTCTCGGCGACCTCGGCGTCCGGATCGGACTCGGCGACGATGCCGGCGCCGGCCCACAACCGGGCGGTGTCACCCGAGAGCTGAGCGCAGCGCAAGGCGATGGCGAACTCACCGTCCCCGCGGGCGTCGACCCAGCCGACCGGGCCGGCGTAGCGGCCGCGCGGCGCCGCCTCGAGCGCCGTGATCATCGCCAGGGCCTCGGGTCGCGGCGTGCCGCCGACTGCGGCGGTCGGGTGCAGCCGCACGGCCAGATCGAGCGCTGAAGGCGGGTCGGCCGCGAGCCAAGCCTCGACGTGCGTCGCCAGGTGGGTGACGTTCGCAAGCCGAAGCAGCTGCGGCGTCCCGTCGCTGACCATGTCGGCGGCCACTGCGTCGAAGACCTCACG
>Ga0164242_10000534_pt1 | contig 45750 bp, 57 predicted proteins | sample OricomgcompostMG_FD_108783 | JGI IMG/M metagenome (GOLD analysis project Ga0164242, IMG submission 108783) | Miracle-Growth compost microbial communities from Emeryville, California, USA - Original compost - Miracle growth compost (MG) ... | reverse complement strand
TAGATGAACTGCGCCATGAGGCAAGCCTACGGGCGAGCGGGGCGGGGCCCGGCGGCCGCCCGGCGTCACGCGGCGACTCCCGGCGAGGTGCCGACCGGCTGCGCTACAGCCTCGCCGGGCCGCGCCGCGGCAGCGTCCGGGCCGCCGTCGGACGGCCGCAGCGGCTTGCGCACCGTCGCGGTGTGCCGGTTGAGGTCGGGGCCGACGAGGTCGGCGTCGACCTCATGGCTGACGCGCTCCTCACCAGAGGCGTTGACCCAGGCCCGGTCTCGCAGCCGGCCGATGACCACGACCCGGTCTCCCTTGTGCAGCGTCGCCGTGACGTTCTCGGCCAGCCGACGCCAGCACGAGACGTTGTAGAAGGTGGACGAGCCGTCCCGCCAGGTCCCGCTCTCGCGGTCACGCCACCGCGGGGTGACCCCAATCCGGAAATTCGCGACCGGGGTGCCGCCACCCACGACCCGCAACACCGGATCGGCACACAGGTGCCCGGTGAGTTGCACGTGCGATTCCTGCATGGGACCTCCCGGAAATGGGCGCTGCGCGGATCGCGCGCCGAGAAGTTCACGGTGACCGAAACACGTCAGCGGCAGGGGGTCGCGCGCGCTTCTGTGGACGTTCCGGGTGCCGTCCACAGCCGGGCCGACAGCGAGGGTCAGCGGGTGACGCGGCCGTAGTCGTCGTCGAAACGGACGATGTCGTCCTCACCGAAGTACGTACCGTGCTGGACCTCGACGAACACCAACGGCTCGTCGCCGACCGCCTCGATCCGGTGCCGGGCGCCGACCGGGATGTCGATCGAACAGCCCGGCGTCACCGCGATGCGCTCGTCGTCGCGCCATACCAGGCCGGTCCCGGAGACCACGAACCAGTGTTCGGAGCGCTTGCTGTGCGATTGCAACGACAGCCGGAGCCCAGGGTTGACGTGGACCCGTTTGACCTTGTGCGTGTCGGCGCTGTCGTCCAGCACGACGTAGTGCCCCCAAGGCCGCTCGCCGCACTCTGCCATGCGGTCATGATGCCAGCCGATACGTCCGATTCGGACGGTACGGCGAGCTGCGCCGCGGCGGTTCGGCGTGGCGTCAGCCGCCGGCGGCGAAGTCCTGCGGCACTCCCGGCTCGGTCCCCGTCACCGCAGCACGGCCTTCGTTTCCAGGAATTCGGCCAGTCCCTGGGTGCCCAGCTCGCGCCCGTTTCCGGACTGCTTGTACCCGCCGAAGGGTGCCCGCGGGTTGAACGCTCCGCCGTTCACCTCGACCTGGCCGGCGCGAATCCTGCGGGCGACGGCGGTCGCTGCCGCCGGGTCGGTCCCGAAGACACCGCCGGCCAGACCGTAGTGGGTGTCGTTCGCGACCCTGACCGCGTCGTCGAGGCCACCGTCCGGACCGCTGTCGTCGTACGCCTGGATCACCAGCACCGGCCCGAAGATCTCTTCCTGGGCGATCCGCATGTCCGCGGTGACGTCGGAGAAGACGGTGGGCCGGACGAAGTACCCGGTTTCCAACCCGTCGGGCGGTTCCACTCCGCCGGTCACCAGCCGGGCTCCCGCGTCGATCCCGTCGCGGATGTAGTCCCGGACCCGTTCACGTTGCCGCTCGGACACCAACGGCCCCAAGTACACCCGCTCGCCCAGCGGATCGCCGATGCTGAACCTGGCCACGACCTCGGCGACCGCCCGCTCGACCTCCGCCAGCTTCGAGGCCGGCGCCACCATCCGGGTCAACGCCGAACAGGTCTGGCCGGAGTTGAGGTACGCGGCGTTGACGCCCCGCGCCGCGGCCGCCTCGATGTCGGCGTCGGGCATGATCACGAACGGCGACTTGCCGCCGAGCTCCAGCGCGACCCGCTTCACCGTCTCCGCCGCCACCGCGCTGACCCGTTTGCCGGCCGCGGTGGATCCGGTGAACGAGACCATGTCGACGTCCGGATGCGCGGCGATGGCCTCCCCGACCACCGGACCGACACCGGTGACCAGGTTGAACACCCCGCCGGGAAGCCCGACGCCGTCGATGATCTCGGCCAGCACGAACGCATTCAGCGGAGCGACCTCACTGGGCTTGAGCACCACCGTGCAGCCCGCCGCCAGCGCCGGGGCGACCTTCGCCACGATCTGGTGTAGTGGGTAGTTCCACGGCGTGATCGACCCGACGACGCCCACCGGCTCGCGTGTGATCAGCGCATTGCCGACCTCCTCCTCGGCAACCAACGCCGCGACCTGGTCTGCCTGGGCGGCGAAGGTAGTCAGCGGCAAGCCGACCTGGACCGCCTTGGCCAGGTGCCGCGGGGTGCCCACCTCGCGGGCGATCAGCTCGGCGACCTCGTCGGTACGGGCCCATAACTCCTCTCCGATCCGGGTCAAGTACCCGGCACGCTCCGCCGGCGGCGTCCCGGCCCAGCCGGCGAACGCGGCCCGCGCTGCGGCCACGGCCCGGTCGACGTCCGCGGGTACGCCAGCCGGCACCGACCCCATCACCTGCTCAGTGGTGGAGTTCACCACCTCCAGCGTCCCGGTGCCCAGCGGCGGCACCCACGCGCCGCCGATATACAGCTGCTGCCGGTAAGTCTCGATCATCTGCTTTCCTCTCCGAAAGCGGCTGCAGCGCAGGCATTCGCCGGCGTCAGCCGGTAGCGGCCGGGCCGGTGGCGATCAGCGCGGCGGCCGGTACGGGGCGAGCTCCGCGCGGGCCACCGAGCGGATGTGGACCGCGTCGGGGCCGTCCACGATGCGCAGCGTCCGGGCGTGCGCCCACATCTCGGCCAGCGGGAAGTCCTCGGTCACGCCGCCGCCGCCGTGTACCTGGATCGCCCGGTCGATCACCCGCAGCACCATCTGCGGCACCACGACCTTGATCGAGGCGATCTCGTTGCGGGCCGCCTTCGCGCCGTAGGTGTCGATCATCCAGGCGGTCTGCAGCACCAGCAGCCGGGCCTGGTCGATCTCCATCCGAGACATCGCGATGTCTGCCTGCACCGTGCCCTGGTCCGCCAGTGCCTTGCCGAAGGCGTGCCGCGACACGGCCCGCTCGCACATCAGCTTCAGAGCGCGCTCCGCCATCCCGATCGCCCGCATGCAGTGGTGGATCCGGCCAGGACCGAGCCGGGCCTGGGCGATGGCGAACCCGCCACCTTCCTCACCGAGCAGGTTGCTGACCGGCACGCGGACATCGGTGAAGCGCAATTCGCAGTGGCCGTGCTGGTCCTGGAAGCCGAACACCGGCAGCGAGCGGACGATCTCCAGCCCAGGCGTGTCGGTGGGAACCAGGATCATCGACTGCTGCCGGTGCGACGCTGCGTTCGGATCGGTCTTTCCCATCAGGATGAGCACCTTGCAGCGTGCGTCCGCCGCGCCGGAGATCCACCACTTGCGGCCGTTGATCACGAAATGCGCGTCCGCGCCGGCGCCCTCCTTCACGATCGAGATGGAGATGTTCGACGCGTCCGAAGAGGCGACGTCCGGCTCCGTCATCGCGAACGCGGAGCGGATCTCACCGTCCAGCAGCGGCTGCAGCCACTGCTGCTTCTGCGCCGGAGTGCCGAACAGGTGCAGCGTCTCCATGTTGCCGGTGTCGGGGGCACTGCAGTTCAACGCTTGCGGCGCGATCTCGACCGACCAGCCGGTGATCTCCGACAGCCGCGCGTACTCGTGCACCTTCAGCCCGTGTGGCGGGTCAGTGGAGTCCGGCAGGAACAGGTTCCAGAGCCCGCGCTTGCGGGCCTCGATCTTGAGTTCCTCCATCACCGCGGGAAACGCATGCTCGTCCCCCGCGGCCGCAGCGACGCGGCGCTGCTCGTGGTAGACGGGTTCTGCGGGATAGACCTTCTCGTCCATGAACTGCAGGAGCCGATCGCGGTACTCCTCAGTGCGTGGCGACATCGCGAAGTCCATGGCCCGACCGTAGCCGACCTCCGGAAGCTGACGGTACGGTCCGGTCATGGACTTCACCGACACCCCGGAAGAGGCCGCGTTCCGCAGCGAACTACGGGCCTGGTTCGCCGCGAACCTGCCCGCGGACTGGGCGGACCGACCGCCTCGGGTGGGGCGCGAGGACGTCGAGGAGGCGCGGGCCTGGTCACGCAGGCTTTACGACGGCGGTTACGTCGGGATCACCTGGCCGAAGGAGTACGGCGGCGGCGGGCTCGGGCACACCTTCCAGGGGATCTTCCTGGAAGAGCAGGCTCGGGCGAACGCACCCGGGCACATCGGCGTGATCGGGCTGGGCATGGCTGGGCCGACGATCATCGCGCACGGCACCCCGGCGCAGAAGGAGCGCTATCTGCAACCGCTGCTGCAGGGCACGGAGGTGTGGTGCCAGGGGTTCTCGGAACCGGGCAGCGGATCCGACCTCGGGGGCGCCCGGACCCGAGCCGTTCTCGACGGGGACGACTGGGTGGTCAACGGGCAGAAGGTGTGGAGTTCGTTCGCGCACATCGCGGACTTCTGCATCCTGGTGGTGCGTACCGACCCGGATGCCCCCAAGCACCGCGGCTTGTCGTATCTGATCGTGGACATGCACGCTCCGGGGGTGGAGGTCCGGCCGCTGGTCCAGATCACCGGCGACCCGGAGTTCAACGAGGTCTTCTTCACCGACGTCCGGGTGCCACGCGACTCCATCCTGGGTCAGCCAGGCGACGGCTGGACGGTGGCGATGACCACGCTGCTGCATGAGCGAGGCACCATGGGTTTCTCGCTCACCGCGCACCTGGAGCAGGGCGTGAACCAGCTGGTGAAGCTGGCCAAGGAGACCGGCGCGGACCGGGATCCGCTGGTACGCGACCAGCTGGCCCAGTTCTGGATCGATCTGCAAGCACTGCGCTACACGAACTACCGGTCGCTGGCCGGCGTCGCCGAGACCGGCGTGCCGGGGCCGGAGGGGTCGATCTCGAAGCTGTTCTGGAGTGAGCGCAACCAGGCGCTCACCAAGCTTGCCCAGCAGCTGTGCGGCCCGGCGGCGCTGCTGGCGGACCAGGGCGCGGTATGGGACGGCTTCTGGACCTACCAACAGCTGCGCAGCCGCGGCAACACGATCGAGGCCGGCACCTCGGAGATCCTGCGCAACATCCTCGCCGAGCGCGTGCTGGGCCTGCCGCGCTCGCGCTGACGCACCGCGGCACCGACCTTCTCCAGTTGCCGACAACTGCTGCCAGCAAAGGAATCCCGACCATGGACTACGCACTCACCGACGAGCAGGCGATGCTCCGCGATGCTGCCCGCGAATGGCTGCGCCGCAGCTACCCGGACGACCGGCTCGCCGAGATCGCGGACGGCGTCGGCACCGATCCGCGCGCCTGGGCGGAGATCACCCGGATGGGCTGGGCCGACGCGGCCGCCGCCGGCTCGGTCGAGACGGCGGTGCTGCTCGAACAGGCCGGTTACGGGCTGCTGCCGGCCCCGTTGTTCGTCACGGTCGGGTTGGCAGCGGCGCTCGGGGCGGACGCGTCGGTGCCGACGACGCTGGCCTGGGCCGAGGACGGCGCCCGCTACCTGGGGGATCCGGTGCGCACCACCGTCGACGGCGACGGACGGGTATCCGGCACCAAGGTGCTGGTACCGGACCTGGCTGCCGTGACGCATGCCGTCGTCACCACTACTGCGGGTCCGCGGTTGGTGGCGGTTGCCGACGCGAGCGTCACCGCGTGTGCCAGCATCGACGGCACCCGCCGACTCGGCGAGCTGGTGCTGGACGGCACCCCGTCGCAGCCGCTGCCGGCGGTCGAGCCGGGCCTCGCCCGCGCGAAGATGCTCACCGCCGCCGCCGCGGAGGCGGTCGGCGTCGCACAGCGGGTCGTGGACCTCGCCGTCGAACACGCCAAGAACCGTGAGCAGTTCGGCCGGATCATCGGCACCTACCAGGGCGTCAGCCACAAGATCGCGGACGCGCACGTCGCGGTCGAGCTGGCCCGGTCCCTCGTCACCTGGGCGAGCTGGGCGCTGGACGCCGGAGACCCCGCCTCGGTGCTCGCCGCACATGCCGCCAAGAGCGACGCCGGCAGTGCCGCGGTGCGGGCCTGCGAAGTCGCCATCCAGGTCCACGGCGGCATCGGCATGACCTGGGACAGCATCCTGCACCGGTACTACAAGCGGGCACAGTGGCTGCAGGCGTTCGAAGGTGGCGCCCCGCGGCAGCGCGCCGTCGTCGCGGACGCGCTCCTCGGCCCGGTAGCGCCCTGACCGGCTGGCACGATCCGCGGGCTCGGTGCAGGATCAACGCATGAGCCTTCTCGACACTCCGGTGAACACGCTGTCCGGTGAGCCCTCCACCCTCGGGGCGCTGACCGGCGGCAAACCAGCCCTGCTGGTGAACGTCGCGTCCAAGTGCGGCCTGACGCCGCAGTACACCGCGCTGGAGAAGCTGGCGGAGCAGGGCATCCCCGTGGTCGGCTTCCCGTGCAACCAGTTCGGCGGGCAGGAGCCGGGCAGCAGCGCGGAGATCGCCGAATTCTGCTCCGCGACCTACGGCGTCACGTTCCCGCTGACGGAAAAGATCGACGTGAACGGCCCGCGCCGGCACCCGATCTACTCCGAGCTCACCGCCGCTGCCGACGACAGCGGCGACGCCGGCGACATCCAGTGGAACTTCGAGAAGTTCGTCGTCTCGCCTGCCGGTGAGGTGGTTGCCAGGTTCCGGCCGCAGACCCAGCCGGACGACCCGGCCGTCCTCGCAGCACTCCAGCAGGCCACCGGCTGACCGACGCAGCGCGCGCTACGGTCAGCGAGCCGGCCGCACCGCCAGCTCGACCCGCTGGAACTCCTTGACGCTCGAGTAGCCGGTGGTGGCCATCGCCCGGCGCAGCGCGCCGGCCAGGTTCAGCGTGCCGCTGCCGTCCGGTGCCGGCCCCTGTACCACCTGCTCCAGGGTGCCGCGCGGCGGTGTCGCGACCCGGTCGCCCCGCGGCAGGGTCGGGTGAAACGAACCCGCGCCCCAGTGCCAGCCGCGCCCCGGCGCCTCGGCCGCGTGCGCCAGCGGAGCGCCGAGCATCACCGCGTCGGCGCCGCACGCGATGGCCTTCGCGATATCACCGCCGGTACGCATCCCGCCGTCCGCGATGACGTGCACGTAGCGTCCACCGGACTCGTCGAGGTAGTCCCGCCGGGCCCCCGCCGCGTCCGCGATCGCGGTCGCGATCGGGACCCCCACGCCCAGCACGTCGGCCGCGGTGCAGGCGTAACCGGCGCCGACCCCGACCAGCAGCCCGGCCGCTCCGGTCCGCATCAGGTGCAGTGCGGTGTGGTAATTCGCGCAGCCGCCGACGATCACCGGGGTGTCCAGGCCGGCGATGAACGTCTTGAGGTTCAGGGGGGTGCTCGTGGTCGACACGTGCTGCGCGGAGACCACGGTGCTCTGGATGACGAGGATGTCGACGCCGGCCTCCACCGCGGTCCGGTAGTAGTGCTCCGTGCGGTGCGGCGTGAGCGCCGCAGCAGCGGTGACACCCGCCTCCTTGATCTGCACGATGCGCTTGCCGATCAGGTCTTCCCGGATCGGCGCCTCGTACAACTGCGGCAACCGTTGCCGGGCTCGCTCCGGCGGCAGCTCGGCCAGCTCGGCCAGCACCGCGTCAGCGTCCTCGTACCGGGTCCAGACCCCCTCCAGGTTCAGCACGCCGAGACCACCGAGCCGGCCTACCGCGATCGCGGTGGCCGGCGAGGTGACGGAGTCCATCGCCGCCGCCAGGAACGGGACCTCGAACCGGTACGCGTCGATCTCCCAGCTGATCGAGACGTCCTCGCTGTCGCGAGTACGCCGCGACGGCACGATGGAGACGTCCTGCAGCCCGTACGCCCGCCGCCCGCTCTTGCCGATCCCGATCTCGGCATCCGTCATGCTGTTCGCCGCCTGTCTAGAAACCGTCGTAGTTCGGCGCGGAGGCCGTCATCAGGATGTCGTGCGGGTGACTCTCCTTGAGCCCCGCCGCGGTGATGCGGATGAGCTGCGAGCGCTGCTGCAGCTCCGGGATCGTCGCCGCGCCCACGTAACCCATCGCGCTGCGCAGCCCGCCCACCAGCTGGTACGCCACCGCGGCGAGGGCGCCGCGATAGGGCACCTGGCCCTCGATGCCCTCGGGCACCAACTTGTCGTCCGAGCCGATATCCGCCTGGAAGTACCGGTCCTTGGAGTACGAGCGCTGCTGGCCGCGGGTCTGCATGGCCCCGAGAGACCCCATTCCGCGGTAGGACTTGTACTGCTTGCCGTTCACAAAGACCAGATCACCCGGGGACTCGTCCACGCCGGCCAGCAGTGATCCCAGCATCACGCTGTCCGCACCGACCGCGATCGCTTTCGCGATGTCTCCCGAGTACTGCAGGCCGCCGTCCCCGATGACCGGGACACCCGCCGGCGCGGCGACCTGCGCCACGTCGTAGATCGCGGTGACCTGCGGAACGCCGACCCCGGCGACTACCCGGGTGGTACAGATCGACCCGGGGCCGATGCCCACCTTCAGTGCGTCGGCCCCCGCATCGACGAGTGCCTCCGCGGCCGCGGACGTCGCGATGTTCCCGACGATCACGTCCACGCTGGAACTGGCCTTGATCTGACGCACCACGTCGATCACGCCCGCGGAGTGGCCGTGCGAGGTATCGACCACGAGCACGTCGACACCCGCCTCCAGCAGCGCGTCGGCGCGCTTGAAGGCCTCGTCCCCGGTGCCGACCGCCGCGCCTACCACCAGCCGCCCGCCGCTGTCCTTGGTCGCCAGCGGGTAACGCTCGGCCTTCACGAAGTCCTTCACCGTGATCAGCCCGCGCAGCCGGCCGTCCGTGTCGACCAGCGGCAGCTTCTCGATCTTGTGCTTGGCCAGCAGCTGCATCGCCTCGGACGGCGGAGTGCCGACGGCAGCGGTCACCAACGGCATCGGCGTCATCACCTCGCCGACCCGCCGGCTGTGGTCGCGCTCGAACCGGATATCGCGGTTGGTGACGATGCCGAGCAGCACACCGGTCGGGTCGGTCACCGGCACGCCGGAGATCCGATAGTGCGCCATCAGGGCGTCCGCATCCGCGATGGAGGCCTGCGGGCCGCAGGTGACCGGCGCCGACACCATCCCGGCCTCGGACCGCTTGACCTGATCGACCTGACGCGCTTGCTCCTCGATGGGCAGGTTGCGATGCAGGATGCCGACCCCGCCCTCGCGCGCCATCGCGATCGCCATCCGCGCCTCGGTCACGGTGTCCATGGCGCTGGAGAGCAGTGGGATACGCAGCGAGATGCTCCGGCTCAGCCTGGTGGAGGTGTCCACCTCGCTCGGCACGACGTCGGACGGGCCCGGAAGCAGCAACACGTCGTCGAAGGTCAGCCCCAGCGGGCCGAACTTGGCGGGCAAGTGATCCGATGAGTTCACGACGATGGCCTTCGGTTTGGCTGGGACCTTTGGTTTGGGCTGGGACCTTCGGTTCGGCTGACAGGCAACTGCCGAACCGGTACGCGTCCACCGTCCGGCAGGGAGTAATCGTAGCCGAGCGGAGTCCGGACGACCCGACGTGACCGGCTGGGCTGGACGTGACGTCGGTCCCACGGCGTAGCCTGGACAGCGATGACTGCAGACCAGCCCCTGGATCCATTCGCCGGCGACCCGGACGACCCGGCGGCCGAGCTGGGCCCCGACATCACCTTCGACGAGGTCGAGCCGCTCACTCCCGGCGAGCGCGAGGCGATCGTCGCCGACCTGGCAGATCTCGACGGCTTCCAGCAGCTGCTCGAACACCGCGGCGTACGCGGCCTGCTGGTGGACTGCCGTGACTGCGACGAACCGCACTACTTCGGCTGGGATCTGTTGCGGGCCAACCTGCAGCAACTGCTCGAGCAGGGGCAGACGCGGGTACACGAGCCTGCGCACGGCCCGGACCCGTCCGCGTACGTTAGCTGGGACTACGCCCGCGGCTACGCGGACGCCGTGCTGGAGGCCGCGGACGACTGACCACCCGGCGGCCCGGGCGCTAGGAGACAGCGCTAAGAGACAGCGCTAAGAGACAAAGCCCTGACGGAAGCCGAAGGCCACCGCCTTGGCCCGGTCGTGCACCCCGAGCTTGCGAAACAGCCGGCGCGCGTGGGTCTTCACGGTGTCCTCGGACAGATAGAGCGAGCGTCCGATCTCCGCGTTGGAACGCCCCTGCGACATCCCGCGCAGCACCTGCAGCTCGCGCTCGGTGAGCCGGACCGGCGGCATCGTGACCGGGGTGGCGGCGGCCGGGTCGCGGACCGGCGACAGGTGCCGCCCGGCCAGCGCACCCACCACCGCGGACCGGAAGCCGGCCGGGGAGCCCTCCTTCGCCAGGAACCCGCGGGCACCGGCCGTCACGGCGGCCACCGTCTCGGTGGCGGACTCCTGGTCCGCCTGGCCGGTCAGCAGTAGCACGTGCGCGTCGGGATGCTGCCGGAGCAGCGCGCGGATCGTCTCGGCACCGCCACCACCGGGAAGTCCGACGTCGAGGAGGACGAGATCGGGCGTGCACCGCTCGTACTGCGTCAGGAGCTGCTCGTCGGTCTCGCAGGTCACAACCCGGTCCACGCCCGGGATGCCGGTCACCCGGCGTCGCAGGTCTTCGTGTCCCGGAACCCGGCCGTCGCAGATCAAGACGGTGGTCACGTGTGCACCCCTCAGCGTCATGCGGTCCGGGGCGTCGTCGCCCCAGTCATGCATCGGCAGCTACGGCCGCGAGGTGAAGTGCTCGCTACGTCGGTGGCGCGCTGATTTCAGGACCCGGCGGGGCGGCAAGCAAGACGGCGATGTCGGCACGCGCGACGAACCGGCGGCGGGAAGCCGGGTCGAGGCCCTCGACAACCAGTCGCAGCGCGCTGCCGGCCCGCGATCGCCACCACCCGGTCATACGGATGTCCAGGTCGGCCAGTACCGCGGCCGCCGGCCAGGCGAGCGTGACCAGCCCGAGATCCGTACTCTCGGCATACGCCATCCGAAGTGTCCGGACCGCCGTCTGTCCGTCACCACCGACCGCTGCGACGACACCGGCGAGCAGCCTGCTCTTGATGACGTGCCTGCGCATGCCGGCGGCCAGGCTCGCCTCGAGTGCCTGGGCCGCGGCGCGTTCGGCCAGCTGCCCGTCGCCGGTGAGCAGCGCCGACTCGGCACGCACCCAGGCAAGCCGGATGCCGGCCCGCCGACCGGCTCCGCTGGCCGCCGAGGTTGCCGCGACCAGTAGCCGCCGCGCCGACCTCGCGTCACCCTGACCGACCGCATCGGCCACGAGACCGGTCGCCGCATCCGCGCGCGCGGTAGCCAGGCCGCGGCCGGCCGCACCCGGGCCCGCCGCGGCGGAAGCCGTTCGAGCGGCCCGTTCGTCCCAGGCCTGCCCGAGCCGATGCCTGCCCAGCTGCCGAGCATGACTACCCAGCGTGGATGCCGCCAGCGATGCCAGCGACCTCCCCGCCCAGGTCGAGGAGGTCGCACCGCGGTCGAGCAGCAGTGGCCGCAGCACCCGGTGTGCCTCCGCGTAGCGGCCGACCGCGCCGAGGGCCACGCCGAGCCGCCAGCGACCAACGTCGTCCGCCGGCGATTCCCCCACCTCAGCCAGGAACGCAACCGGCCCGTCGCGCCAGAGCAGCAGCCCCGGACCGGCGAGGTCCTGGACGGGCGGGGTGGCCACCCCGGCAGCTTGCCCGACGCGACGGAGCCCCGCCACCCACGAAGGGTGGCGGGGCTCCGCCAAGACGACCCGCACCGACGGCGCGGGCGATGTCAGTGCGTGTGGCTGTGACCGCCGTGCGAGTGGGTGTGGCCGTGGCCGTCGTCCTCCGACTCCTCCGGCTTGTCGGCCACCAGAGCCTCGGTGGTCAACAGCAGGCCGGCGATCGACGCGGCGTTCGCCACCGCGTTGCGGGTCACCTTCACCGGGTCCAGCACGCCGGCCTTGATCAGGTCTTCGTATTCGCCGGTGGCCGCGTTCAGTCCGGATCCGGCCGGCAGTTCGCGCACCTTGGCGACGACGACGTATCCCTCCAGGCCGGCGTTGGTCGCGATCCAGCGCAACGGCTCGTCGAGCGCCCGGCGTACGACGTTCGCGCCGGTCAATTCGTCGCCGGTGAGCTTGGTCTTGTCGAGCACCGCGGCAGCGTGCACGAGCGCCGAGCCGCCGCCCGGGACGATGCCCTCCTCCACGGCTGCCCGGGTCGCGGACACCGCGTCCTCGATCCGGTGCTTGCGCTCCTTGAGCTCCACCTCGGTCGCGGCGCCGACCTTGATCACCGCGACCCCACCGGCGAGCTTGGCGAGCCGCTCCTGCAGCTTCTCCCGGTCCCAGTCGGAGTCGGTCGCCTCGATCTCCGCCTTGATCTGGCGGACCCGGTCGGCAACGGCCTCGGTGGTGCCGGCGCCCTCCACCAGCACCGTCGTGTCCTTGCTGACCGTGACGCGCCGTACCGTGCCGAGTACCTCGAGGCCGACCTGGTCCAGCTTGAGGCCGACCTCCTCGGACACAACCTGGGCGCCGGTCAGCACCGCCATGTCCTCGAGCATCGCCTTGCGCCGGTCACCGAAGCCGGGGGCCTTTACCGCGCAAGCTTTGAGCGTCTTGCGGATCGCGTTCACCACCAGCGTGGACAGCGCTTCGCCCTCGACGTCCTCGGCGATGACGAGCAGCGGCTTACCCGACTGCGCGATCTTCTCCAACAGCGGCAGCAGGTCGGCGATCGCGGAGATCTTGCCGGTGGTCAGCAGCAGGTACGCGTCCTCGAAGACGGTCTCCTGCTCCTCGACGTCGGTGACGAAGTACGGGCTGATGTAACCCTTGTCGAACTGCATGCCCTCGGTGAGTTCGAGTTCGGTGCCGGTGGTGTGCGACTCCTCGACGGTGATGACGCCGTCCTTGCCCACCTTGTCCATCGCCTCGGCGATCAGCTCGCCGATGGTGCGGTCCTGCGCGGAGATGCTCGCGACGTGCGCGATCTCGTCGTGCGTCTCGATCTCGGTCGCGACCGACAACAGTTCGTCGTTGATCTCCCGCACGGCCGCGTCCATGCCGCGCTTGAGCGAGGTCGGGTCCGCGCCGGCGGCGACGTTGCGCAGACCGGCGTGCACCATCGCCTGGGCGAGCACCGTGGCGGTGGTGGTGCCGTCACCGGCGACGTCGTTCGTCTTGGTGGCAACCTCCTTGGCCAGTTGCGCACCCATGTTCTCGTAGGTATCGGTGAGCTCGATCTCGCGGGCGATCGTCACCCCGTCATTGGTGATGGTCGGGGCACCGAACTTCTTGTCGATCACCACGTTCCGGCCACGGGGGCCGAGGGTGACCTTCACGGCGTCGGCCAGGGCGTCGACGCCCCGTTCGAGCGCCTGCCGCGCGTCGTTGTCGAAGGAGAGGATCTTGGGCATTCGGTCAGGTCCTTTCACGCGCTCGCCCCGGCGGCCATCGGCTACCGGGGCGAGCGAGGGTGATATCGGTTCGAGAATTCAGTGCGACCGGCAGGTCACTTCTCGATAATGGCGAGCACGTCGCGGGCCGACAGCACGAGGTAGTCCTCGCCCGAGTACTTCACCTCGGTGCCGCCGTACTTGCTGTAGATGACGACGTCGCCGACCGCCACGTCCACTGGGACCCGGTTGCCGTTGTCGTCGACCCGACCCGGGCCCACCGCGATGACGGTGCCCTCCTGGGGCTTCTCCTTCGCGGTGTCCGGGATGACGATGCCCGACGCGGTGGTGGTCTCGGCCTCGTTGGCCTGAACCACGATGCGGTCCTCGAGCGGCTTGATCTTTACCTTCGTGGCGGTGGTCATAAGCGGACCTCCCCTTCACAGTCGTCGATGGCGTAAAGGGCGGGCCTGCCGTCGCGGGGTTCAGGCCTGCTGGCACTCTCGGGTGCCGAGTGCCAACTTATGCGGTCGGCACCGCGCCCGTCAACACGACGGGGTGTCCGGGCACCATGAGGGCGTGGACCTGACGACGGTGGCGATGCTGCGCGCCCCGGCCGGGACGGAGTTGCTCGCCGCGCTGCCGCGGTACGACGAGGCGGCCGTGCTGTCGCTCGGGGCCCGGCTGCGCGAGCGGTACCCGGCAGAACTGGTCGCGGCAGCGCTGACTCAGGCCCGGCTGCGCGAGCGCGCCGCGCGCCGGCTCGGGCCGATCGCGTACGAGCTGCTGTGGACGCCGGACGCGGCACAGCAGGCGACCCGGCGGAGCGTGGCCGACTGGCGGGCCGGCCGGATGCGGGCGGGCGGCGTACGGCGGGTCCTCGACCTCGGTGCCGGTGCCGGTGGTGACGCACTGGCGTTGGCGGCCGTCGGCATCGACGTGATCGCGGTGGAGCGGGACCCGGTGGTCGCCGCGGTGCTGACTGCCAACGCGGCGGTGGCCGGCGCCGGACGGATCCGGGTGGTGCAGGCCGACGTAGCCGAGACCGCCGTGGTGGAGCCGCTGTTGGCAGACTGTGACGCCGTGTTCGCGGACCCGGCGCGGCGGATCGCAGGCCGCCGGGTGCTCGATCCGGCCGGCTGGAGCCCGTCGCTGCGCACTATCGGGACGTACGCCGCCCGGGTCCGGTGCGCAGCGGCGAAGGTCGGCCCGGGCATCGACCACGACCTATTGCCGGACGGTGTGACGGCGGAATGGGTATCGGAACACGGCGACGTACTGGAATGCGCACTGTGGTGGGGTGGGCTGCGTGGCGCTGCGCCCCGGTCAGCCACCGTGCTCGGCAGCAGCCCGGACGCCACCCGCACACTGACCGGTACCGGTGCTCGGGCGGAAGTCCGGCCCGCCGGCCGCTTCCTGCACGAACCGGACGGGGCGGTGATCCGAGCCGGGTTGGTCGCCGAGGTCGCGGTGCAACTGGACGGTGGCCTGCTCGACCCGAGCATCGCCTACATCAGCACCGATGCTGACGTCACCTCGCCCTGGACGACCCGGTACGCGGTCACCGACGTGCTGCCCTTCTCGGTGAAGGCGCTCCGTGCGTTGCTACGCGCGCGGGGGGTCGGTCGCCTCGTCATCAAGAAGCGCGGCACCGCGGTGACACCGGAACAGCTGCGTCCGCAGTTGCGGCTGGCCGGGCCGCGGGAGGCGACGGTGGTGCTCACCCGGGTGGGCAGGCGCCCGTACGCGCTGCTGGTGGAGCCGCTCCCTTCCCGCTGATCAACTGCGTGGCAGCGGGAGCGTCGAGCGCGCCGGCAGGTCCAGCGGCGACGGCGCGGCACCGCGATCGACCAGCAGCGCGCCCAGTGCCGCCACCATCGCTCCGTTGTCCGTGCACAGACCGGGGCGTGGCACCCGCAACCGCAGGCCGGCGTCGTCGCAACGCTGTTGCGCCAGGTGCCGCAGCCGCGTGTTGGCGGCGACCCCGCCGCCGATCACCAACGTGTCGTGCCCGAGTTCCCGACAGGCACGTACCGCCTTCGCGGTCAGGACGTCGGCAACCGCCTCCTGGAACGACGCGCACACGTCCGCGACCGGGAGGTCCGAACCGCCCGGATACGCGGCAAGCCAGCGCGCGACGGCCGTTTTCAGCCCCGAGAAGGAGAAGTCGTACGAACCGTCGTCGTGCTTACCCCGCGGGAACGCGATCGCGGCCGGGTTCCCGTCGCGAGCCATCCGGTCCACCACCGGGCCGCCCGGGAAGCCGAGACCGAGCAACCGCGCCACCTTGTCGAACGCCTCGCCGGCCGCATCGTCGACCGTCTCCCCCAACACCTGCGGCGCGGCCGGGTCGCCGACCGCCACCAGCGACGAGTGGCCGCCGGACACGAGCAGGCCGACGCACGCGGTCGGCAGCGGGCCGTGCTCGAGCGTGTCCACCGCGACGTGCGCGGCGAGATGGTGGACGCCGTGCAGGGGGACGCCCAGGCCGGCAGCCAGCGCCTTTGCCGCGGCGACCCCCACCAGCAGTGCGCCGGCGAGTCCTGGCCCGGCGGTGACCGCGACGGCGTCGACGTCCGTGAGCGCCACGCCGGCGTCGGCGAGTGCCCGATCCAGTGTGGGGAGCATGGCCTCGACGTGGGCCCGGCTCGCCACCTCCGGCACCACACCGCCGTACCGGGCATGCGCGTCCACGCTGCTGGCGATCGCGTTCGCCAGCAGCGTCGGATGGCCTGCCGCATCGGTCCGCACCAGCCCGATACCGGTCTCGTCGCAGGACGTCTCCACGCCCAGCACCAGGCTCACGAGAGCTCCCGGACCATGATCAGCGCGTCCTCGCCGGACGGCTGGTAGTAGCCGCGGCGGCGCCCGACCGCCTCGAACCCGTGCCGGGCATAGAGCCGCTGGGCGGTAGCATTGCTCGCCCGTACCTCCAGCCCGATCTCGCCGGCGCCGCGTCGGACCGCGACCGCCAGCATGTCGGTCAGCAGCCGGGCCCCCAGGCCGTGGTGCTGATGGTCGGGAGCGATGCCGATCGTCTGGACGTACGCCTGCTCGCCACCCAGCGCGAGGCCGCCGTAACCGAGCAGCTCGGTGCCGTCGACGACGACGGTGTACGAGCGGTTTTCGCCCTGCGCGAGTTCGGACCAGAACAACTCCTCGCTCCAGTTCTCCGGTGCGAACAGCACCTGCTCCAGCGCCAGGACCTCCGGCAACTGCCACCAGCGCAGTGGTTGCAGGGTGATCATGACCGGGTCACCGCCGGCTCAGCGGCATCGGGCCGGCGCAGGTAAAGGGGGACCAGTACGTCCGCCGGTGCACCGCCGCGGGCGCGGCCCGCCACCAACGACGCGAGCCGCTCGACCGGTATCGGCCGGTCATCGGCGTCGCTGCCCCCCAGCAGGTCGGCGTAGAGAAGGGCGCCCGGGCCGACCACGCGCTGCCCGGCGAGCCGGGCAGCCAGCACCGCCGGGCGATCCACCGCGGGCCCTTGGACCCGCGCCCCGGACCGGTCGTAGCGCGCCCAGTAGACCTCGCGTCGACGCGCGTCGGACGCGACCAGCACGTCCGGCTCGGCGAACAGGTCCAGCGAGCACGCGCCGTATGCCGGGACGCCCAGCGTTCGGGCCAACACCGCACCCGTGACCACCCCGGCGCGCAGACCGGTGAACGGCCCGGGTCCGAGGCCGACCGCGACGGCGGCGACGTCGGTCAGCCGGGCACCGAGGGCATCCAGTGCGGCCAGCGCCAGCGGCATCAGGTGCTCACCGGCGCCCCGCGGCTCGCGTCGAGTACGCGCCGCGATCCGGTCCGGGTCATCGAGATCGACGGCCGCCGCCGCGACATCGGCGGTCGCGGTATCCAGGCAGAGCAGGAGCACCGAGTCAGCCTACGGAATCCGGTCAGGCCGCCTCGTCGGCGCCGCATTCACCGGGTCGTGCGACTCTCACCGGGTCGTGCGACATGAGCGTTGCCGGGGCGACGCTCATGTCGCACACACCCGGCGCCGGAACGGGCACCTGCTTGCTCAGCGGCCGGGGATACCCCCGTCCGGCACCACCGGGTGCACCGCCGGCACGGTGCGGACCGGTCCGGTGCCGGCGTCGGTGCTGTACACCGGGCCGCCCAACGTGAGTCTGCCGCCCTGCACGGTCCCGATCTGCAGGCCACGGAAGCCGCCGTGGTCGGTGGCCGAATACGTCAGCGCGGTCAGTCCTGGTCCGGTCGGGTCCAGCGGTGCGGCGGTCAGGGCTGCCAGCAGCGAGGCGCGGGTCGGCTCCGGACCGGCCGCCGCCAGCGCCTGCGCGAACGTGGACGCGGCTGCCATCCCGTACACGACGTTGGCGTCGAACGGCTCCCCGGCGAGATCGGGGTCGGCATCGTGAATCTTCCTGAACAACGCGATCCACGGGTTCGCGGCGTCGTCCGGGGACGGCAGGTACGACGCGGTGATCATGCCGTCCAGCAGGGCGGCGCCGGGCGGGTGCGCCACCCCTTTGCTCTGCTTCTCGATCAGGTCGAGCAGCGTCGTCGGGTCGGCACCGGCAACCACCAGCTTCGGGTGCCAGCCGAGGTCGTGTGCCACCAGTGCCAGCGTGGCGCTGAAGGTCGGCAGCCCGAAGCTCAGCACGACCTGCGCGCCGGCGGCGCGCAACGCCGCGATCTGGCTGTTGATGGACGGCGCGGTCACGGCGTAGTCCTCGGTGTCGACGATCCGCGCTGCCGGGATGAACTGCCTTACCGCCTGCAGTCCGGACCGGCCCAGGTCGTCGTTCTCGTACAGCACACCCACCCGTAATCCGGGCATCCGGGTGGCGACGTACCGAGCCAGGATCTTGGCCTCGGCGGTGTCGTCCGGCTCCCAGCCGAAGGTGTACGGCAACGCGCCCGGCCGGTTGAAGCAGCCGCAGCCGGAGCCGACGAACAGGTCCGGTACGCCGCCCTCGGTGAGTTGATCGACCACCGCTCCGTGCGCGGTGGTGCCCTGTCCGTTGAAGACCGCGAAGGCGCCACCGGAGGAGTCCAGCAGCCCGTCGAGCGCGGATCGCGCCCCGCTCGCGGTGCCGCGGTCGTCCGCGTAGCGCAGGGTGATCGTGCGCCCGTTGATCCCGCCGCGGGCATTCAGCCAACGGAAATACGCCTGCGCCGCCGGCGCGATCTGGTCGTAGCCGGGGTGGCTGGTCCCGCGCAGCGGCTGGTGGCTGACGATCGTGACGGTCCGGTCGGTGATCCCGGGGGCGGGGGTCGGCGCCGATGCGGTCCCTCCCCCGCACCCGGCCAACAACACCGCGACGGCCGCGGCGAGCACAGCGCCGAGCGTCCACCGGTGACGAGTCAGCACGTCACGTCCAGCACCGTCTGGCGGGCCGCCCAGGCCGGGCCGACCCCGCGCAGCACCACGTGGCGGACCTCGTCGGCCGGGTCGTCGGACCGGTGGATCTCGATCAGCAGATGCCCGTCGGCGAGCGGCTCCGCCAGCCCAGCACCCCACTCGACGACGGTGACCGCGTCCGGCAGCGTGGTGTCCAGGTCCAGGTCGTCGAGCTCGTCCAGCGAGGCGAGCCGGTACGCGTCCACGTGCAGCAACGGGAGCCGCCCGCCCCCGTGCTCGCGTGCCAGCACGAAGGTCGGCGAGGTGATCCGCTCCGGGACCTCGAGTCCGGCACCGATGCCCTGGGCCAACACGGTCTTGCCGGCGCCCAATGGCCCCGCGAGTACCACCAGGTCGCCGGGACGCAGGCAGCGGGCGAGTCGGCTGCCGAGGTCGGCCATCGTTGCTGCGTCCACCACCGGTCGCGGCAGCGGCAGCCCGTAGGACAGCCAGTGCTCGTCGCGCGCCACCACGGCCCAGCCGAGGTTGTCGTAGATCACGTGGTTGTGCCGCAACGCCACCCGGACCGCCGCGCGCAGCCCGGTGTAGCCGGCGGACATCCCCAGCTCTACCGCCGCCCGCAGCAGCAGGGACGCGACGCCGCGACGACGCGCCGCCGGGTCGACCGCGACCCGCCGGACCCGCAGCAACCGGTCCGGCGCCATGTCCTCCGGCGCGGTGCGAACCGCACCCACCACGGCTCCGTCGAGGACCGCGACCAGCGCGGGCGAGGCCCCCAGGTCCGCGACGGTGTCCGCCTCCCGCTCCAGCAGCACCGTCGACGGCGGATGCGCGCCATCCAACTCGGCGTAGGCGCGCTGGGTCACCTCGTGCACGGCAGACGCGTCAGACAGCTGTGCCGGCCGGATGCAGATGCTCACGCTGCCGGGGCCCGTGTCGACAGGGCCCGCGACAGCAGCGCCTGGTTGCGCCGGTTGCTCATGGTCGGCCGCCGGGGAGCGAGGCGGCCAGCGCACCGGCGTACACCCGCGGCACCCGGGGGCCGATCCGGGTCACGATCTCGTAGGAGATGGTGTCCAGCGCCTCGGCCCAGTCCTGCGCCGTCGGCTCGCCACGGGTGCCCGGCCCGAACAGGACGATCTCGTCGCCGGGCCGGACCTCGTCCGGGCAGGTCACCACGAACTGATCCATGCAGACCCGGCCGGCAATGCGTCGCCGTTGCCCCCCGATCAGCACCTCACCGGTGTTGCTCGCGTGCCGCGGGATGCCGTCCGCGTATCCGAGTGGCACCAACGCGACCGTCTCGTCCCGCTCGGCGGTCCAGAGGTGGCCGTACGAAACCCCGAGGCCGGCGGCAACTGTCTTCACCAGCGCGACGGGCGCGGTCAGGGTCATTGCGGGCACCAGCCCGAACCGCTCCGGACCACCCAACTGCGGCGTCGGCGTGAGCCCGTAACACGCGATACCCGGGCGCACCAGTTCGAAGTGCGTGTCCGGCCGGGTCAACGTCGCCGCCGAGTTCGCGCAGTGCCGTACCAGCGGCCGGATCCCTTGCGCCGCAGCACGTTCGACCGCGTAGGTGAAGTCCGCTAGCTGGTGGCCGGTGGTCGGGTGGTCCGGCAGGTCCGCATGCACGAAGTGCGTCATCATGCCGACGACCTCGACGACCCCCTCGGCCTGGGCGCGCGCGACGACGTCCAGCAGCGCGTCCAGGTCGCGCAGCGTGGCGCCGTTGCGGTGCAGGCCGGTATCGATCTTGAGGTGGATCCGGGCCGGGACCCCTGCGGCCCGCGCCGCGGCCACCGCGTCGTCCAGCCCCCACGGCGCCGACACCCCGATATCGATGCCCTCGACGACCGCAGAGCCGAAATCCGTGCCGGGCGGGTTCAGCCAGCTCAGAATCGGTACCCGCAGGCCCGCCGTCCGCAGTGCCAGCCCTTCGATGATCGTCGCGGTACCGAGCCAACCGGCGCCGCCGGCAACCGCGGCGTGCGCCGACGCGACGAGGCCGTGCCCGTACCCGTCGGCTTTCACCACCGCCATCACCTGCGCGCCCGGGGCCGCGGCGGCGCAGGCCGCCACCGAAGCGGCGATCGCGTCGAGGTCGACGACGGCCGCCGGACCCGGCGGCGTTCCGGTCCCGGCCGGCGACGTCGGGACGCCGTGGCCGTGCGCCCCCGGTCCGGCCGCGGGGGCGCCCGAGCCGGCGGCAGCGGTCGCAGTCATCCCCGCGATCGTACGGCGCCACGCCAACCGGAGCCGCGCGGCTGGGCGCCGGACCAGCAGCTACGGGGGCGCCGGCGACCCACGGCTGTAGGTCACCACCGTGACCGCCACCATCACCCCCGCGCCCAGTAGCGCCACGATCGACGGCTCCAGGTGCAGCACGGCATACAGCGACAGCGCGGCGATCACCAGCCGAGATACTCGAATAGACCGGTCCGCCGGATCACATTGATCATGTGGGCTAGGGATAGCACGGGTTGTGCGGTGTCGATCAGCCGTCCCTCGGGGCAGCCAGTTCCCGTTCCACCCGCGCCGCGTGCTCGGCCTCGGCGGCGCGTGCGTTACGCGGGCTCCAGAAGCCGGCCAACAGCCAGATCAGCGGGATGAACACGACCTCACCGCCGACGGCGATGAAGAAGTACGTTCGCCACTGCTTCGGCGAGTCGCGCGTGGCCCGGCGAACGTCCGTTCCGTGCGCCTGCAGGTAGGCCAGATCCGCCGCCGGCACCTTTCCCGCAGCTTGCAGCGCCGATTGCGCGTCCAGCACCTGCTGCCCGCTGCGCTGGACCAGCAACAGGTCGGCCGTCGGCACCGACGCGAGGTCGAGCAGCCGGTCCCGTGCCTGCGCCGGGCTGACCTTCAGCGCCGCGACGATCTCGGTCACCGCCTTGGCTTGTGCCACCGGGTCGACGCGGTTGGCCAGCAGTGCGAGCGCGGTAGCCGGGTCGATCGCCTGGGCCGCCTGCAGCGCCGGTCCGTGCGCGGCGTTCAGCGCTGCGATCCTGGCTACGTCGGCGGCGGGGACGCCGCTGATCTCGCTGACCGCGCGCGCGCCGGCAACCGCGTCTGCCCGATTGCGCGCGAGCACGGCCTGAGTGGCCGGGTCCACCTTCTGCAGGGTCGCGATCTCCTCCGGATAGGTGGCCGTGATCTGCTGCACCCGCGGGCCCGAATCGACCAGGGTCGTCACGGTGTGCACGACGTGCGGGACGAAGAACACGCTGATCGCGATGACGACGCGGATGATCAGTCCCCACACGCTCAAACCGGTGGCCGTCAGCGCGGGATTGGTTCGCTCGACGGTCTCGGTGAAGCTCGCCATCCACGGCGCGTAGGCGAATCCGAGCGAGACCGCGATCAGGCTGAGCAAGACCACGAACGTCGCGTGACTGGTGTCTGCGTGCGTCACGCGGGTGGCGAAGATCGAGGTGGTCACGATCGCGCCGATCGCGCCGACCACCATGAACGGCTTGCGCACCCGCAACCAGTCCGACAGCACCCCGACCACCACCAGCGCGCCGGCGTTGAACGCCCAGAACCAGTTGCCCAGGCTGTTCGCACCGGACTCGCTGTAGCCGAAGACAGTCTGGAAGAAGACCGGGAAGAAGCCGACCGCGAGGTAGTAGATGATCAGGAAGACGCTGATCGCGAACGCGGAACCGAGAATGTCGAGCCGGAGCATCTGCCGGTACGGGTGCCGCGTCCCGGCGGTGACGTCCAGGCCGCGGGCCCGCGCCTGGATCAGCGCGCGGTCCCGTGCCGACACCATCAGCTGGTCGCGCAGCTTCGGCGCCAGTTCCCGCAGGCCGACCAGCGCGAGCGTGAACACCACCAGACCGGCGATGCCACAAATGATGTACTGGTCCTGCCAGGCGTCGAGATGATCGCGGGTGTTGCTCACCACGATGCTGACGACCAGGCTGCCGACCACCGGTCCCAGCGTCCAGAAGCCCATCGCGGACGCGCGACCTAGCTGCGGCGAGAAGTCCCGGATCATCGCCGGTGTGGCGACCAGGATGCTTCCCTCGACGAAGCCGATGGCGATGTAGACCACCGCGAACGCCAGCTTGCTGTGGCAGTTCGGGACGCCGACCAGCGACAGCAGCCCCGTCACGAGCAGTCCGTACGTGACGACGTTGGCTCGGCCGTAACGGTCCGCCAGTCCGGTCAGCGACGACGCGACGGCACCCAGCAGGTATCCGATGACGGTGACGTTGACGTAGTAGACGAAGGACATGTGCAGGTCGCGGATGATCGAGGTCGCGACCCCGCCGGCCAGGTAGAACTGGTAGTAGAGGATCACCGTGGTCGCCACCACGATGGCCAGGCACCGGTACCGGACCGGGTCGGCCGGGTAGCGGTCCAGATTCCGTTGCCACAGCCGATGCCACCAGACCGGCTCGGCCCGCGCTGCAGCGGTCATCGCAGCCTCCAGGTCCGAATCACATTCGGTTCCGGGCCCGAATGTGATCGCCGGTTCCACCGCTGACAAGGAGTGCCGGGCCGTGACGGGGCGTGTTGCTCCGTTATCGCCCGCTATGCCGCCGGCGGGTCAGTCGCGTACGGCGGCGACCGCCAGCGGCCAGGCGTCCAGCAGGTCCGCCGCATTCAACGGCTCCGGCGCGTACCGGCCGGCCAGTCCGTGCAGGAACGCCGCGCCGGCCCCGACCAGCAGGACGTCGATATCGGTGCCCTCCCGGCCGGCCCGTTTCGCCGCCGCGGCCAGCAGCGCGCCCGCGGCACCGGCCAGTACGTCCCCGGTCCCTGCTGTCGACAGCCACGGCGTTCCGGTCGGATTGACCAGCGCGCGCCCATCCGGGGCGGCGATCACGGTCCGGTCTCCCTTGAGCAAGACGTGGACGCCCAGTTCCCGTGCCGCTCTCCGTGCCGCCCCCAGCGGGTCCGGAGCCGGGTCGACACCGGTCAGCCGGTGGAACTCACCCGCGTGTGGCGTGATCAGCGTCGGCCCCCGCCGTGCCCGCAGCGCCGCCGCCCCGAGTTCCAGCGCGCCGGCGTCGAGCACCGCCGGCAGGTCGGACTCCACCGCGCCGCGCAGCCGCTCAGCATCCGCAGCGGCGACGCCGGGACCGCACACCCAGGCGTCGACGCGACCCGGTCCGGCGACGACGCTGGGCCACCGGCGCCGCACCGACCGTGCCGCTTCCCCGTCGAGGTCCGGCCCGAGATACCGGACATAGCCCGCGCCGGCCCGGACCGCGCCGCCGGCGCACAGCACCGCCGCCCCCGCGTACGCGTCACCACCTGCGAGCACGCCGACCACACCCCGGGAGTACTTGTCCGCCTCCGGTGGCGGCGCCTGCAGCAACGGGGCGAGGTCGTCCGCGTCCGGCACCGCGACCGGGAGCGCGGCGGGGAAGTCGAGCCCGACGTCGACCACGACGACGAGCCCGCATCGCGCCGCCGCCGCCCCGACCACGTGCGCGGGCTTGCGCCGGTCGAAGGTCACCGTGACGTCGGCGCGCACCGCCGGTCCGTCCACTGCGCCGGTATCCGCGTCCACCCCGCTGGGCAGGTCGACCGCGAGCACCGGGGCGCCGGTGGACTCCGTCCAGGCCGCCAGTTCGGCCGCCTGTCCAGACAGGCCCCCGCCTCGACCACCGACCCCGGTCAGCCCGTCGATGATCAGGTCCGGGGCGGCGGCCCGGACCTGATCGGGGACGACCCGCAACCCGCGGATCGCGTGCTGCCAGTGCTCGTCGCCCTCCCGGGTAGAGCTACGCAACACCGTGACGTGCGCTCCCCGTCGGGCGAGGGTGGCAGCAGCGAGGCAGGCGTCCGCGGCGTTGTGCCCGCTCCCGGCGAGGACCACCACGCGGGCGCCGTAGACCTGCCCCAGCATCCGGGCGGCGACCGTCGCGACCCCGAACGCTGCTCGAGCGATGAGCGCTGCCTCGCCGACCCTCGAGGCGGCCGACCCGTCCGCCTGGCGGGTCTGGGGCACGTCCGCTACGTACCGCACGTCAGGGCTGCTCCGCGATCACGAACGCGGTCGCGAAACCGTCGTCGTGGGCGACGCTGACGTGCCAGGTCAGATGCTCGTAGCCGTCGACGTGCAGGATCGGCCGGCCGTCCGTCCCGCGCTGCACCCAGGCCTGCCGCCATTGCATGCCCGGCGGCCGCAGCAGCGCCTTCGCGACGGCCTCCTTCACTGCGAACCGGGCCGCGAGCGACTCCAGCGGCAGCGAGGCCTCGTCGTCGGTGAACACCCTGGCGCGCACCTGCGGGGTGCGTTCCAGCACCGCTCCGAGCCGTGGAATCGACACGATGTCGGTCCCGATCCCGACGATCACCGGGCGCCGCTCACTCGACGGTGACCGATTTGGCAAGGTTACGGGGCTTGTCCACGTTCAGCCCCCGGGCGGTGGCGAACGCGCCCGCGAACACCTGCAGCGGCACCGTCGTGACCAGTGGCGAGAACAGCGTCGGGCAGCCGGGCACCCGGATCAGATCCGCCGCGTACGGGACCACCGTCTCGTCACCGTCCTCGGCGATCACGATCGTGCGAGCGCCGCGGGCCCGCACCTCCTGAATATTGGAGACGACCTTGGCGTGCAGCGCGGGGCGAGAACGCGCCGAGGGCATCACCACCACCACGGGTAGGCCGTCCTCGATGAGCGCGATCGGTCCGTGTTTGAGCTCACCCGCCGGGAAACCCTCGGCGTGTACGTACGCGAGCTCCTTCAGCTTGAGTGCCCCCTCGAGTGCCACCGGGTAGCCCACGTGCCGCCCCAGGAAGAGCACCGCACGCGAGTCGGACAGCGCCCGGCCGAGTTCGCGCACCGGATCCATCCGGGTGAGCGTCTCGGCGACGAGGGCGGGCATCGCTTCCAGGGCCGCGTACTCACGCGCGACCTCGTCGCCGTCCTTGACCCCGAGTACGTTCGCCAGCGACAGCCCGAGCAGCGACGTCGCGGTGATCTGGGCGAGAAAGCACTTGGTGGACGCCACGCATACCTCGAGCCCGGCTCGAGTGTAGAGCACCGCGTCGGACTCCCGCGGGATCTGCGCGCCGTTCGTGTTGCAGATCGCCAGTACCCGCGCCTTCTGCGCCTTGGCGTGCCGCACCGCCTCGAGCGTGTCGGCGGTCTCTCCGCTCTGCGAGATGGCGACGACCAAAGTGCCCCGATCCAGGACCGGGTCCCGGTAGCGGAACTCGCTGGCCATCTCCACCTCGACCGGAAGCCGGGCCCAGTGCTCGATGGCGTACTTGGCGATCAACCCGGCGTGATACGACGAGCCCGTCGCGACCACATACACCTTGTCGATCCCGCGCAGTTCCTCGTCGGACAGTCGCTCCTCGTCGAGTACGACCTGGCCGGTGCCGGTGAGGCGACCGAGCAGCGTGTTCTCCACCGCGGTCGGTTGCTCGGCGATCTCCTTCTCCATGAAGGACGCATGGCCGCCCTTTTCCGCGGCGGCGACGTCCCAGTCGACATGGAACGGACGCCCGGACTGCGGCGAGCCGTCGAAGCCGGTGATGGTGACTGCGCCGGGGCGCACCTCGACGACCTGATCCTGCCCGAGTTCGACCGCCTGCCGGGTGTGCGCCAGGAACGCGGTGACGTCGCTGGCCAGGAAGGTCTCGCCGTCGCCGCAGCCGACCACGAGCGGACTGTTGCGCCGGGCGCCGACCACCACGTCGGGCTGCTCCCGATGCACCGCCAACAGCGTGAACGCCCCCTCCAGGCGACGTACCACCGCGCGCATCGCCGCGGCCAGATCACGACCGGTGGTGTCATACGCGTCCGCGAGCAGGTGCGCGACTACCTCGGTGTCGGTGTCACTGCTGAGTTCGTGCCCGCTCGCCTCGAGTTCGGCCCGCAGGGCGGCGAAGTTCTCGATGATGCCGTTGTGGATGATCGCGACGGAGCCCGCTGCGTCCAGTTGCGGGTGCGCATTCCGGTCGGTCGGAGCGCCGTGCGTCGCCCACCGGGTGTGACCGACGCCGGTGTGACCGGCGAGGGACGGACCACCGGCGAGGAGCTTCTCCAGATTGGTCAGCTCGCCCGCCTTACGCGCGGTCGCGAGGGTGCCGTCGGCCGCCACGATCGCGACCCCCGCGGAGTCGTACCCGCGGTACTCGAGCAACCGCAGGCCGTCCATCACGACGTTCAGCGCGGGCTGTGGCCCGACGTAGCCGATGATGCCGCACACACGGCGAGCCTAACCGTCAGCGTCTGCTGACCGGACCGTTACGCGTACGGGCGGGCGTGCCGGTAGCCCGTCAGCCGGACGCGGCCCGGACCGCCGCCGCGATCCGCTCCGCGCAGGAAACGGCCTCCTGCTCGGTCACCGCCTCGACCATCACCCGCACCAGCGGTTCGGTTCCGGACGGGCGCAGCAGCACCCGGCCGGCGTCGCCGAGCCGCTGCTGTTCGGCCGCGACCGCCTGCGTCACCGCGGGCGAGGCGGCGACCTGCCGATCCGGCACCGGGACGTTCACCAGTACCTGCGGCGAGCGCTGCAGGACCGAGGCCAGCGACGCCAGCGGCTGCCCGGTCGCCGCCATCCGGCCCAGCAACTGCAACCCGGTCAGGACGCCATCACCGGTGACCGCCAGATCGCCGAACACCAGGTGGCCGGACTGTTCGCCGCCGAGCGAGATGCCGTGCTTGCGCATCGCCTCGAGCACGTAACGGTCGCCGACCGCCGTCTGCACGACGCCGATGCCCGCCTCGGCCATGGCCCGGGTAAAGCCGAGATTGGTCATCACCGTGGTCACCACCCGGCCGCCGCGCAGGGTTCCCGCGTCGCGCATCGCCAGCGCGCACACGGCCAGGATTGCGTCGCCGTCCACCATCGCGCCATCGGCATCCACCGCGAGGCAACGGTCGGCGTCGCCGTCGTGCGCGATGCCGACATCGGCGGCATGCGCACGCACCGCGGCCTGCAGCGCCTGCGGGTGCGTCGACCCGACCGCGTCGTTGATGTTGTAGCCGTCCGGTTCGCAGCCGATGCAGATCACCTCGGCCCCCGCCTTGCGGTACACCGCCGGTGCCAGTGTCGCGGCTGCGCCGTGCGCCCCGTCGACCACGACGCGCAGTCCGCTCAGCGGCGCGGGCGCCAGCGACAGCAGGTGCTCGGCGTAGCGGGTCGCCGCATCCGGCAGCGTCTGCACCCGCCCGACTTGGGCGCCGACCGGCCGGTCCCACTCCTCGTAGAGCCGCTGCTCGATAGCGTCCTCGACATCGTCCGGCAACTTGTACCCGCCCCGGCCGAAGAACTTGACGCCGTTGTCCGGCATCGGGTTGTGCGACGCGGAGAGCACGACCCCGAGGTCCGCGCCGACGTCGGCAGCGAGGTAGGCCACGGCCGGGGTCGGCAGCACCCCGGCCAGCAGCACGTCGGCACCAGCCGAGGCCAGGCCGGCGACGACCGCGGCTTCCAGCATCTCCCCCGAGGCACGCGGGTCCCTGCCGACCACGGCGAGCGGCCGGGCACCGTCCGTGGAGTCGCCACGCAGCACTCCGATGGCGGCCATCGCCAGCTGCAGGGTCAGCTGCGGAGTCAGATCAGCGTTCGCAAGTCCACGAACGCCGTCGGTTCCGAAAAGGCGACCCACCTTGGCTGCGATGCCGGCGCGGATCAGCGCTTCGAGTACTGAGGAGCCTTGCGAGCCTTCTTCAGCCCGTACTTCTTACGTTCCTTCACCCGCGGGTCGCGGGTCAGGAAGCCGGCCTTCTTGAGCTCGCTGCGGCTGTCGTCCACCAGCTCGGTGAGCGCGCGCGCGATACCGAGCCGCAGCGCGCCCGCCTGCCCGGAGACGCCGCCGCCGTCGAGCCGGGCGATGACGTCGTACTTGTCACCGACCTCGAGTCGGGTGAACGGGTCCCGCACGGCCTGTTGGTGCACCTTGTTCGGGAAGTAGTCCTCGAGGGTGCGACCGTTGAGCTTCCACTGGCCGCTGCCGGACACGATCCGGACGCGAGCGATGGCTTCCTTGCGGCGCCCGACTGTCCGGGCGAGGTCGGGCGATGCGGGAGTCGCAGCGGCGGCCACTGTTGTCACTTCCTTGAATCCGGGCGTCAGCGCGCCAGCTGGCTGATCTGGGTGATCTCGAACGGAATCGGCTGCTGCGCCTGGTGGGGGTGGTCGGGACCGGCGTAGACCTTCAGCTTGCTGCCCTGCTGCCGGCCGAGGCTGGTGTGCGGAAGCATGCCCTTGATCGCGCGCTCGACGACCTGTGCCGGACGCGTGTTGAGCAGTTCGTCGTAGGACGTGGCGCGGAGGCCGCCGGGGAAGCCGGAGTGCCGGTGGTACATCGACTGGACGCGCTTGTTGCCGGTCATCGCGACCTTGGCAGCGTTGACCACGATGACGAAGTCACCGGTGTCGATATGCGGCGCGTAGTACGCCTTGTGCTTGCCGCGTAGCAGCGTCGCGGCGTGGGAGGCGAGCCGGCCGAGCACCACGTCGGTGGCGTCGATGACGTGCCACTGCCGGGTGATATCGGCCGGCTTCGGCTGGAACGTGCGCACGGGAGGTCTCTTTCAGCAGTACGGGGCAAGCGATGGCGTGCGGGAGGGCGCGACGCCGCGTAGCCGCGACCAGCACCGACCATGAAGGGTACTACAGCCTCCGGGCCCCGCCGAACGCAGCGTTCGGGAGGCCACGGGCACCCCACCCGATTGCGCCAGCGTGACATGATCGGTCGTCCCAGCGCTCCCGATCGGTGAGCACGGCGCGAACGGCAGGTGACGCAGATGCAAGGGAACCCAGAAGTTCTCGAACTACTCAATGCGCAGCTCACCCAGGAACTCACCGCGATCAACCAGTATTTTCTGCACGCCAAGATGCAGCAGCACTGGGGTCTGACCCGGATCGCGACCTGGACTCGGGACGAGTCCTTCGACGAGATGCGGCATGCGGAGAGCCTGACGAACCGGATCCTGCTGCTCGACGGGTTGCCGAACTTCCAGCGGCTGTCCCCGTTGCGCGTCGGCGAGAACGTCGGCGAGCAACTGCGTGCCGACCTGGCGCTCGAGTACGACGGGCTGCAGCGGTTGCGTGATTCTGTGGTGGTGGCGCGCAGCCACGGTGACGCGGTGTCCGCGAACCTGTTCGAGGAGATCCTCGCCTCCGAAGAGACCCACATCGACCAACTCGAGACGGAGCTGGCGCTTCTCGATTCCCTCGGTGAGGCGCTGTACCTCGCACAGCTGCGCGGCGACCCCGGATCGTCCTGACGCCGCCCCGGATGGGGAGCGCGATGCGGGGCGCCAGCCCTTGACAGGACGCGGGAATCAAGTAAGGCTCACCTTTGTAGCGAAGGAGAGCCGTGTACGCCTGCGTCTGCCACGCCGTGACCGAAGCCACGGTGCAAAACTGCCACAGCGCCGGCCTGCGCAACGTCCGGCAGGTCTCGGCGGCGACCCGCGCCGGAAGCAATTGCGGCCAGTGCGTCCGTCGGCTGCGGGCCATGTTGAGCAGTACCGCGGCACACCAGTCGAGCCCCGCCGCTGCGTCCGTCGTCACGAGCACTGTGGTGACGAACATCGCGGAGGCGAGTGCCGCCGCCACGAGTACGGCGCAGACGACGGACGCAGCGGCCGTGGACGACAGCCGCACCGAGACGGCCGCCTGAGCGCCGTCTCAGGACGGCCCGGCAGACTCCGTAGCTGTAACGCCGACCGCAGTGCCGTCTGGTTCGCGTTCGGCCGCCGCCCGAATCCGCGCACGCACCCCGGCCGTGCCGGAAAGCACACCCCAGCTTGCCACCGGGGTGAGCAATACGGCAGCCGCGAGCTTGCGCCGGCGCATCCGGTGCCGCTGCTCCTCAGTCCGCGTCATGGATACTTAGTATCCATGGATTCGACGCTGGATCAAGTATCCGGGCCGGGCTCTCGGACACGTATCGCCCGGGTTATGCGCGTACGGGCCGCGAGCTCGTCCGCAGGCGGGTAGCGCACCTCGACCAGGGTGAGGCCGTGCGCCGGCACCACGGCCACGGCATCACTACGGCGGACAGCACCGAGCAGGCTCGCCGGCCGCTCTACCGGCCAGCGTCCCTCGCCGACGGCAAGCAGCGCGCCGACCAGCGAACGGACCATCGAGTGACAGAAGGCGTCAGCCTGGATCGTGGCGACCAGGACGCCGTCGGAGTCCCGTTGCCAACTCAGCTCCTGCAGGGTCCGGATGGTGGTAGCTCCCTCGCGGGCGCGACAGAATGCGGCGAAGTCGTGCAGGCCTAGCAGCCGTGCACTGGCGGCTTGCAGCAGGGTGTCGTCCAACCGTCGGGGCCATAGCAGCGTGTCGCGACGCCGCAACGGGTCCGGTACGCGGTCGGTCACCCGGTAGGCATAGACACGGGCCAGGGCGGCGAACCGTGCGTCGAAGCCCGCGGCGGCGGGTGCGATGTTGCGGACCCGGATATCCGGCGGTAGGAGGCCGTTCAGGGACCGCACCGTCGGCGCCTCGATCCCGTGGACGAGGTCCAGGTGCGCCACCTGGCCGCGGGCGTGTACCCCCGCGTCGGTGCGGCCGGCCACGGTGAGCGCGAGTACCCTCTCCGGACCGCCCACCAGCGCCCGAAGCGCTGCGGTCAGCTCGCCGGCCACGGTCCGGCGCTCCGGCTGGATGGCCCAGCCGGAGAAGTCGGTGCCGTCATAGGCCAGGTCGAGCCGGAACCGGACGAACCCGGCACCCCTCGACGGGGGACCGGGTTCGTCGGTGCTCATGTCCGAGCGGATCGTCCAGCTCGAGGTCAGGCCTTGGGCTCGTCGTCCGCACCGGCAGCGTCTGCGTCAGCGGCGCCGGCATCCACGTCCGAACCCGCCTCCGCAGTACTCCCCAACGCCTCGTCCGTCGCGGGTTCGGACGGTGCACCCTCGGCGTCACCCTCGGCCGGAACCGCCTCAGCGGTCGACTCCGCGGCGTCGGACTCCGCGGCGTCGGCCGTCTCGGCCTCCGCCCGCTCGGCGACCGCGGCGGCCGTGGGCGAGGTGGCCGCGAGTTCCTGCGCTGCCTCGGCCGTCGATCCGGTCACTGCGGTACGGGCGGTGCGGGTGCCGCGTCGGGCCCGCTCCGCTTCACCGACGGCCTCCTGCGCCACCGTCAGGCCCTCGACCAGCTCGATCTGCGCCATCGGCGCGTTGTCGCCCTTGCGGGGGCCGAGCTTGGTAATCCGGGTGTAGCCGCCCGGTCGCTCGGCGTACCGCGGGCCGATCTCGGCGAACAGGTGTTTCACGACCTCCACGTCACGTACCACGGTGGATACCTGGCGCTTGGCATGCAGGTCGCCGCGCTTGGCGAACGTGATCAGCTTCTCCGCCACCGGACGCAGCCGCTTCGCCTTCGCATGCGTGGTGGTGATCCGGCCGTGCTCGAACAGGGCCGTGGCCAGGTTGGCCAGCAGCAGCCGCTCGTGCGCGGCGCTGCCCCCGAAACGGGCACCCTTGGTGGGCGTCGGCATGGTGGTGACTCCTCGTTCGAACTCGGATGGTGTGGTCTGGCGGTGCGACAGGCCGGCCGCCGCACCACCGTCGGTCAGAGCTGTTCGGTCTCCTGGAACGACGGCTCGTCGTCGCTGAACTCCACGCCGCCGTCGCCGAACCCGTCGTCGCCGTAGCTGTCGTCACCGTAGGCGGCGGCCGCGGCCCCCGGGTCGAACCCGGGCGGGCTGTCCTTGAGCGCGAGCCCCATCTGGGCCAGCTTCAGCTTGACCTCGTCGATGGACTTGCTGCCGAAGTTGCGGATGTCGAGCAGGTCCGCCTCGCTGCGGCCGACGAGTTCGCCGACCAGGTGAATGCCCTCGCGCTTGAGGCAGTTGTAGGAGCGGACGGTGAGGTCCATCTCCTCGATCGGCAACGCGAGATCGGCCGCAAGCTGCGCGTCGATCGGCGATGGGCCGATGTCCACGCCCTCAGCCTCCGCGTTGAGCTCCTGCGCGAGACCGAACAGGCCGACCAGCGTCTTGCCGGCGCTGGCCATGGCATCCCGTGGCAGCATCGACGGCTTGGTCTCGACGTCGACCACCAGCCGGTCGAAGTCAGTGCGTTGCTCGACCCGGGTGGCCTCGACCTTGTAGGTGACCTTGAGCACCGGCGAGTAGATCGAGTCGACCGGAATGCGCCCGATCTCCTGACCGGGCAGCTTGTTCTGCACCGCGCTGACGTAACCGCGCCCGCGCTCGACCGTGAACTCGATCTCCAGCTTGCCCTTGCTGTTCAGGGTGGCGATGTGCAGGTCGGGGTTGTGCACCTCGACCCCGGCCGGCGGCGCGATGTCCGCGGCGGTCACGACGCCCGGGCCCTGCTTGCGCAGGTACATGACGGTCGGCTCGTCGTTCTCACTGGACACCACCAGACCCTTGAGGTTCAAGATCAGGTCGGTGACGTCTTCCTTGACTCCGGGAACGGTGGTGAATTCGTGCAGGACGCCCTCGATGCGGATGCTGGTCACCGCCGCGCCGGGGATGGACGACAGCAAGGTGCGGCGCAGCGAGTTGCCGAGGGTGTAGCCGAAACCCGGCTCCAACGGCTCGATGACGAAGCGGGAGCGCCGCTCGTCGACCGGCTCCTCGATCAGGGTCGGACGCTGTGCGATGAGCAAGGTGGTGCCTTTCGTGTCGTGGGCGACCGCTATTTGACGCCCTGACGGGACCCGGAGTGGCTCCGGGGTGCTGCCTGCGCTACTTGGAGTAGAGCTCGACGATCAGCTGTTCTTGAACCTGGGTGTCGATCTGGGACCGCTCCGGCAGCGAGTGCACCAGAATCCGCAGACCGTCCGGCACGACCTGCAGCCAGGCCGGCACCGGGCGGTCGCCGTAAGTCTCCTTGGCGATGATGAACGGGTCGGTGCCCATCGACTTGGGCTTCACGTCGATGATGTCGTGCTCGCTGACCCGGAAGCTGGCGATGTCAACCTTGTGGCCGTTGACCAGGAAGTGGCCGTGGTTGACCAGCTGGCGCGCCATCCGCCGGGTGCGGGCCAGGCCTGCCCGGTAGACCACGTTGTCCAGCCGCGATTCCAGGATCTGGAGCAGGTTGTCACCGGTCTTGCCGGGACGGCGGCTTGCTTCCTCGTAGTAGCGGCGGAACTGCTTCTCGAGCACGCCGTAGGAGACACGCGCCTTCTGCTTTTCCCGGGTCTGCAACAGGTACTCGGACTCCTTGATGCGAGTCCGGCCGTGCTGGCCAGGCGGGTACGGCCGCCGCTCGAACGCCTGGTCGCCACCGACGAGGTCGACCTTCAGGCGCCGAGACTTGCGGGTCATCGGTCCGGTGTAACGCGCCATGTGCTTTCTCTCTCCCTCAGACCCGGCGTCGCTTCGGCGGGCGACAGCCATTGTGCGGGGACGGCGTCACGTCACTGATCCCGCCGACCTCGAGGCCGGCGGCTTGGAGTGAGCGGATCGCGGTCTCGCGGCCGGAGCCCGGACCCTTGACGAACACGTCGACCTTGCGCATCCCGTGCTCCTGCGCCTTGCGCGCGGCGCTCTCGGCTGCCATCTGGGCCGCGAACGGGGTCGACTTGCGCGACCCCTTGAAGCCGACGTGGCCGGAGGACGCCCAGGCGATGACGGCGCCGTTCGGGTCCGTGATCGTCACGATGGTGTTGTTGAACGTGCTCTTGATGTGCGCGTGGCCGTGCGCGATGTTCTTCTTCTCGCGGCGACGGACCTTCTTGACCGCGCCCGCGCCGGTCCGGGTCTTCGGGGGCATTACTTCTTCCCAACCTTCTTCTTGCCGGCGACGGTCTTCTTCGGACCCTTGCGCGTACGTGCGTTCGTGTGGGTGCGCTGGCCGTGCACGGGCAGGCCGCGACGGTGCCGGATGCCCTGGTAGCACCCGATCTCCACCTTGCGGCGGATGTCGCTGGCCACCTCCCGGCGCAGGTCACCCTCGACCTGGAAGTTGGCCTCGATGTATTCGCGCAGCTTCAGCACGTCCTCGTCGCTGATGTCCTTGGCGCGGGTGTCCGGGTTCACCCCGGTGGCGGTCAGGATCTGCTGGCTACGACTGCGGCCGATCCCATAGATGTAGGTGAGCGCGATCTCCAAACGCTTCTCGCGTGGAAGGTCGACGCCGACGAGGCGTGCCATCGGGCGGTGTTCCTTTCGTTCCCGGAGGTGTGCCCCCGCCCCGCCTCCACCCGCCCGGGTGAAGCCCCGGCCTCCGACCGGGGGTGTCCTGCTTGCGTGCGCAGGATGGGGAAGGGATGGGTGCGGGGGGTCAGCCCTGCCGCTGCTTGTGCCGCGGCGTGGCCGAGCAGATCACCATCACGCGACCGTGCCGACGGATCACGCGGCACTTGTCGCACATCGGCTTGACGCTCGGCTTGACCTTCACGACGCTCGTTTCCTTACTTGTAGCGGTAGACGATGCGACCACGGGACAAGTCGTACGGGCTGAGCTCGACCACTACCCGGTCGCCGGGCAGGATCCGGATGTAGTGCATCCGCATCTTGCCGGAGATGTGGGCGAGGACCTTGTGGCCGTTCTGCAGCTCTACGCGGAACATCGCGTTGGGCAGCGGTTCGACGACCGATCCTTCGATCTCGATTGCCCCGTCCTTCTTGGCCATGTTGTGGTTGCCAGCCTCCGCTGTGGTTCTGGGCACGAGCCGGTCCGGCATTCGTGCTGGGTTGGAAAAAGACACGGCTCGCGAACGGGCCGACGACCAGTGTACGGCAGCCGGGTGATTACACCAAAGCCGGGCCCTCAGGCCGCCAACGCGCCGACCTGGATCCCGAGTTCAGCGAACTTGGCCGCGCCACCGTCGACCGCGGTGAGCACGAACGGCCCGGTCTCGGTGAGGGTGAAGGAATGCTCGAAATGGGCGGACGGGGAACCGTCCACGGTCACGACCGTCCAGCCGTCCTCCAGCTCGCGAGCGGCGTGTCCGCCCAGGTTCACCATCGGCTCGATCGCCAGGCACAAGCCCGGCACGAGCTTGGGCCCACGCCCCGGCTTTCCGTAGTTGAGCACGTGCGGGTCCTGGTGCATCTCGGAGCCGATGCCGTGGCCGCCGTAGTGCTGCACGATGCCGAACCCGGAGGGCCGGATCGCCTGCTCGACCGCGTGGCTGATGTCGGTGAGTCGACCACCGAGGCGGGCCGCAGCGAGGCCACGCCACAACGAGGCCTCGCACACGTCGAGCAGCCGCTGCGTGTCGGCGGCGATCTGCCCCACCGCGACCGTGATCGCGGCGTCCCCGTGCCAGCCGTCGACGATGGCGCCGAAGTCGAGCGAAATGACGTCGCCCTCCCGCAGGATGCGATTCGGCTTCGGGATCCCGTGCACGATCTCGTCATTGACCGAGGCGCAGATCACCGCGGGGAAGCCGTGGTAGTTCAAGAAGGAGCCGGTGGCACCCGCGTCCGCGAGTACCTTGGCCGCGACCGCGTCCAGGTCTGCCGTGCTCACGCCCGGGGCGACCGCCGCGCGCATCTGGGCCAGTCCCTCGGCGACCACGAGGCCTGCCTCGCGCATCTTGGCGATCTCGGCGGGGGTCTTCAGCTGGATCATCGCCTGCCTTCGTTCACGGTCGTCGGTCCGGCTACAGCTGCGCCGAGCCGGTTCGGTCTCTCCAGGCTAGCCGGGCGGGACAGCCCGGATCAGTCGTGGAATCGGTGCAGCGCATCCAGGGCGCGCTGGGTGACATCGTCCACCGGGCCGGTGGCGTCGATACCGATCAGCACGCCCCGTTGCGCGTAGAACGTCACCAGCGGTGCGGTCTGTTCCGCATAGACGTCAAGCCGGTGTCGGATGGTGGACTCGGTGTCGTCGTCGCGCTGGTACAGCGGCCCGCCGTCCAGGTCACAGACCCCCTCGACCGCGGGCGGGTCGAAATCCACGTGCCACACGTGCTGGCAGCGGCGGCAGGTACGACGACCGGACAGCCTGCGCACTACTTCGTCGTCGTCGACGACCAGTTCCAGGATCACGTCCAGCTGTCCGTGATCGAGTTCTCCCAGCAGCTCGTCGAGCACCTCGGCCTGCGCGACGTTGCGCGGGAAGCCGTCGAGCAGGAAGCCCTGCTTGACATCGCCCTCCGAGAGGCGAGCCCGCACCATCTCGATGGTCACGTGGTCCGGGACGAGGTCACCGGCATCCATGTATTTCTTCGCGGCGAGACCGAGTTCGGTCTCCTGACTGACATGCAGCCGGAAGATGTCTCCGGTGGAGATCTGCGGGACTCCCCGCCGAGCGGCGATGTAACGGGCCTGCGTGCCCTTCCCCGCTCCGGGGGGCCCCACCAGGACCAGGCGCACTAGCGGAGGAAACCTTCGTAATTGCGCAGCAGGAGCTGGCTCTCCACCTGTTTGACGAACTCCAGACCGACGCCGACCAGGATCAGCACGGTGGTGCCGCCGAAGGGGAACTGGGCGCCGTTGGTCACACCGAGCGCGATGATCGGCAAGACCGACACCGCTCCCAGGAAGATGGCGCCCGGGAGGGTGATCCTGGACAGCACGAAGTCGAGGAATTCAGCCGTGGGTCGGCCGGGCCGGATGCCTGGGATAAAACCGCCGTACTTCTTCATGTTGTCGGCCTGCTCGGTGGGGTTGAACGTGATCGCCACGTAGAAGTACGTGAAGAACATGATCAACACGAAGTAGACCAGGACGTAGAGCGGATGGTCTCCGCGCGCGAAGAAGCGCTGGTAGATCCGGTCGAACTCGCCGTTGTTCCACACCTGGTCCAGCAGTGCCGGCACTTGCAACAGCGACGCCGCGAAGATGACCGGGATGACGCCGGCCTGGTTGATCTTCAGCGGGATGTAGGTGGACGAACCGCCGAGCACGCGCCGGCCGACGACCCGTTTGGCGTACTGCACCGGGATGCGCCGATCGGCCTGTTGCACGAAGACCACGGCCGCCACGATCCCGATCCCGAGGATCAGGATCAGCGTGAAGACGAACCCGCCGGAGCCCTGCAGGATGCTGTTGCCCTCGGCCGGGATCCGGGACGCGATCGAGGTGAAGATCAGCAACGACATACCGTTGCCGATCCCCTTGTTGGTGATCAGCTCGCCCAGCCACATCACCACGCCGGTGCCGGCGGTGAGCGCGATGACCAGCACCGCGATGGCGAAGACCGATTGGTCCGGGATGATCGAGTCGCCCGAGCAGCCCTGGATCAGCCGTCCCGACCGGGCCAGCGCCACGATTCCGGTCGACTGCAACACCGCCAGCGCGATGGTGAGGTAGCGGGTGTACTGGGTCAGCTTGGCCTCGCCGGCCTGGCCTTCCTTGCGCAGCGTCTCCAACCGCGGGATCACCACGCCCAGCAGCTGGATGATGATCGACGCGGTGATGTACGGCATGATGCCGAGCGCGAACAGGGACAACTGCAGCAGCGCGCCACCGCTGAACAGGTTGATGATCTGGGTGACGCCGGTGTTCGAGGCCTGGCTCACGCAGTCGTGCACTGCTTGCGTGTCGATGCCCGGGCTCTGTACCGCACAACCCAGCCGGTAGAGCGCCAGAAGCCCGAAGGTGATCATCAGCTTCTTGCGCAGGTCCGGCGTGCGGAAGGCCCGCAGCACTGCAGTGAGCACGGGATCCCTCCTGGCATCCGGGCCGACAAGAATGCGCGGTCAGCAGACGAAGGAACCGCGAGATGAAACAGTTCGGACTGTAACAGCCCTCTCACGCGTCCCCGCCGGGCACGGGGCCCGCGACGCAGGTGTCACGGTTTGGTCAGAGCTGGGTCACGGTCCCGCCGGCAGCGGTGATCTTCTCGCGTGCGGACGCCGAGAACGCGTGCGCGCTCAGTTGCACCGTCACGGTGAGCTCACCGTCGCCGAGCACCTTGACCGGACGGCCGTCGCGCACCGCGCCGCGCGCAACCAGGTCCTCGACGCCGACCGCACCGCCCTGCGGGAACAGCGCGACGATCCGGTCCAGGTTCACCACCTGGTACTCGGTCCGGAACGGGTTCTTGAAGCCCTTGAGCTTGGGCAGCCGCATGTGCAGCGGCATCTGCCCGCCTTCGAACCGAGCCGGCACGTTGTGCCGGGCCTTGGTGCCCTTCGTGCCGCGGCCGGCCGTCTTGCCCTTCGAGGCTTCACCCCGACCCACCCTGGTCTTGGCGGTCTTGGCACCCGGTGCGGGCCGCAGGTGATGAACCTTGAGCTGGCCTTCCTTGGGACCGGTGCGGGTCACTTACTCCACCTCCTCGACCGTCACCAGGTGGGTGACGGTCGCGACCATCCCGCGGATCTCGGGACGGTCCTCCTTGACGACGACGTCGCGCATCCGCTTGAGCCCCAGCGAGCGCAGCGTCTGCCGCTGGCTGTGGGTTCCACCGATGCCCGACCGGACCTGGGTGACCTTGAGCCGTGCCATGTCAGGCTCCCGTCACGACGCGGGCTCGCAGCATCGCGGCCGGCGCGACGTCCTCCAGCGGGAGACCGCGGCGTGCGGCCACCTCTTCGGGGCGAACCAGGGACTGCAGCGCGGCGACGGTGCCGTGCACGATGTTGATCGGGTTCGAGGAGCCGAGCGACTTGCTCAGCACGTCGTGGATGCCGGCGCACTCGAGCACGGCACGCACCGGCCCGCCGGCGATGACACCGGTACCGGGACTCGCCGGGCGCAGCAGCACCACGCCGGCCGCCTTCTCGCCGGTGACCGGGTGCGGGATCGTTCCGCCGATGCGCGGCACCTTGAAGAAGTGCTTCTTGGCCTCTTCCACCCCCTTGGCGATGGCGGCCGGTACCTCCTTCGCCTTGCCGTACCCGACGCCCACGGTGCCGTCGCCGTCACCGACGACGACGAGCGCGGTGAAGCTGAACCGACGCCCGCCCTTGACCACCTTGGCGACGCGGTTGATGGCAACGACGCGCTCCAGGTACTGGTTCTTCTCCGCGCCGGCCCCCCGGCCGCCGTCGCGGCCGCGCCGGTCGCCGCCGGCACTGCCACCGGCGCCTCTGCGCTGAGGTCCAGGCATTAGAGAGTCCTTCCGATCTGCTGCTGGGTATACGAGTGTGCGGTCATCAGAACTTCAGGCCTCCGTCGCGGGCGGCGTCGGCCAGCGCCGCGATCCGACCGGCGTACTTGTTGCCGCCGCGGTCGAACACCACCTTCTCGATGCCGGCCGCCTTGGCCCGGTCCGCGACCAGCGCACCGACCTTGGCCGCCTTGGCCTTCTTGTCGCCCTCGGCGGCCCCCCGGATGCTGCTGTCGAGGGTGGACGCCGACACGAGAGTGCGGCCGACCGTGTCGTCGACGACCTGGACGTGAATGTGCCGGGTGGAGCGGTTCACCACCAGACGCGGGCGTGCGGCGGTGCCGGTGATCTTCTTGCGCAGGCGGAAGTGCCGGCGGCCCTTGCCCGCACGACGCTGCTGGGAGATCTGCATGACGTGTCCTACCTACTTCCCGGTCTTTCCGACCTTGCGACGCACGACCTCGCCGGCATACCGGACGCCCTTGCCCTTGTAAGGATCGGGCTTGCGGAGCTTGCGGATGTTCGCGGCGACCTCGCCGACCTGTTGCTTGTCGATCCCGCGGACCACGAACCGGGTGGGGCTCTCCACGACGAAGGTGATCCCCGCGGGCGCCTTCACCGGAACCGGGTGCGAGAACCCGAGTGCGAACTCGAGGTCGCTGCCCTTGGCGGTGACCCGGTACCCGACACCCTGGATCTCCATCGTCTTCTCGAAGCCGTCGGTGACGCCGGCAACCATGTTCGCCACCAGCGAGCGCGTCAGCCCGTGCAGCGCTCGCGAACGCCGCTCGTCGTTCGGCCGGGTCACGTGCAAGGTGCCGTCGTCACCGCGATCGAGGGCGATCGGCTCGGCGAGGGTGTGCGTCAGCGCGCCCTTCGGGCCTTTGACGGTGACCTCGCGGCCGGCCACCGTGACGTCGACGCCGCTGGGCACCGGAATGGGGAGGCGTCCGATACGAGACATGACAGGCCTCCTAGTAGACGTAGGCGAGGACTTCCCCGCCCACGCCCTTCTTGGCGGCCTGCTTGTCGGTGAGCAGGCCGGTGCTGGTCGAGATGATCGCCACGCCGAGGCCACCGAGCACCCGCGGCAGGTTGTCCGCCTTCGCGTACACCCGCAATCCCGGCTTCGAGATGCGCTTGACGCCGGCGATGGTGCGCTCGCGGTTCGGCCCGTACTTGAGGTCGACGACGAGCTGCTTGCCCGGACCGTCGTTCTCCTGCACCCGCCAGCCGGCGATGTAGCCCTCCTGCTGGAGGATCTCGGCGATATGCGTCTTGATCTTCGACGACGGCATGGTCACGGTGTCGTGGTACGCGTGGTTCGCGTTCCGCAACCGCGTCAGCATGTCGGCGATCGGGTCGGTCATGGTCATGACGATGACTTCACTTTCTCGTCGCGGTTCCCCGGCGGGGCCTACGACGAAGAGGTTGTTACCAGGACGACTTCTTGACGCCGGGCAGCTCGCCCGCGTGCGCCATCTCGCGCAGGCAGATTCGGCACAGGCCGAACACCCGGTAGACCGACCGCGGCCGCCCGCAACGCTGGCAGCGGGTATAGCCGCGGACCTTGAACTTCGGCTTTGCCGCAGCCTTGTTCTTGAGGGCAGTCTTGGCCATCTCAGTTCTCCTTGAACGGGAAGCCCAGCGCACGCAGCAGCGCCCGGCCCTCGTCGTCATTCGTGGCGGAGGTGACGACCGTGACATCCATGCCGCGGACGCGGTCGATCTTGTCGACATCGATCTCGTGAAACACCGACTGCTCGGTGAGACCGAAGGTGTAGTTGCCCCGGCCGTCGAACTGACGCGGTGACAAGCCGCGGAAGTCGCGGATCCGCGGCAGCGCGATGGTCACCAACCGGTCCAGGAACTCCCACATCCGATCGCCCCGGAGGGTGACCTTCGCGCCGATCGGCTGGCCTTCACGCAGCTTGAACTGCGCGATCGACAGCGTGGCGCGGCGCAGCTGCGGTTTCTGGCCGGTGATCGCGGTGAGATCCCGCAGTGCGCCGTCGATCAGCTTCGCGTCCCGGGCAGCCTCGCCGACGCCCATGTTGACGACAACCTTCTGCACCCGCGGTGTCTGCATGACGTTGCGGTAGCCGAACTGCTCGATCAGCGACGGCGCGATCTGCTCGCGATAGCGGGCCTTCAGGCGCGGGAGCGCCGGTACGTCCTGGTCGGCAACAGTGGTAGTCACGAGATGTCCTTCCCGCTTCGCACGGCGACGCGGATCGAGCGGCCGTTCTCGTCGCGACGGTGGCGCACCCGCGTCGGCCGGTTGTCCTCGGGGTCCAGCAACATCACGTTGCTGGCGTGGATCGGCGCTTCCTGGGTGACGATGCCGCCCTCCTGCGCGCCACGCGAGGTAGTGGTCACCCGGGTGTGCTTCTTGATCCGGTTCACGCCCTCGACGACGACCTTGCCGGTGTCGGGGAAGGTGGCGATGACCTTGCCCTGCAGGCCCCGGTCCTTGCCGGTGATGACCTGGACGGTGTCGCCCTTGCGCACGTGCAGCTTGCGTGTCTTCTCCGCGGCCATGCCCTACAGCACCTCCGGAGCCAGCGAGATGATCTTCATGAACTTCTTGTCGCGCAGCTCGCGGCCCACCGGCCCGAAGATGCGGGTGCCGCGGGGGTCGCCGCCCTCGCGCAGTAGCACGGCCGCGTTCTCGTCGAACCGGATGTAGCTGCCGTCAGGACGGCGCTTCTCTTTCGTCACCCGGACGACGACGGCCTTCACCACGTCGCCGCGCTTGACGCCGGCGCCGGGGATCGCGTCCTTGACCGTGCAGACGATGACGTCGCCGATGCTGGCGTACCGGCGGCCGGACCCGCCGAGCACGCGGATGCACAGCAGCTCCTTGGCACCCGTGTTGTCGGCGGCTCGCAGCCGCGATTCCTGCTGGATCACTGGATCTCCACTATCGGCATCGGTAGTTCGGGCGGCATGGGGACTACGAGCAGCATCAGGACTACTTGGCCTTCTCGAGGACCTGCACCACGCGCCACCGCTTGGTGGCGGACAGCGGGCGGGTCTCCATCAGCAGCACGCGGTCCCCGACACCGCAGATGTTCGTCTCGTCGTGCGCCTTGAGTCGGCTGGTGCGCCGCATGGTCTTGGCGTACCGGGGGTGACGGACCCGGTTCTCCACCGCTACCACCACCGTCTTGTCCATCTTGTCGCCGACCACGAGCCCCTCGCGGGACTTGCGGAAGTTGCGCTCCGGCGCGGCGCTGGTCATGCGGTCACCTCGGTCTGGTCGGCGCTGTCACTGCCGGCCGCGGACGCGCTCGCGTCGACGGCCGCATACGTGATGCCGAGCTCACGCTCGCGCATCACCGTGTAGATACGGGCGATGTCACGCCGGACGGTCTGCAGCCGACGGTTGTTGTCGAGCTGACCGGTTGCCACCTGGAAGCGGAGGTTGAACAGCTCCTCCTTTGCTTCCTTCAGCTTCGCCACCAGCTCGTCATCACCCAAGTCACGGACCTCGGCGGCACGGGTGCTCACCATCAGTCCCCCTCCCGGCTCACGAACTTGCACTTCATGGGCAGCTTGTGCATCGCGCGACGCAGCGCCTCGCGCGCCACCGGCTCCGGCACCCCGGACAGCTCGAACATGACGCGTCCAGGCTTGACGTTGGCGACCCACCACTCCGGCGATCCCTTGCCGGAACCCATGCGGGTCTCGGCCGGCTTCTTGGTGATCGGCCGGTCCGGATAGATGTTGATCCAGACCTTGCCGCCACGCTTGATGTGCCGCGTCATGGCGATACGGGCCGACTCGATCTGCCGGTTCGTCACGTAGGCCGGCGTCAGCGCCTGGATGCCGTAGTCGCCGAAGGCGATCTGGTTACCGCCCTTGCTGGCACCACTACGCGAGGGATGGTGCTGCTTGCGGTGCTTGACCTTGCGCGGGATCAACATGGTCAGCCCTCCGTGGTTTCCGGAGCCGGGGCGGCCTGCTCGGTGCTTTCCGGAGCCGTTGCTTCCGGAGCCGTTGCGGCCTGTTCGGTGCTTTCCGGAGCCGTTGCTTCTGGAGCCGGGGCAACCGGAGCCGGGGTCGCGGCGGCGGGCACGGCTTCGACCGGCGGCGCCACGGGCTCCGGCGTAGCAGCCTCGCGGCCGGCCTCGGTGCCGGCCGCGGTCGTCCCGGTCGATCCGGAACGGGGTCCGCGGCGGGCCGGCCGACTGCGCTGCGCCGCGCGCAACGCCTGTTCCTGCGCCTCGCGCTCGGCGCGACTTTGCACCACGTCGCCCTTGTAGATCCACACCTTCACGCCGATCCGGCCGAATGTCGTGCGTGCCTCGTACAGGCCGTAGTCGATGTTCGCGCGCAGCGTGTGCAGCGGGACCCGGCCTTCCCGGTAGAACTCGCTCCGGCTCATCTCGGCGCCGCCGAGACGGCCCGAGCACTGCACCCGGATGCCCTTGACGTTCGGCGATTTCATGGCCGACTGCATGGACTTACGCATCGCCCGGCGGAAGCTCACCCGGTTGGTCAGCTGCTCGGCCACGCCCTGCGCGACAAGCTGCGCGTCCGACTCCGGCGACTTCACCTCGAGGATGTTGAGCTGGACCTGCTTGCTGGTCAGCTTCTCCAGGTCGCCACGGATCCGGTCGGCCTCGGCGCCGCGGCGGCCGATCACGATGCCCGGGCGCGCGGTGTGGATATCCACCCGCACCCGGTCCCGGGTGCGCTCGATCTCCACCTTGCTGATGCCGGCCCGCTCCATGCCCCGGGTCATCAACCGGCGGATCTTCACGTCTTCACCGACGTAGTCTGCGTAGCTCTTGTCGGCGTACCACCGCGAGGTGAAATCGGTGGTGATGCCGAGCCGGAACCCGTGCGGGTTGACCTTCTGACCCATCAGCGGGTTCCTCCGTTACGGCCAGCCGGCGCACTGCGCACGACGACGGTGATGTGGCTGGTGCGCTTGCGGATGCGGTACGCACGCCCCTGCGCGCGGGGACGGAACCGCTTGGCCGTCGGCCCCTGGTCCACGTACGCCTCGCTGACGACGAGGCCCTCGCGCGGCAGTTGCTCGTTGTGCGTCGCGTTCGCGACCGCGGACGCGACGATCTTGTAGACGTCGGCGGCGGCGGCCTGCGGCGCGAACCGCAGCACCGTCAACGCCTCGTCCACGGGCATGCCGCGGATCAGATCGACGACGCGGCGCGCCTTCATCGGCGTGACGGAAAGGTACCGGCCGCTGGCACGCGCCGACAGCACCGGCTCGGCCACCTCGGGTGTTGCGGCGGACTCAGCCACGACGTGCCCTCCGGTCTTCCTTGACGTGTCCGCGGAAGGTCCGGGTGGGGGCGAACTCGCCGAGCTTGTGCCCGACCATGCCCTCGGTGACGAATACCGGGATGTGCTTGCGTCCGTCGTGCACCGCGATGGTGTGCCCGAGCATGTCCGGGATGATGGTGGAGCGTCGGCTCCAGGTCTTGATCACGTTCTTGGTGCCCTTGGCGTTCTGGTCGTCCACCTTCTTGAGCAGGTGGTCGTCCACGAACGGGCCCTTTTTCAGACTGCGCGGCATCGTCAGCTACCTCAGCGCTTCTTCTTGCCGGTGCGGCGACGACGGACGATCAGATCGTCCGACGCCTTGCGCCGACGGGTACGGCCCTCGGGCTTGCCCGCGGGGTTGACAGGATGGCGGCCACCGGACGTCTTGCCCTCACCGCCACCGTGCGGGTGGTCCACCGGGTTCATCGCGACACCGCGCACGGTCGGGCGCCTGCCCTTCCAGCGCATCCGGCCGGCCTTGCCCCAGTTGATGTTCGACTGCTCGGCGTTGCCGACCTCACCGACGGTCGCCCGGCAGCGGACGTCGACGTTGCGGATCTCGCCGGAGGGCATCCGCAACTGGGCGTACGGACCGTCCTTGGCGACGAGCTGGACGGAAGCGCCCGCACTGCGCGCGATCTTGGCGCCGCCACCGGGCCGCAACTCGATCGCGTGCACCACGGTGCCGGTCGGGATGTTGCGCAGCGGCAGGTTGTTGCCCGGCTTGATGTCGGCACTCGGACCGGACTCGATGCGGTCTCCCTGGCTGATCCGAGTCGGCGCGAGGATGTAGCGCTTCTCCCCGTCCGCGTAGTGCAGCAGCGCGATCCGCGCGGTCCGGTTCGGGTCGTATTCGATGTGCGCGACCTTCGCCGGCACGCCGTCCTTGTCATTCCG
>Ga0164242_10000533_pt1 | contig 45772 bp, 51 predicted proteins | sample OricomgcompostMG_FD_108783 | JGI IMG/M metagenome (GOLD analysis project Ga0164242, IMG submission 108783) | Miracle-Growth compost microbial communities from Emeryville, California, USA - Original compost - Miracle growth compost (MG) ... | reverse complement strand
TCCTCCACACCGCCGCCGCACATCTATCTCGTTGGTTCAACCAACCCCCTTCCGCATATATTGCGCCGTTTTGTCGGTTGGGGCTCATCCGCCTCCGTGCCTCTTCGATACCACGACCACCATAGGCCATCCCATCCCACCAATAGATATGCTCGGCCTCGTCTAACGTGACCTTCAGGTACTGAGTAGACTGTGTGCGAAACCGGACGTGACCGCGGCCAGTTGGACGATGAAGTGCTGCAGCATCCGGGTGGATGCATGAACTGGTAGTGCCAACATTTATGCGAACACGCCATTCGCTTTTCGCGATCGCCATAGTCACCTATGACAGGGACGATCCTGTCATGTCCTCCCCGGTCGAGATCGTCGAGAGATTTTAAACAAGTACATAGGTAGGTAGGTAGGTAGGCACGAACGCAAGCTACCTGCCAGGGCACAAGCATGCATCAGGCATCTCGATTCCTCTTTCATGCTTAAATCATCCTCGCGGATCATGCGTCTTAGAGGCAAAGATAGGAGAAGCCTGCAGTCAGCACATCCCGACCCCGCGAGCCAAAATGGCACCCGCGCCGCGGGGGTGTCGCGCATACTGTATATGTGGACGTCTTAAGGTTCCTCCAGGGGCAGGCGACCCAAACACTGGAGTCGGCTTGCGTGGCCCGAGGACGATTACCTAGACCGTGGACAATCCCGCGAAACATCAATTGTAGGACCGTAGGAATAAACTACGTCTCTACCTACCGACGTACACCGTCATGGGATAGAACCCTGCCTGGTCTATTGAGAAGTGTCCTGCCCATAATCCGTACAGAAACCGACTCTATAAACTGTCATGGAATCACCACGACCGGCCCTAAGGAGGAGATGCAGAAGGATGCAGGGCCATCCCAGAACCCCCATAGTCACATCCCAACCCTTGAGCGGTGGCGCCAAAGCTTAACAACACGTGGAGAGGACCAGACCAGACGGCTGGGGCCACGCGATTTGGTTGAGAAGAAAAAAAATATCACTATAGGCAGAATGGCGGGCCGCCCGAGACGCTATCCCAAACCGGTATCTCGCCCTGACCCTCGGTGTTGCCAGCCACTATCCAGCTTCATGCTGTTATGCGTGATATTTCATATTCCTTTCCGCCGTTAACCTTCACCGGCAGCGAAGCCCCCCAAACCCACAACCGACTTGGCCCAGTAGGAAGGAAGTGCGCCAACCACCTGCCTCATAACACAGATGCCTAGCTCGACCTTGGCAAAGGGTGGCGGGATCCCTCAATAAATCATGGGCCGTCTTTGTTTTGAGCGAGCCCGTCGGCGACCAGAGAGGCAAGTAACAGTAGCTAGAGACGAGGTTGGCTGGAAGCTCACAGCAATCTCAAGCCGCCGTAGCAACCGGGACAAGGGCAATATATAAGAAGGGTTAGGTAAGGTTGTGTAATCGGTAGCCCACCAAACAAAAGGGACGTAGAGGGTATATTTGTAGTAACGCTGCAGACCTAGCCTCGGGAGGGGGGACAGGAGGCTGCTGACCAGCCCTTCTGTAAGCCGAGTGGCCTTCCCACGTAGACATGGGACGATATTGGTTATGGCCTGGCATGGTCACGATATACTCCCACCATTGGACCGGGAGAGCTTGGCACGCCCGCTACCATCCTCTCGGAGCGCACCATAGCACCCCCTCAATGGTGGAGATAGCCTCAACCCACCAGTAGGGTATGGTGTTTTCCCCCGCAAAGTATTGCGCCTATACCTGCTTCTATCTGTGTTAGTGGTATTCACCGCTTGACTGCTTAACTGCTCCGGTGGCGAGGAGGGGCCCCCGTCAGAGTGATAAGATGAACATTAGGAGCGGAAGCAGATGATCCAGCTCCCGGATGGACGGACGAGAGTAGCACTCCCATAACTGTGAACTTCAATACCTACCTGAGAGGGGTATACCGTCCAGTATACACTGTATCCAGGATCGCAGCACGAGAGCAGTCGAAGACTCCCATCGCAGCACGGACTACCTCCTCTCTGAACTCGGCCCTTCCGGTCAGCACTCGCCGCCTCCGGGCCGTCGTCACGGGTCAACACCCATAGCTTCCCCTGCAGGACGTCAACCAGGCCCGTCGAGAGAACCCGTGTTTCACGGCGCAACGGTCTGCCTCACCAACCCCTCCGGTCTCTCTATCATACGACGGTTAATAGAAAGAGGCTCTCCCGGGTTTCAAAGCAACTGGCGTTCTCGAAACGCGGAAGTCTGCGTGACTGCGAAACAAAGCGGGAAGCTCACCTGCCGCAGCAGCAACAGGTAATTCCATCGAGTCCCCAAAAAGATGGAAGAATGACCAAAATAGTCCAGCCGGAAGCATGCGTTCCAACGGAACCACCAACAAACACAAAAGCAGGTTAGAGTCCGCCCGCAGAAATGGCTCTAAAAAATGGGGACGGGTCTAGAAAACAAGACCGGTCTAGTAAAGCAAACTAGACCAAATACCTTTTCTTCCGTGAATCGGCGTCGAGTCTTTTTGCAGCTCGTTCTTCGCCTTCCCCAAGTCCTGCGCGGCAGAGGCTTGACCTATTCTGGTGGAACCGGCGCGAGCACCTCCGAGTCGCGCCGCTCCGAAGAAAGGTGGGGCCCGCTTTTGAAATGCGGGGGGAAAGAAAGCCGCAGGGCCGTGCGAGGCGGCGGCAGCGGCGGCCACAGGTGGCTCGCGTCAACCCGACAAAGTCAGTAATTACCTAGGTAGGTATCCGTAGTCCCCTTCTGGGGTTTGAGCTGTGGTGCAACGTGGTTCAGGCTCAATTGCCCTGCGTAGATGTGCTGCAGTGACGGCTGCCGTGGCCCCCACAAAGCTGTAAGCCACAAGCCACACCGAGTTGTCCGCGCATGTGGCTTGCTTTTGATGTTCTCGACTCTTGTGAAAAGGTGAGAGACGGGAAGGGAAGCCGGAACCAATGGTGATCACATCTTTTTGCCCGAGATGTTGGGAGATCGACATATCACTCGATCCGACCTTGCCATCTTGTGCATAGCCGTCAACCACTGCGAGAATCGAGGTTGCGCGTGGGTGACTGTAAGGAGTATCCAATTATTTGCCCTGTGGTACCAGAGAGCCCTCTTTTCCGCTAGTTCGAATTTTGAACTCTCTCCCTTCACATAAGACAGGTGTAATGGGGGCTGGTCACACTCGTGACAGGCACACGACACGATAAGCAAGCTTCGAACACTTTGCTCAGGGCTGGCTCTCTCGGAAGCTTTAGGAAAACCATCTAGTTCAGTGATAATAGGATTAATATTGTCTATTGGTGCCTCAACCAACCCGAGTCGGGATGGGAGCCGGCCACGTAGTTTCTGTGTTCGTTTTAAACCAAATACGGGGAACTTATCAAACAGAGAAGGAGGAAGACGACTGAAAAGGAGAGAAGGAAATAAAAAGGGAATCCTCAGCCGCCGTCGATATAGGTCAGGGCCGAACCGACTTGTCACCCGTTGGGTTCCCCGGAATGGGATAACACCTATTGATGCCGTCCAGTATCGGCCCAAAAAATACCAAGGTAGGGGTTGATTTCCGTCGTTCACCCGCCACAGCCCGCCCCTGGCCGCCGACGCCATCATAATAACACACCCGTGTCCCCCATATTATACTGGAAGCGTTCGCAGCAGCAGTACGGGGGACCCTGCTCATTCCTCCTGACCTTCGCCCATCCCATCTGGCCATACGTCGTAATATATCCCGAGCCATTGTCCGGAACGAATTTTGCCGCGTAACTCCGTTTAAAATGAATATCGAGATGCAAGTAATACACTGTCAGAAAGCCCTCCCTCCTGCTTCCGGTCGGAGGGGAGGTGGGGGGGGAACGTGCTGCTCGGGACGAGGTGGCCGTACGTATACAAGTGCTGTGGGGCCCCCTTCCCTTTCTCAAGCTGTGTCGTTGCTGTCAGAGGTCCGTATCCAGTCGAGGCCAAGGCTGAGAAGCATAAGCCGTGATTGTTGAAGCTCTAGGTTCGGATGATCGGACCATCAACGGCGACTGCCCTAGGCTTTCCGTGAGCGGACGGAGCCGTTCGCCTTCACGCCAGTCGACTTGGCGGAGCCGTTTGCGGCCTTGTTGCCGTAGATCATGTCGTGTGGGTCCGGGAGCGGGGCCTGGCTCATACGCCGAGTAGCTTTCCGCCCGCTGGGTCGCTTTCCATCCTTGCGATAGGTAGCCAAGTAGAAGGAGATGAAGAGGAGGAGGTATGAGCTGATAATGCCAATGCCAGCGAAAGCCGCGAACTCCTCTCCGGCACATTCGCCGGCATTGGGGAGCCACTGGAAGTATGTGGAGGTGAAATACGTCCATGAAGCAAAGTAGACGAACCCTGTGAGGATGTGTTAGTCTCAATGAGCCGCCCGACCACGTTGGAAACTCAACATACCGAGGTCGATGACGAATTGGATGATCTGAAGTCTGGTGATCCACTCCTTCCACCAGATACGGATGCCGCGTGCGCTCTGGAAGTAGTACCAGTACATGACAACGTGCACCGTCAGGTTAAGAGTGATCGGAACCCAGGAAACGGCGGTCGATCCAATCAACTGGGTGTAGCAGAGCACAGCGGTAGCGCCATGGTGGTAGCAGTGGAGGAAGGCTAGGAGGAATTAGCGGGGATCGGTTTAAAATGCGCGCTAGGTTAGCGGAGTACATACTCAGGGGCTTCTTCTTGAGGAACAGGAAACAGGTGTCCAACAATTCAAGATATTTGGTCAGGTAGTTCAGCTGCAACGCAAGAGTTAGCTCTCCCGCCCCTTTAAACGAATATCCGAGAGGAGGAGGCGACGAACGTAGTAGAGGACGACCAGGGGTTGGGTCCATCCGCCTTTCTTGTCGCAAATGGCGTAGAAAATGCCCTTGCGCGCCACGGTGGGCAGTAGTTCCTCAATGAAGAGCGCCAGCAGGATGGCACTAATGACGGTCAAGTAGAAGTTGTGGATCAAGAAGAGGGTCCGCAGCTTGAACGGTTCGCGGTTGCGCATGAGCTCCCGGCCACCGAAGATAATGGCGTAGTAGAAGACGACGAAGAGGCCCGTCTGCTTCAGGGTGGACATGGGCGTTACGCCGGGCTCGAACCTGAAGTCATCGGCGGGGAAGCCAACAACAAACTCGAAGGCCTTGTTGAAGTACGGCCATAGGTGAATACCGAACGGCCGGTCGAGCGTCGGGAGAGGGATTTTGTCGTACAACAGGACGGGGGATGCGGTCGCCATCGTTGCGACTCTGTTGCGCGCAATTGAATGGGAGGCAACTGGAGTTGTTTAGTTAGAAAAGCTGGCGAGGTACTCAATGGCTCAACCCAACGGTATAGTTCTTGCGCGCACCTGTATTAACCGGGAGAGGCGACGCGAACCGGTTTTGACGGCGCGGGTCCGGATCGATCCGCGTGTCAGTTGGCAGGGAGGAAGATGTGTTGAGATAGTGACAAATCGGCCGCCAAAGAAAGAAAAGAGACGGTGATTGAATGAATGACAAGAAAAGAAAAAGGGACAGGAGGCAAACCCAGCAAGGAAGAACGGCCTGGGTTCGTGGTGGAGGAAGTAGTTGAAGGGGAAAGAATAAAAGAAAAAAGGTTGAGTACCGGATGGGGGCAATGGGCGAGAGGTTAAAGTTGGCAGCCGGGAAAATATTGACAAAAAAGGAGTTGGCACTACGGACCTCCCTGGACATGTACCTGACACGGGTCCATCTGCATGTGATGGGGTACCTACCAATTTGTGGCTCTGTGGCCAATGAATCGCGGAGATGGCAGGGGTTACCTAAGCCGCCGAGGCTGCGAGATGCATCCAGGAAACAAGTTTGCCGGAAACCTCGGACGTGAGATGTTCAACGCTGCTTCCGGGGAAACCGCTGAGTATACTGTGTAAAAGTATACGAGAGTAGGTCTATCGACTATGTTGATTGAGACCTTTTAGGTGGTTATCACTCATCAAGTATCAAATCATTTAAGTACCGAACACCAAGTAGGTACCTACCTACCTACTAGGTATCAAGGATCAAGCATCGAGTATCAACTTTCTAGCCTTTCTCTGCGCCGCACCCGCGCTGAGAACAGGCCAAGGGAGGGCTCGTCAAATCGGAACCCGGCAAAGGGAGGGGGAGTTTGTGCTGACTTTCCCAATGCCTTTCAATGGCAGAGAGGATGATGTCAAGCATGTGTGTGGCTGGTGCGGTTGCATCAGCAAGCCACAGCTCCGCGGTGGATTGCCCAATAATCTTCGCAAATTGGAAGTGTCCACCAAAAAGTTAATGCCTCAGGCAGACATGGCGCCTCAGGGAGCAGCGGAAAACACCAAAGCGAAAAAGCCGTAGCCGAGAGATCATTCGATGCTAATAATCCACACCTCGTGCTTTTTCCCTCCCAAAACCGAAGCAACGGACCATCTTCTCCTGCCCTTCCTTGCGACCTCAACCAGCACGCCGCGCGCTCCTTTCCTCTTTCCCAAATGTCCGCCTCTCTCCTCCGCGTCGCCGCTCGCGGCTCCACGAGCACCTTCTTCCGCTCCAACGTCGTCGTCGCCCGCCAGCAGTCCCTGACAGCCCGAGCCGGCCTCGTCGTCCCGACCCTCCTCGCCCTCCCGTCCTCGTCCAACAACTTCAGCACCAGCGCCCGCCTGCGCTCAGAAAACCACGAGGAGACCTTTGAGGAATTTACCGCCAGGTGAGCAAGCTCTTTTCGCTTCTTGCTTTTTGGGTGCGCTCCTAGGGGGAGACAGAGGGGTCGGCTCCTTGCCGCGGCATTCATGACGTGATGTCTACAACGCATCGCCAGATGGACCTCACTAACCCCCGAGCCTCAATGCGACGAGACAAGCTTGCCATGAGACTCAATTGCTGATGTACGGACTTCTGTAGATACGAGAAGGAATTTGACGGCGTCCAGGATGTTTTCGAGCTGCAGGTAGGTCCACAATTGCGTGTTTGAGCTCCGGTGGAGCCACGAGAAGCTAACCACGATATCCTCACCTCTCTCAGCGCAACCTCAACAACGCCTTCGCCTACGATCTAGTACCTTCCCCTTCGGTCCTCATCGCCGCGCTAAAGGCCGCACGAAGAGTCAACGACTTCCCCACTGCCGTGCGGATCTTCGAGGGTAAGCCAACTTCCGGCCCCGGGTCCCTTGCGGGATATATCTATGGCGTGTCTGGTGATGGTGGGCTAACAGACATCTCCGCATTGCAGGCGTCCAGGCAAAGGTCGAGAACAAGGGCCAGTACCAGCAGTACCTCGACGAGCTGAAGCCCCTCCGGGAAGAGATGGGCATCACGCTGAAGGAGGATCTGTATCCGGAGGGGGAGAACTAGAAGGGGCACTGCTCTCAGTTACGCCTTGCTTGGTACCCAAGCTCGATCCAACAACAAATTCGCACCTTGATCGTGGAGAGTGGGTTGGATAGTCCACCCGTCCCGAAGGGCAAACTGTACATGTTTAGTAGACTTTGAAAAGGAGGGGGAGAGGGAGGCGCTGGGCCTAGGGTTGAACGCGGCGATAGAAGGAGGTGAGCTGTAACCAATGCGTATTTCGGCATGGTCACAGTCTCATCTTGTAAGAAGGGAGTAGAAGAGCATAATCCAATTTTCTTGACTTTGAACCAAGCCACTTGGACTGAAATGGTCCGATATAATTGTGTCCAATACCGAGAGCTACAGGCATTTTTGAGCTTCTGCACATTTACTCCTGTCCATCACTCATGTGCTCACATGTCTTGGTTTCGGGGCTGGTCACATTGTTCAGGTGCTACGAGAGACGGTCCACAAGAGACGGTCCAAGACAGAAGGGGCAAGACATCCTGCCTTCTGCAAGGTTGGGAACAGCGTAGCGCGTGTAATGTAAGAGGACTAGTAGTTGTAGTCTGGTATCTACTTTGCTAGAGAGAGCTCCTTCACCTAGCTATAATAAAACATTTCTCCATCTGGACTAGGGGAATGCCCAGGCAAACCGATGCCAATGATACATACCGAAGCTCCGATTGTTGTACTCTGATCATGAAGTCTTTGATCATAAAATCCCAGGCCGTGTCGAATAGGGAAGACGTAAGCAATAGAACAAGAAAATTGAACGCCTCTAGAGACTCGTCGTTCTGCTCGTAGAGTTCTTCAGTCTCGCAAGTGGCCCCATCGACCATTACCTGGTTCCTGATTGAAAAGGGACATCCCAGACGCGACGCCAGCATCGTAGCCACCGAAAGAGGTCGGGCTAGTACCTCTGCTAGTTGTACCGCCGCCCGCGGATCGGTTAACCCGAGGGCTCATCACCCCGATCCTAGGACTCCGGGGTACGCTCGCGTACCTAGTATCCCGCCGGCCACTCCTGAGCTGCCGGACATCCTCTCTGAGTCGGTCTAGCTCGCGTTCCCGATCCTTGACTATGGCTTTGAGTTCGTCCAGCTCCCTCAGGTACACCAGACTCTCATTCCGAGCCTGGATCTGCTGGATCTTGGTTATATTGTCGCCAGCCATCTTCTCTAGCTCCTTAATCCGGTCCTTGAGCTCCCCGTTCTCGATACCGAGTTCGCTAGCCGATGTCGAGGCTCTCTGGTATGCATCGCGGCTGTAGTCCATGTCCTTTTGGGCAGTAGCTAGCTTCTTCTCTAATGAATCGACCTTGGCCTTCGCTTCCCGCAGATCCTTCCAGGCGCTAGAAAATTGCGCAATATCGGGGTTGGGGGAATCGCCAAGAAGAGCGGTGGCAGCATCCAGCCTTGATTCGAGGACGTCGTTTTGCTCCTTGGCGCTCGCGGTCGCAGCCTTGCTCGCCTCAAGGAGGGTTGCCATCTTCTTTGCCTCCGCAAGGGCGTTATTTCGCTCCTGTTCGTAGATACCCCTATCTCGAAGTGCATCCATATACTTGGGCTGCATCTCTCGAATGGATTTCTCGTTGGATCTAAGCTGCACCTCGAGGCTTGTGACATGCTCTGATAGTTTTGCCTCTATAGCGGCCTTATCCTGGAGCTGAGCTGACAATGCTGCGATCTATTCATGGTAAGTAACAGGTTGCGGGTTTTTATGGGTCGAGAAACTCACCTCCGCAGCCATTGACTCGAGTCGCTGCAACGGTATCTCAACATTCGGGCCCGAAGCCTTGCCACTAGAATCACGAATCGCGAGGGTTTGCTTGAGGAGGTCGCTTATCAAGGGAGGGGTGCGATTTGCCATCGGTTCTTGGGTCACGGCTATCCTAGCCCGCTTAGGGGTCCCTTCCTCAACGTCATCCTATCGAGAAAAACAGATGAGTATTGGCGGGCTGGTTCCTTCAGAGATGCTTAAAAATACTTACCATTATACGCTTGCGACTATTCGACCTTGCCGAATCGGCTACTCGCCCGCCGCTGTCCTGCAGCGACTCCTCTGGTTGGATTTGGGAGCTGCGGTAGAAGTCGAACAGGACGTCCGGGATGCTTTGAGGTTCCCAGTCGAGTTCTCCGCTCGGGTCTGTAACAAACTCGGCAAACTGCACCGCTAGCTGGTGTGGCTCTTGGAAGCCGCTGCGCGCAGGATCTCGGATGACATCCTTCGATGCCACTAGGGCGAAGTTCACTGCATTCTTTCTCTCGAGTGGATCTATATCATCCGACAGTCGCAGGTCGATATGCTCGATCGAGCACGTTACAACCAGCGACAGAATAACTGGGCATTCCAAGCCGTCCTGGAATAGATGCCGGGGTAGCTCCACAGAGCTCCTAGCGGCGTTATCAAAAAGAATGATAACGTCGAACCCCGTTCCTATCCCGCTGAGATCTTGGTCTGAGCCTGCAATGGTTACGTCAAGCCCATCGGAGCTCTCTTCGGGGTCTGCCTCTTGGCCTAGGTAACGATATCTGAAACCTGACGTAGCCACGACGGCCTCGAGATACTCCAGAACCCGGTCAGGCCGGGCGATAAGGAGAACTCGAGTACTCGACTCCTGTATCTGGTCTAGGAATTCGTAGACGAACGAGAATTTGCTGTTGGTGCCGGTTGCGTGCTTCTTCTTAGCCTCGGGTGGCATGTCCGGAAGGCTCGCGGCAAAGGCCGGCATATCGCAGAGGTCTACCAGCTGCTTGAAGAGGGCATCCATCTCGGAAACAAGGGCGTCGTCAGGCACCTCGGCAGAGTCTGCAGAAAAGCAATTGCCGTATTTCACCATCGTAAATTTGTTGGAGCGGATTGTTTCGAGATACTGAGCTCTCGTACTAGCAAGCATCGGCAAGGTGACGACATATCCGTTGGTGCCGGCGGTAACGGGCCTCACAACGTCGGAAACTAGGGAGGCTGGCTCCATGTCCATCTCCGCTGGAGACTGTTGGGACTCTATGCCGGGCAACACAGCGTCGGCAAGTTCTTCGCTTGGACGGCCGTCGAGCACCGACTGAGGAGTGGCCTCGGGTAACACACCACGCTCGACGCTCGAAGGTGCAGCCGGCGGCGCTGGAGCCGACAGCGCGGCTGCCGCCGAATCCAATCTGTCCAAGATATCCCCGGTAGAGGCTGTTAGGTCCGTCGATTGGCTGGCCGTAGAGTCAAATGTGCGTGCGATTTCGCGTCTTTGGCTTGACGCTCCTGCTGCATTCCCTGCCATAATTTGCTGAGGCGGCACGGCTGACGAAGGCGAGAATGCAGAGGGATCTGTTCTAACCTCCGGGGAAGTGCTAGAGGAGTCAGGAGACTGCGCTTGTGCTTGGCCGTAAATCTCATCTTGAAGTTTCCTGAATTTCTCAACCGCAGAGAGCCGGCCACCACTACTAAGTGGCGAGCCGTCCATATCGACAGGCGAGGTAGTAAATGAGCGGGGCTGGGGGCTGGACGCTGGGATATCGCGGTTCAATTTCCCTGAGTGTCGATCGGAGTCCTCCGGCTCGGGTGATTCGGTTGATGCGTTTTGCTGGTTCTCGTTTTCGTAAACACTGATGTCGTCCTGGCTCTGGGTTCGGATCCCTCTAGGATGGCTACTCAGGGGTCGTACGGCTTGTGCCGAATGCGGTGAAGTATCTGATATGACGCTTCGGCTGATTGCACTGACAATGTTCGGACTTTCGCCGCTTAAATCCCCACTCGAGGCGAGGTGGTTGGCGGGACGGCCGGGAGATTTGGGTAAGGAAGCCTCTAACGAAGGGATTTCCAGGCCAAAATCGGGTTGCGACAGGAAAGCTCCAGGGAGGGACTGGTTAGAATAATGGGTATCCTGCGAGGCTGTATCTCCTATAAATTCAGAAGGAGGGAAGGAGACGGGCCCAAGGTTAGTATCTGCAAGAACCGTGTGGCTGGTCCCAAGTGCAGATTGGGAGGGCGAAGCGTCGTTCTGGATAATATCGGGTTGGTGGGAAGGGATGGCTTGCCCAGAAGGCTCTGATCGGTCTTGGGTGTGTCCCGGCTCGGGGATCCCTTCGGGGGGTCGCTGCTGGCTGGTGGCCGTCGAGGTTGCGGGAACTTCCACAAGGTCAAGTGAAGTCCCTTCCTTGTCTGACCAAGTTACAGCTACCTGATTGGATGGAATCGAATCCGAGAAGTCTTGCGAGTCGGGGATAGTTCTCTGGCTGACTGCTTCTCGTTCCTGAGGTGCAGCCGGGGAGCTCGCGCGCTGGCTTGAAGAAAGTGTAACCAGTTCGTACTCGGTGGGGTTGAAACGAGGTTGAGCCGGCACCCCTACAATTAACGTTCCCCTATTCGCAGGTAAACTGCCCACAAAGCTCCACGAGGTATCCTCGTTATTATCCTTGCTATTGGTATCTGAGCCAAGGGCTAAACCAAAGTGCGCCTGATCGACTTGTCTCCGCTTCCTCGGGTGGCTGACACCTTGGCTACCGGGCTCAGAGTCTAGCTCTTCTCGTCGACGCTTGGAACGCTGCGCTCTCCAGTTGGGCGGAAGGACAGGTTGGCTATCGGTGGTGGCAGTACCAGAGAGTTGCGTTCCGGATGTTGGGGGTGCTGCGGATGCTGAGGATGTATGGTCTGCACCTGCAGCAGCAAGCCTCTTGTCCTCCTCCCACGAATCGATGGCCTCCTCTGTCAAGTTCTCGGCAGGTTCCTAAGTACGAGGTAGTCAGCAGGCTGTCTGGAAAGGCAAGCTTGAGCATAGGCGCATACCCAAGTAGGATCGAATCGTTGGTTTGTGTGGGGGTCGTCCTCCCAGTCAACACGGTACCAAAGTTGGCCTTTCTCGAGTTTCTCGCCTATAATGTTTTTCACGGCGTAGTACGGCTGATCATCAGCCTTTGGTTTTTGCTTTGGCCTCCGGCTTGAGTATTTGGACTTTCTCCGACGGGTTGGCTTAGAGTTCGCCGTATTCATCTGCTTGAGGTCTGAATCGGCGTGGAGGTCTAAGGGAATACAAGTAAGCGCATGCTGTCCTGCTGATGCTGCTGCGGTGTTGTTGTCGTAGAGAAAAAGTAAGGATGGTGAAGATGGGCGCCTTTCCTCGACCAAACCTCCTCAGGAAACCGGAAACCTTTTGCGGTGGCACCTGCTTCCTGCTTCGGAGGGTTGGGAACCTGGATTTACACGAGGAAGGTGCAATGGAGAGGAAGTCACAAGGCTGGGCCTTGGTCGGGTAAGCGCACGTACCACTTTCAAAAACCCCCCTGTTCTAGCCAATAGGAATGGGTAATTAATTGCTAGGATACGTGGGTTCTGTGAGAAGGCTGTGGGATCTTCAACAATGTCTTGCCTAAAAATAATGATTTGATGATTTCGGCTGCAGTGCAAAGTGGTGGTGAGAGAAGGTTGCGAGGAGGTATGGCAAGGAAAGTTTGCAAGTGGGTTGAGGAAATCATGAGTATTTCTCTGCCTCAGCTGTCCTTTTCCTTTCAGATGAGATCTCATTCCGTCACCCACAGTCAAATATCTTGGGAGCGCACTGCCATAAACTGCATCAACCCTTTGTTGTCGTTGGCCCTGCCTTGCCGGTCGCACTCACATCACCCTCCTACTCATTGATACTTTTCTCTAGCCCCTCTTCTAGTAACTCTATCCTCCTTTGGGCGCCATAGTCTCACAAACGGATATTCCTTCGCCAGAATGGCAATCCTATACTAGACTCTGTTTCCTTTTCACACCTCTGGGCATCAGCGCGTCACAAACCAGAGCCACCAGCAGCACTTGCATGGCTTGGAAATGACAACCCGACAAACAGCAGGGGTAAAAGTAGTGCGGTTTCCGCCACTTAAAATCCTTCGGATGCAACCGGCCAGACCACCGATCCGGGCCCGGCTCAGCGAGTGGTCGGGTCCGAAAGATGGCGCGGCCCCACTCTTCTGAATCCGGTGTTCGGCCTCTTTATTGCGAGTTCAGGCTGCATTCCCGTTCATACATAGGGGATTATGCTCACTTTTTAAATTTCATATGCATTGGAACCACTGGAACCACCCTCCTTCTATACCCGCGTAACAACTATTGGAACCCGCAGGGCTTCTGCGTACGTTCAGGTTTCCAGATCACCCCCCGTTGCCGACCTTCTGCGGAACCGGGTCTAGCATTTCCCGCCTGGAACCCACGAGCCGTAAATTATAGGACACCTGAACTCCCCATATACCGGACGCCAACGAATAATCAAAGTAAATACTGACTCCATGGCCGTAAAACCCAATGAGATAACCAAACCCCTTGCCGGGTTGTGCCCCTGTCGCGAGTCTCCCCTAACTTGGCCTACCTCCTCTCAGGGCCAAGTTTCCAAAAGCCCTATCTAGCTGGTCGCCCACATCCGGTACGGCCATCTCCATCTCTCCACCGGGGCCGTGGCCGTGGCCTTGACCAGCAACCCAGGCCGCCGACCCAGCGGAAGGCATCGTAGAGGTATGACCAACCCCAACAGGCGCGGGGACCTGGGCCCCCTCGGCCTTCCTCTCGGGCTCGAGTAATCTAGCCTCGCTATCCAACCATCCTGGGGCGACGCGCCGCTTCTCCGCGAGCTCGCGAGCGCGGATGCGCTCGTCCAGGGCGCGCAGCTCGGACTCGGCGTTGGCCTGGAGCGCCTCCACGTGCGCCTGCAGCGCCCGGCAGGAGGCCACGATGTCGTCCGGGTGCGCGGCGTGGCCCGACGACGAGACGACGTATCGTGGCCGGCCGGGGTTGTTGTTTGATGACGGGTCAGCGGAGGAGCCGCCGCCGTCGGTGCCTGCTGTGGAGGTGATGCCTGTTACCGAGGGGGGAAGGGTCGACGGCATGGCCTTGTAGGTGTACGGAAGGGTGGTCGCGGTGGGGAGGTTGATGAAGGGCGATACGGTGAGGGGGACCTGCATGAGGAGCGGGTGGGAGTCTGTACCGGTTTGTTAGTGGGATAGAGGGGCTCGAGGTTTCCAGAGGGTGCTCACAGTTGTCGTGCATGGTCGCCAGCCCGGAGAGGCGAGAAGGAGAGGCCAGGGAAAGAGAGGGATTTACTCTGCAGTGTAATGGAGTATATGTAGAGTAAAGAGTGGTTGTATCGTACCCGTAGGGGTGGACGTCTGGGAAGTTATGAAGGTCGTTGATTGGCTTTGGCAGAGAGTAACAGGACGAAGTTGTTCGTAACGGCGTCACCGAAAGTGGTGCCCGCGATAAGATAAACGATAAGCTCGCTGCCTGCGGTGGTCAGAGCTCCAGCCCACTCCCGTTGCCCCACCAAACTTTTTGTTACCATCACCAGAAGCAACATACCACTTCAAGCAACCACCTAGAAGTTGAGTTTTTGAGAGCTCCGTCTATTCGATATGCTGCCGACAACGATCCGTTCGCCGCCTTCCGTGGGGGATTATACCCCGTTGTCGGAATATCAGTCCCAGACACCCGAGACGTTCCACGGCGAGAAGCATGTGCTCTACTACCATGCGCCGGGCGCGAAGGCCTGGATCCCCAAATCGCAGAGGGGCAATCTCTGCGTCTTCCCGGCCGACCTCGCCTCAGAGCCTTCCGGACCGGAAGCGGAGGTGGTAAATGGCTCGTCTGAAGACCAGGTGGAGCAGACGGTGGACCTGTTTGTTACGTCTGAGTATGGCCATCCCTGGTTGATACGTCGGCCTCTTCACGCAAAAGCTAACCACGAATCTAGGACTTTTACTATATTCTGTCCCGCCACCGAGTCCGGCGTATCGATCCCGTACCCGTCCATAACCCTCCATGCGATCAAGAAGCTAGGCTCCGGTGACCAGAGCTACTCATCCATCTATCTCCAGCTAGAGTTCTCCGATGGCGGCGCAGACGACGAGACCTTCGACACTCTCGAGATGACCATCATCCCGCCAGCAACACCCGCAACATCGACGACAGACGACGGCAGGGCTCCTCAGACCGAGGTATCGAAGCTCTTCCAGGCAATATCCGAATGCTCAGAGCTCCATCCGGACCCCGCTGACGACTCTGACGACGAGAATGCCGGTGATAGAATCATCTTCGAGGGAGACCACGAGCCTGTAGAAGGCTTCTCGGGCGTGTTTACTGGATCTACCGATGGTGGCTTGCCTCCAGCCCTGCCAGGAAGCTCGGGGTGGATTACAGCGGAGAACATGCACGAGTACTTCGATGCGGAAGGCAATTGGATAGGAGACCAGGAGGGAGTAAGTGGAGAACTCGGCGACGGTGCTGGTACGGTTCATGAGAGGGAAGAGCCGGAGGGTGAGGGCGTCAATGGCGACGAAGCGGGCGGGGACGGGGATAACAAACGACCGCGCACTGAATAGCTTGGTGCCTGAAAACGTCGCGTCAGGGCTCTGAGGCTCGAGGCTCTCCGGTGAATTGGTAGTGTTACGGTGTTCAAAAGCACAGCCCTCATTTCCTAGAGTGTAGGCAACATGAACTAGGTAGGCGGGGATTCCTGTCGATACTGGGCGTACCCAGACCTGGGATGCCGCTATGGTGGTATCTCTCTAAACTACCTCTAATGGGCTGCTATGCTGGCCTATCGAATCGGCGCCTCCCGATGGTAATGCCCTCAGAGCATCTCACGGACCATTCCTATCTAATTAAAAAGGGTACTCGCCATTACAAGAAATATGTGTCCCACTCCTAGAACATGAATTGAACCCCTCGTTCCGTTAATTCGGCAGCATGATACGCTTCAAGAACGTTTTGCCTAGGCACTCACGGCGGCGGCTTCCTCAGTTTTCTTGTCGTCGGCCGCCTCCTCAGTAGCCGCAGGCGCCTTTTCAGTAGCTGCGGGAACCTCGGTCGTCGCCTCGGAAACCCCCGCCTTATCCTCGCCATTGCTAGGTGGCACCCCCGCGACGCCCACCGGGGAGTGGCCACAGAGATAATCTTCAGTCTCTCCGATGAGCTTGCCCCCGGCAACCCATCGTAACCTCTGCTCCTCGCGTCTCTCGTTAGAAAGCTTCTGCAGCGCCGGCCAGTAGACCGAGTGGTCATACTCGAAGTTCAGGGTGCCGTTAAACTCAGTCCACAGCTGCTCCTCTGGGACGTATTGGCGCATGTCCTCGTTGAACTTCAGCTTCTCGCGCGTCAGGGGGTCGATGAAGGGGGTGATTAGTTTGAAGAACCCCCAAACGACCCAAGGCACTAAGGGCCCAGTTAGCATTTTTCATTCCAAATAATGATGAGTTCCAGAACTACGCACCATTGATGATCAAAGCCTTGCCTAATCTTTCGGGGTAGTGCGTTTGGAGGATGTTTAAAACCTCCCGGCCCTGACCGATGCCCGGAGCGGTGTTGGACCTGCTCTTGCTCGTCTTGAAGTTGATGAGCAGGGCCAATGTCTCCTGCTGTGCGGGCATGAGTGTGATCACCCGCTCAACCATAAAGACGAGATGCTGAACCTGACGCGGGGACACGTCGGTGTTCTGCCGGCCAGGGTTTAGATAGTGGCACACACGGCCCTCCTTGTCGTAGCCGAGGATGATCTGCTTCCCCGTCTCGTTCTCGGGCGAGATGTGCTCCGCCGTAAGCTCCTCGACGCCGTACTCCCTCCGCCACGTCAGGGTCGCTAGCAGCCGCTTCTCCGCGTCCTTCTGGTTCCACTTCGTGGCCCGAAGATACCGGAGGAGGCACTCGCGCGTCAACCACATCCGCTCGCTGTCCGTCAGTGGGCCCGCCTTCCCCTTGTCGGAGGGAATCTCCTTCCAGCCTTTGGCCTGCTCCAGGAGCCAGTCATACTTGGCTTGCTCGTCCGCGGTCAGCGGCGCGCGTTCCTTTGGTCGGCTGGTCGCTGTCGGGGCGGTAATCGGGACGTTGGTGGTGAGCGCCGGTTTCTCCGTGACAGCGAGAGGTGCCTCCACGGGGGCCGCAGCAACCACAGCAGTCGCCATTTCAAAATTGGGTTGTTACTTTGGTAGTCGTTGAGGCCTTGGAAGCTGGAATGTCACACCGCCGGAGGATCGCTGCGAGAAATTACTACTCTGTAAGCGAGTCTACGGACAGCCACAATTCGCCAGTGGCACTGTTGGGCCAAGGGCGGGCTTCGGATCGGAATAGCAGGCTTTGCCGGTTGCACAACTCAGGTCTTTATACGATGGATGTCATCAATGCTGGTTGCTGAGGTCTTGTTTTTATAGCTGTGAGGCTTTCAAAAACCTCAATTATGAAGTAGGTAGGTACCTGCTTAAAACTTCAAAGATGGCAATACAACTCGCCCGATCTCCGGGCAGGTGCTAACAGGTAGGTACCTTATTCCTTGCACTAGCACCGACTGAGGCCTGTATTATTCATCCAAGGCGCTAACTCGGATACTCGCCGGCCGGCCCGGTGACCACTTGGCACTGGACCCGACCCGACCTCGGGCGACATGGCCGCTGCACCACTCCATGCCGAGACCAAGTTTGCTTGGGAGCAAGACATCGAATCTTCCTCGCGGGCCCTTCCTTGGGTAAGTATATAATGCTAAGACCTACATGATCTTGCATCAGCTCAGACCGGCGGGGATTGGAAGACTTTGAACTTCCTCAAACACCAACCATCGATTAGAGCTCAGTGGCCTAATCGCAACTGCGGGTTAAAATGGCGATTCTCGCATCCTCCGTCGTCCGGGCAGCTTCCCTCCTCTCCTCTCCTCTCACCTCGGAAGCTTGTCCGCACGGTGGTTGAATCTCATCTGCGTGGATTTCATCCACGACTTCCTTCGATGGTAAAGGTACATGAGCCCTGGCATTTCCCAACACCCATGATCGAGAGGGGGCCAAGTGGCCCCGGATATGGACGACGGCGTCCTTGATCAGAAGCTCAATTGTGCTCTCGGACTTGCATGTCTCCAGATTCTCACCAGTAGTAACGAATACTGCGTCGGGACGGTCCAAGTGAGAGTGTGTCGTGCTCGGCGGCCGTTGAGCAGCTTTACGGCCGAATGTTTAAACATGTCGTCTGTCGATCGGCGGACTGCAACCCCTTAAGAGTGCAAAGCGCCAGGCGGCCAGCCAGCGCACCTAGAGGCAGGGGTCTGGTATTCAGACTATTTGTGACTCGTCGCTTGGTGCGGTGAGACTGTTGGTCAGAGCCACCTTTTTTCTATCCGTCCATCCAACGTTAAGATACACAAAACGCGTTGTGGGATCGTTGTGCGATCGACGAAGTGGTATCCTCAAAACGGATAGTCACACAACCCGTTGGCGCGTATTTTCGGACCCCAAGAGGCGTGGGTGTCGGCTCTGCCGCTTTTACTTTAGGCATCACACTGTGTAAGCTCGAGGGGGCTGTGCCGCAAATGGCGTTTGGAGCGTTCTCACACTTCGACCCGAGGGCGATATTTGTGTATATTGGCCGCATAAGAAATGACCCATGAAGCACAGTTTGTAAAGCGGCACAGCCATCGTTTCTTCAGGCACATGCTCTTTCATTGCAAGGGTTCTATCGACCCCCTGCAAGGGAATACCTCCTTGTTTGTGGTATTTACCGTGCCTCCTCTCGCCGCGCCCCCCTCTCGGCTTTTCATTCCTCGACGTCGTGCTGGATCTCATGCCTCGACAACGATTATTTAGCTCTCGACGCCTCAACACATGGCGCTGTCCCGAACACCGTCAATTGACTCGCCTGTTCGGGAGAAGCCTGCTGAGGAGCAACACACGTCGACGCAAACCCGCCGTCTCAAGAAAGAACTCTGGCGAGGTCGCCTGAGGACGCTATGGGTTGAGACACGTCCAGAGGTCCTTGCTGACCTCCGATCGAAGAGATGGCAACGGTTCCTCGTCATCGGTTGGATGTCCGGCCTTCTGGTGGCCCTGGTGATAGTCACCTACACATATGGTTATGCTGGATATGCAACCGACGGCTTCTACACATCACCTTGCCTCCCGGACGGTGCTTTTAATCCATTTACGAGTACCTATAATCCTTGGGGTATCACGGGTTTCTTCCAGATAACGATGGGCTTTGGATCCCTTACCTTTACCCAAGCCAAGGTTATCGACGTTATCTGGGACATCGTAAGTGTTTGGCCAATTCTGCCATCCGTCCCCCCTTCACCCCCGGGCTCGTTTTCCTAGGTGCTAATATAGCTGGCAAGGGAGTTGGACGAGTTGGACAGGCGTTGCTCGCTATAGTCTCGTGGGGAGCCTTCTCCGCATACGTTAGGTGTTGTATCGACCATGCTCCCGTCACCTACCGCACTTTCTGGACTATCTTCATGAGTGATGAGCCGTCAGTCATGGGAGCCGTCCACATGATGCGCGACGTCTCAACCAGGCGAGGCCTGCGGTCCAAGCTGGCAATGGTTTTCATTGTCCTCACCATGGCTTTCATCTTGGTAGTCCCTACTCTAGCTGGTGCCATGACTGGTTATGCTCAGAATAGCGAGGCTTTCGTCGCAGACGCGAACGGAAACATGTATTCACTCATGCAGTTTCACCCGATACTCTACACGATCCATGATGGCTGGAGAGTTGGCCTTGATGGAGGTTACGCCGTCCCATGGGATGTTGATTCCTATTGTGAGTCATGTAAAATGTCTCATGAGAAGAAATCGCTGTGCTAACTGGGAGATACAGATGCGCCACAGTCCCTCTATGAAATTCTCCAGTTTAGGGACCTTGGCCAAGACTGCGATCGCCATTCGTATTGGAACCCGGACAGTGGGCAACTCTGCCGACTGCAACAGAATGTCTCTCAATGTAAGTCGGGCATATCGCTGCTTCGGATGCTTGCAAATTGGGCGCCTTAATAACTTCTTCTCTCGCTAGACACTCAAGAATACGGATTCTTTGGCCTTGATTCCGATGGTCAGGTAAATAATATTGAGTCTGTGTGGATGGGTAAGCCCCTCCCGAAGCCAACTTTAAACATATCCGCCTATTTTGTTTCGGAGTACAACAACCTATCGGGCTGGAACTGGACGGACCCGAGGACAGGTCTCCAACCATTTTCCAACCGTTCCAATATGGCTTTCAGGGGGACATCTAACGAAACCTTCTCCGTCGACTACATCAAGGACAATGGAAACTGCGAGGAAGTCGGGGTAGGTTCCCCCAAGGACGATAGTCCATTCCTTGAGCGTTGGGCCATTTGGCTGATTCCGCAATAGACTTACAAATGGGGCTTCTCATTCCTCCAACTGTTCATCGCCATCATCTTTCTCCTGATCTGGACTCTGGGCATATCCGCAATGTCGCTCGCGTCGCACTCCAAGCTAGCCCTGAGGGAAGGGGCTGAAATCCCCGAGAAATACAGGGCGGCATGCATGTTAGCTATGTCCCTACAACAAGAGTTGAGCGGCCTAGGCAAGACTCCCGAGACACTCACGGATGCGGAGATCGAGAATTACATCCGCACAAACTTGGGCGGAGGCAGGATGAGCTTGTGGCCTGCGAACCCGGAGCCGCCACAGAGCCTGCCAAGTTTGGTCAAGAGATGGGTCGAGAGGGACAAATGGTGGCTCTCCACTATGTTGCTGTTGACGGTCCTCGTTGCTACCTGCTGGATGTCTGCCTTTAGTTCCTCTGACACGCTTAGTCTATACTGGGGATTGGTGTGCGCGACTGCAGGGGTTTACTTTGCGGTTGTGGTTGGGAGGACGAGGAGGAGTCGGCTGTTTTTCGCCGGCTGCGGCGGACTAGTCGGAATCGTCGTCGCTTTGATGGTGTATGTGTCATATTTCATTTACTGAGCTTGCTATCTACAAATTTACTAGCTGTAGAACTTGCTCGATTGTCTGCGAATTACGAACTCGAAAATGTAACATAAGTATCTACCATCTAATCCGTACAAGTACCAACATGATGACCGAGACCTGATGGCGGGCGGCGGGCGGCGAGGAGGAATGTGTCGGCCACCTGGTTACACTTGGCAATTACCTACCCCTGTACCAGACTAATTCAGTGACCCCTGTAGAAAAACCCACGCCACCACTTAACGCCATCCGTCGCGTCAGAGTCGCGTCTCCAAATCGAACATTGCCCGCCCTCGTTCACGATTTTGACATTCGACGTTCTGCCGGACCCCCAAACCAGCCTTCGCCACCGACTTCGTCACCAATTGACAGACGCCAACAACGAACCCAGGACCTCAAACCCATCACAATGGCGGATCCGGTGGTGGAAGAGCTGAACGAGCGCTTTGCGACTGGTGGGAAAGAGCTGCAGCCCGATGTTGTCGCCGAGCTCCAGTCAATCATGCGACTTCACAACCTCGACGTGCAGGGCCTCTTCTTCAAGTTCGAGTCTTACTCGATCAAGCTCGAAATGGATGGCATGAATGTTTCGATGGACACCCTGCGCGCCTTTAAACAGGATCTCAAGGACGCGCTCGAGCGCAGCAATCGGTCACAGCCGCATATCAAGTCGGAGAAGCGCCCCGGCGCAACCCCGCGCAGTGTGGCGGCGGGTAAAGGCGGTGATGTCTTTGGCATGCTGGAGGGGCTCGTGCCGAATACTCCAGGGACGGGGAAGCTCAACAAGGTGGCATCGGCGAGGAAGAGGCAGCTCGACACTCCCTCCATCTCGAGGGTCAAGAGTGAGCACCCGGCTAGCTCGCCGGATCATAAATCGCCTTCCAAGTTGGAAGACCAGCTCAACTCCCTAGGCGCTCTTCCGTAAGTCAGGTAGACTCGCCATCCCCCCAAGCACCCCGTTGCTGACAGCCTTAGCCCGTCCTCCTTCAACGACCGTCCAAACCCCGGCGAGGTCGTCGAGGTCCTGAACGACCATATTCCCGCCGTGGAGCCACCTATCGCCCCGTTCGGCCAGACTCGAGTCAAACTTACCGCCGCTTCCGACCAGAAGAAGCTAGGATATAAGACGTTGGCCATGAAGCTCACGGAGACATCCGAGATTCTAGACGAGCGGATAGACGATTTCATGAACCTCGTCATGGAGCACCACAAACTAGAAGAATCCGACTTTGGCAGCGCCGCCAACCAGACCACGACCGAGATTGTTGCAATGGGTCGGATAGCCTCCGATTCAGCCGAAGGGAGGCTGAACGCGGCGTCACTGGTGTTAGAGACGTCAAGACGGATGGGAGGTGGGCTGCGTATACCCTTGAATCTCGAGCAGCTCAAGGGTAGGTTCCAGTTCTTCCCCGGACAGATTGTTGCCCTAAAAGGCAGCAATGCATCTGGTCACGAGTTTGTGGTGAAAGAGATCCTCTCTATCCCGCTTCTACCCAACGCAGCGTCAACCCCAGCCGCCCTCGAAGCCCATCGGGAGCGACTACAGGGCGGTCCCGATGCTATGGATTCCGATTCGGAGCCGATACCCCTGAGCGTCATCTTTGCGTCCGGTCCTTACACCGCGGACGACAACCTGGATTTCGAACCGCTTCATGCTCTATGCGCACAAGCGGCAGACACATATGCCGATGCTCTCGTCCTAACTGGACCTTTCATCGACATAAATCATCCACTAATCGCCGCAGGTGATTTCGACCTCCCAGATGAAGCTGTCGTCGAACCCGATACCGCTACCATGTCCACCGTCTTCAAATACATGATCTCTCCCGCCCTCAACCGCCTCGTCGCCTCCAACCCACACGTCAACATCCTTCTCGTACCCTCCGTCCGCGATGTCATTGACAAGCACGTCTCGTGGCCTCAGGACAGCTTCCCCCGCAAGGAACTCGGCCTACCCAAGTCCGCCAAGGTCATCGGCAACCCAATGACCCTGAGCATCAACGAGGTTGTCCTCGGCATCAGCAGCCAGGACGTTTTGTTCGAGCTGCGCCACGAGGAGCTTATCGGTGGCCGCCCCACCGATCCGGCGCTGCTGTCGCGCCTTAGCCGATACCTCGTCGAGCAGAGCCACTTCTTCCCCCTCTTCCCGCCAGCGGACAGGCAGAAACTGCCCAAGGTGGGGACCTCGGACGGTATCCCGGTTGGCGCAGCACTTGACATAAGCTATTTGAAGCTTGGCGAGATGGTCAACGTCCGTCCAGATGTGCTTGTCGTGCCAAGTTCTCTTCCGCCCTTCGCAAAGGTAAGCTAGCTATGTTTTGTTCAAGGTGCTACCAGTGGTTGCTAACTGGCATCTTAATCAGGTTGTAGAAAGCGTACTTGTGATTAACCCAGGGTATCTATCTAAACGGCGTGGGGCAGGCACATACGCCCGGATGATCTTGAAGGCACCGTCGCTCTCTAATGAAGGGTTGAGTAGCGGAGGCTTGATGGGACACAACGTTTTCGATAGGGCAAGAGTCGAAATTACGAGGATCTGAACGCTGCTTACGATGTGCATGTATATATGACCACGGGGGGCATGAACTTGACGGATTGGGTATCAGATTTGGCATTATGTTGCAATAGCGTGGGGGTGTAGGGCATGGTTTATGATAGATACATCCCATTAGGCGTCTATTCGCCGACGCTTATCACCCTCGTGCCGATCTCGCTCCCGTGAGGACTCCCGTTTCCGGTGATCCCTATATTCGTCCCGATCACGGTCTTGGTCACGGTGGTCTCGGTGGTCACGCCGGGGCGATCGTGATCGCGACCCTCGCCTTTCACGATCCTCTCCTCTTGGACGATACCGCTCCCCATCACGGTGCCTGTCCTCGCCCCTAGACCGGTCATTCCGCGGGCCCTCCGGGGCTCCGGGAACGCTCTTTCGTTCCCCCAGCGGGATGGCATTCGCCCCCTTCCCGCCGTCCCCGCCTTGATTCCTACCCCAACCCCCATCTCGATCGGGCTGGAATCTCTCGTCTCCGAAGCGGTCGTAGCCGCCTCTAGGGCGGCCACTGTCGAGCTCGCCCCAGCGTCCCGTGTCTTCGCTCTTCAAGTCCCTGTACTTGGTGGCGCCCTTCTTGCCCAGTTTCGTCATGTCTCGCATCTGCAGGGCCTGAGGCAGCAACTCGCGGTTCTGGACGTCGTCGGCAAACCTCATGCCCATGACATCTCGCTTGTCCAGGCCCTCGGCCTCGGCCTCCTCACGGTAGAAGGCGCCCTTGTGGTAGTACTTCTGCATGTAGGCCATTGAGCCCCTCCCATCCTTCTCCTCCTTCTGTTTAGCCAAGAACGCGTCGTCTTCGGCCCGTCGCTCGTCCTCGGTCAAATTGCGCCGCCGCTCTACTTCCTCGCGCTCCGCCTCCTTGGCCTCAATTGCCTCCCGGTCGCGCCGGATCCGCTTCAACTCTCTCAACTTCCACGCCGCTTGCTCGGCCTCCGGGTCCAGATCGTCCGTGTCATCCACCTCGTCTTCGGGATCCGAGTCGTCATCCCAGTGTTTTTTGCCGGCCGACCGCGCGGCGAGGTCCTTCTTGATCTGCTCCTCAACCATCTCGTCGAGCGCGGCTTTCTTCCGAGCCGCTTCAGCCGCCTCGTCATCTGGAGCGTTTTGGGTCCCGCCTGTCACGGCAGACGCTGCTGATTTGCTTTCGCCGCGGTCTCCGTCGCGCTCGCCCTTCCGGATGAATTTTGGCCGTATCATGAGCCGGCGCGGGGCCTCTTCTTCGCTACTCGATTCCTCCTCGGAACTCTCCTCCTCGCTACCACTCTCTGCAGCCGCACCCGTAGACACACCCGTGCCGCCCCTCCTCTTGTCGTCGTCGTCCTCCTCCTCATCTTCCTCGTCTTCTGTTACGAATCCCTCCTCCCTTGCCCTTCTCTCCGCCTCGGCCCTTGCCTTCGCCGCAGCGGCTCGCCTTGCCTCCTCCTCGTCCCTATAATTAATCTTCCCGCCGCCGGTGCTGATGATCCTGCCAGCACTCGCAGCCTTTGGTGGCGGGGCAATTTTCCGCGGTTGGGGTCTCTTCTTGGTGGTCTGTTGGTCTTCGGCCTCGCCGTCGCTGCTCTCAGATTCGGAGGAGGATTCGGGGCCCACTGGTTTGCCGGCACGGTAGCGCGCCGGCTTGACCGGGTTTGCCGTCATGCGTTTTGGAGGCATTGTGATGGTGTGGCGGGGAGGCTTAAAGGCGGGCTGATATCGTGGTTGCAGGCGAATTGGCGATGAGGCTGCGTGCTGCGTGAAGTACACTAATGCATAAAACTTTTGGGTGGCTTGAGCGGCAGGCAAATGAGGCTGAAGTGGAGCTCTTGGCTTCCATATTCTCGGATGCGGAGTGGGGTCGGTTTGGACAGACCGGGATGTGACCAGATCGGAGGACGGCGCTTAACTAATCCCGTCGATAATAATTTGGTGCCAACTTTCCGCGCCGGAGTTACGGACGGAGAAAACAATTGGGTGAAAGCAACTTGCACCCGCATCGTCGATCCCGTTGGACTTCATTTCTGTCTGCATGGTCCTTTTGCTTTTTCTTTGCAATACTTGCTTCCGTTCATCTCGGGAGGCGCCGAGACCTCCAGCAACGGCTTTACACAAAACCCGCTCTGACTCGATCTCATTCCCCTTGCTTCAAATTAAGCTCGGACCCACACGTAATTAAACTTACCGTTTTTCTAATACTGGGATCAATTCTCGTTACGGTGCTCAGTTTAAACGTGCGAAACGTATAGCACGGTTGACCTCCGTACATTTCCCAAGCCTTCCAGAACCAGGGAGTCGGTAATGCCAATGCATGAACGAAGGATTCCTTTTAGAACCGGGAAATCACTGAGAACTCGAGAGGATTATTGCGCCGGTAGTTTCATATAGGATCACTGCCGGTATCTTAAAATGGATCGTAAAAATGTGTACCAGCGAGGGGAGAGATGTTTCGCAAGTTATGTACGGCATGCAGGGCAAAGAACATAGGTATTTCAGTCTTCAGTATACCGTTTAACTTTTGTTTCGATATTATACAAATTATATATACCCCGTCTATCTATTATCCTTGACCACCCAGGTCTAATTATGAGAAACAATGCAGCAGAGTAGGGTATCACTTAGTAGAAGCACAAATGAAAAGAGCACGCCTGCCTACACCAAGGCCCCCCTTCTCATGCCTTCGTACCCTCGTCGCCCTTCTCTGACGCGGCCTTCTCCGACGCGGCCTTCTCCGACGCCACTTTTGTCGACGGGGCCCTCTCCGACGTGGCCTTCTCTGACGCGGCTTTTTCTTCTGACGCGCCTGTCATAGCGGGCGTCGCCTGCTTCTCGGTATGGCCCGCCTTGCCGTCCTCGGCCTCAGACCCGGAGCCGGCATCCTTCTTCTGCACGTTCTTCTTCACGCTGCGCCACTCCAGGGCGAGGGCGCCGAAGATGGTCAGGCACGTCATGATCACCGCTACCTGGAACACCTTCCTCAGGGAATCGTTGTAGGCTATCAGCACCTGGCCCCTGACTGCCTCGGGAAGCTGCTGGATTAGGCCGGTTGCACCCTGGCTCTTGATCAGCTCCGGAGTGAACCCAGGGAAGCCGCTCAGGCGCTGAAGTAGCTGGTTGTTGAGCACGTTCTGCCCCACCGAGATGAAGATGGCGCCGCCGAGCAGCTGGCTGAAGAACATGAGCGATGTTCCTACGGGGACATCGCGCGTAGGCAGCACCGTCTGCGCGGCGAGGTTGGGCGCCTGGAAGGTGCAGCCCAGACCAAATCCGTACAGGACTTGGTACCCGGCCCACTTCGCTTGCGGGGTGTCGACCTCGAGGGTGGTGAGCAGACCTGCGCCGACAGCCATGATGCAGTTACCGAAGAGCATGAAAGGAGTGTAGTATCCGACGCGGGCGGTCAAGATACCGGTGAGGATTGACGCGAAGACCATGGGGAGGATCATGGGGAGAAGCCGGATACCGCTGTCGATGGCTGAGACACCCTTGACGGCCTGGAACCAAACGGGGAGGAAGTAAACTAGAAGACAGCGCTGTCAGCCCAACCGCACCAAGACACTACAACTAGAAAAAGGGTAAGGGGTGGCGGTGGGGGAAAAAACCAATGACTTACCAAAGATCATCATCTGCGATCCAATGCATAGGGTTGCCCAGAAACCGGCGAGGATACTGCGCTGCATGATGATGCGAGGTGGAACGGTAGCCGTCTTGGGTTTGAAGATTTGGACCAAAACAAAGCATACTAGAAGAACAGCGGCCAACACCAAAAGCGCGATGATGCGACCCTCTCCCCACTGCGATATGTCAGTTATGCCGCGCGATACTGTCGACGAGAGAGCTACTTACCGGGTATGTCAAGCCTCCCCATTGGAGAGCCAGCAACAGACAGACGGTACCAGGAAGCAACGCCGCAGTTCCAAAAATGTCCAGTTGGAGAATCTTGCTCAGAAGAGGAAGACGGGTCTCCGGCCGGTCTGGAACCTTGAGCGTATAAGCAATGATGGCCATCGCCACGCCGCCGAACGGCAAGTTGATGTAGAAGCACCACCGCCAGGAGACCTTGGAAGTGAAGGCCCCGCCGAGCAGCGGGCCGATGATGGAAGACAGGCCGAAGACGGCGCCGAAGAAGCCCTGGTACAGCGGCCGCTTGTGCAGGGGCACCGCGTAGACGATGACAACGATGACGCCGGACATGATGCCGGCGGACCCGAGCCCGGCGATGGCCCGTCCGACGATGAAGGCGACGGAGCTCGGCGCCGCGCCGCAGATGGCGGAGCCGACCTCGAAGAGGAAGATGGCGGCAAGGAAGCTGGCCTTGACGCTGAAGAAGGTGTAGAGCTTGCCGAAGTACAGCTGGAAGGCACAGTTGGTGAGTAGATAGGCGCTGCCATACCAGCCAATGTCGGTGACTGAGTGGAAGTCATCGGTGATGCGAGGGATGGCGGTAGAGATGATCAGTCGGTCCTTGGGTTTGTGTTAGCCGTACAAGTCGCACAGACACAGAGAGAGCGAGAGAGCGCGCGATATCAAAAAAAAAAATTCAGGGGGGCTGCCAAGACTTACCAGTGAGACCAAGAACAAGCTCACAAAAGCGGAAGTCAACAATAATGCCAGCCTCAGGCCGGAAGGATATACAATATCTTCTGTTGCTGTGGTGTTGACAGGGGCGAGGTCCACGGCCTTCGGCTCGTCATTCACGTCAGTCTCCGTCCCATCGTCCACATGAGCTGCAGCTGGGGTAGGCTGTGGACTGCCAGGCGCAGCGGCTGCTGCTTCCTCACTCCGAGCCTTCTTCCTGAATAACATGGTAATTATTGGTTGGTGTGTTGAAGAGTCGTCCTAAGTGTATCGTATCAGAGTAGGGCTTGAAGAGTTATTTACAATAAACTTTTACTCCGCGAGAATACCGAAAAGGTCGAAGACGGTGAAGCGCCAAGAGGAATATTCCATGTTCGCCACAAAAGCAAGGCCAGGGCCAACTTATAAAACATTTCAAAAAGGAACGCGAAGCCTGGGCATGGTGTTTTCCGAGCGCCGACGTAAGCTCGATCCTCCTAATACGGAGGATCACCCCCTGGAAGAGTCTCGACCTTGGGGGGGTACTTGTGTGTTGCACCAATTCCGCACTCCTTGGCAAAGTAGCTCTCAGCTCCGTGGTGGCCCCGTCAAGGAGATTTTCGGGCCCGACGCTTGATCCTCCTGCCGGTTACGTCACAAAACGTGCCCAATCGAGGGAGGGTCGGCGTTCTAAGTTTGCCGAGTCCCGTTGCAGCCCCATCACCCTGCCCGAGCGGCCAGCTGAGCGGCTCATTCAGCCGAAACATTCAGACCAGTCACATCGTCGGAAGCGAAAAAAGCCACTGGAAAATGCGTCCCCGGTTACCCCCGTTGGCAATAATCGTTATCTCCTTCTAACACCGAGGCGCGTTCACTGTCGTGTGCCCTCAAATTCTGGTACAGGGGGACACACGGCCCCGGTCTCCTGGTTGAGCGTTACGTGGTGTAAGAGTCAGTCGGCCAGTCGCGATGCAGGCGCACACGTTGCATCTTTGCGTTTGATCGTTGGTAAAACCCCGAATACCTAATAATAAAAGAGTAGTTAGGTGGGGGCCTTTTTCCGGCAGGGCCTATCTTTTGCGTAACAGTACACGACATAATACGTCAACCCCACCAGCACACGCCGTATGACTCCTCCTGTGACTCCTGCCTCTTTTAGCCTCGCAGCCCGCGGCCTTTCTCGCGGCCGCTTCGTTATCGTGCAACCCTCATCCTGGGATACTGGGAATTCTATCGCGGGAAGTGCCGGGACGGCATCTCCCAGGCACATCGTGTCTCCCGTCCGTCCCATTCTGTAGGTAAGTATGTATCTAATCTACAATAGCATCATAGCACCGTTGCTCTCCCGTTGCTCTCTCAGAGAAGCAAACCCGTTCTCCCCTCCCACCCCCCCACCAGGAGTGAAGATAATTATCCTCTAAACCAAAAAAGCAACCAGCCTCCAAAACCCGCCCAGGAGTGAAGATATCTTATAAATAATAGCACATCGTCAAAGTTGCATCGACGGCAAACTTTGGCTTGAGGCCCAAGTACCTACCTGCCTAGGTAGGCAGCTAGGCACTGTGCCAGGGGAAAATATTGTGCCAAACGGCATTTTCTTTGTTGGCCTTCCTTCAAAACGGGCCCATGCTGTATCTAAAGGGCGGCAAGTTCTGGACGTTGGCTGGCATGCCACTAAACATGTCCCAGTCTAACGACGAATCGAGGTAGCTCCCCAGGAGCTGGTCGAAGGGTTGATCCGGGACGGGGTTCACCTGACTGGCGGCCAATATGTCCGGACGCAAACGTGTCGGGATCAGCTCGGGTTTCGTGTCGTCGTTGGGCAAGACGCGCCGTAGATTCTCGATGTAGTCGGGCACTTCGGGGTGCTGCCCTAATCGGCAGGCCAAGGCTACTTCCCTGCCGGCCCATGCCTTGAGGATAAATCGCGCGAGAGTGAGATACGTCTTGTTCGTCATGTCGAGTAGGTCTGGATGGAACCGATACACGACACCAACCTGCCTCCAGGCCCGTTCGACGAGCTGGCCCTCTGTCCTGTTGCAGAGCTGTCCTGCGAGGAAGACGAAGACATCGATCTGGAAGTGGACTAGCCAAAACCAGAGAAAGCCCTTGTCCTTCATGATTTTGTAGGTCCGCTCGTCGTGCTCCAGCGCCGAAAGCGCCATCTTGAATGCGTTGTTCTTCGGGTCATACATTTCGCCCTCGCAACCAGGCTCAACCTCTTGCGCTGTGACAAGCTCCGTAAGTTTCTGTATTATTTGTGACCTCATCTCAAGGGCCATTTCATGGACCGGACCCGCGGTCGGATCGCTAAATCGGTCAACCAACTCCAGGAGTTTGGCGGCGAGTCTTTCGATCGTCCGACGGAATTCCTGTATCTCTGGGGTTTCGGCGGTCTTCGGCACCCCGCACTCGATAAGCATGATCATGACTTCGTAGCCTGGGCTTTCGATTAAGAACTTCCCGACCTTGTTGGCGATCAGACAGAAGATCATCTCCGTAGGGCCTTCGCGGTCCTGGAAGGGCTCTGTGGCGGATGGGAACAAATCGGCATCGTTAAGGTTCTTCGGTTCCTTGATATCCCAATTCCTCGGAAGCAAAGAGTGGCTGAGTCCAGTCAGCATCGCGTACTTGGCATCTACCATGATGATCTGCCACCAGAGGCGTCTCCTCATTTCCGACTCGAACGGACCCAGGCCGAGCTTTTCGCCGTCGTGATGGAGACCCAGCTTCTGGGCGATCCGGATAACAACGCCGTTCAAGATCCATGACGCGTGCCGGTTGTAGCGCCCTTGAAGTGATATCTGGGAATCGTATCAGTATATGTGCCGCGGCCCCCTCCCGGATCAATGCAATACTGGGACAGCGTCCTACCAGATAAATAACAAGCGCCTGGAGGGTCGTCAAGTCATGAGTTTTGAGGAACCCTATCCGGCAGAGGGCGACTCGGACGCCAGATGAGAACCGTAGTAGGGCTTCCTCCCTGGTGTAGCCGAGGAGTTCCTGGCATTCCTCGGGAGATAGCGCTACGACCGCCATAAGATAAATAGAGAAGAGGAGGGCCTCAATATTTTTAGGCAGGTTCTGCGAGCCGGCCGTCGCTTCGGCTACGTAAGGCTGTAGCGTCGGTACATGAATGATCTTCGTTAGGGGGTTCACGCGGTCGAGATATATTTGCCAGAGTCGGAACACATGGCCGGCATCCGGCCATAGGTCTTCTGTAGCGAGGTTCGGGCTGTCTGCGCCGAGTATCAACTCTGAGTTGTCATCTGGGGACATGGCGTCCGAGATTGACTCTTCATTATCGTCTGTGTCAACGATCTGTCGCATGGCGCGGAGCTAACCGGTTCGACAATTGTTAGGGTCACGAGACGACCAAATCCGATTAGAGGGGGGTCTGCTAACCTCATCGTAGATTGTCCCGAGGATGACGCTGTCCATGAACCGGAGGCCACCATCCTCCTTAACGAGCTTACCCTGGGGTTGCCATTGCCGGTACGGATCGGCGTAGGCGGCAGATGGCGCGGAGGGAGCTCCGGGGCCCTCGGGTTTCTCAGTGACATACTCTTTCAACAATTCTTCGCAGCGGGAGAGCCTCTCTTGCAAGTCCTGGTTTGGCCGCCTTCTCTTACGAGCGGGGGCCGGGGTGCTGGGTGTGCATTTGACATTGGCCTGGGAGCGTCGGGTTAGTTCTCCACCGAGCAGTGTACGAGGGTTGCGTCGGAAACACGAACTCTGGTGCAATTGGAGCACGGGAATGTTCTATCACACTTGATCTTCCGGTGCTGGCAGAGAACGCAAGCGAGGATGCGAGTTGGCTTTGCAGCAGACGACGCGTGCGAGCTCGTCGACGAAGAGGCCATGGTGCAAGTGATCGCGGCTTAGCCTGTGTTTTCCTCGGCCTCCTTTGGTACTTCTTTTTTGCCGTTTCCCTCCTTTTCCTTCCTTTTTTTTTAGGCGACACTAGGTATTCTCAAGTAACACACGAACCGACGTGTGGACGATACATGCCCTTTAGGAGGGGTCTTCGATCCAGAGGGGAAAGTCTAGCCAATATCGCCTAGCCGGCAGCATTGAGTTGGAGAGACTGGCGTTGGTCTGGAGTGCAAACGGTTTTTTTGCCACGAAGTCGATGATGTTCGATGCAGGGAGAAGGCAGGTAAGTCAGCATGAAGGTGCTTGCCTAGAATATGCAATTCCTCCCACTGACTCAATTACCTAACCAGCCTTAAACCAACTTGGGCTAAGAGCCGCGGAATGAAGGGCGGCCAGGCAGGCTTCTGTCTGGGAAAAATACGTATACGGATACGGGCGACAACGACACAACTGGCCACAGAAAATAGGTACCGGGCTACGGAATACTCTTGTACCCGTCTTCCGTGCGGATTATTAATCACGTCGGGGACGCTGAGTGACTTGAGCTGCGCCTCCTCCGGGCGGTGAATTGCTTTGTTTTGCCTGGTTTGACTTGCAGCCTCCGGACAGTTTTGGCCGGAGACTTTTTTTATTCTGCCATCCCATTTCAAGACCTATGTGCGACGCACCCTTTCTTGAGGGGGGCTTTCTCGAGGGGGGCTAGGTGTACCGTTCTTGCCGAGAAAGACGGAATTGAAACCGACTACGAAGTGGAATCGGTTCGGGTGTGCTTACCTCAGGGGTCACTTCCGCGGCCTTCCACTCGCGCCTGTGGGCCTCCAACCGCAAGCATTCCGGCGCTGAAGCGCACGGGTGTCAAGGTGCCGAGGCTAGCGCAGCGCCTTATAGGGAGACTTTTGGTGGTAACACACAACTCACCTTGGGCACTTATACATGGAGGCCCGGATGGAAGTTGGCTCCTCTTCCGGGTAACCCACTTTTTAGATAGCTTTGCTTAAGATCCCCTAGACCGCGATAAAGGGAAGGCCTTGATTGGCAATTTGGGTGTCTTAACTCTCCCTGACTGTGGATTTTCTAGATGCCATCTAATAGTGCGCCGCCGAACCCGATCTCCTCAGGCGAGCTCGGTTCCTCCGGCGCAACTAGACTGGTCGTGGGCTGAAGTCTAGGGACAAGAGCGGTCCGCTTCGCGTGGGAAACTTCTCGGCGGTGGCGCTTGCCTCGGACGTGCATTTCCCATCGCTCTTCAGTCAAAACGGTGACGTTACACACGTCACACTTCCTATTGCAGGGTGTTTCGCGTTGGCGCCTCACCTCCACCCTCGGCGTAAGCACCTCCCTGGCCGTGTCGGAGACATCTACTGCCGGCGGCAGAGGCTCGCCGGCAAGGAATTGCCTCGTCAGTTCGGCTCCTTTCGCAAGCACGCATTCGTCCCAGCGGCTGATGTCGCTGCTGTCGAGCAGGTATAACCTGTCTAACGCCTGCTCCTCTCGTAGTAGTGGGAGGGTCTTCTTGGTTATCCACCTCACCTGGTACTTTGCATACTGCCTGGTGGCGATCTGGGTACCGTCGACCCCGATGTGTTTGAGTCTCACGAGCTCGGCCGCATCTTGATCTCCCTGCGCAACAGCCTGGAGATATGGCTCGAATTCCTTGAAGCCGATGGATTGCCAGATCCCCTTGGTACGGTCGACGTCTTCTCCAGCGGCCAACCTCTGCTGTAGGTGTTGGTACACCTCCGTAGTCTCGGCCAGCAAGCCATTGTCAAGCATCTTGTCTATTCGACGGTTCAGCCGCTCTTTAAGCACCTCGGGCTCCGAGTACACCCAAAGAAGTAGCGACTGCCAGGGGCCTTGGGATTCTCTCGGCCCTGGGGAACTCCACTTGGATTCCTTTCGCCTCTGCTGTTCGGCGTAGATATCAGATGCCCGTTTCCCCGTTGTGAGATATATCTCTAAGGAGCGGCGTATTTTCCGTCTATCGTTCGGGTGCCACCGTTCAGCCATAACAGGGTCTACCCGTCGAAGCTCCTCCATCATATCTTCGGTGGGGCCTTCGAGCACTGGGAACCTAGAGCCTGTATCCTCTAGCCCTACGCCTTCGCCGTCTGGTGCTGGGGGGTCATCCACAAGGTTGTCCTCGAAGAGCAGACCGTCTGTGTAGTAGTGCGTCCCGCCAACGACGATCGGTAGCCTGCCCCTGCTCCGTATTTCACGTATACTCTTGCTAGCCTCTCGCTTGAAGACACCGACAGTCCAGGTCTCCTCGCCAAGGCCGATGTTGCCGAGGAGGTGATGGGGAATGCCTCGTTGCTCCGCTTCTGAAATCTTGTTTGTGATGATGGGCAGGCCCTTGTACATCTGCATGGCATCTGCGTTGACGACTTCGCCATTGAACCGGACGGCGAGCTCTACCGCAAGCTATTCGTCTCGTTAACATAACAAAGCTCGTAGTCGATATCCCAGCCCGTTTTCATACGTCCGACTTGCCGGTTCCAGTTGAGCCCAGTATGACTACCAGCGGCTCGGTCGGCGGCTTCTTGTGCGCCATAGCTGCGGCGGAGTTGAGAACTCGGTGGCAGGAACCAAAGCGCCGCATCAGTTGGAAGGCGGAAGGGGAACAGTAAAGTCCATATTCAGCGTGGGGTTTCCAAAAGTTAAATGCACGATGCAATGGGCGTTCCGTTACATTGAAAGTAACAATTTGGTCCAATTTAAAGATTGGAGAAGCTCCAAGTCATCAAGCCTTGAAAGCTTGGGCCCGTGCTCCACATCAACAGGGGCGTCCCACACAATTGGTGCTTTCTCGAAGCTGGTCACGTGCCGCGTCTGGGGTGAAATTGGGGACACATCACAGATTTGGAACCTTTTTCTGAAGCCAGATCAACCGACACGGGTCTTTTTTCCTTCCCTCCTTTAAAGCCAACATCGCCAACACCTCCACCCTCCCCCCCCCGAGCCATTGCTGCTCGTTTCCATTGTTTCTTTTCTTTCCATTCTCTCGAATGTGCCCTCTTTAATTGAGGCTCCTAATCCACCAACATGAGTTCCTGTAAGTTTTCCCCGTCGTGAGACAGGCAAGCTCCAAGCAGCCGCAGCCCAAAAGCTTGTCATCCCAACCTCCACCCCCATCATTTGCTTGGCCTCCCGAACGAGATTCCAAACGAGAATTGGTCGACGAGATTGATCGCACACACAACGCGACCATGATGTACAGCATGCTAATTGTTGCTGTTCGATGGATACAGTACGATTTCTTGACTTGGTCAAGCCGTTCGTGCCGTTCCTCCCTGAGGTTCAGCAGCCGGAAACCAAGGTCCCCTTCAACCAAAAGTTGATGTGGACAGGCCTCACCCTCCTGATCTTCCTGGTCATGAGCCAGATGCCCCTCTACGGCATTGTGTCGTCGGACACCTCCGACCCGCTGTATTGGCTGCGCATGGTGATGGCGAGTAACAGAGGAACGCTGATGGAGCTGGGAATTACCCCTATCATCTCGTCTGGCATGGTCTTCCAGCTCCTGGCCGGCACCCACATGATCGATGTCAACCTCGACCTCAAGTCCGATCGCGAGCTCTACCAGACTGCCCAGAAGCTCTTTGCCTTCGTCCTGTCCGCTGGTACCGCCACTGTCTACGTCTTCACTGGTCTTTACGGACCCCCCTCCGACCTCGGTGCGGGTATTGTGTTCCTGCTGATCCTCCAGCTGGTCATTGCTGGCATGATCGTCATCCTGCTCGACGAGCTCCTGCAGAAGGGATACGGCCTCGGAAGCGGCATTTCGCTGTTCATTGCCACCAACATCTGCGAGTCCATCATGTGGAAGGCCTTCTCGCCGACCAGCATCAACACTGGCCGTGGCCCCGAGTACGAGGGTGCCGTCATCGCGCTCTTCCACCTCCTCATGACCTGGCCCAACAAGCAGCGTGCTCTCCAGGAGGCTTTCTACAGGCAGAACCTGCCCAACATCATGAACCTCCTCGCCACGATCCTGGTCTTCGCCGCCGTCATCTACCTGCAGGGCTTCCGTCTCGAGATCCCCGTCAAGTCTTCGCGCCAGCGTGGTGCTCGCGGCTCGTACCCCATCCGCCTCTTCTACACCTCGAACATGCCCATCATGCTGCAGTCGGCCCTCTCGTCCAACATCTTCCTTATTAGCCAGATGGTGTACTCGCGCTTCTCCGAGAACCTCCTCGTCCGCCTCTTCGGTGTCTGGGAGGCCAAGGAGGGCTCGTCCCAGCTCTCTGCCACTTCGGGCCTAGTCTACTACATGTCGCCTCCCCTGAACTTCAGGGAGACTCTCCTGGACCCCATCCACACCGTCGCCTACATTGCGTACATGCTCACCGCGTGCGCCATCTTCTCCAAGACCTGGATTGAGGTCTCGGGCTCCAGCCCCCGTGACGTCGCCAAGCAGCTCAAGGACCAGGGCCTTGTCATGGCCGGCCACCGCGACCAGAGCATGTATAAGGAGCTCAAGCGCATTATCCCCACCGCCGCCGCCTTCGGTGGTGCTTGCATCGGAGCCCTCTCCGTCGCCAGCGATCTCATGGGAGCCCTCGGCTCCGGCACCGGTACCCTTCTCGCCGTCACGTAAGTCTATTACCACTCCCACCACGACTAAGCCGCGCCCCGATTACGAGGAAGAGAGACAACTGACAGTTTATATCTATAGCATTATCTACGGCTACTTCGAAATTGCGGCCAAGGAAGGTGACCTCGCAGGGATGAAGGGGATGATAATGGGATGAGGTGTTCCTACAAATACCGGGACTCGTTTGGTGCCGTACGTCACCTTTTTTTGTTCAAAATGTCTTTGCAGCCGGGCGGCGCGACGTGGAGAGGATCATACCTAGTTGCCGTGTGTAATATCTATCAGAACAAAAATTCATTAAAAGGGAGGGCTTTCCTTAGAAACGAGAGGCGGGTTGGAAAACACATTATAAGAGGCGTCGGGATCTTTCATCTTGGCACTTCCCACGGAGGCATGGGGGCCGGCTTTTGCAGGCTGGGACTGGCCATCAAAGCAAGTTGTAACTGTACAGCCAAAAAATATCAAGAGTCACGATTCTATGTCTTCCTAGCTTTCGGTGAGCGCTGTTGTTAAGAGTAGGAGGCTCGCAACAAGGATAGACATAGGATACATGAATACGCGATGTTCCAGGACGCCCTTTTACGCCTCTTCATATTATTCCTTCACCGACGAACCCGCCGTTCTTGGTTCTATCAGGGATCAGGGGAAGCCCGTATTCCTTCTGTTCGCTAGTCGAAGGGAGGATGAGTTTGCCGGTGACAAATTCTCTACCATGACTTTATGAATAATAATACGGTCAAGGTTGGTTGAACGATTTCCCAGGTCGTCACTCGATTTTGGTGTCTAGTCATGCCGGGCTGCATGCAGTCTTGACAAGCACCTTGCAAGTTTCTCCGGCCACAAGTCCCTCGACCAATAACCTACCTCCCTACCTTCGCATGACAATGAGGGTTAAATACGCACGCATATGGGCTTCCTGCACCGGGATATATTCCGCCGCATCCCACAGAGATAGGGAACCTGCTAGCTTCTCGCCATCACTCCTAGCTCCGAAGTTCTCTTCTTCCAGTCCTCGAGGCCACAGCGACGGGTAACTCCCGGGCAAGGTCCGCATGCATCATCGGCCTAAGCCGATTGGAAGAACCGACGAATAGTGGTCAATCCCAGACTCAATGGTTGTTGGACTAGCGGGCCCGTCACACCCAGGCGCAGCGTCAGCGGCAGTGGCAGCGGCACCACGCAAATCGAGGGCCAACGGCGGCGTTTGGGATTCCAGCTACCTAGATCGAGCTTCCGGAGTGTCACAAGCCCATGGCTCCCTCGAGAATAGCTCATACAATCGTCGCACTGGGAGAGAGCGGGGTGCAGAAAATGCACGTTACACCACATATGTAGGGCAGGAACTACAGGTAATTGGAGATGGGATGTGACTCATGACGGCGAAAACCAAGAAGATGGTGTATGTCGCAACACACCCAGTCGAAGCTGGTGGCAGGCTGTAAGCACGGAGGCACTCGGGCTAAGGAAGAACGAAAGCTACCGGTAGTTATGTTTCCCACCCCTCCCTGCCAAACTCTGGGGGCAGTCGTCGACTTAGAGCAAGACGGATAAAGTACTTCTATACGTGTGATGGTGCATTACTGCGTATATCCAGCGAAGAGACGGTGAACGAATATGTGTGGTCGGGGAAGTGGCTTATTCTCCAACGTCATGCCGACATTGCAGCAATGGCGGCAAAGGCGTCGAGACTCGACGCTAAAGCTGGACCCTGGACCCCAACTGGTGGGGTCAAAGCGCGATACCTTGCAGCACCGCATTTTCCTTTTTTCTCCCAATTTCTTCTTCAACTTGGAGAATGTCGATCACCGGTCCGCCGGCATTGGCATTGGCATGGACTCCCCTCGGAGGTCGCGTCGGCGTAGGCACCGTCGGTCCAGGCACGAGCAATCAGAAGGATGGCACGTACGCAAGACATTGTCAATTAGCTCGGAGGCAGCACAAATAAATGCAATACCGACCGCAAACCCATCGGTTCCCAAGCAACGCATAACTGAGAGTCGACATACAAATGTGCAGTAGGTACCTGCAGTGTAAGTCGCCGATAGGGCCCCAGTACAGAAAAGGAAAGAGGGAAGAAAAAGCGGGGGAAGGAAGATAAGTTGGAGAAGGAGCAGAGGAGGAAAGAGAAGACGGCACGCGATTGCATCGGCGAGTGACTCACGCTTACCCAGAGTCCTTGAGGAAGAAGAGAGGCTCCATCAATTGGGACGGGAAAGTAAATAAACGAGTAGGTAGGTAGGTAGGTACCAAGCTAGTTCGATTCGGAGGAATGCAATCGGAAAGCCTATCGATATCGGACGCGACAATTGTCCCACAGAGCATTCGGAAACAAGCTGCGTTCCTTGTGGCTCTTGGGAGGACGATATTTATTAGGAGAGGTGTCTGAGAAGAGGCTCTGCCTCTTTGGGGAGGTTTCTTCGGAGGTGCCACTTCGTGAGAGTGTCTGGCCAACTTTAGGAGAGGTCAACTTGGCAGAGGGCAGTCAAGACTTTTACGCGAGGTTTTGGTCTACTATATACATCGTATCCACACCGACTTGTTTTTGTGGACCCGAGCTTGTGCAGCGGTGCGCTACGTGCTTTCCCTGCGTGCTGCGTGCTGCGTGCTGCTCCGAGCTACGAGCCGCTGCTTTTTGCCCCGCCGAGGGACCACCACCACCACCACCCTGCCCGCCCGGTCTCCACCGGTCTAGGCGAAAAAAGCCGGTCTGCTTCTTCGCTCCATTCCCTCTGTCTGCTCTTTTTTCTTTCCCTCCCTGTGTTCGACCTCCCCCAACCACTTGGTCATCTCCTTTCCCATACCGTTCAAGAGGGAAACGGTTCCTGGTTCCCTTCCCCATCGAGCTTCATCTTTGTTCTTTGGCCGCGACCAAACACCGCACCTCCCCGAGCCCTCTCGTCTCCGTTATCGGCCAAACCGGGGATTCGTGGGGTAACATGGGGTTTGCGTCATGTCAGTGGCCAATATGGCAGGTGGACGACTTCACGCGATGCTTCCAACAGGAGTAAGTTTGATAAGCAATTTGCACATTGTATTCCTCCCTGGTCAATTGCCTCGGTTTTGCTAACGCTGCGATTCTTGCCCTCCAGTTATCTGCAGATCCTGCTGCCGTTAATAGTAATATCTCTTTCGTTCCTGTTGCTCTTCACCCAGACCCTCCAGCAAGCGGTCAAGTTAAAACCCGGTCATGGCCACGCCCATTCGCGAGTCGCTACCGATGATCCCGATGAGAATTCAGCCCTCGCCCACACCGAGGTACCGCCCGAGGAGGAGCTGGTCAGTGAAAGCGGCGACGATGACGACCTGGCCGTCGGCGGGGGCCGCCTGGCTCTCGCAAAGTCCACGACCAAGGGATCTATTGTCCAGGCCGACACTCCACCCGCCCAAACTCTGTCTGTCGTGGTGGAGGAGCTTGCTATTGCCGGTCTTGTTGCCGTCAATGTCACCGCCTTGGTTACGGACGCCTTTGGCGGTCGGGACGGCCGCATTGCCGCCATCACCGGCTTGACCCTCTGGCTCTACGTGCTTCTGCTCACTTCCCTGCGACTCTTCTTGAAGAACACGCAATGGCGTGTGCCACATTTGTGGAGTCACACCGCCGCCATCTACAGCCTCCAGTGGTTATTCACCCTCGCCCTCTTCCGTTCCGCCCTAATCCGATCCAGCGCGCCCCTGCCCAAGGTTCTTGTCCTCGTCGAGTTCTCGCTGAACACTCTGCTCTTTGTTATGGCGATATCAATGCGCAAGGGGAATAAGACCGTCATGCTGGAATGGGAGGACGGAATCGAGCCGTCGCGAGAGAATCTGACCTCCATCTTCTCTCGCTATACCTTCTCTTGGGTGGATTCCATCGTGTGGGAGGGCTATTCGCAGCCCCTCGACATTACCAGGGTGTGGAACCTGCTACCCAAGGACAAGGCGGCCGCGGTTCTTTCCAATTACCGCCAATTCAAGAAGACCACTAGCCTTGCCTTCCATCTGGTGAGGTACTTCAAGGGAATGCTTATCGCGCAGGCCGCCTGGGCCGTCATGTCCGGCGTCTTCACCTTTGCGCCCACCCTACTACTCAAGGCAATTCTAGAGTACGTCGAGGATCCTGCTCAGGCTCCAAGAAATGTCCTGTGGCTCTATGTTATCATGTTGCCAATGAGCGACATCATCCGCTCTGTCGGCGATGCCCAAGCCCTCTGGATCGGCCGCAAAATCTGCATCAACATCCGCGCTATTCTGGTCGGCGAGATCTATGCCAAGGCTCTCCGTCGGAAGGCCTCTAGCGGGAAGGACTCCGCCCTGGGGACGGGCGCGAATGACAAGGCAAAGGCTAAGAAGAGTTTCCTAGCTAAAGTCAAGAGCGCATTTGGGCTTGGAAAGGGCGACGACAAGGGCGGGAATGCTCAGGCCGCGGCTGATGGCAACCCGAGCGACCCAAGCCAGAAAGCCAAGGACGATGTGTCCGACGAGCAAGCCAATCTCGGAACCATCATCAATCTCATGTCCGTCGACAGCTTCAAGGTTTCCGAAGTCACTGCATACCTTCACTTCATCCTCGCCTCTGCACCCACACAACTCCTCGTCTCTATTGTCTTGCTATATCAGGTTATGGGTCTAAGCGCAATCCCTGGATTCATTATCATGGCGTTGCTTCTTCCTGTTAACATCTTCTTCGGAAGGGCCTTCAACAGCACCCAGAAGAAGATCATGGCGGCAACTGACAAGCGCATCCACACGACCAACGAGATCCTGCAGAACATCAGGATCATCAAGTATTTTGCCTGGGAACACCGCTTCAGCAACATCGTTGACGAGAAGCGCCGCGTCGAGCTTCATGCCCTGAAGAGACGGTTCATGGTCTGGGCTAGTGCCGTGGCCGTTTGGAACTCCGTCCCCATCCTGATTACCCTCTTGTCGTTCCTGGTCTATACCGTTATCGAGGAAAAGCCCCTGTATCCGTCTATTGCCTTCACCGCCATGTCGCTGTTCATGCTTCTCCGCTATCCTCTGGACCAGCTCGGCGACATGATCGCCCATGTCCAGGAATCCAAGGTGTCCATCGACCGTATCGAGGAGTTCTTGGCCGAGGAGGAGACGGAGAAGTTTGAGCAACTCGGCACGGACAACATCGACGAGAACGGCAATCGGGTCATCGGGTTTAGAGATGCAACCTTCGTCTGGGGTGGCCGTGACGTAGTCGCCGAGGACGGATCCATGGCCTTCCGCCTCATGGACCTGAACGTTGACTTCAAGATCGGGAAGTTAAACGTCATCACTGGGCCGACTGGAGCCGGCAAGACGTCTATGCTGATGGCGTTGCTGGGAGAGATGACTATAATGAATGGCCGCGTCTACCTTCCGGGTGGTCGCAGCCGGGAGGACGTCCGCGTAGATCCCGAAACCGGGCTCAAAGAGACATGCGCGTACGTCGCCCAACAAGCGTGGTTAGTCAACGGGACCGTCAAGGACAACATCTTGTTCTCCGCACCGTTCGATAAAGAGCGATACAGGGACGCCATTGTTGCCTGTGCCCTAGAACGAGACCTCGAGATCCTAGACAACGGCGACGAGACGCTGGTAGGCGAGAAGGGTATTACCCTCTCCGGGGGGCAGAAGCAGAGAATCTCACTCGCACGAGCCGTCTACTCCAACTCCAAGCATATACTCCTTGACGATTGCCTCAGCGCTGTCGACTCTCACACGGCTCAGTGGATCTTCACCAATTGCATTATGGGGCCCCTGATGAAACACCGGACCTGCATCCTAGTCTCCCACAACATCTCGCTATGCGTACCGTCCTCAGACTTCGTGGTGATGATGGTCAATGGCCGTGTTACGGGGCAAGGTACACCCAAGGAGTTAATTTCGGCCGGGGTCTTTGGAGAGGAGCTCCAGAAATCGAGACCCGGATCAAGGCCCGGGTCTTCGCACATCTCCCAAATGCCCTCGAGGGTGCCGTCAAGTATAGGAGAGGACAGCGGGGAAACGCTCTTAAACAACGAAGCCGATGCCGGTGTCCACCTCTCGAAGCAGAAAAGCGCAAAGTCTGAAGTGGCCAAGGATGGCATGGATGAGCAGCGAGCCACTGGCGCGGTTAAATGGCCCGTTATGAAGCTCTACCTAGGGTCTATGGGCCCGTGGTGGTTCTGGGTCGTGGCAAGCTTGGTCTTCGGCATCCAGCAGCTCAGCGGCGTCGCATCGAGCATTTGGATCAAGGAGTGGGCCAACCAGTACACGATGGAGGAAACCTCGAGAATCCAGTTCAATATGAACTCCCAAAGCTCCTCCGCCCAGTCCTTCTCGCCTACCTACTTCGCCTCCATCGCCAACTACGCAAAGGGCAACATGACTACGCTTTCGGCTACTGGGAATGAAGACGTAGATGTCACATACTATCTCATTGTATTAGGCATTATCGGCCTAGCCGGCGCGTTGCTAGCCCTGGTCAGAGATCTCTGGATCTTCTTCGGCTCGCTCAATGCTTCGTGGAAGCTCCACAACCGTTTGATGAGCGCGGTGGCTGGCGCCAGGTTCAAGTTCTTTGACGTGACGCCACTTGGCCAGATGATCAACCGCTTCAGCAAGGATTTGGAAGCGGTAGACCAGGAAGTGGCGCCGATCGCTATCGGTGTCATGACCTGCGCCCTCGGCGTACTAGTCACGGTTGTTCTAATCGCCAGCATTACACCGGGCTTCCTGATCGCAGGCTTCTTCATTACAGTTGCCTACGTTTTCCTCGGCGCTTTCTACCTTCACAGTTCGCGAGACCTGAAGCGGTTGGAATCTGTCGAGAGAAGCCCCTTGTTCCAGCAATTCGGCGAGACTCTAACCGGTGTAACGACTATTCGCGCCTACGGCGACGAGCGGCGCTTCGTTCGAGATAACCTGGCGAAGATTAACAAGCAGCTTCGACCCTTTATCTACCTATGGGCCGCTAACCGATGGCTCGCGTTCAGAACCGATCTCCTGGGAGATCTGGTAGCTTTCTTTGCCGGCGTGTTTGTCATAATCAGCCTGGGCCACATTGACGCTGGATCGGCCGGCATCTCCCTGAGCTACGCGATTGGCTTTGCCGAGAACATCCTGTGGCTTGTGCGCCTCTACTCGATAAATGAGCAAAACATGAACTCTGTCGAGCGAATCAAGGAGTACCTCGAGGTCGAGCAGGAAGCCGAGGCGATCGTTGAGAAGAACCGCCCGGCGGAGAACTGGCCAAGCCAGGGCTCTGTCGAGTTCATCGGCTACTCTACACGGTACCGTGCTGAGCTCGAGCCGGTCCTCCGGGACCTCACCTTCAAAATTGACGCCCGGGAGAAGGTCGGCATTGTCGGCCGCACCGGTGCGGGCAAGAGCTCGTTGACACTAGCTATCTTCAGGGCTTTGGAGGCCGATCAAGGCAAGATTTTGATCGACGGCGTCGATATCGGCTCAGTTGGGTTGCGCGACCTTCGCGAGGCTATCACAATCGTGCCACAGGAACCTACGTTGTTCACCGGTACGATACGAACCAACCTCGACCCATTTACTCTCCATACCGATGAGCAAATTTTCGATGTCCTACGCCGTGTCCAACTCATCGGCGCCCACGAGTCCACCACCCAACCCAACACACCTCTGCTCCCTCGGACCCCGATCCTCTTAACCCCTGCTGATAGCCAGCCGCCAGCCTCTCCAGCGCTGAGCACAAACAAGAATGTTTTCCTCGACCTCTCCGCCCCGGTAGCCGAGTCTGGTAGCAATCTCTCGCAGGGTCAGCGGCAACTCCTGTGCCTCGCCCGAGCGTTGCTGAAGAGGCCGAACGTCCTGGTCATGGACGAAGCCACGGCATCAATCGACTACGCCACCGACGCCAAGATCCAGGAGACTATCCGGGAGCAGGAGAGCACGATTATCACGATCGCCCATCGTCTCCAGACGATTGTGGATTACGACAAGGTCCTTGTGCTCGATAAGGGTGAGGTGGTCGAATTCGCGCATCCTTGGGAGCTGCTACGTAAGAAGGAGGGTGTATTCAGGGGTATGTGCGAAATGACCGGGGACTACGACACGTTAGCGAAGGCGGCCAAGACGGCGTGGAAGGCCAAGAGACTTGTTGATGTGGACGACGATGATGAGGACGAAGAAGAGGCGGCAACAGTGGATAGTTCGACGTCGAGTTCTTAGAGTGACCAGCGGTATGATACTGTCTTGAACAGACTTACGGAGCGATGGATTGGACTGCTACGATCGATGACGGGCCACGATTGATCTTGGAAGGACAATGTGGGGAGAAGATGGGGCAGGTATTGGATCTGACCACCACCACCCACGGAGTCGAAGTAGTAAGTAGTATGAAGCGATAAACATGTCTAGCCAAACATGTATCTTGTATATAGTATAGTGTAGGCCAACGGCGGCCTCGACGGGCGGTGGCGGCTCTCTTTTTGTTTCCAGGGCCAGTTTCCCAATTATAGGGTCGGCATTCCGAGGGGAGGCTTCATTCTATTCAGCGAGTCATATCTGTATAGGTATACATAGCGATTAGTCTTATTGAGTTTTCCATCCCAAGTTCCCATGAATTTCTTCTCTTAGGCCAATTTCTTCTCTTAGGCCAACCCACCGCGCAAACAGAACAGTGGAGAGTGAGTTAGATGTTGAGTTTGCGGAGCTTAGCCCACTGCGGCTCCGGCATTGGCCACAACAAATACGTCAGTTTCACTGGGCCACTTCCGGCTCCGGCCCCCGCCACTATCACCCGTCCTCCACCTCACCTCCTCTACAAACGTATGTGGGCAAGGCCCATTCCAAGCTCGCGGCCCTCACGTAAAATATCTACGATTGCCATAGGAGGGATAAAGCGCGAATATGGAAGTCACGAATCCTCGCCGGGTGCTGGCGGTCTCACTAGCAGATTCAGCTGAGCTGTTGAGCAATGTCATAAGAGGTGAGTGATGCTTGCCTGAAAATGAGGTCGAGCTCGTACAAGCTGGACTTCACTATCTGCGCCACATGCTCTCTTTCTTTCGAGCGCAAAATAAGGGCTTTATAGTTCGAATGCGACCCGTCACTCCTTATGTGGATAGTAGTAGAAGTCTACGAAGCAATACCCATGCCTCAAGGAACACACACAGCCGTACGTATATTAACCTCATCCCCAGACCTAACGGGCGCCCACCCCACCCCCGTTTCCTCTTCCCTGTCATGCGTTGTGCCGGCCAGGGAAGAGGAAACGGGGGTGGGGTGGGCGCC
>Ga0164242_10000532_pt1 | contig 45789 bp, 22 predicted proteins | sample OricomgcompostMG_FD_108783 | JGI IMG/M metagenome (GOLD analysis project Ga0164242, IMG submission 108783) | Miracle-Growth compost microbial communities from Emeryville, California, USA - Original compost - Miracle growth compost (MG) ... | reverse complement strand
TTGGGCAAACTTAATACCTGTCCTGCTTTTAATAAGGCATTTTCTAACCTATCATAGGGTACGTTTTGTACAGGCAGGTCATTTTTTAGGGCTAAGGTTGCAGCAATACCTGCCGCCTCCCCTAAGGCCATGAATACAGGTTCCATGCGAATACTACCATAAGCAATATGTGTGGCAGAAAGGCATACAGGAACCAATATATTTTCCGACTCGTTCATTTTTGGTATAATTACGTCGTAAGGAATGGGATAAGGTATAGGGACCGCAATCTGTACATCCCCTTCATTTTGAACATCTCCCTTATCCGATATATATCGCTGGGTATTATGACTATCCATTGTGTATGCACCCATTGCAATGCCATGAGGCGCATTAGCCGCCAAAACATCTTTTTCACTCATTACATAATCACTCACCATTCGCCTGGCTTCTCTGACATAAAGAGCATATGGGAAGTGACCATTATCTTTAAATTCATCCTTAGGTAATCCCCAACGGCTAAAGGAGGCACGTACGTCTTGCGGAATATCCGGATCGTTTTGAACCGTCCAGATGAATCCCAATGTCCAATACCGGTGACGCTTAGCGATATGTAACCGCGCCTTATAAGAGGCTGTTAAATAACCTTTGTTCCAACCAATTGCATCCATGGAAATCCCACAATCATTATTGGCATCTATTTTACTATTGGGCAATGGAGACACTTTCCACATCCTCTTCTCACCCAACTTCGCGGCACGTATAAGGAGTTCAAAATCATCTCTTTGGTAGCCTTTGGGCTTTTTCACCCGAATCCTATTTGCCGAATCATTAGTCAGACACATTCTATAACAATAGGCCTGTAATAAATCATCTCTTTCTCCATCCATTTTTTTTATACTCGTTTCTATCCCATGCAGCAAGCCGCTTTTAGGGTTTCCAGCCATTCTATAGGGAGAAATACCTCTTGGCAAATTGTTTTTAATTGATAATTTTTTTTCAACACCATTAATGGTTTCTTTATAATTTGCATTTGCTTCTCGGCCAACTGCAAAACTAATGCCTGCCAGAGCCATTAAATCACCTTCATATGAAGCATCAATAAATAATTTAGCCTTATAGACTTGCCCATTATCCATTCGTATACTTCCTAACCTGGACATTTGACCATTGTATCCTTTTTGCTTGTCCGGCTTTTGGCGTCTATCCAGCGCTACTGATTTAACAACGGTTACTGCTGCATCTGACAGCATAGATTCAAAGACTTTTTCTGCCACATGCGGCTCAAATGTCCACATCAATGAGTCCTTGAGTTTGTAAATGCCATAGAGTTTTTTACGATAACTGTTAAGAGTTCCAGATTTCCAGCTGGCATCCTTTTGATAATACTTGTAGATCTGGTGATAAAACTCTCTGGCAAGTCCTCCAATAATTGCCGGATTGCCAATATCAGTCCATCCCAGGCCGCTAGCCGTCATGCCGCCTATATGAGCATCCGGACTAATCAGCAGTACTTTGAATCCAGACTCCCCCCCTGTCGTACTAGCTGCTATTGCAGACATAATACCTCCCGGAGTAGCACCATACACCACTATATCATATTTTGCTACAGTATCACTGGCAGCCAATAAACTATACAAATGAAAGTCTTCTTTTACGTTTCTAAACTCAAGTCCATTAGCTCTTCCAAAATTCGCAAGAACAACTAAAGTCATCAATACATAAATTATTCTTTTTGGCAACAGACAGAATCTGTTATTGTATTTTTTATTATGCATGCGTCATGATTTTTAAAATAAACTATTTCAATTTTCAAGACATCAATCACTTTAAACATAATGATTTTCAATCTTTTAGAATAAAATCTATTATTAATTAAAAAAGCCCGAAAGTCGTTAATGAATTCACTTTTCCAAACCTAAAAAGCAATTCTCTGACTATCGGGCACCACTTCACTCAAACTTTATTCTTAAACCCTAACAATAAACACAAAATTTATAATTTAAAACATCAAAATTTCGGTAACCGGTTCCTAATCGGGACAATTAACAATGGTAGGTCTTGGGCCTTCATAAGAAGGCTTCAGGCCTCCTAAGTCAATAACCACTTTTTGTATTATAATACCAGGATCTCCTGTAATAATCTTTAAGGTATGCTTACCAGGCTTATCAATATATAAGGTAGAGACATTCACTGCTGCATTACGCTGAACATGAGTCGCCCAGTCCTGCGAGTATTCAGGAGCTGAAGAAGACGGATAATCCACTGCCCCTTCATCAATGGACACACCATAGGTGGTTTGCACGGTAGAGACTTCATGGAAACCAAAATCCCTATTAGAGCTTAAAGGGAAAGTAGGCAAAACATATGTATAAACCTTAACCATACCTCTATGAAAACAATAAAAATCATACTGTAAATTGGGTGCATTGGTATATTTAGGGTTAATCACTGGCAATATGGGACTGCCCATCATCACAGCAGTATCTGTACCTCTATATCCTAAATCAGGAATCAGTTGCATTTTTACACCTCTGGTTTCAGATTTACGTGTATATCCATTTGCTGGGATGACAACTACTCCGTTTTGTTCTACATATAATCCTTTCAAGCTATCGCATGAGATATCATTAACCTGAGCTGCCACCAATAACCGCTGCTGGCCAGCTTTAGTAACTAGATCAATATATCCTGTATAACGCCCTGGCTTTTGTAGTTTATGCCAGTCTATATCTACACTTACCCTTTCTGCTTCATTTACTTTTCCAGATTTCATATTCACTACAATCCAGGGATTACTTGTCTTTACTGCCCACTCCAATGGCTGACTTCCCGTATTATAAATATCAAAATAATGTTGTTTACCAGAGAGCTGTTCGAAGATGGGAAGAATATTAAAAGAACCATCCACCCCCACATTACCAGCCCCTTCTGCTTTAACTTTTATTACTCCTAAGGCAGGAAGATCAAGTGAATATAATTTAGGTTTTTCAAAATAAGAGGCGGTAACTCCATTAACCATGGATATCACATGATTCCATTTTCCCCCTAGCAGTTGATTATAATTTTTTGTCATCAACTGCAGACTATCATATATTACATCCACTTGTTTTTTAAGAGAGTTTGCACTGCTATTCCCATTATAATAAGCATGCCTTTGCTGTTGGGCTATAAGCCACATTCGGTTCATTAAACTGGCACCAATAACTGGATACAATACCAATTCATAAAAAGAAGGCCGAAATTCTTCTGACAATTGATCGTAAATAGTTTTGGCTTTGTTTTGGATGTCTAAATATTGCTGAATCCTATTCTCTGCTTCTTCATAATTATCAAAAGAATACTCGGTTTCCGTAGCAATTTCTCTTTGATGCTTATTTGAATTCCATTCAAATCCCCAAGCCATCGCTTCCGGTTTTTTGGAAAATGCCAGTTGATTGTAACTCCGGGTTATCTCCTGCAAAGATTTATAATACTTTTTTCCATATATTTTGGCCAGCCAACTTGCCTGAAAAATAGGAGAATTGTCAAAACTAAAGCTGTCTATGGCGTAAGCCATACTTAAAAACTGTGTGACAGGGGCCTCTACTGATTTAATATCTCCCGCATTGAGCAGCCAATATCTGGTAGCACCTGTCAGATAGGCTTTATGTAGCTCCTCATACATTAAATTCGGAGGTGTACTTGCAATCCACAGATAGTCATGAGGCATACCTAAATATGATGCGTGATAATACACCCCAGAACCACCTGGACGCTTTCGTTCAGTTTCATTGGAAAGTTGCTTTAAATAACCAAAATTATCATCTGGCCATACTAAAGTAACTTCTCCTGGGACTTTAAGTCCGGCATTATATATTGCTAAAACTTCTTTATAGGGAACGAAGATTTGTGGAATATCCTCCATTGGCGTATCTATATGTTTTTCCAGTAAGCTCCTCTGATCTTTTAAAGCCTGATCTACTAGTTTCACCCTTTCTGCCATGGAATAATCGCCTTGCATTTCCTTATCATGCAATCCTCTTAATGCCAGAGTCCAGACATTTTCATAGGGTGCATTCTCACTTACTCTTTTGTCCAGAATTTTCAATATCCCTGCACGATTCGTCTTATAATCCCACTCTCCCATCGTCTTAGTATCCCATTCGGAAGCATTATTGAACAAAAGTGGTTCTGGATGCGTTGAACCCATTACAATTCCAAAACTATCAGCAATCACTTTATTCTCAGGATATTTATTAAAAGCACTGGACCCAGGATGCATGGCGGGACATAGATAATTAGCTTTTAGTCTTAGCAAGAGTTCAAAAACGGCCTTATAGGTTTTAGGACCAATATTGTGTACAGGATCATATGTTTTACTAGCCCATGGCCGTAGGCCCCAATCTTCATCGTTTATAAATAGCCCTCTGTATTTCACAGTGGGTTTAATTGAAATATAATCTTTAATTTTCAAGGCAATTACAGGTTGTTTTTTTACAGGAACATCTGCCCAGAAATACCATGGAGATATCCCGATTTTCTCAGAAATTGTAAATAAGCCATAGGCTACCGCCCTACGATCACTACCAGCTATAACAAGCGCCTGTTTTACATCCTTAAATGGATGGTCAACCATAAACATCCCATAGCGTTCCCACTGTCCTTTTAAAGAATCCACATTGATTCTTCCAGATTTAATCAGTTGCTGGATCCACTGGTTTCCATCAATGGTTCCGGCGATTATCAAATAATCTGCTTTAGAAGGTTCGTTTAATTGTTTTGGAAATTTTCCAGTCACGCGTTCCACATCTTCACTAAATAAATGCTTATACGTGCTAATTGCCGACTTATCATGAACATCTGTCAAAATCTCTGCTTCTGATAATAAAAATCCATGAAGATTCTGACGTTCACCAGCGGCATTACTTAACTCAATTTGCCCATATCCTTTTTTCAAACCCACTCCAGAAATCAAAAGCCCTATACAGAAAAGAATCATAATGATACCCTTATGCCTGATAACAATGCGATAGGGAGACGTTTTAGAATGCATTATACTAATCATTTGACTAAAGATTCTACTTTTAATTACACTCATATTATTACAAAATATTATACATAAAGTCTAAATCCACATAAATTATATGCTCACAATAAATATTGTTTGACCCTTATATTCATTATTATTTTATTACTTCTTAAGTATCCTAATTCAACCCAGACATTATAATTCTTAGAATCCATTTATAAAATAAAAAATGGGTTTAAGGGGCTGTAGAGAGTTCATTCATGGTAAAATAAAGGTCAAAAATGCGGCCTTGATAATTTTGCAGGCGTCCATGTTGATTACGCCCTTGGATTTTCCCACAGGTTACATATCCCCCTTTAACTTTGGTCAGATCTTTCCCTAAGTTTAGTGTTAGAATAGGCTGGTCATCAAAAAGTAGGGACAAATCTCCACGTGCCGTAAGTTTAAATAAAACATGCCCTTCTTTCATAGGCAACTTCTGACTTTCAAATATTTCCCCTCCTCCCAATTGAACACCTATTTTACCGTGATATCCAAAGAGTTGAAAATTCCCAAAATAATCAGTAATAACCCCTCCTCTATCCAGATCATTTAAATAAGCCGTAATAAATAAGGTATCTGGGTTCCATAATTTACGATTAAAAGAAAGATCGGAAGCACTCCATCCTTGTTCAATCGTATACCTATGATCAAAAAAAGTAGGCAGTGTCCCTTTTAGAATCATTTCATCTGTTTCACCCTGGCGGCTTAACTCCTCTTTTAGGAATGACCGGCCTTTAGTCAATTCATTTGAAAATTCAGGACTTGCTACAAGGTTTTTAAAATCCTCTTGATCCTGGTTTAGATTAAATAGTTCCTCTGGTGGATGATAACTATAACGGTTGAGTAAAAATCTGGTCTTATAATCGGTTTTGGCCGCTTCTACCCAACTGTCAAAATAAAATTCGTTTCGCTCTACCTTATCAATATGAGTTATAAACCGTTCTCCCGGATGATAGTTTCGAATGTATTGCCAGCCATCTGCTGTAATTATGGTTCTGCCAGGCGTATAATTATACCAATAATGAGGCTCCATGGAAGATTCTCCAAAAATATAATCATGAATCTGTTTTTGATGTCCAAACAATACAGATTTAAAGGACAGCCCATCTAAAGTATCAATTTTCTTTCCGCCAGCAAGGTCGATTAAGGTTGGTGTTATATCCACTAAAGAAACCAAAGCATCAGTTTTACTGAATTTATCAATATGCCCCGGCCAACGCACAATTAAAGGTACATGCAATCCTTTATCATACACGCTCCATTTAGCAGATGGAAATTGGGCTCCCTGATCAGATGTAAAGAAGGTAATCGTATTATTGGTCTCACCAACCTTATCCAAGGCAGTCAAAACACGACCTAACATTTCATCTGCTGCAGCAATGCTCTGGTAATAAGAAGCCAAAGCACTTCTTGTTTCTTTGGTGTCAGCCAGATAAGCTGGAATTTTTATTTTCTCGGGATCAAAATCTTTATGCGGAAACCAAGGTACATGTGGTAACCATGGAGCTACAATTAAACAAAGAGGCTGATCGCGATGCGTTTTAAAATGGGTCTCAATCAAATGTACAGACTCATTATTACGATCTACTCTATTTTCAATCGGTTCATATTTTCCGAATTCTTTTCCAATTACTTCAAAAGGAAAATTATCCAGCGGGAAAACATCTGTCTTTCCTGAAATTACTACTCTGTAACCTAAGGCTTTTAAAATCTGAGGGAGATTATTTACACCTGGATTTACAGTGAAATGATTCATCTGTGCGCCATTATGATGAGGATACATCCCAGTAAATAAAGCACTCCTACTAGGTGTGCACATGGAAGAAGCAGCATATGCCCTGGAAAACTGCATGCCTTCCCTGGATAAACGGTCCATATTTGGCGTATGGACATCTATATTGCCATATGCACCCACATCCTGCATATTTAAATCATCTGCAATAAAAATTACAATATTCGGAGGATGTTTATCAGAATGATTCAGAATTTTTGCAGATTGGGCGGAAGCCCCTAGCAAAGCCCCTAAGAATAAATTAACCAGAACTAATAATTTGTGGATCAATCCATTAAGTCTTCTATTATTAATATTTACATTATTAGATTTAGGCATATTTTGCTGATTAAGGGACACGGTGACTGGAACTAAACCATAGTTATATTCTAGTGACTTTTAATTCATTTATTTAATATGTCCAATCTTAGCCACATTATAACATTAAAATGGCCATAAATCATCATCTGGTAAATCTGATACCTGTAGGACACACCATATATATTATAACTCAATTTACGAAATACCCAGTGATTCAAACATAAAATGAATGGAACAGAATTTTAATCCATCAAACCTATTTATTTATAACAAATTCTATGGTATACAATCTTCTCATTATTTCGTACAAATTTCTCAAAATGACTGCTGAAATAATCCGCAATTTTGAAAAGGTATTTACTGCTTCGCAAAGCCACACACAACATATTAATAATCAATACAAAACATATAAGGAGCATAAAAAACTTTAAAGATCATTTTCCAAACTCCTAAAATAAGAGTCTCCTAAATGCAGATCAACTTGGAATCCAAATTAACGTCCGGGTCAATATTGAAGCACTATTTTTTAATTAATTTCAACTTTTGCTCACCTACCTGCATAAAATATACACCTTCGGTAAGTCCAATTAAACTAATCTTATTTGTTCCTGCATGTAAATTTGCAGCTTTTATCAATGTCCCGGTTGATGAATAAATGTGCAGCATTGAAGAAGTATTAATATTGATTTGAACATAGTCATTTGCAGGATTAGGATAAACCTTCAGGTAATTGTCAATAATCCGTGTTAACTGCACTAATTTAGGACCATAACTTATATCACCGTTATCGTCAACTATTTTCAATCTATAATATCCGTTTGCAGCTTCCTGAGCTACTCTTAACTGATAACTATTACCGCTGCCTTTTGCTGCTATATTCCCCAACTTTATAAAGCTTCCGACCGGATCTATACCGAATTCATTATAAACCGCCTCCAATTCAAAATGATCAATACCTGTCTCAACCCCAGTTTGCCAAATAAGTGTGGCTGTGCCATTATTGATAAATCCGACGAAACTAATTAAAGACACTGGCAAGGTACTTTCCGTAACCGTACAATTACCCACAACATCTCCCTCAATGGTCCATCGTTTATTATTAAGCAGATCATCATGATAGGTGGTTGCATAGGAATCATCATAGGACAATCCAGTGGCTGTCAATGTTAATCCCGTAGGAGTATTAGGGTTTAAATCCCACCCTTTTAAAGTCTGGCTGTAATTATTACAACTCATTCCAGAATTGCTTAAAGCATTCACCAAAGAACCATCTGTCCCATTATTAGAGGCCGCAGCCACACTACGCAAATCCCAGGTACCGATATTCTGATCAAAAGAACTGGCTCCGTCTAATAGACGAACCATATTCGTTACACCTGCTACATTCCAATTACCAATATTGGAGTTAAAGCTTGCCGCATCATAAAACATATAGGCCATATTGGTTGCTCCCGAAACGTCCCAATTACTTAAATCCTGATTAAAAGCATGAGCACTTTGCACTACGTGACCGATATTGGACACTTTTGACACATCCCATCCACCAATAGGATGATTAAATCTTAAAGCGCCATTAAATAGATTGCTCATATTAGTCACATGGCTGGTATTCCAATCACCTAATGGCTGATTAAAAGCCTTACATCCCGCAAACGTATAGTCCATAGTTGTCACATTACCGATATCCCAGTTACCAATATCCTGATTAAAGGCTGCTGCATTTCGGAAGGTATTGCTCAAATTGGTGATCGACGAGGTATTCCAGCCAACCATTGCCGTATTTTCAGTCAGGGCTGAACAATCTCTAAAAGCGCCACTCATATCCATGCAATGGGTCAAATCAGGTTTATCTAGCGCATGAATTTCCAGATTAGTAGCCCCTTTAAAAGCATCTTTAAATGAAAGCCACTCAATATTGCCCCATTGTTCAACACTTAAAAGCATGCTCGGTGTTGACGTCCCAATGGCAAACTGATTAAAGTTTCCAGTAGACTCTGTTATGGAGACCAGGTAAGCTCCGGGAGCAGGAAAATTAATTGTGTTTGTACCATTTGCTCCGGTCTGACCTCCAAAGACAGCAGCATCCTCCAAACTTTCCCAATGAATATTAAATCCGCTTCCCACTGCATTAAAACTGATAGTAGTCGCAGTGGAGTTTGTAAGATTTGTTCTCCAAATCATTGAAAACGCCTCAGTTGGTAAATTATAGTTACTTGACGGTGCATCCAATAACTCCCCCTGAGCAACCGCTGTTCCAAAATCCGGCGTTCCATCTGAATTCCAGCTAAAGGGCTGAATCCTGACATTTCTTGGGTTATTGGATCCCCCATTGGGATTTGAACGTGCATGGTAAACAATCCAGTCTTCTGTACCATCTGGCGACTTAAAAAATCCATTATGGCCTGGTCCATAAACCTGTCCCGCATCATTGCGACTAAAAACCGGGGTGGCATTCTTTGTCCAACTGGTAGCCACCATGGGGTCGGCTCCAGGGGTTAAAGTCAATAATCCCAAACAATAATTATCTGTGGAATACAAACTCGCTGAATAAGTAACATAGACATTCCCATCAGGATTAGTTATTGCTTCTGGTCCTTCATTTAAAGCCAATCCATGTCCTTCCCAATCATATTCGGGCGTGCTTATCAAAACACGATTACCGTCAACGGTCCAGGGATCGCTTAATTTGGCGATATAAATACTTTGCACGTGTTCCGTAGTTGAGGTCCACCCTGACCATAACATGTACAATTGATTATTATAGGCCATTACCGTTCCATCAATAGCCCAGTTATTTGTTGCATCACCTACCTGTCCCTTTAATGTCCAGTTACTAGTCGTTGGGTCTGTATCTGAATTTTCAATAACATACATTCTGTGATTAGCATTAGTTCCATCATCTGCAGCAAAGTATACATACCATTTACCATTAATCTTATGCAATTCGGGAGCCCAGATATCTTTCATCGTTGGAGGAGGCGTATATACCGTTGCGTAAGCGGGGGCAGAGGCCACAACATCTCCTAAATGGGTAATGTCTCCAGTACGGTAAATTACAATTTTACTTCCCTGAGTATAAGTAAAATAATAGAGACCTCCTTCCTGATAAATCCATGGATCTGCGCCCCCTGTTGCCCAAATTGGATTGGTAAATTGTGGCAGCGTCCCTGAAGTTCCCTGAGCTTCTAAGCAAGGTAATCTACCAATTAACATAACCAATAAAATCAACATTAAACGCCACATTTGCGTTTTTGATTTTTTAAGTAAAATTTGATTATTCATACGCAATGATTTTTGATTTTGATTGTTGAATTTAATTTTAACGAATTAGTCCCTTGCAAGAAAGAATCTTACCAAGGAGTACCATCTATGCCACTTCCGTTATCTCCGCCCAAGCTATTTTTGATATAACATTCAACTTCCTCAGTTACATTAGAAGACTGTAAATTAGACACGGGAATGCATATTATTCCAAAGAAGGTTCATCCTGTTTAATTAAGCGTAATGATATAATTGCCACTGGGGCTGCATATTGTTTACCTAGAAGATCCTGTGTCAGCAGCAAAATGCAATACGCCCCTCAAACAGCAAGATCTTCAGTGCACCCCTCTCCCCCATTACTCAAGATATTGGTTAATTCAGTTAATTGCTAATAGCCACTATATTCGATTGACCTATGAGTAATTAAATATGAAAGAAGCTATCAGGGCCGTCCAGATTCGCTCCATTAGATACTGATATTCTCAAAAAGTAAAACCATCGCAAAACACCTACAAATCCCGAGGTTAGTATAATACAATTCTGACCCCTCTTTTCATAAGACTAGCATTTGTTTATTCGTTCCATAATCTGCCCTTGTTTTAAATCATGATGGATGGTAGAAAAAAAAACAGAAGTTGCATTGAAAATATCATAAACAATAGATTGTAAATCATTACAATATTTACCGCTAGGAATGACAATTGCCGTCGCAATTATCATCCGTCACGCTATTCTACTTCTTACCATCCATTACTATCAATAAAATTGGTATTAATTTAATTATATTAGACAAACTTGATTATCTAATGAGTTTTGGCAATAAAACCACTTAATGCCGGCTACTAAATCCTTACAGATATTAAGCCGTCTTCCATTTTTCCTCACCGGATTAAACATTTAAAATGTACTTGAACTTTTAGTCAATAAACTTAAGCGAAATTGACCTTTAAATATATACTAATTTAACTGTTCCATTATTTGGTATTTACGTTGGCAATGTATTTAAAGAGACATAAATCATTACCTAGCCCCATGCCATTAGAATTAAAGCATATTGCCCTATGTAAGCAAAGCTCCATTTTAGATATTTAAATTGGGTGTGCTAATAATTTAGAACATCCAATTAATTACAACCTTTAAACCTAATCGTATTAAACAAGAGGCATACCTAAATACAACTTTTTATCTATTGTTTTAAGCGTATTTCAGGCCTTAAAATCAGTATAAACAATTTATTTAATTTGATTTTCCATTCAATTTCTTAATAAGCTCTACCTCATCTTGCTTATAGGGTGTAAAATTCTTTCTAAAAATCTCGTGGAACCAAACAGTCGGGTCTCCGCCATCAGGCATTGGTGAATCCCAGGCATATTTTGTATTAGTCTTCCCTTCAACAAATCCCCAGTTAATCGCACCCACATTTTCGTCCTTAAGCATTGGAAGAGTATTACTAAATAAACTACCTCTAGTCCTAGCCATATATTCTGTACAAATTAGAGGTTTGCCAAAAGTCTTTAAAAGCTGCACCACTCTTTTATGCCACTCTGGTTTCTCATAATCGTGATAAGTAATGATGTCAGAATTAGCTATTTGGAATTTATTTAGATCCTCGAATCCCCAATCCCAAAGACCTGCTGTAATGGGCTGATCAGGACGCACTGTTTGAGCCCAGGAAAAAACGGCTTTTAACAACGGCAATGATTTATTCCTTTTTCCGCTATTCCCCGGTTCATTATATAAATCCCAGGCCAGAATACGCTGGTCATGCTTAAATGTATTGAGAATATCCGTGACATATTTTTCCAATTCGGGGAAATTGGTAGTATCTTCTGACGCTGGCTGACCTGGATCTTGCACCCACCCTGAATTGTGAACACCAACTTTGGGCTCAGGTTGTTTACCTGGATGTGCCTCTTTATTCCAACAATCATCAAAAAAAACAAACATCGGCTTTATATGATGTTTTTCTGCAATAGACAGGAATTCATCAATTCTCTTCTTAAAACCTTCTGCATCCTCTTTCCAGACCAGGCTATGTAAAAATACACGCATGGTGTTAAAGCCAATGCTTTCTGCTAATTGAAATTCTTTATCAATTAATTCAGGGCTAAAGGTTTCTTTTTGCCACATTTCCAATTGATTGATGGCATTACTTGGGATATAATCTGCCCCGGTCAACCACCCTTGTTTAGCGTACCATTCATTTGCCTTTTTAGCTGGCCATACAACTGAATTCATATCACCAGTTGCTACGTTACCACCAGTACTATCAGAGTTACTACTGGCAGCAGTTCCGCTTTGTTGACAAGAGGCAACCATTAAGCCCATTAAGACTATTAGGCCACTCAATTTCAGAATTCCAACGAATTTATTAAAGCTTTTCGTTCTGGGATTTTTTTTAGAAATTTCAAGCGTTTTTTTATTCATAGCATTATAAGTGTTTTCTCTGGTCATATCTACTTTATTTAATATATGTCTTTATTTATGATCGGGCATTTAAATTCCAACAATAAGTTTCCTGAATCAATGAACTTATTACAATCTACTATAAAAGTACTTATTAAAAGTTATAAGATGTAATTCCTTGATTCAGTTAAATCAATATTTGAAACAAATTTGATTGGACAAATATGTAACATTATAATATTTTAAATACTACAAATTGTCTCATAGATTCAACAAATTTTATCATTTTATTAATTTTTCAAATGCAAAACTGTTAAATCCCTAACTTCGTTAACAGCAAAATTTGTAATGAGCCATAACCAAATGAGGATATTTAAACCAATCATCAGAGCTACTTTCATTAAAAGTCTGCTCCAAAACCCCATTCCATCCACCTACAGATTTTGTTATTTAATAACCTACTACATCTGTTTCCTCTATCTTGTTTTATTTTCTTTATCAGGCAATTCACTATTTGCCCAATCCTATTATTTTCGTCATTATCAGGTCGAGGATGGCCTATCTAATAATACAGTATATTGTTCTGAATTGGATCGTCATGGATTTTTATGGTTAGGGACCAAAGATGGGCTAGACTGTTTCAATGGGTATAATTTTAAAGAATACAGAAGCGGTGATAGTACAAAAGCGCTCAAAGACAGTTACATCAGAAGTTTATATATAGATACAAGCTCTCAGCGCGATATCCTATACATTGGTACCAGAATCGGAGTTTTCCGATTTGATCCATTAAAAGAAGAATTTGATTACCTGCTTAAAACAAAGGCAGTCGTTAATGGTTTAACAAAAGATAATAATGGCAGACTATGGATGATTTCTAATAAAAAGGTCATCTGCCTGGATCTGGAAAAAAGAAAAGTATTGCCAATTGATGCCGTCAAACGACTGGAAGCAACCGCTGTATGCAATACACCTGATGGTAACATCTGGATCGCCACTGCCGCAGGAACCATACATAAAATTACCACTCATACCACTGGAAATATATCAATTGAAAATCATAATGTTTTTGAAAATAATCCACAATTAGGCCCAAAGTGGATTGAGCGCATTTTTTCTTTACGAAACGGGAAAATATTGATTGGAACATCAAATTTTGGTGCAAAATTATTCGACCCTGATTCTAATAAGTTAAATTCACTTATTACATACAATAGCGAACATAATGGAATTTTCGCGAGAGATTTCAAAGAAATCGGAGATTCAGTTATTTGGATGGCCACGGAGTCAGGTATCTATATATATAATATCCAGACAGGAACTTATCAGAATATAACGCAAAAGACTGGAGACTCCTATTCTTTAAGTGACAATGCTGTTTATACTCTTACCATAGACAAGGAAGGTGGCGTATGGGCTGGCACATATTCTGGTGGCTTGAATTATTATGCTCACCCATATAGCAATTTTGAAAAATATTACAGTGGACAACAAACGGATGCAATTTCAGGAAATGTAGTAAGAGAAATAGCACAAGATAAATATGGAGATTTATGGATCGGGACAGAGGATGGTGGATTAAACCGAATAAATTCCAGAACCGGGAAAATAAAACGATTCATTGCCACGGGAAAATCCACTGATATATCCTACCCCAATATCCATGCGCTATTGGCATTTGGAGACACTTTAATAATTGGCACATTCGAGCATGGATTGGATATTATGGATTTAAGAACTGAAAAAATCGTAGGACATTTCCCGGAAAAGACAAAAACGTCCGATGAGCAATCATCTTTAAAAAGTACTTTTATAGTCAGTCTTTGCAGAACTCCAGACAAAAATATTTATGTAGGCACAAGACTTGGAATCTACCAATTTTATCCGCATAAGGATGTGAATGGTAGAAATTTTGAACCTATTATACCAGAACTTTCAGGTGCATTTATACATACCATGATGTTGGATAGTAAAGACCGGATCTGGATTGGGACAATGGGAAATGGATTATATTGTTATACACCATCAACAGGCTCTTTACAAAAATTCACGCACGACCCCGACCGTGAAACATCAATAGGAAACAATTGGATTACTTGCACTTACGAAGACAATCTAGGAAGAATATGGATTGGAACAGAAGGAGGAGGTTTATGCCTACAAAACTTGAACCCGGATAGCACGGATGTATTTAGAAAATTTACTGTTCAAGATGGTATGCCAGCAAATACTGTTTATAAAATACTTCAAGATGATAAGGGGTTTCTATGGATTAGCACTTCAAGAGGATTGGTTCGCTGGAATCCTTTATTCACTAAAAAAGACATTTATACTACTGCAAATGGTCTATTAAGTGATCAATTCAACTACAACTCCGGATTTAAAGACGCATCAGGAAAATTATATTTTGGCTGTGTCAAGGGAATGATTTGTTTTAATCCAAATAGTTTTTCTGATTCAAAATTCACAGCGCCCCTCTATATTACTTCTGTCCAGGCAGAAGGAAAGGAAATCGCAAACTGGAATAATATTTTAGAAAATCAATTTCTGGAAGATAAAAATAGGGACAAAACACCGCATTATATTGATATTCCACATAAAAAATCTTCTATTACCATTGAATTTGCGGCATTGTCCTATACAGCACCAGAAATGATTCAATACCAATATAAATTAGAAGGATTGGATAAAAACTGGACATATCTAAGCAGCAATCGTAAGGTTTATTTCACAAATCTGTCTCCAGGCGAATATAAATTTAGAGTCAAAGCAACAAATGTCAGTGGAAAATGGAACGATAAAGAGACCACATTATATATTAGAATTTTGCCAACATTCTGGGAAAGTAATATGGCTATGGTCTTATATACGATAATCGGTCTTGCTATTGTTGGATTTTTGTTCAGAAGTTATCATGACCGTCAAAAAGAAAAGAATAAAAGAATTGTCGAACATATGGCATATATCAAGGAAAAAGAGCTTTACGAAGCAAAGCTTGATTTTTTCACTCATGTCACTCATGAAATAAAGACGCCCCTCACTTTAATTAAAGCTCCCTTAGAAAAAATCACTAAACAAATTGATTCATATCCAACAATTAATAAATACGTGAAAATGATACAGCGTAATACCGCCAGGCTAATTGCGCTCAGCGAGCAATTGCTGGATTTCAGAAAAACAGAAGTCGCTGGATATAAATTAAATATCAAAAAAATAGATATTAGACATCTTCTTAAAGAATTACAACCTGATTTTAAGGCCCTTGCCAAGGAAAAAAATATCAAATTCAAAATGATTCTTCCTGATGAAGAAGTAATTATTGAGGCTGACAAAGACGCGCTAACTAAAATCCTCACAAATTTATTAGATAATGGAACTAAATATGCAGAATTCAAATTGGAAAGCGGCTTAGAAAAAGACGAAGTTTCAAATAATATTATTTTCTATACCAAAAACGATGGTCCTCTTATTGATGAGGAAAACAAGGACCGAATATTTGAGCCTTTTGTCAGGATGGAAACTGCACAAAGTAGTTCAGGCGCAGGCCTAGGATTATCTCTATGCAGAAGGCTTGCTGAGTTACATCAAGGCAGCCTATATATCGACACCAAATTGCAAGGATTCAATAAATTCATATTAACTTTACCTATAACTCAAAAAGCAATACAGAACCAAATATAAAATCAATAATTTATTATAATTTTCAAAGAAACAAAAGAAGTCATGCAAGAACCAATAGACAATATTAATAATGTATCAATTGCCAATATTCACAAGCAGACTATTTTAATTGTTGATGATAATCAGGAGATTTTAGAGTTTTTGGCAGACGACCTGGAGGATATTTACAACGTCGTTACGGCTACTTCTGTAAAAAAAGCTTTACCCTGTTTTGAGATGGAAATGATTGCCCTGGTTATCAGTGATATTTTAATGCCAGAGACAGACGGCCTTGCCTTTTGTAAAATGATTAAAACAAATATGGAACTCAGCCATATTCCGGTCATTCTATTAACTGCCAAGAATGGCATTCCAGCACAAATTGAAGGTTTGGAACATGGAGCGGATGCCTATATTGAAAAACCATTTTCACCAGAATACTTACAGGTACAAATAGCCAATTTATTGAGTAACCGAAGCAGACTCCGCTCCTACTTTTCTAGTTTTCCACTTGCTACCATTCATAGCATGGCACACAACTCAGCCGACGAGGAGTTCCTGAGTAAACTCCATCAGGTTATCGTCCAACATCTGGATGATCCAAAATTAGACGTAGATCAATTATCGAATAAACTCTATATCAGTAAGCCTACCCTGTATCGAAAAATCAAGTCAATTACAGACATGACCCCAGGGGAACTCATTACTGTCACCAGGTTAAAAAAATCTGCTGAATACTTATCCGAGCAGAAATACAGCATTCTGGAAGTATCCGTAATGGTTGGTTTTAATTCAGCGACCCATTTTGGACGCTGTTTCCAAAAACAATTCGGCATGAGTCCCAGTAAATTTCTTTCCAAAAACCCAGTTGAATAATACGAACTCAGCCAATCCAAACAATAAGTTTAAAGTAGACGTATAATTAAGAAGCAACGAAAAGCAATATCATTTTCAAGACTACCAAACAAAAAGAGGAGCTCAAGGTCATTACCGGCTCCTCTTTTTTTAACAATGGCAATTTCTTAAATCAACTATTTTTCAATCAGTTGTATAAGTTTTACTGTTCAGGCGCAACATTATTTTCAGCACCCGGGTATCCTATATTCTGATTAATATGCCCTTCAGAATTGGCCAATATCCAGTTTTCCGGTATAGGCCAAAGTACATGATATGGTTTCATCACGTAAGAATTCGTTGAATAGAAATACTGGGTACCATAAAAATTATTTTTTGCCATTACTCTGTCATAATACCAGTTCTTTTCGCTAAAGTTACTTATAGAGTATCCATTCTTGCCTTCCTGGGCCATTAAAAATGCAACCCTTGTCAATTCTGATTTACGGTGCTCTTCCAAAAACAGCTCTCTGGCCCGCTCATCAAATATATCATCTATGGTGACATTTGATAAAAGAGGGGCATTGGCTCTAGCTCGGATAGTATTTACATCCTCAGTTGCTTTAGGGATATTATTCAGCCACCAATAGGCTTCCGCACGTATTAAATAGGTCTCTGCCAGTCTAAATACATAGGAATCAGTGTAGCCACCGGAAGGGCTTCCTCCAACATTAATATCATCCTTGTAAATCAACACTTTAACCGTTGGGAAAGAAAAATAGCATCTGATTGTATCACTAACAAATGCGGCCTGAATGGGTTTACCAAACCAAGTAGCACTCCCCCCCTTTGCCGCAGGACGGTTATAATATAATCTGGATTTATCAAACCAGTTATTGGAATTATGGCGCATATCCGTCCCGCTATTTGCCCAAACTTCATATTGATAATAATTGGATGGACGAATTTTTGCAATGCCGCGACCAAGCTTTGCAACTTCATCATAACCATCATAAGGAGAAACATCATAAGTGGTACCTTGCTTACCATCTGGCGTTTTTACAGAACTACCATTACTCCAGTAGGGAACCAAATTTCGCATTCTATAAGAGCCATTCTCTGATCCATTTCCTGTAATGCCATAGCGCTCTTGAACAACATATAGCCCTTCCTTATTTTCCGAAGCACTTATATTATCTGGATTAAAAAGATCATTAAATACATCTAAACTGTCTACGTTTGCATTTACACCAAATCTGGATGTCATCAAATGATTACCGTAATTTTCAATACAACGAGTCGCCGCATCAATAGCATCCTGAAAATCACCCAGAGCCAAATCAATTTTAGCAAGCATATGTTCCCCAGCAGCCCTGTTTACCTGTCCAGGCTGAACTGTTATCGGCAACCATTGAACAGCAAATTCCATATCAGATTTCATTTGTTTTAAAATCTTTGTTCTGGAAGCAGTCTTAAAATCCAACTTTGGAGTTGTGACTTCATCCAATGAAAGGGGAACATCACCAAATTCATTCACTAATAAATAATACCAATAAGCTCTATGGAAGTAACCTTCAGCCAGAATAGCATTTTTAGCTTCTTCAGATTCAAAAGTAGCATTAGGCACATTACTAATAACCGTATTGGCATAAGTTATCCCATCCCATCCCAATAACCAATAACGCATATACAAACTATAATTAGATGTAGGAGTGAGTTGTGTTTCAAGATTATGTATCTCCTTAGTTTCTGGGCTTCCTATAACATCCATATCCGAGAAAGCATACTCATAAACTATGGGGGTCCGACAGGTCCCTGCATCAAATGCGTCACCTACAAATTCCACTTTTTGTTGCTTTCTGCACGTTACAAGAGCAGATTCCAATCCGGCTTGATCTGTAAAAACATTTTCCGGTGCATAAAAAGAAAGGGGTTCCGGGTCAAGTTTAACGCAGCCGATGGATCCGGCTAAGACAAAAGTCGTCAATGATCCTAGTAAAAATTTATATCTAATTTTCATAATATTAATATTTTTTGAACTATTTTTTAGAGTGTCAGGTATGCGCCAAATGTAAAAATCCTAGGCGTCCGTCCCATTGTTTCCGGATCATAATATGACCATTTTGTAATTACGAAAGCATTATCTACGCTCGCCATTAACCTTAATCCGGGAATAGAATACTTTCGAAGAATCTTATCTGGAAAAGTATAGGACAAACTTGCATTTTGCATTCTTAAATAATCTCGTTTTACATAAAAATATACCGTTGGATTACTTGCATTTGATCCGAGCCTGCCATAACTGGTATTTGCATTCCAAGGAGTCCAGTAGTCATTCCAAATTGAGTTAGAGGACTCAAAATATCTGTTGTCTTCATTTCTACGGCTTGCGTCATTTCCATAATAGTCAAATTCTCCTCTAATCACAAATGACAAATTCCAGTTTTTCAAAAATTGCAGATCACTCCTTAAGGAGGCTCTGTAACGAGGAACAGATGATCCAATCCATACTTTATCATTATTATTTATAACACCATCACCATCTACATCCAGAACTTTAGGATCTCCCGGCAACTTTCCATAAACCGCCGCAGCTTCTTCCTCTCCTATTTGCCATATTCCAGTTATCTTGTAATCATGTATATCATTGATACCATGACCAATATACCAGCCATTTGAGACATCGTCCGCCTCTTTTCCTGTTGCAGAATCAGTTGTTCCGTAAAGATGAACAATTTTATTTCGGTTCAGACTAAAAATCAGGGAAGTTGACCACACCAGTTTATTTGGAATATTGACATTGACACTTGTAAGGGTTACTTCAAGGCCTTTATTATCTACCTGCCCCAAATTAGCTAAAACACTGGAATAACCTGTAAAACCAGGAAGTGCACGGTCTACTAATAAATCAGTTGTATAATTGTAATAGGCATCAATTGTCCCGGAGAATCGGTTGTTCAATATCCCAAAATCCAATCCTAAATCTATTGAATGTGTCGTTTCCCATTTGATATCCTTATTTGAAAGAGTTGTTTGGTATACTCCTTTAACCGTCTCGCCACCTTCAATGTTGTCAAGTGTATTTAATTTACCCAAAGCCGCATATCTGCCTATACTTCTATTCCCACTCGTACCCCATGAGGCTCTTAACTTCAAATCGTTAAATGCAGATCCTTTCATAAAGTTTTCTTGAGAAATTCTCCATGCAGCAGCAAATGCTGGATAAACACCATATGGATTATTTTGACCGAAGGCAGAGAAGCCATCTCTTCTAATTGAGGCCGTTAATAAATAACGATCTTTAAAGCTATAGTTAACCCTTCCTAATAGAGAATTACCAGTTTGTACCTCATCATCTGAATTAGTAACCGGATTGATTCCGGTATTTAATTGATGGAAAATCAAATCTCCATCAGGAGTAAACCCTTCATTCGATGCTGTGGTACTAAAAGTTTGGTACTTTTCTGCCCCAATAACACCAGTCACATCGATTTGATGAACTTTATTGAATCGATGGCTCCAGTTTAAAATATTTTCGATACTCCACTCATAATCAGAATATTCATTGCGGGAAGCCTCACCACCTTCTGCAACCCCAGCATTAAGATCAGATGTATAATTGTAGGTTTTAATCCATCCATATCGGTTATTCCAATTAGTTCTGAATGTTATTCCATAAGGTAATGTCAATTTGCTGTATAAGGTGGCATTTAAAGTCTGAACTTTATAAAAATAGCTATTGACACTTGCTGCATATATCGGGTTCGATACACGGGCATCACCTATCGGAAATTGTGCTAAGGTTCCATCCTCATTATACATATTCCCATAAGGGCTCATTACATCCGCATTACCAGGATTTACAGTCAGTGTATTATCTCCTCTATCCGCAAACTGAGTGGTGGTCCCTATTTGTAGCCATTTAGTAATATTAGATTCCAAATTAAATCGCCCATGCACTGACTTAAAATCATCACCTACGGTCGTACCTTTGTTATTGGTATAACCAATTGAAGTATAATAGGAAGTACTCTTACTTCTTCCTGAGACGGCCACATCGTGGTCCTGCCTGAATCCTGTTTGATAGACATAGTCTCTCCAATCAACGGTTTTTCCTGCTTTATAATTATTTATTTCAATATCCGTTAACTTCAACCTGGTTAGCCATGTTCCAATATAATCTCCATCAAAGCCATTATCATAACCAGCCCATTGTTCCTGAGTAACACCATCAGGAAGATCATCGGGGTTATCATAATACCCCTCTCCCTTTTGAGATGTCGCAGGATTAAAATAATCTACTGTTTTTAAATAATCCTTTCTTCGTTGAAGATATTGTTCCGGGCTGGCAGCAGGTGGTATTCCTAGCATATTTGACACACCTATTTTAGAACTAAAATCAACCCTTGGGGTCTCAGACATGCCTCTTTTAGTTGTAATTGCTACCACGCCGGCAGAACCTTTTGCTCCATAAATGGCGGTGGCGCTTGCATCTTTAAGTACATCAATACTAGCAATATCGTTGGGATTAATATCATTAAGATTACCATTAAAAGTCACGCCATCCAATATAATCAAAGGCGTAGTAGAAGCAGTCAGGGAAGCTGGTCCACGAATTTCTAAAGTACCACCTCCCGATGCTCCATTATTAATGGCAACGTTTACACCTGGAATCGTCCCTTTTAAGAAATCAACAAAACTTGTTGCCACCTTTGTTTCCAAAACTTTAGAATCCAAATGAGATACAGCCCCTGTAAGGTCCCTTTTTGTTGTTGTTCCATAACCGATTACTACTACATCGTTTAATGTGCTGTCACTGGTTGCATCCAGTACAACATTAATTATTGTATCCGTACTCAATAATTCATCTTTTGGAACATAACCTATCATGGAAAGGTGTAGAGTACTACCCGCCTCGGCGGATAATATAAACTGGCCGTTATCATTTGACATAGTACCAGTTTTAGAGTCTTTAATTAATACTGAAACTCCTCTAAGTGGTAAACCATCATTATTTCTGACGGTTCCAGAATATTTTTTTTGTTGTGAATACCCGGCCATTACTATTAGCATTCCAGGTATTAAACAAAAGAGAAATTTAAATTGCTTCACGATTTAATTTTTTTGATAACCTAAATTTGATTTTAATATAATTCGTTCCCACACAATCAACCCACTAAAGCCATTATCAGCATAATGACAATTGACATAACCTCAAATAACAAGCATATCTTTTGATAATAAAGAAGTTATCTTAAGGAGTGTTGGATAACTCTTTTACAGAAGTGTTTACCTTTTAACTTAAATACCTTGACCACAAATTCTTTTTCAGATAAAAGATGCATTTCCCTTTTTATAATTCTTAAGCAAATTTGTAACATTTAGAAATTGTCTACGCATCAAATATTCTCATAGATTCAACTTATTTTATCATTTTTTTAATAAACGATTTGATTAATGTTAAAAGACCTATTTTCGTATTATTAGAACATTATTGACAATAGAATATTCAACAACAAAAAGCTATATTGATAATAAATATTTTATCAATGACATAGTTCGTTTTCCATTAAAAGCATCATCTTAAGAAGTATAAGACCAATTATAATTTGATAATTTTAAAAACTTTCAGGACAAAATCAATCAAAATCCTAAACAATTAATTTCATTTCACATCATTAAAAGGTATTAATTATGAAAAAACAATTTCTTACAAGTGCCTGCTTATTATTATTTTGTTTTTTTTGTAGCATAGTAAATGCGCAAAAAAATAAAAATTATCTGAAAACGTTTCCTGAGGGCAGTACCCCACAGGAAATAGGAAAAAGAATTGCGGACCATTTTGTTACTACCGTAAATAAATTCATAGGCGAAAATCAAAGGCCTCATTATATCCATTATCCAATCACTTGTACCTGGTTTGGCGCCTTGGAATTTGCCAAACTCACGAATGATAAAAATTTAAAATCCGAACTCGCCAATGCTTACACACCTTTAGAAGGCGAAAGAAAATCTATGGTTCCTAAACCAGATCATGTAGACAATGCAGTATTCGGTATTGTTCCTTTTGCCTTGTTTCGACAAACCAAAGAGAAAAAATATCTGGAATTCGCCACAGATTATGCTGATAAGCAATGGGATAAACCTTTTGGTAAACACGTAAATCCAAGTTCTTATTATTATTATAATAATGGATTATCCTTTGAAACAAGAATGTGGATTGATGATATGTATATGATTACAGCATTACAAACTCAAGCGTTTATTACAACAGGAAATAAAAAATATCTGGATCGTGCAGCGAAAGAAATGGTTCATTACCTAGATTCGTTGCAACAACCTAATGGACTGTTTTATCATGCACCGGATGTGCCTTTCTATTGGGGCAGAGGCAACGGTTGGATGGCTGTAGGCATGACAGAAGTCTTGCGTTTACTCCCTAAAAATCATCCAGATAGACAAGCCGTAATGGAAGGTTACAAAAAAATGATGGCATCCCTGTTAAAATATCAGGATCAGAAAGGTATGTGGCATCAATTAATCGATGATCCGAATGCCTGGGAAGAAACATCTTCAACCGGCATGTTCACTTACGCCTTTATTACAGGAGTAAAGGCCGGATGGTTAGATAATAATAGTTATGGATCTGCAGCCAGAAAAGCCTGGCTGGCACTCATTACCTTTATTAATGCCAATAATGATATCACGAATGTCTGTGAAGGTACCAATAAGAAAAATGATCACCAATATTACCTGGATCGGAAACAAAATACAGGAGATTTACATGGACAAGCCCCGCTTCTATGGTGTGCGAATGCATTAATGAGAAAGAAATAACTCATTAATGGATACGCATATTTTTTAGAAGGGCAATCAATATTTACGCCAATACACCAGGAGGTCCTGGCTTACGATTATGGTAAGTCAGGACCTCTTTTTTTGAATAGGGTGGCTGATTTTACTCTTTTTCCGGATATGCAAAATATTTTTTTTGCATCTAAGTTGCATTTATGGAATATTTCTATATTTTTGCAACATAGTTACAATAAATGCAAGCTGTTTTAAATGATAATCACATGAAAGAACATAAACAAATTGTAATTTTTTTTAATATAACGGATACTAGACAGGTAGATAAATAATGTCCAGGAGTTTACTCATTGTATGCCTGAGAATCAACTACCAATAGTTATCACTAACAGTACTTATAAAGTACAAATAAAAAAATGATCCATAAAAAAAACACCAGTTTACTCCTTTTAATAATTCTATGCAATACTTTATTGGCTACCGGCCAACATACAATTTATACCTTATCTCTTACCATTAAAGATATTACCTCAAAAAAAGCCCTTACAGGTGTCAATTTAAAAATCGGATCAAACAGTTTTATAAGTGACAGCCAAGGTGTTATCAGGATAAGACGTTCAACATATAAGAGCTTCCATGGTGTGTTTTCTATGGCAGGATATAGTGATCTAAATGTCCAATTCTATCCACAAAATACTATAGAAAAGGATAGCATATTTTTAACCCGGACCACGGGAGAATTGCAAGCTGTAACTATCAGAAGTTATTTGAGACCAAATGAAATTAATTCAATAGTGCCCGCAATGACCCTTCACGCTAAGGACTTAAATAAAACCAAAGGTGCCAACCTAGCACAGATACTTGAAACTATCCCAGGCGTCAATATTCTGAAAACAAGCAATACTATTGGCAAACCTATTGTAGACGGATTATATGGAAATCGTGTTTTAGTCATTAACAATGGCGTCAAAATAGAAGGGCAGGCATGGGGCATAGAGCACGCACCTGAAGTTGATCCTTCAAATGCACAACAAATTTCTGTCACAAAAGGCGCTGACGCTGTCAGGTATGGCGCAGAAGCATTGGGTGGGGTAATTATCCTTTCCCCTGCTCCTCTTTCCTATAATGATTCTGCATTACATGGAGAACTTGTATTAAATGGTGCAACCAATGGGCGCGGCGGTTCTAGTTCTGCAGAAATAGGTAGCAGTTTTAACAGGATGCCACAACTGGCATGGCGTATCCATGGCTCTTACAAAAGATTGGGTAATTATAAAACCAAAGAATACTTTTTGGAAAATACCGGAATGGACCAAAAGAGTATTGGCGCAACTTTAGGATATCAGGGATCTCATTATGGAGGTCAGGTTTACTTCGATCAATATCAGACTGCTTTAGGAATTTTCATTGGTTCAGATATAGGAAGCGTAGCAGATCTGTATGCCAGAATACATTCTAAAGGACCCTTTGAAGAGGGTACATTCAGCTATAAATATAATGCCCCTTATCAAACCGTAAAACACCAACTTTTTAAAGTAAATACTTATTATAATACTAAAGACGGAAGTCACTTTGAAATCAAGTTTAACCTGCAAAAAGATTATAGAAAAGAATATGACAAGCGCCGCTCGACCAGAGCAACCATACCGATTACAGATCTGGAACTCAGCACGAACACTCTGGAAGGTAGCTGGGAAAAAGTATTTGCAAAAAAATGGCATACGACTGTCGGGGTTAACCTCAGAGGGCAAAGCAACTATAATGATACTATAACGCTTTCCAATCCGGTTATTCCCAATTATAGTGCAAACTCGGTCGGAATCTTTGGAATCGAACGGCTTACCTTAAATAAAAAAATAGAACTTGAGGCAGGAACCAGAATTGACTATCAGGCATTTAACGCAGCGGGCAGACGTTTCATCTATCTTTATTATGACGATCAAGGCAATATAATACCTAATGCAGATGTTCCTTATTATGACGGCCATTTAACCTTACATGGCGGATACCACAACTATGGAGGTGACCGCACCTTCCAAAACCTTTCTTTTATCTTAGGCGGTCTTTGGCGCTCGGATCATAATTTGCAAATTCGTTCCAATCTCGGACTTGCATGGAGGGCACCCAATGCCGAAGAATTATATAGCTACGGCTTACATCAGAGCGTCCATGCAATTGAATATGGGGATAGCACCCTAAAAAGCGAACAAGGCTTTAAATGGATAAATTCAATCACAAAAACAAGCAGCTTATTGGACTTTAATGTCAGTTTATATTTACAATATATTAAAAACTATATTTATTTAAATCCAACAAATAAATTTGAGCAAACCGTAACCGGAACCTATCCAGTTTTTGAAAACAAGCAGACCAATGCATTCCTGAAAGGAATAGATTTAGACGCAAAATACCACTTTGGTCAATCAGGGGAACTCTTCGAATATGAGCTAAAAGCATCAATATTACGAGCCTCCAACCTAACACAAAACAAATACCTTCCATTTATTCCTTCTGATAGATTTACCAATTGCATTCAATACAATATACCCGCTTCTGAAAAATTGACAGAAGAATATGTACAATTATCCTATCTATTTGTTCTACGTCAAAATCGCTATACAACTGGAAGTGATTTTTTAGCACCCCCACCCTCCTATGGTTTATTCGGAATATCTGCCGGAACTCGTATCACCTTAAAAGGGAATCGCACTCTTGACATTAATTTTTCAATTGACAACTTACTGAATGAATCATATCGGGATTATATGGACCGATTCCGGTATTATGTTGATGAAATTGGCCGAAACATTCAGATACGCGCCATTTATAAATTTTAAAAAGAATTTTTAAAAACCATCCAAAAAATCAAAAACAATGAAAAAAACAGTAACTGAATTAGTTATCCTTGTATCAGGCATATTCCTATTTGATGCCTGTTCAAAAACACCCGCAACAACAGGACAAAAAATTGCACCGCAGGAATTTATTTCTTCAACACAATTAACCATTACTCCAGGACATGCTTCGGGCATCGGAATAAATACAGTCTTTACCGCAGATGGTCAAGCCCAAACCCTGTATGTTGACGGAGCTACAGGGCAATATTTTACAATTCAGAATGGTGACACAATTAAAGCTGAAACTCCTACTGTGACCATGAAATCAGACCATGATTATCATTTTGAAATACAATTTCGCGGAGAAGATGGCGCACCCAGTAATGATGAGTACACTGAGGAAGGTAATGAAGAAGAAGGCGCAAATATCCATCAATTTTTCTTTATCCCCGTAGCGACAGGCTCCGTTAAGCCAATCGACCAGTTAAATGATGATGGAGACCCTTTATTAGGCTATGTCAATCTACAAGGTCTGGAAGATCACGGAGGTTTAGATTACCAATATGCAGATAAAAGTGCGGATGGATCTAAAAATTTAATGATTGGCCTGAATGGGTATTTTTCAATAGTTAAGGCAGGACAGTCTTTTGACCTTGTCGTGGATTTACGGCACGGAATACAAGATAAATTTATTAAAAACTATCCCTGGTATGATGCGGATTTTTCAAAGGCAGATAACGATGTAAATGCCCCTTACGGCGCTACTGATTTTGCCACTTTATTCCACCTGCATATTCAAACCATTGAATAAGAATCAATAACAGAGATTTGTCAAATTTAAAAAAGCATAAAACCCTAGTAGTTTTATGCTTTTTAATTTATAGGCTGATAAACTATATTAATAAAGCCTAAATATTGTCAATAGTTAAAATCTTCATATTTTATGTCAAAATCATACAAAACAAAACAATAAATATCTGTAATTTATTAAATGATAATATATTAATTGTGCCGTGCTTAATCAAGTGTTAAATAAAATAAAAATCATTAATTTCACCATTTAAAATATACCTGATTTTGCTGGAAGAAATAATGAATGGTGACCAAAAAGCATTTCACGACTTCTACCTTTTGTGGGAGACGCGGATATATTCATATTTTCTAAATAGAACAGGAGATTACATGCAGAGCCAAGAATTAACTCAAAATACGTTTATAAAAATATGGGAGTATCGGTCTACTTTATCTAATGAACATAAATTAGAAACTCAATTATTTAGAAAAGCAAAACTTATTTATATAGATTGGTTGAGGCTTCAAACAACCATACAAAAACGGAAAGTAGCAGAAAAAAGCTACGCAGAAATAACTTCCAGTGATTCGATGAATGTCCAACAACCGTCATTAGAAACCTTGCCGGAGAAATTGGAAAAAGCAATCTGTCATTTGCCTCCCATGCGTCAAAAAGTATTGAGACTTTCACATATTCAAGGTTATGCCTATAAAGAAATTGCCAATGAACTTAAAATATCCGAAAAAACGGTTGACAATCATATTAATAAGGCTCTCAAGCAATTACGCCAAATATTAAGCGGAATAGTATTAGCTCTTCTTTTAATAATAAAATTTATTTAATTTTCTTTAACGAGAATAGGGGATTTTTTATTTCCAAACGTTACTACTCCTATAACAAATGAATAGCGTATTCACAACTGAAGAAATAAAAAGGTTTCTAAATAACGAGCTAGATGAACTATTAAAAGATAATAAAGCAGAAAAAATTGCTGAATACCTTAAGAGTTTATCTGATGAAGAATTAAATCAAATATTACCTGACCAGGAGTTTGAACAAATCCAACCTGCAATTATACCCAAAGTAATTCGGGTTAAAATGCATAAAAATATTAAAAGACAAATAAACGGGCAAGGTAACTGGCACAAAATATTATTAATAGCAGCCTGTTTGATAGGGTTAGTATTTGCCGGATATTATCTATTAAATATCACAATAAACCCAACCAGCAATTTGCCTTTGACTCAGGATCTGGCTAGAACCATTATAACCAATAAAACAAAATCAGATTCATACATACATCTACCAGATGGCAGTGGGGTATTATTAAAACCAGAGGCGCAAATAAGCTACTTAAGCAATTTCACACAAAACCGTTTTGTGTACATGCAGGGAAATGCAAGATTTGATGTACTTCATAATCCTAATAAACCATTTTCCGTAATTGCCAATGGCATTGGCACCTTGGATATTGGAACCTCATTTTGGGTAAATAACAATAAAAGCAAGGGAGAGGTAACCGTTACACTTCTAGAAGGAAGCATCGCAGTGAAATCTATCCAAAATAACATTCCAGAAAAAAATATATATTTAAAACCTGGGCAAAAAATAAAAATATCAAAAATAAAAGGGAACTATATAGTAAGCAATACGCAACAAAGGAAGGAATCGAAAATATTATCAGACTATGGCGCAATTACCTCAAATAAACAAGTACAAACAAATTGGACCAATGAAGCTTTCAGCTTTTCAAAATCTCCATTGCAAAATGTCTTTGAGCAACTATCCGCCAGGTACCATGTAGAGATAACAGTGAACTCCGCAATCCTTAAAGACAGAGAATTTACAGGAAAGATTATGTATGGAGATTCCTTAAATATCTTATTGGATGCTATCTGCAACTTAAACCAGTTGAAATATAATAGAAAGGGAAATAAGATTCAAATAACAAATAAATAATTTTAATTAAAAAAATATTACATCTGCCAAAAACAGATGCTGGCCATTTTATGTCCTATCACTCATAAAAATAAATATTCATGAAGTTCAAAGCAGGATTAGGATTTCTCCTAATGATTTGTTCAGGAGGATTGTACGCGCAGCAGTCCACATCAGTCAGGGGTAATGTTCTTACAGAATCTGGGGTAACACTAGAAGGAGTCTCTGTTAAGGTAATAGATAAGCAGACTCAAAAAACTGACCAAGTACTAAGTGACTCAACAGGTACATTTACTATTGATATGTTCCCAGGACATCCATATAATCTATATTTCAGCTATATAGGTTATAATAATGACTCTATCATTAATTTTATAGTTTCAAATGGAGAGAAGAGCACTATTATGATGCGTTTGCAACATAATGATGCCGCCTTATCGGATGTTATAATTGTAGGTTATGGTACACAGAAGAAAATAGACCTATCCGGAGCTGTACAACAAGTTTCAGGAGAAGTGTTAGATAATCGCCCTATAAATAACCTAGGAGCTGGACTAGAAGGAGTCATTCCGAACTTGCAAATCACACAGAATAGTGCTGCACCCGGCCAAGGAGCAAGCTTTAATATTCGGGGCTATACAAGTATCAATGGAGGCTCTCCCCTCATACTTGTTGATGGAGTAGTTCAAGACCCGAACCTAGTCAACCCCAATGATGTAGCAAGTGTTACTGTCTTAAAAGATGCGGCATCTGCAGCTATTTATGGATCACGAGCTGCTTATGGAGTCATTCTGATTACGACAAAAACAGGAAAACATAATCAGGCTCCTACGATCAAGCTAAGTAGCTCTTATGCCACCAATAAGTTACTGGTGAATCCTAAATACATGAATTCCTTGGAATATATTAATTATATGGATACCGCCAGTATCAATGCAGGCAATGGCGCTTATTTTTCACAAAGAATCAGAGACGGTGTAACAGCCTATTACAATGACCCGGCAAACAATCCATATGTTTTATACGATCCAAGTATAGATATAAGCGGATATTATACATATGTAGGGAATACCGATTGGACAGATGCTTTATACAAATCTGGGAGTTTACAACAAAATAACATATCCCTTAGCGGAGGTTCTGAAAAGACATCATATTACATGTCGTATGGCAATTCCAGACAAAATGGAATGCTTGCATCCTATCACGATTATTACCAACGTCATAATATCAACATGAATATCGCATCTGATATTACATCCTGGTTAACTGTTTCTGGCAAGTTACGTTACACCTATACATATGAAGATCATCCCTCTGGAGGCAGTAATGGCAATTCAGGGATAACTGCAAGCAGTGGGCAACTTAAGAACGATTTGCGTCCTTTAATGCCAATAAAACACCCCGATGGGAACTGGGCCGGTCAAGGTTCATTCACCAATCCATTTGCCGTCGGTGCGGAAGGCGGACATAGCCAAACCAAGAAAAATGATCTCTGGTTAACTGCAGCAGTAGCTGTCCACCCGATTAAGGATTGGAACATAAATCTAGATTATACATTTAATCCATATTCAAGTAATAACGAGTTTACAACAAGGTTATTTAAGGAATATCACGCAGACGGCACATTCAACTATTATCCCTGGACCAATCCCAATGAGATTAATCTAACCAATGATAATGACTATTATCATGCCCTCAACCTATATAGTGACTACAGCAAAAACTTTGGACTTCATCATTTTAAATTATTGGGTGGATATAATGAAGAGGTAAAACAATTTAAAAGCACTTATGCAGGACGAACTAATCTTATTGATAATGATCTGGCAGCTATTAATCGGGCAACAGGAGTACAAACCGTAGATGGCAGTATAGAAAGCTGGGCAGTACAAGGATATTTCGCTAGACTGAATTACGATTATGACAATAAGTATTTCCTAGAATTCAACGGAAGATATGATGGCTCCAGCAGATTCGAGCCGGGACACCGTTATGTCATGGCACCCTCCGTTTCTGGTGCATGGAGAATCTCTCAAGAAAACTTTTGGAAAAACAATTCCGGGTTAAACAATATTATAAATGAGTTTAAAATAAGGGGTTCTTATGGAACATTAGGAAACCAACTAACTGATAATGGAGATTACTTCCCTTATGTTTCAGACTATGCCATTAATACTGAGCTTGGCTACATATTAGGATCCGACAAAAGCTTACCAGTATCGGTAGCACCTGGTGCATTAGTTAATCCAAATTTTACATGGGAAAAGGTCAGACAATGGAATATTGGTGCTGATTTAGAGTTCCTGCAACACAGGTTATCAGCAACTATTGATGTTTACACAAGGTATACAATTGGTATGCTAACAGCTGGGCAATCCTTGCCTGCGATTTTGGGAGCATCTGTTCCTGTCGAAAATGCAGCAGATTTAAAAACAAAAGGTTGGGAACTAAATCTAAACTGGCACGACAAAATCAGTGAAGAAATAAGTTATCGTCTTGGATTCAATGTTTCTAATTCAAAAGCTTTCATAACCAAATACGATAATCCGACTAATTACCTTGGAGATTTATATGTGGGGAAGCAAATTGGCGAAATTTGGGGATTTAAAACAGCAGGCCTTTTTCAAAGCCAGCAGGATGTTAATAATTGGGTCGATCAATCACAGTTATACAGTGGCTCATGGAACCCAGGGGATGTAAAATACGTAGATTTAAATGGGGACGGCAAAATTAATAACGGAAATAACACTTTAGATTCTACTGGTGATTTAAGAATAATTGGAAATAGCAATCCACAATATCTATTTGGCTTTAATGGAGGCTTTACCTGGAAAAATTTAGACATTAGTTTGTTCTTCCAAGGAGTAGGCAAACAGGATTTCACGCCCGACAATAGATTTTACGGCATTAATAGTCAATGGGATGTTCCAATGGAATTAGCTTCCGACTTCTGGAGTTATGAAAATACAAATGCATATTTACCCCGGCCTTATATAGACGGAGGACACGGAAACCGAGGTAGTGGTTATGGTACACCGGACAGATATTTACAAAGTGCAGCCTACATCAGGCTGAAACAATTGACAATATCCTATAATTTAATCTGCCCTTGGATGAAAAGGGCTAAAATTGATAATGTCCAATTATATTTAACTGGTCAGAATATCTTAACCATTACTGGATTATCAAAATTATATGACCCAGAAAACCTGAACCTTATGGGATATCCAAATACAAAATCCTTTTCTGCAGGGATCAATATAACACTTAAATAATTTTTACCATGAAAAATAAAAAATTAATCTTATCCCTACTTTCTTTCTGCCTTATTATTGGATCAATTAGCTGTTCGAAGGTACTTGATAGACAACCGCAAGATGCCATTACGGACTTAAATTACTGGCAGACAACAGATGAATTAAAACTGTATTGTAATAACTTTTATCCAGATTTAGCTACGCCGTCTGCTACATCAGATAATCAAAGTGATAATTGCGTTCCCAATACACCTAATGATTACCTTTACGGTTTAACAACGGTACCATCAAGCGGCGGTGGCTGGGCTTATACCAACTGGACATATATCCGGAATGCAAATTACTTCCTAACACATTACCAGACAGCCACTGGCGAACAGGATGAAATAAATGAATACCTTGGAGAGATATATTTTTTCAGGGCTTACGAGTATTTCAATAAAGTAAAAACTTTTGGAGACGTTCCTTGGATAAACAAAGACTTAAATGTGAATGACAGTAGTTTTTTGTATGCCCCAGAACAGATCGAAAAATTGTAATAGACAGTATAATAGCTGATCTTAATAAATCAATTGAATTACTACCATTGCCATCAAGCGTTGAACTAGGCAGGTTGCACAAATATGCTGCAGAGCAAATGCTAGCTCGTGTCTGTCTTTATGAAGGTACCTGGATGAAATATAGAAATCAATCAGGATGGGAGGAATATTTAGAAAAAGGCGTTACTGCTTCAAAAGACATTATGGATAATGGAGGATATTCTATATATAAACCAGATGCTGCCTATTATTTTAAGGATGGAGATTTGGTTGACAGCAAAACTAATACGGTGGCTAATAAAGATTATCCACTCTATTACAGAGAGCAATTTATCCAGGAAGATCTAACCACAAATCCAGAATGTGTATTACCTAAAATTTACAGGCTTGATCAGTTAACACATCAACTTTCAAGGTCGGTCAATGAGTCAGGTTCTGGTGTAAGTAAAGATTTAATTGATGATTTTTTGTGTACAGACGGCAAACCAATTGCGCTTAGTTCTTTATATAAAGGAGACGACTCCACAGCTATCGAATTTCAGAACAGAGATCCAAGACTTAGAAACGAAATAGACAATCGTTTTTTACCTTATTATTTAAATGGAACAATACCCGTGTCTAATTATTTATCAGACATCAGTAGTTCTTCTCCGACTGGATTTATGGCATCTAAATTCCGTAGTCCCGTTCCAGCCCAAAATGAAGCTAATCAGACAACTTATGACCTCTACATATTTAGATATGCTGAAGTACTTTTAATATATGCCGAGGCTAAGGCAGAACTAGGAACAATTACCCAAGGAGATTTAGATATAAGTATTAATAAACTAAGAAGCCGACTGGACGAACCATCCTTACCAGATGGTAAAATGGCAAGGCTAACTATCAATCCTCCAACAGATCCCAATGCCACGATCAACGGCACTCCCCGTTATGGCTACACAATATCACCATTAATCTACGAAATCCGTAGAGAAAGAAGAATAGAGCTAGCTTTTGAAGGATTCAGATGGGATGATATTGTTCGATGGAAAGCAGGTAAATTGTTAGAAAATCCAAATACCGTTTACGGAATAGTAGCAAGTGATGCAGTCCAAAAAGAATATGACAATTACTTTGGATCCAAAATATTCAGCGGTGTAAATATCACTACCTACGACGATTGGGATGGCACTAAAAAATTAATAGCTCCTTACACTGTTTCGATGCGTAAATGGAATGACAAGTTATATCTAAGTCCAATCCCAAGCGACCAGATATTACTTAGTAAAGGAAATATGGAACAAAACCCAGGTTGGTAAAAAGCTAATAATTAATAAATAAAATTAAAGAACTTAAACAAAAGGCAACAGCATTCGTAACAGCTGTTGCCTTTTGTTTTTTTACTGATAAATTCATACATACTCTTATCTGACAATTGCTATATAAAAAGGGTGAAGAAATAAATTCTTCACCCCAAAATCCAAGGTAGTCTAGATTGTACTCATCTCTCTAAACCGACCTCTTCTTTTTACTCCATAACAAGTTTTCATAAACTCAAAATCTCCTAAATAACACATATTATTTAATTGATATTCAATCAATTAAGATCTTACGTTAATTTGAGGTATCAGGAAAATCCATTCCTTTTCTACCTTCATCTGCATTCTCTCCTTTATCCTTTCTTTTTTGTTTATTTTTACCTGCACCATTACCCGGATGAGAATGATACGATTTTTTATAAGCACTGTTAAAAATCACCGGAAAGACTAATAAAGAAAATATGGTGGCGCATATTAGCCCACCAATTACAACCCTTGCAAGTGGCCTTGCACTTTCTGAGCCGATTCCGGTTGCCATGGCTGCAGGCAGAAGCCCAATAATGGCCATAAGTGCAGTCATAAGAACTGGGCGAGTCAAAATATGGACGCCTTTGTGCACTGCTTCTCCTAATGGCAACCTTTGCCCATTAACCTTATGTTCAAGGTTATCTTTAAAAGCTGATATCAATAGAACTCCTTCCAATATACAGATTCCAAAGAGGGCTATAAAGCCGATACCTGCAGAGATACTGAAATTAGTACCTGTCAATAATAGCATAAATATCCCCCCTACCAAGGCAAATGGAACATTCAAAAAAACCAACCCGGCGTCCTTGAAACTTCCAAACATTACAAAAAGTAATAAAAATATTAACAATAAGCTTATTGGCACCACTTGAGCCAGTCTATGCTGTGCTCTTTGCTGATTTTCAAAATCACCCTGCCAGACAAGGTCGTAGTCTTTATTAAGATGAATCTGCTTACCAACCTTTGCCCTAGCCTCTTCAATAGCGCTTCCCATATCCCTACCTCTCACAGAAAATTTTACTGCGGCATACCTTTCATGGTCATCTCTGAAGATTAGTGTAGGCCCAATTATGGTTTTTAAATTCGCGATTTCATGCAATGGTATTTGTACGCCCGACATGGAAGGAACCATTACATTGCTTATTTTCTCAATATCATTTCTATAAGATTCAGGAAATCGGATTCTTATATCAAATTTACGGATACCTTGATAAAGCTCCGTAGCGGCCTTACCGCCAATGGCCGTTTCAATAACTGCATTGGCCTGGGCAGTGGTAATTCCATAGATAGCCATTTTGGTCTGATCCAGATCAATTTGCAGTTGAGGTTGACCTATATTTTTAATAGCGCCAACATCGGCAATACCTGGAACAGTTTTAAGCATCGCTGCAATCTTTTCACACTCTGCTTCCATATAAGGCAGAGAATCACCATAAATTTTAGCAACGATTGAACCTTTTACCCCTGATACGGCCTCTTCCACATTATCCATAATCGGCTGGGAGAAATTCAGTTCAATTCCCGGAATAACTGACAAACTTTTATGAAGGCTATCAATAAGCTTATCAAGGGTAACTCCGCTCGGCCAGTCGTGCTGGCTATAAAGGGCGACATCACATTCGATATTATAAAAACCTGTTACATCTGTCCCATCGTCCGGCCTCCCCGTTTGAGAAACTACCTTTTTTACTTCAGGAAAAGTCAGTAATTTCTGACGAATTTCATCTGCGACTGTCTTAGATTTACCTAATGCAACACTATAGGGCAAGGAAGCGCGGATCCACAATGAGCCTTCATTCAACTCAGGCATAAACTCTGTTCCTAAAAATTTAAAGGAAAACAATCCAACTACCATTATTATCGCCGACAAAATAAATGTGAGCCGTCTGTTTTTAAAGGTAAATTTAAAGGCGTGCATGACCCCGGAGGTTAACGTGTGCACGATCGGATTATGCCTTTCCCGCACATTTTTATTTAAAAGGACGCTTACCATGACCGGTACTAAAGTCAACGTAAATATTAAGGCTCCTACCAAGGCAAAGCCTAATGTATAAGCCAGAGGAGAGAACATCTTACCTTCTACTTTCTGAAAGGCAAAAATGGGCAATAAAGCGGTTATAATTATTAGTTTAGAAAAGAAAATTGCCTTACCCAGCTTGGCTCCTTTTTTCTTAATCAGACTCATTTTAGCCAACTTATTAAATCTTTCCATCCCTATTGTTCGGGCTTGATGATCCATAATTACAAATAAACCTTCCACCATAACAACGGCCCCATCGATAATTATTCCAAAATCAATGGCTCCCATAGACAAAAGGTTAGCGGGCATTCCCATAAGCCTTAAACAAATAAAGGCAAACAATAAAGATAATGGAATTATTATGGATACAATTAAAGTGGTTCTCCAGTTAAACATAAATAGGGAAACTATAATTGTCACAAGTAGCATACCTTCAATCAGGTTATGTAAAACTGTATGTGTTGCCAGATTCACCAGGTCTTCCCTGTCATAAAAAGGATTGATTTTAACCCCAGCTGGCAGTTTTTTGCTATTTAATTCCTCAATCTTACTTTTTAACAAAGGAATCACGGCCTCTGGATTTTCGCCCCTGCGCATCAGCACAATCCCTTCAACCACGTCATCATTATTAGTAGTGCCCAGTCTTTTACCAACAGAATCGATAGCATCTGTTCTGCCAACTGTCCCTAATCGTGGCAAATGCGAGACCACCACATCTGCGATATCGCCAATAACAACAGGCACACCGTTTATATTAGTAACCGTTACATTTTTAATTTCATCAATACTATTAAGCAATCCAATTCCCCGGACCACATAAGCCTGGTCATTTTTCTCAATCATATCCCCACCAATATTAATATTGGAATTCGCCACAGCGTCGTATACATCCAGCAAATTGATTCCGAGACTTTTAATTTTTTCTGGTTGCACCTGAATCTCGAAAGTCTTAACCATGCCTCCGAATGCAGTTACATCAGCCACACCAGGCACGGATCTTAATTCACGGTCCACAATCCAATCCTGGATAGTTTTCAACTCCATGGGGCCATAAACATTACTTTTTAGCGTATACCGAAAGATTTCACCTGTTGGGCCAGTAGGAGGCTGAATATCCGGTTTAACTCCATTAGGCAGATCGGCATTGCCAATCAGGTTATTAATTTGTATTCTGGCGTCTTTATCCGTTACATGGTCGTCAAAAGTCACCTTTACAGTCGAGAGTCCAAAAATACTGGTACTTCTGATATGTGCTTTTTCCTGGGCTGCATTTAAAGCGATTTCAATGGGAATAGTTACAAACTTCTCCACCTCCTCTGCGCTCCTGCCCGGCCATTGGGAAATGATGGTAACACTGGTATTAGTCACATCAGGAAAGGCGTCAATAGGTGTATTTTTAAAGCTGATTATTCCAGCAATCGCTAAGAGTCCTACAAGGAAAAATGTAAAATATTTATATTTAAGAGAGACGCCTATTACGCCTTTGATTAATTTATTCATGTCACTTGATTATAGATAAAAAAGATCCAGACAACAACCCCTTGCTGTTCAATAACTAAATTCTGAAATGCCGTTAGATTACTTTAATTAAAAAACCTACTTATTGCAACAAGGCATTATATAACAATAGCTGATCTTTTGTCACCACGGCCTCACCTGCATGTAATCCAGTCTGGATATACGTCATATTTCCCTCAGAGGTGGTTGGCAGAACTTCTCTGACAGACAGGCTATCTCCCCCACCTCGTACCAGAACATAATGCGTATTATTGTCAAAAATGATAGCCGATGAAGGAATAGCAATTAAGCTATCTTTACCAGGATAATGAATCTTCACAGAAGCAAACATTTCAGGTTTTAAAAGACCATGGTTATTTTCTATTTTAATGCGCGCCTGCATGGTTTTACTAACCGGATCTAAAAAGTTATATACCTTATCAATGGTTCCATGAAAAACAGAATCCGGATAACTGATGGAGGTTATATCTGCCTTATAACCTTCCTTGACCTTTGGAATATCTGTTTCAAAGATATTGGCCACCACCCAGACATCATTGATTTCGGAGATGGTAAACAAGCTTTGATTATTATCACTGGTAATGGCCATTCCATTATTGATATTTTTTTGGATAATATATCCAGAAATCGGTGCCAGTATTTCATAAGTTGACCCAGAACCTTTTCTATAAATCTGAAATAGATTTTCAACCTGAATAATGGCGGCTTGCGCTTTACTTACCTCGCTTTGAGCATCTGTAACATCTCTGTCTGTTGCCAACTGAGAACTTTTTAGATCTTTTTCAACTTTTAAATGCTTTTGAGCCACCAGCAAATTGCTTCTGGCATCTGAAAGCTGGTTTTCATAGGACGCAATTTCTCCGCTATGAACTACAGCCAGCAATTGTCCTTTTTGGACAAAGTCTCCTAATTGTACTTTTATCTGTGTGGCATACCCTGTTAAAGTCGGAAAAACCTGAATCAGCTTGCTGTCATCTACAGTAACCTTTCCGCTTACAGTAAATACCCCTGCCACCTTTTCATAATGCACTGTATCTAACTGTGCTCCCGCCAACATATTACGGCTTATAGGAAGTTTAGCTTCTCTTTCAGCAGTACTTTCTGATTCAGATTTGGCATCCTGCAACCCTGTTTTATCTTTGCCATTATGACCTGTACAGGCAGCAAAAACAATCATGCAGCTTAATGCCAAATACATTATAAAAAGATTTCGACGATTCTGCCCTAAATGGGATTTATTTATAAAATTCAAAAAACAACTATTCATTTTAAATTTTTTCAGTTTTCTTATTTACCGATGGAATATTATATATTAAGAGCAATGCGTTATTCCTCTGTCTGTAAGGAACTCCCTACAGCGTATTCTAAATCATTAAAAGCATTTAATAATGCACTGTAATAACCATTCTGGTCATTGTAATTATCGCTATAGCTATTAAAAAAGTCAATAAATTGAAGTAAAGTGATATTTCCTTTGGTAAAATTATCAGCCACCTGACTTATCAGTGTGTAAAAATTTTGCTGAAAATCATTTAGTTCTCTTGGCTTGAAAGCCTCTTTATAATCTTTGTATTTTCGATAAGCCCCCGAGACTTCAGTTATCACTATGTTTTGTTGCTGCTCCCCTTTAATTCCGGCCTGATCTACCAGTAAACGGGCACTGCGAATATTCCCTTGATTTCTGTTCCAAAAAGGCAAATCAATTCCTAATGTTAATCCCATATAATTATGCACCACTCCAGAGTTCTGATCATAGGAGGCCCCCACATGTAAATCAGGTACCGCAATTGCCTTTTGTAACTGATAATTCGCAACTGCTGTTTTTTTATCCAGCGCGCTCATCTGCATATCCGGCCTTACGGTTAACGCTTTTTGGATTAAACCGCTCAACACCAGGTTACCAGGCAACCGACTGGATATTCCCACTTCCTTATAAACAGGCAGAATCGGAGTGGTAATTCCTAATAATTGCTGTAAAGATTGTTGCAGATCATTTAGTTGACTTAATGCAGAAAGCACATCATTTTTCAAACTAATCTGCAGTTGTCTTAAACGCATATAATCTCCGTGAGCCACACTGCCGCTGGAATCTGCCTTTTGATAAGCCGCGACGATTCTATCCAGAATCTGTTGCTGTTCTTTAAGCACCTGGATGCTCCTGTATTTAAAATAATAATCGGTAAAGCTGGCATGAAGCTGCCATTTTAAAGTGCGCATTAGATTCATAAAACTAGCTTCACTATAATCAGCGTTAAATGTTGCCAGGGCCACTGATTTACTTCGCTTACCTGCCAATTGTATAATCTGGTCAACTGTATAAGCAGTCTCACCTGATTTGCCAAAATTTGGCTTCAGGTGATTTATACTATTCATGCCTAATTCTGCAGTAAAACTTGGATTATCCCATAAACGGGCCTGACGAATCAGCGCCGAATCAGAGCTGACCTGATAACGACTTACCAGCAGATCAAAATTATGGTTTAAAAATAGGCTGTCTGTCTGTTCTAATGAGAGCATCAGCGTATCATTATCAGCATCCTCCTGACTTACTAATTGATGCGGAATCGGCCTAGGCAAGCTCCTTTGTTGCGCCTTTAAACTACTGCCCCCAAACCAAATCGTAACTGTTATTATCCACCATTTCAGGTATTTTGTCCTTATTTGCACGCTTTTCTTGTTTGATTTACAGGCGGCAAATGTTGTGTTTAAGACCTTAAAAAGACCTTAAGGCAGATAAAAATCAACTTAAAGGCAATTTTATTGTGAAAACATTAGCTAGCTCAACACCTTGAGAATTCTTATTAGAAACCGTTGTAACCTCCGTATGGTAGCTTATAGAGCCTTTATGCAATTGAATGATCTTGTGCACCATTACAAGTCCCAGTCCGAACCCTCCTTTATTCTTACTATTTTCACCACGGAAAAAATAATTAAAAAGATAAGCCTGTTCTGCTTCATTTATTACAGGGCCATCATTTTTAAATTCCAGATATATATGGTCCTGTTCGGTTTTAATTGTAATGGATGCCTCCGGACGCATACTATAGCGAATACAATTCATCAATAAGTTCGTTATAGCAATGCTGATAAGTTTTGGATTACACAATACCTTCAACCCGCCTTCATTCTCCAGTTCGCCAAGAAATGTCACTTTAAACTGATAATTTGGTGCTAATACCTGAAGCTTCTCAATCACATCAAAGAGTAGTTCGTCCACCCTGTACCGCATTGTCAGGGCCTGATTGCCTGTTTCCAGTTTAGAAATTTCTAAAAGAGCATTAATCGTTTCTCCTAGGGAGAGTGTGTTTTCTTTCTGGACGGTGATAAAAGATTTAATAATTTCAGGATCCGATTGCTTTTCCATTTGATCAAAATTGGAAACTAATATAGCAATGGGGGTCTTTAGTTCATGAGATATATGATGAACCGCATGCCTTTGAAAGGCAAAAGCATTATCCAATCTTCTCATTAACTCATTAAAGCGAATAGCCAGGTAATTAATTTCGTCTTTTGTTTTGGGTACTGTAATGGATGCGTTACCTAATTCCAGGCTAATATGGTTCATTTCCTGGGCCATTTTATTGATAGGGGAGGAAATTTGTCTGGAAAGATAGAAGGTTACAATCAGCGTCACAACGCTAATAAAAGCAAATGCCCCCCAAAGGATATAAGCCAGAATTTTTTTTTGTGTATAACCAAACCGGTCATAAGCTTTATAAATCCCGTAAAAGCTTCGCCCATCCATATTAATATAAACCCCGACAACATCAAATTTCCCCTCCTTGGTTTCAATCCAGGTTTTATGAGGCCCCAGGATACTCAATATATGGGTTGATTGATGAATTTTGGTATCATCCAGGCTGGCATAGATCAAACGCTTATTGCCATCAAAAAGAAGCATTTTCTCATCATAAATATCGTTGATGGTTATTCGGTCCAGATTATTCAGCAAGGTCTGGCTAACGTGCTGAACTTCCCCCAGAAATTTTAAGGAAAAAGTAATTTTTTCACTAAGTCTGTCCTGAAACTCCTCTCTTCTGTAAATTCCAAAAAGGGCATAAATCAAATACAGCACGATAGCAGTAAGCGCAATCGTCGTCACAGAAAAATAAAGCAGAATTTTCTTTCTGATTTTCATGCCCCTTCAATTTGTTGCGTCTCTATATAATAACCATAACCAATCCTGGTTTTAATTAGTTGATAACCAAATGGTTTATCTATTTTATTGCGAAGAAAATTGACATATACCTCAATCGTATTGGTATTATGATCAAACAGGCTCCCCCAAATTTCTTTTACCAGGTCTTTTTTAGATACAGAAGCTCCGCCGGCTTCCACCAACTTTAATAATATCTGGAATTCTCTTGGTGTCAGATCGATATTATGACCAGCCCTATTAACCCTTTTATCTTTTAAATCTAGCACAAGATCATTAATTCTTAAATACTTGCTTTCGCCTTTGTTCCCTTTGTTTACCTCTCCCTTCCCTTTTCTTTTAATTAAAGAATTCACCCGCAAGGACAATTCTTTCATATAAAAAGGTTTGGTCACATAATCATCAGCACCACTCTCAAACCCCTGGACTTTATCCTCTAATTCATCAAATGCAGTCAGTAGTATTATTGGTGTAAGGTTATCCGCATGTCTGATTATTTTACATAACTCAAACCCGCTTTTACCCGGCAGATTAATATCTAGTATTATACAGTCAAAGCTGCCTGTTTTAATAGCCTCCTCTCCCGCCAATCCGTCACGACATAACAATACCTCAAAACCATCTTCTTTTAGAGCGATTTCTACATTTTTACCAATTATCTGATCATCCTCAACAATCAATATATGCATAAAGTCCCTTTCATTTTAAAGCTCAATAATTATCCTTCAACCCGGTTTAATCCGTGCTTGCAGGTAATTGCACAACAAACTTCCGCTTTTTTTCTGAACCTAAGGCTAAATTTAGCATAATAGCATACTTATTTTACCTTCCTTTATCCCGGCAATATTTTTGTATGCCTTTCAAAAACAAGGGCAGATGGAAATACCATAGATGCTCCCATGAACTTACTAACAAATGGTAACTAATTGGCTATAAGGTAAATTTACTTAAATACCGGATAAATTATTGCCTCCGGTTCCGGGCATTAGTTATACATTTGAATAAGCAAAGCATCTACTAATCAAGTGTAAAAATCATTACACCACAAATTAAACCAGTATGGCAGTCCAGTTGGCTCATCGTATGGCCAGTATCAAAGAATCAGAAATCAGAGAGATTTTAAAAGTCACCCAACAACCCGACGTTATTTCCTTTGCAGGAGGCCTACCGGCCCCCGAACTATTCCCTATTGAAGCCATTGACCGGGTACAGCATTTAGTATTACAGGAGTCTGGCACCCAAGCGCTGCAATACACTACTACCGAGGGATATGCCCCTCTAAGGCACTGGATTGCAGAACGCATGAACAGCAGACTGGGAACAGATTTTGATGCAGATAACATTCTGATTACCCATGGCTCTCAACAAGGTCTGGATTTATCGGGCAAGGTCTTTTTAGATCAGGACGATATTGTGCTCTGTGAAAGCCCAACCTATCTGGCAGCCATCAGCGCCTTTAAAGCGTACGGATGCAGGTTCATAGAAATTCCTACTGATCAGCAGGGCATGGACATGGAGGCGCTGGAAGCAGCCTTAGCGTCAACAGAAAGGATAAAACTAATCTACGTTATCCCGACTTTCCAGAATCCGACCGGTAAGACCTGGAATTTAAAAAAACGTCAGCAGTTAGCTGAACTTGCCAGCAAATATAATGTAGCAGTCATTGAGGACAACCCATATGGCGAGTTAAGGTTTGAAGGCGAAGACCTCCCCTCTGTCAGAACTTTTGACAAAACAGGTCAAATACTTTGCACCGGAAGCTTCTCTAAGATCTTCTGCCCGGGTTTCAGGATCGGCTGGATTGCAGCCGATAAGGAACTGATCCGTAAATACGTCCTCATCAAACAAGGAACAGATCTGCAATGTAACACCATTGCACAGATGGTGATCGCTAAATACCTGGAACTATATGATATTGATGAGCACATTCAAAAGATAGTGGCACTCTATAAAAAACGGCGCGACATAGCGCTACAGGCTATCCAGCGTTATTTCCCCGAAAACATAAGCTATACTTATCCACAGGGAGGCTTATTTACCTGGATGGAATTACCGGAAAATGCCAGCGCCAGGCACTTACTTGAATTAGCCCTGCAATCAAAAATTGCCTTTGTACCCGGCGGCTCATTTTTCCCCAATAACCCCAAAGAAAACACCCTAAGGCTTAACTACTCTAATATGTCAGAGGAACGTATTGATGCGGGCCTTCAAACTCTGGGCGGCATTTTAAAAGAATACCTGGCAAGACTATAAAAGGGAAAGCATTACTCACCTAGTTTTCAGCCCCTTATCTATCCTTCTACTAACAATAACCTCTTGTGAAAGAATGTTTCAATCACAAGGGGTTATTGTCATTTAGCCAGTCATCACATTCCTCCTGCCTGCAACTAAACAGCTTCCAGCCAGCCTGCTAACCGAAGGCAATTTCAACCGCAATGTTAATAACCGGTACACCTGATAAAATTTTCATATTTTCATAACGGTTTTGATGGGGAGTGGCAAGATGGTCTGAACAGACTACTTTAGAACTTCGTCCCTATTTAAAGGCTATCCCTACTTGCTTCATCACCTAAATTTTAAACTATAAAAAATTGTCTATGACTTTAGAAAACCTGAATGGCATCGCTGCTTTTATTAAGGCAAGGACTGACTGGTCTCCAAATCCCTCTGTTCAACAGGTGAATGACTTTCCTGCCACTGCCAACAACACAAAAAACCAGGTTTTTCTGGGCTACCTTCTATTGATGCTCTTAAGTTTATGCTTTTTTACCAACCAATGTCTCGCCCAGAGCAGTGCGACGCTTCAAAGTCCCGACGGACAAATCAAGATGCAGTTAACAATCGGCAAGACGCAAAGCAGGCCATCCTTACAATATAATGTTTATTATCAGGCACAGCAACTAGCCTCTGGCAATATCCGTTTCGAGTTAGGTCATGATCAGGTTTTGGATTTTGGGTCCTCCGTTAAATCCATTCAACAAACGGCGTTTCATAAAAAAGAGAAAAGGACCATTGAAACCAGAGGTAACCACAATGAGGCAAAAATCATCAAAAACACCTACCAGTTTCTAATAAAATCAGAAGACGGGTTAACGGATTTCACCTTAGCCGTAAATATGTATAATAACGGCGTCGCCTACAAATACGCTTTACCGGCAGACGGCAAAACCCTCACCCGGACTACCAGTCAGGTTACGCTTCCCGCTACTACCACCCTTTGGTGGCAGGGCGATGTCCACACGTATGAAGCCAATTACCAGAAAGCCGCCTTTAATCAGCTGGCAGATAGCCTTAATCTTGGCATG
>Ga0164242_10000531_pt1 | contig 45790 bp, 49 predicted proteins | sample OricomgcompostMG_FD_108783 | JGI IMG/M metagenome (GOLD analysis project Ga0164242, IMG submission 108783) | Miracle-Growth compost microbial communities from Emeryville, California, USA - Original compost - Miracle growth compost (MG) ... | reverse complement strand
TTTTTGTCTTTACGAGGATGTCCCATGCTGGCACTTGACGTGGTCGCTGAGAAGTTGATGGAAGAAGCCACAGAGGTCAGCCTCGAGTGCGGTCTTTTAGCCAAAGCTGCTTCCAAGACGTTCCGTTTTGGACCGGAATCCATCAATCAGCATGTGCCGGAAGAAGGCACGAACGTGGATCGCCTTTTTCGAGCCTTCCATCGGATGGAGGAAGAGTATCGTGACCTCAAGGCCGTCCTGTTACTCCTTGAGACCATGACCCAATCGGGACCGCTCACATGGCCCCAGATCGCGCAGATACTCCCCACGCGTGAAGAGCGCGCCCATGCCCGGCGACACCTCGCCAAGATGTCACGTCATGCGCGTGCGCTCATGGACAAGAAATCCTTGCCGCACCTGGAAATGATCCGCTTAGAACATGCGATCAATGGCTTGTTGAAAGATCTCAGCGACATCGACATCGACCTTCCGGAGATAGCCTAATGGAGGTCATGACCATCGCCTTAGGACAATGGCGCTTAGCGCGCCGCTACGGTGTCAACATGGTCGATACCACGGTGAAATCCGGCCATTCGATTTTCGCGCCTTCGTGGGATATCGTCCTTGGCCATAAGGCAGGGAGAGTTTCTGACGAAGAGTACACCGCTGAATACCGACGGCTCATGAACAAGAGCTGGCATGAGCATCGCGATCAATGGCTGGAGTTCATCGGCCAGACCGAACCCCTCGCTTTGGCGTGCTACTGCACCGCGAAGAGCGCCACGCACGTCCATCCCGATGGATCGTTCTTCTGCCACCGCTTTCTCCTCAAGGACATTCTGGAGAAGCTTTGTCACGCGAAGGGAATACCCTTCCACTACTACGGGGAGCTTGCTCCATGATTTTGCAGGGGCAGAATGCCATCGATGATCGGTTCTTCGAAAAGACGACCACCGGCGTGTGCTTGGGACGCATCGAGCTTCCCATTCTCCCGCTGAAGCGTCAGCTCTACCGCAGCCACAAGGTGTACATGGGTGAACGTGAAGCGCCGGTAGCCTCGAACTTCCACAGCACCTTCAGTAGCAGTTACGTGGAGCGCGTGCGCTTGATCCATAAGAGCCTCGTGGCCTTCAAGGTAACCGACATCACTGCTGGGTTCATTGGTCAGACGCAGTACATCTACGGCCAGGTGGAGTCCTGTGGGATTGCGCCGAACCTGCGGAGTATCCTCAGAACAGAACGCATGGAGAAGCTCTGCTTCATGCCGCGCGTCATCTTGAGGAGTTCGAGTGATTACGCGGGTGGTTTTGAGGTAGTCGAACTCATCACCTTTGACCTGGTGCCGTACCAAAGCGATGAGACACTGGATCGTCGACCCCCTACGGGGGCCTGCGCGCAGCTTCGTTAACCCTTAACTTCAAGGATCACTCTTCTCCATGATTTGCCTTCATCTGTTCTTCTGGTTACTCGTCGGCCATGCTCTTTGCGATTTTCCTCTTCAAGGCGATTTCCTGGCACAGGCCAAGAACCGCCATACGGCGATAGGAAAGCTCTTCTGGCACTGGGCCTTACCGACCCATGCCCTGATCCATGCGGCCGCCGTCACGCTCGTTACAGGCAGCTACGCGCTGGGTCTGTTTGAGTTCTTCGCGCACATGGGCATCGATTACCTGAAGTGTGAGAACAAGCTGACCTTCGCCCAGGATCAGACACTCCACATTGCCTTCAAGGCCGCGTACGTGGCGTACGTTGCCCTAGGCTTGATTTCGGTACATCCATTCCACCCTCCGATGTGAGGGACATAGGCCCTCCTCCTTCCCCGCAAAGGGAAGGAGGAGGGCTGTATGCTCTTTTTTTTTTGCTTGACGCTTAGAACGCGTTGACGGGGCTGCCCACTTGTGTGGCTGCCAGATTATCGAGGAAACTGCCCCAACCCGTACCGGAAGCGCTGACGTTCGGATCGATCGTCTGCACGAAGGCCTGCTGGGTACCGGCGTTCAGACCGGAGAAATTCAGGCTATTCAGCATGATCTGCGCGAAGTTATCGACGCCTTCCCCAACCTGGCTCAGTGAGGCGAGACGAATCGAGTACTCCTGTTCCTGCATCTGCTGGGTGATGTCGCGGCTACCTTCGACGACGATGCCATCCATCGGGTAGACATTGGTGCAGAGCCAGGAACGCACGACGTTCAGGCCGGTCGGATCGGGCTCGACGAACAGGATTGTGCAGCCGTAGTAGTCGGGCAGCAGGTCCGGCGGACGGATGCCGGCCGCCACCACGCGCGGGTACTTGGTGTTCGGATCCATGATCAGGCTGGTGACCCAGCCTTCCAGGAACTTCTGCACCACGGAACCGTAGCGTTCCTTCCAGCGGTAGGTGATCTCGGTCCGCTGACGGGTAACGTTGGTCGGGTCCTGCTGCATTTCGCCCGCACCACCGGCGGCGGTCTCGGTGACCTCCACGGTGATACCGGCCGCCAGACCGTCGATGGCCATGGGCCACACTTCGATCAGGCTCTTGAGCGCCGCCACCCAGATGTCGGGGCGTTCGAGGTCCTGGAAGCCGCGGGGAGCTTCGATGAGAAACGGGATGACATGGCGCCGGACGTAGGCGGTGTTGGAGACGAAGTTGCGAAAGTCGATCGACGGTCCCATCTGCGCGCCGTGCGCGAGATTGATACCGGTCGCATTCGAGTTGCGCAAGTACGCCACCTGGGACAGGGTCGTATCGGCATAGATGCGAGGCATGGAAGAGACTCCAGGAGAAGACAAGGAAAGCCAGAAGGAACGAACAAGCCAAAGCCCCTGGGATCACCCAGGGGCTTTATGCCCGTTAGCTGGAAGTCACCGGCAGCTCGGACTGGCGACGGGCCGTGATGGTCACCGACCCCACCGTCTTCATGTTGTTGCCGTACATGGTGATGTTGACGCTCCAGGAGTAACCGTTCTTCTGATCCTGGGTGCTGTAGTAGGTATCCGGCACGATCGTGCAGCGGCCGTCGTAGCGGCCCTTGACGGCCGCCTGGATCAGCTGGTTCGAGCGTTGGATGAACTGGTCATCCGTCAACCGCGAGATACCCGAGAGCTGGCGTCGCACGGCATGCGCGATCTTGATCAGGTCGCACGCGATCAGCACATTGATGAAACCCTTCAGGATCGAGGTATCGTTGGTGTACACCGAGGCCAGCGCCGGGAAGTACTGCGACACCGTGTCGTAGTTCTCGATCCACACCAGACCCGTGGTCCAGTCATTGGCACGCGCCAGCGCACTCTTCCAGGTGGCATTGGTGGAACGGAACATGGTGATCACGTTGCCCGGATTCTCATCCGGCGGCACACTGTTGTTCCACTTGCCGTTCGCCGCACCCATGTAGGCTGCGTAGGACTGCGCCAGCTGGATCGACATCGGAATGAGGCCGGTCCAGGTGTAAGAGGGCAGCAGGTAGCCGGAGCCGCCGATGATCTGTGCGCGATACGCAGGGGTGCCGTAGACCGTGGAGTCCGGGTAGTTGCCGACCAGCGCCGCCAGTGCGGCGGCCATCGAGGAATCCTGCGCCGCTGTGTTTTGCGGAAGCAGCAGGCTCTGCGTGGTGAAGATCAGTCCCACTTCCGGACGCGCCGGCAACACCGCTGCCAGCTGGGTCTTGGTGTCCATCGAGAAGCCGGAGTCGTAAATGATGGAGAAGGGGTACTTCGCCATGTCCATCAGCTCGGACGAAGGAATCGACTCGAAAAACGTACCGGCATCGGCGTCGTAGCTGGCCGCTGTGATCGTGCCGTCACTGGCGCCCGAGGCCATCAGCTGCGTATTGGCCGTGAACACCTGGCCGCCATCGGCCGTACCGTCCAGGGTCAGCGTGTAGTACGGCACGCCATTGACGTTCATGGCCGTGAACGGATTGATCAGCCACTGGGTCGCATCGCTGTCGACCGCACCCAGACCGGCTTCGGTGGTCAGGATGTTGCCTAGGATCTCGTTCAGGTTGTCCTGGTAGACATAGGTCGACTCGAATGGGCCATAGATGGGCTGGTTGCCCGGCGTGCCATGGTTCGACCAGGCGGTCGCCATGACATTGGCGAAATCGAGGTCCTGCTCGGTGCCGGTATCAAACGCACCCGGCATCAGCGAGAAGTCCGCCCACTGCTCGCCAGACTGCGTGCTGATCACCGTGGGACTGGACAGCGCACTCGAGCGCTGCAGCATCTGCAGACGGTAGATCACCGCGCCTACACGCGCCTGCTCGGCTTCGGAAGCCGGGCTCAGGTCCAGGGTGGTCGGCGCGATCAGACGCAGGCCGAGGTTGTTGCCGAGCGAGCCGAAGAAGGTGGCTTCGAATTCCAGGATCGGGTACAGCGTGGACTGCGTACCACCGACCGAGCTGGTCAGCGCACCGGTGCGCGTCTGCACGGCACCGAAGTCCTGGGTGTACGAACCGGACAGCCAGCTGTTCAGCACCCAGCGCGCGTGGTAACCGGCCTTGGTAGCGCCTGCGCCCGTCACCGGGATCTTCGCACCAGAGTCGTCCAGCAAATAAGTACCGTCGCTGTTGCGCTGGTACTGGGTCACGCTGTCGGAGACGATGTCGAGCGACAGCAGCACGCGGGCCTTCGGGCCGATGTCGGCCGGCAGCAGGCGCTTGACCATGACCTGGTTGCCCTGCTTCAGGATGGTCTGGGCGTAGAACGATTGCGCGGTGTAGAACGCGCTGCGGTTGTTGAAGACGTCGGCTCCGTAGATCGCGGTGATACCGTCACTGTTAACAACGGTCGCATCGGTCGGACCCCAGGGGGTGTAGAGCGGGTGCAACGGCAGGTGGGTCGGCGTCTGCTGGGCCGGGATCGACTGCTGGGCGGTCGATTCATCATCGGTGCCCAGGTAGTTGGTGTACGGGGCGGCATTGATCGGCTGCATGAGGAAAAAGCTCCAGTTCGGGCTACCTAGGACGAAGGACATAACGCCCAGACACCCCCCGCCGGAGCTTCTCTCCAAGCGGTAAGGTGGCAAAAAAGAATCGTATGATGAAGGGCGGTGCCACGCATCATAGAGTAAAGATGCGGGGTATCTGACGGACTTTTTTATGCCTCGAATGCCTCTATGGCACGTTGAGGACTTCCGTACATAGCAAAGGATCCCGTAGGCATGTACCAGCAGCCGTATGACACCAGTCTCCTGAAAGGCTACCCGGTAGCCACGTGGATTCATGAACTCGAGAAGCTCGCTATTGAAGAACGATTGACACCGGTCGTGCTCGAAGGCGATCGCTCGGCCAACCAAGAGGAAGCTGAAGCGGTCCTCGAAATCTTGCCTGGCGTGGAAGACATTCCGCCCCTGCTCGCACCGCTTCTGATCGATACGCGACACGGGCGGAAGGTGGTCATCGACGCGCGTGCATTGAAACGCATGCGGCGCGATGGTGCACCGGTCGTAGCGGCCGGTGGAGATTACCGCTTCGTATTGCGCGAGGCCATGCTGACCTGGCTCTGGGCCAAAGGGGATGCCGCGGGCTTCTCTCACACCGGCACGCTGCCGGTGCGCGTTTATGCCCGATGGGTGGCTGATGGCGTTGGACGACGCATGGCATTGGGTCCGATGGATCAGCTGCGCGTCAGTATCCTGGCCGGCTATTATTACCTCTGCGGTTTCCGTCGAGAGGAAGAGCAGGCCGATCCCTCGTTCCAACTGGGACAAGCCTCGATCATTTCACGTGCGATCAATTTGCCGGTAGCGCAAATCCTGGCCACGCTCGAAGGAATCGGTCCACTAACCAGCGTAGCCTCGTTCGTCGATGCGCTAAAGCAGTCCCCAGAGCTTTCGCTGCGCATGGAGAGTCTGTCGCCGGGCGTGATCTACACGTTGGTCGGTGGTAGCTGGTTCGGTGCGCGGGCGCGTACGATCGTTGGCGCGGCATTGGAATACCCGCCCACGTTCCTAACCATGCTCTACACGGCCTATACCGACCGCTCGTACCACGGCAGCTACTTTGCCAAGATGGCGGTGCAGGCGGATCGGCATCATCAGGCCAAGGACTTCGTGATTGCCATGGCTCACCTGACGCGAGGATTCTTCGATGCTTAATCCGCTTGTCGCCCACGCGTATCAAAACGTCTGGTGCGATCCGGCGATGGACTTCGAGCACATCTTCGAACCGACTCGCATCACCTCGTCGAGCGGTGTCATGGGTGAATGCACGGTCATGTGGCGGACCGTGAAGCTGCCAACGTCCACCGATCGTTACCACGTTTACACATTGGGTCAAGTCAATCCGCAGACACTGGGGCTCGTTGCCAAAACCAGCCAGTGGATGACGCTGGCTGCGGTCATGGCAGAGCGACTGACCTATATCCAGGTCTACACGGCCGAAGGGCTGCTCTTCCCGCTGGCGCAATCGTACATCATGTACACGCGAGATCGGACGCTGATCTTGGCCGTGAAAGAGCAACCCAACATCGCCCCACTTTCGACGACACCGCTCTTCTTCCGCTTTTACGCGAACGCGTTCTTTGGTTCACGTCGAAGCGATGGACAGGTCAACAACGTCGAATCCATCTTTTATTCGCACACCGACATCAATTCGGCGCTGGCGTTTCAGCATCAGGTCAGTCTACTCGTCGCACTGCAGGGCTACGTTACGCTGACCCTCAATGGACGCTACATCAACGGCTTCGTACCTTCGACCCTCCAAGGGGGAGATTTGTTGGAAGCCGTCTACGATTCATCGGTCAAGAAGGTGATCGATTTCAACGTCACCGATCTCAGTACCTTCGAATCGATCAAAGATGCCAAGACCAAGTACCTGCTTCACTACAGCGATCCACAAACGCCAGATGTCTTGATTGACTATCGAGACGATTGCGACCTGTGGTTGATCAAGAAGAATCCCATCCAAACCGGCAGCACATGGGACGGTCTCTACTTCCACAAGAACAACGATGATGCCTTTCGCCAGGTCACGCATCGCGACTATTCGGTCTGCGTCCCCTACGTGGCGACCTACATGGGCACACAGGCGAGTTGGACAGACCTTTCCGAACTGACACTGCGATTGGTCATTCGCAGCGCAGGCTTTGATCGTCCACTGGTGCCGGAGGCTAATCAGATCCACGAGCTTTATAAGCTCCCGGACGATCTCATCGTGAAGGCCATGTTGGGCATTGATTCGACGGTCAGCAACTGGCGCGCACCCACGCTGGAGAACTCCCAGTACATCGACATCATGGACGCTAACCTTGGCGCGGTTACGTTGCCCATGGTGGAGTCAGCGTACGGATACAACGCCATTGCCACGGTTCTCGCCGAATCGCCGACCTTGGTCGATGAACGCGGTTACGTCGATTTACCCGTAGCTCTCCAGAACGGTTCCACGATGTACGAGTACGATGCCAATGGTGTCCTCTTGGGCTGGTATCCTCACGTCGCAGGCGCGCAGTACCAGCCGGTCTATGAAGGCTGCAAGCTCGTGGAGGGTTGGGTCGGCAGCGGCTCTGCGGTGATTCCGCAGGTGATGGACATGAGTGGTACGCCAATTCAGGCCGGCTACAGCTATCGGTACTATATCGCGACCCGCAAGGATGATGGCTACGCCGATGACAGCACCTGGCAGGACGTGACACACGACTCGACCAAATGGACCACCGTCAACGGAAAGGTGCAGTGGCTCGTCGATACCGGCTCCTATGTCACATGCGTGAAGTCCGATGCCTCGCATCTGATCTACACACTGGATCTGACGCCCATGAACGGCCTGCTCCAGTTCTCCATTGGCGCCCAGATCACCTACCCCACCGGCGTTCAGTACAGCGTGCTGGCGATCCCCACGGGGCAACTGGACCTCTTCTTGAATGGCTACGCGCTGGTCGAGAACCTCGACTACTTCGTGCAATGGCCGCAGGTGATCGTCGTCAACAAGGCCTACCTCGCCGACAGCGCCACGCAATCACTCACCATCCGTGCCTCGGGTTTCTGCCGAAGCACCATGAAGCGTCCGCCGGTGGCCGAGTACGGCTTCTTGCGCTGGGGTGTGCTCTCGCACAACGACACATTCAACGTCCGTGACGATCATGTCCAACGGGTAATTGCTAACGGTCGTACCTTCGACAAATCGCAGCTGGTCTTCGCGGAGGATCAAGCAAGCATTGCCATCCCTGCGGTACCTAATGGCTCACCGTACCAAGTGCAGGATCTGATCGTACCCTTGCGCAATTACTGCGACCAGGATACGTACACGCTCTTGACACCCGCACAGACCGTGGATCAGGCGGTCAGTGACTATCTGACGCTCAAGATCCCGGAAACGATCCCCGGCACGTTGGACGTGATCACGGACAAGTACGCCATCTACTCGCCTTTCTGCTCCACCATCATTCACGACATGATCAATGGACTGTTGTCGATGAGTGCATTCGAAGGTCAGTACTCGGATCGAGACATCAAGCAGGCGCTGGCGAACTACACGTACCTCTTGAGCTACGATCCCACGCAAAAGTCCATGGACCTGACGCACGTGGCGATTCACCCGACGAACCTCTTGACCGTCTTGACGCTGAACATCTACCAGTGGAAGTTCATTTCACGGGCAGTCAAGATCTTCTTGAACGGCGATGTCGACCTGACCAAGTTCGTGGCCATTTCTGAGAACTGGCTCTGACGCGGCATAGAGGCCTCCCTCCCCTGGCTCTTTATGGGCTGGGGGAGGGAGGAATTTCTATGTGGCCTTCCGTGGGAAGGCAATTATCGCCACCTATTCAAGCTCAAGGGGTTGCCGCTCATGGCCATTCAGACGCTCATCAAGAAGCCGGTGGAAGTGGAAGGGATCCGCTTCACCGGTGACAACCACGACGAATGTGCCGCTTTCTGCGGCGACCGTTGGTACTGCGGCGAAGCAGGCACTCCCTTCATCAAGACATTGGAGGGTGACCATCAGGTCAAGGAAGGCGCCATGGTCGTCAAGGGCATCAAGGGTGAATTCTACCCCGTCGACCCGGAGATCGTCGAGGAGACCTTCAGCGCGGCCGACGGCAGTGCGCTGGAGAGTTTCACCGTTGCGAGCTTGGAGTACATGTCCAAGAAAGAACGCGAGGAAGCACCAGACTCGTTCTGGGGTATGCCGCGTCTCAAGAAGATCAAACTCGGTACGCCGGCTCAAATCCGCCTCGGTTGGGACATGATCGATCGGGTCAAGGGTGCCAACGATGAGGATCGCGCCCAAGCGCGCCATCGCGTGCTCGCCGCGGCCAAGAAACACGGCATCGATACCAGCGACTGGAACAAGGGCAAGAAGAGCCTGGAAGACTATCTCCAAGGCTACCAGCAGACGCTGGACAAGAACTTCGTCATGGATGCCGTGCCCTATCTCTTCAATCAGCTGAGCGAGGAAGCCGGCGAGCTGGTGCAGGCGGCCTGCAAGGCCCAGCGCTTCGGCATCGACAGCGTGGATCCGTTCAAGAACGAAAGCAATCGTGACAAGATCCGTGAAGAGTACACGGATGTCCAGGTCATGATGCGTCTCATCGAAGACGAGCTCTTCTCACGCGGCTATACCCCGCTCATGGTCGGTAGTGGTGGACACTACTTCCAGGAACGCCTGGCCAAGCGCGTGGAGACGCTCAAGAAGGAATACGCGGAAGGTCGCTTCACGTTGCCGGGCGAGTTCGCGGATCAGCAATAAGCGGCATTCTTCTCTTTGCCCCTAGGACGCCCTCATGTCTGACACGCCTCCCATTCCGGTCGTCAAGCCGAATGATCCCTTTGCCGTCTGGAACATCACCCAGATCTACAACCCATCCAATCCCGTGGAACCGGCCGTCTACGTGCCGAATGTCTACGACCTGGTGATCGATTACGACCAAGGCCTGTTCAAGGTCACGGCAGTGGATTACACCACTGGGCAGTCCACACTGGAATCGTGGACGCTACCGCTGGCACCCCCGTCGGGTGATGACGACGATGACGTGCTGCTGGGTGCCGGTCCTGGCACGATTGCCGACTCCTACCGGGTCTTCATCAATTCGGCTTTGCGACCGGCGACCCTAGCGCTCGATCGCCGACAGCGCATCTACGGCTCGTCCACGAGTTCGATCAAGGTCTTTCAGGGGACGGACATCTCTGATCAAGGGACCGTCATCTCGCAGTTCTACGACACCAACTGGAACCTCTTGGGAGACAACATCCCCTTGGAACTGGTGGCGATGAACAACACCTCCAACACGGCGGTGAAGGCCCCCAAGGTCGGCTACACGCAGACCCTGCTCAACGACGGTGAACTCGTCACGGTCGTAGCCTACGATGACGTGGGTGGCGCGGTATCCACGGCCAAGTTCATCGTGCAGAACTCGTCCTTCATTCGCAAGAATGATGACTCGATCAAGTACATCACCGCGATCAGCCTGACGAGTCCGTTCTTGGATCCCTCCGATCCGACGAACATCCTCTTCCCGATCAACATGCCCGTGCAGAGCTTGCCGATCATGGGCGTAGTGACGTACTCCGACGGTTCGACCAGCTCACTGCCCGTCGACGGTACCAAGTTCGCGATGGCCGGATTGTCCAACTACATCGCGACTCGCCAAGGGCAGACGATTCCGCTGGTATTGATCTACAACCTTTCCAGCGACGAGTACAACTACATCGGTACGCCCTCGACCAACAACACGGTCACTCAGGCCTACACCGCCACCACAGAAGCAGTGGACGGCGCTTACTCGGTGTACATGTTCGCTTACCCCGTCTGGGTGAACGCGTCGACAGGCTATCGCCTCCAGGTCTATCTGTACAATCTGGACCGGCAAGATGTCTACGATGTCACCAACTTGGTAACAGCGGACACCGACACCGCGTCGTTCAACCCCAAGCAATACAACGTGGTGCAGAATCTGCGCCTGGCCGTCAACATGAACCAGGTCGACGCTAGCTACAAGGCCTGGCGTTATGTGCAGACCACCGCCATCACATTGCTGCGGCCGGGCACAGACGCCTCGGGCGATGCATGGACCATCCAGTTCAAGCCTGGTCAGACACCGGCCTACGGTGTGGGCGTGAGTGCCGCGGCTACCTACGTCGAGGTCAACAACTGGACACTCGACATCACCTGCGGTAAGACCAACCTCACCGACTGGCTGAATACGTTGTACTTCGCCACACAGCCACTGTACGATCCCATGAGCGAGGTGGTCGCACCCACGCCGAACATCATGGTCATCGTGGCGAACAACACGCCGTACGAGTTCCCCGTGTCGCAGTGGAACCAAGCGCTGACAGTGACCACGCAGCTGACCAACGGCGATGACCTCTTCATCGAGTGGATCTACCGTGACGGTCAGAACGATCAGCAGTTGGGTGTTTCGGGTCTCATTATCCGTGCAATGCAGGCGGAATAAGCACCGTATTCTATACGGCATCGGCTCCCCCGATCCCTCCCTTGGCGTGCGCCAAGGGAGGGATCGGGCATGGCTATATGCACGAATACAGTGACTGGCATTTTGCCCATAGGTGATCCATGACGATTCTCTTCAAGGCTGATTGGAAACGCTACAAATCGGCCATCGTAGATACGCGCACGCGCAACAAGTCCTTCCTCCACCTGGCTGATACCTATCGCCGCATGGGGGTCAAGCATTATTACTTCTTGCTGGCGCTGCACAATCCCTCGCTTCAAGGGGTGGATCCGTTCGATCCCAATCTCACCATTCAGCAGCGCGTGGATATCGCTTACGAATGCAAGACCAACCTCTGGTACTTCATTCGTGAGGTGGCACGGTTCCCGCCGGTATCGGGCATCGAACCGATGCCCTTCCGAGCCAACCGTGGCAACATCGCACTCATGTGGTGTTTCCTCAATCACCTGACCGCCATTTTGATCCAACCGCGACAGACGGGTAAAACCGGCTCGGTGGATATCTTGACGGATTGGATCATCGACGTGGGGAGCAATCACACGAAGATGATGATGATCACCAAAGGCTCGGACCTCCAGACGGACACCATCAGTCGACTCAAGGAAATCCGGGAGCTCTTACCGAACTACATGTACTCCAAGCACAAGGAAGACATGGATAACAAGTCCGGTTTGAACAACACGATGCTGGCCAACGAGTACAAAACGGGTGTGGCGCGGTCTAACCGCATGGCCGCAAACAACTTGGGACGCGGACTCACCGCGGCGATCCTCCATCTGGACGAGGCACCCTTCATCAGTTTCATCGGCACGACGATGCCGGCTGCTGCGGCAGCAGGTACCGCGGCGCGTACCTTCGCTGAGAAGAACGGTGCGCCTTACGGCATGATCATCACCACCACAGCAGGGCGCCGCGACGATCGTGACGGTGGTTACATGTACAACTACGTTTCCAAGGCGTGGACGTGGAACGAGGCTATCTTCGATTGCGTTGATCGGAAGGATGCGACCAAGCTCGTGGAAACCGGTTGCCGCGGCGATACCGTTGCAGTGAACATCACGATGTCGCATCGACAGTTAGGTTTCTCCGACGCATGGCTTTACGATGCCATTCGTGCCGCTGCCGGTTCGAAAGAAGACACCGAGCGTGACTTCTTCAATATCTGGAACTCCGGTTCGGCGCGCTCGCCATTACCTACCGATATTCTGCATCAGATTGCTGAATCGCAACGTGACCCCGTGATGACGGAGATCACCGCGGAGCACTACCTCATTCGCTGGTACGTGACGGAGAAGGAACGGGAATACCTGCGCGCTAATTCGCGGTTGATCCTGGGCCTGGATCCGTCCGAAGGCGCTAACAAGGACTCGACCGCCTTGATCTGGATCGACGTCGCTTCGCTGCGCGTCGTGGGCTCAGCGACCATCAGCCTGGCGAATTTGATTGAGTTTGCCGATTGGCTGGCGCGGTATCTGATTGCCAATCCGGATGTCACGCTCATTCCGGAGCGTAAGAGCACCGGACCGATGATCATCGATGCCCTGCTGGCCAAGTTACCGGAGGCCGGTGTCGATCCCTTCAAGCGCATCTATAACTCCATCGTCCACGAAGCTTACGATTCGGAGAAGGGCCAGGAAGCCTATTCGGAAATCCTCCAACCGATGTCCATGCGTCCCTCGTTCTTCTACACCGAACGCAAGACTTGCTTCGGCTTCAAGACGGACAAGACGCTCCGCGATCTCCTTTACGGCAACGTACTGCAGACGGCCTGTCGGCGCCTGGGCCGCTACATTGGCGACAAGCCGCTGGCGGGCGAGCTCCTCTCACTGACCATGAAGAACAACCGCGTGGATCACTCCGACCTGGGCCATGACGATCACTGCATCGCCTGGTTGATGGGACAGTGGATGGCCACCGCCGCGCTGAACCTATCTCACTACGGGATCCCTTCGGGGCTGGTCATGAGTACACTGAAGGAAACGGAAGAAGCCGATCAGGATCTGGGTGAACGGTGGAAAGCTGAGCAGCAGAAAGCGTATTCCGATGAGATCGAATCGATCATGGAAATGCTCGATGCCTCCGGCAATGACGCCATGGCCGTGCTCTACGAGCAGCGGTTGCGTTACCTCTCTCGTAAGTTGGAATCTCAAGGCGCGCCTCCTGAGTACGCCATGGATGCCGTCATGGAACGCATGCGTGACATCAAGAACAAGCGTCTACGCCTAGTGCAGAGCGCTGTCAGTACCACGCCGGAAGCGGAAGCGCATCGGGATGTCATGCAGACGATCGAGCAATTCCAACGCGGAGGTTTCCGACCCTTGGGCAATTCACTGGGCTGGCGTCGAGTCGCGTGAATTAGTGTGATCCCCTCTCGAAAAGTGAAGGAGGCGCTTGCCGCCATGCCGTTGCCATTCATGACCTGCGTGTCTCATCGACGACCCTGGCAACTGGCCGTGGGCGTCGGACGAAAGGCCCGTAAACTGGGCAACGTGCTGGCCTTCCACGTCATCGCGGATGGTCAAGACGAGCGTCTCCGGTTCACCTGGGCCATTCCTTGGCTCTTTACGTTGATTGCCGAGGTACCTTTCCCGTTGAATCGCCTGAGTGTCTGGATCACGGGACGCATTGGCGATCGCGCGGAATACGGCTTCTGGCATGATTACCACGAAACTAAGTTCCAATGGCGGCGAGTGATCAATCTGGACCTAGGAGAGGGTGGCCACGAGCGTCGTTGGCTTCATCGGCCCGGACAACAGGTCAGCTATCGCCACGAGCAGTACGTCTCAACACTGGTGGCCGATCAAGGGAACCGGTGGGCTCAGAGGCACGGGATCGACCGCTGGGTACTGATTCTGTCATCCTGGCGCGTTCGTTCCCATCACTGGTGGGTCCCTGACCTTTACGATTATCGCTTCACTTTGCGCATTGAGAGCCCGGAATGCGGCATGGAAGAAGCGAGTATCAAGGCCATGGTCACGCCCCAGCTTTGTCTCCACGACGTCTTCAACGAGCTGGCCACCACCCTGCGACCGTGAGTAGCACGCATACAGCCCTCCCTGAAGCCCGTGAAGGCTTCAGGGAGGGCTGTATGCCGTCAGCTGGCGCGACGGGCTTCAGGGAGGGCTGGCGCGGTCTGACGCCGCATCTCCAGTCGATACTGGATCGCGATCTCCTTGGCCAGGAACTGGATCAGGACGATCGGTGGTCGTTCCGAACCGTTCATCAGCGTGAACGCGACCTTGGTTGGTTTACCGTGATGACGACGGAAGACCATCTGGAGCGTCCACTGCTCCGGTGCGACTTCCATGTAGCGTGCCGTCGCCGAACGGTAACCGAGGGCTTTGGCCAAGGCCGTCGTTTCGTCGTCCAGGAACGAGCTCCGATGGTCGAAGAAGAGCACGGTCAGGGAATGCAGCCCCGGCGGTCCCTTGGGGACGGCAGGCTTCTTGGACGGCTTGGCCATGGAACGGTTCCTTGAGTAAAGGGTTAGCGAAGGTACGGTTCGTAATCGCCCCGCAGGCGCTCCAGGAACGTATCGAGGTACGCATGGATGGCACAGAGGTGGGGGTAGGTCGTCCACTCCAGCCAGGGATTGCACAGGAGCGGATAGGTCACCGATTCGAAGTACTCGGCCGGATACCGCGCCCGCACTTCATCGGGCACATGCATCTCGACGTGGTAGAGGGAGTGGGTGGTGGACGGAATCCAGGGACGGCGGTAGATCGTCTTGTAGACGATCCGGGAACAGGTGACGGTGCCACGAGGCCAATCGGCCTGATGGTCGGAACGCAGCACCAGGGTACGAGTGCGCGAGGGGCCTTGAATCACACGCGTGGAGGATTCCCCCAACAGCCAATGAATCACGGCCCCCGCACGCGAGAGAGGGGTGTGAACGAAATCGCGTTGTGCCATGAGGGGTGTTAGTTCGCATAGTGGTTCATCGCGAGGACGCGACAAGTGACATACAGCTGAATGCCGGTGCGCACACTGGCAAGCATGGAGGGATTGCGGGACTTGACCGATGCTTCCACAATGTGGTCAGCCATGTCCTTCGCTTTGATCAGTGAGGGATCGACCATGCGTGACGCCATATAGAGCGTACGCAATTGCGCGAGCACGGGTCCCATTTCGTTCTTGACGATCAGGTGCTTTTGCCGCGTCATCAGCTCGAACGCATAGATCAGAACCTCATCGACAAACGCTTCGATGTACGAGCCTTTTACCTTGGGCTCCCAGTGCGGAAAGTTCTCGCGATGGTTGAGGCTCATCCAGTCCAGCGCTTCCTCCAATCGGCGAGGATCCAGAGTGTGCTGAAGATCCGCTACCAGATCGATCAGCTCCGGCTTGATGAACGAGCGGGGATCATCCAGGATCTGATGCGCGTAGCGGATGTACGTCGGCCACTTACGACTGGTCTCCTTGGCAAAGGCTTGACCGTCGTTGACCAGGGTCAAGGAATCTGTCCCCACGCGTTTACCCGATGCCCGCATCTGGTAAAAAAGGTCGGTCATCGTCTTGACGATCTTGCGCAAGCGCCCTTGGATGTCCGAGACCATGTTGATGATGGCCTGGTCATCGTTGAACTTCCGATACGCGTCCTTGTGCACGCCCGTGTTGGAGATGATCTCCTCCGCACGGATGCGCAAGAGCTTGTTCCAGCTACCAGCTTGCTTCAGCACGTACCGGCGACTCATCGCCGCATAGGCCGCCTCCATCGTTCCACGATCCGCCGGGTAGGGGTACCAATGGTACATCAGCGAGCACAGGAACTTGTACTGGAGGATCAAGAGCGTATCGATCAAACCTTGATGCTTCAGGGGTTGCGGCAAATCGCTCTGCCACAGCGCATGCAACAGCCAGACGATCGAGAGGTTCATGACGTCGGATGCGCGCTTCCATTCAGCCTTGACGGTAGGAAGTGCAAGTACGCCATCACGCAAATCGAGCTCGTCCACCTCCAGCACGTCGCTGAACCAGCGGTCGCGATCGGTGGGCTTGAAGCGGATCGGATGCACGCCCATCAGTTGACCGCCGAAGAACTCCAGATGATCGTCGTTGGCGTTGCAGAAGGCGCGTTCGTAGAGGTGGATACGTTTCACCAGCTCGCCGTTGATGACGACGCCAGCGGTATGCTCGGCAAACACTGAGGCAATCGTGGGATGGGTGGCCATGGAGGCGCCTAGCTACTCGTGAAGGAAGGAATCACACCATTTCAGCCCGAAATCTTAAATAACCAGACTACACCGACACAACACACCCTCGAGAAGCCTAACGTGGGCTTCGGTTGTCAACCTGACGAGGTGTACCATGTTCAAGACTGTCCTAGCTGTCATCGGCGCCTGCTTCGTGGTGTACGAAGCAGCCAGCGCCTGGAACCGCCACTGCCAGAACAAGTGGCGAACGCACTACCGTGATGAGCGCCGCCGTGAGCGGAGCGAGGACAAGGCCGCCGCCTAAGTGCGGCCATCCTCATCAAGTTTCTTTCCCTTCACTGTCACGAGGTATTGCATCATGGCGCTGTTCCGTGAAATCAACGAGCTCAATCGTCCTCTGGACTTCCATCACGCCGCCTTAGAAGCGGCGGCTAAGTCGCCCCTGCGTTCACCGGGGATCGGCGGTTTGAATGCCGATCTGTCCCCTGTCGAGCAGCAGGAACGCCTAGCGGGTATCCTGCGCGCCTTGGGTGTGGATGAGGATGAGCTGCGTACCGAACTGGCGATCGGCTGTGAGCCGACCAACCAGGACTGGTAAGATCGATGGCCCTCCACCCTTCACGGGGTGGAGGGCTTTATGTCCTCTTCCCTCTTTTTTTTTGCCTCTGAGAGCCTCTGTAGGACTCTCTCAGGGAGTGGGTCGCTAGGACGCCCTATGGTCACTCGTAAGAATCGCTTAGAGAGCGATACAGAGCGTTTCAGCGTATATTGAGCTTGGTGGTGAGGGGTACTGTGCAGGGGCAGCGGGCCTCGCGCACGCGCGCGCGGTTAACCCCGTTATGCTCAGCCGCCGCATGGCGGCTTCTGTTTCGCCGGTATCCGGCGAAGACAGGATTGAGATGAGGAAAGGGGGGCTTTGTGTTCGATGTCTGGTTTGCCATGGGCTTCGCCTTTGTTTCGATGCTTCGATGCTACGGGTCCTAGGACGGCGCTGGTGCTTCGACGAAATGGGCTAGAGGGTCCGAAGTGACCCTCGTGGACGAAAGCCGTCCTAGGCGCTCTTAGGAGCCACGTGCCAGGAGGGTCAAAAGACCCTCCGTCGAAGGCTTTTCGTCGGTTTTCATTTTCCGGGAAAAAATCGCTTTTGGAACGAGCTTCAGGGTTCCGACGCGAGGAAGGAGCCCGGGAGGGTCCTTCCGGTCGGTCGAGACTTATTTGCTTTTAAAGCTCTTCTATTAACTATTACTATTTAAGAGTAAAAACGCAGGCGGGCGCGCGGGCGCGTGAGTGACCGGACACTTTTCCCTGTTTTACTAGATTGACGAAAACTTTTCAGAGAGAACTGTGTAGTTTTTACCTACTCAGACGTTATGCTATTTATTCTCGTGAGCTCTTCGAGGAGGAAGGCTCTCGGAAATGTTTCACAACGTGATCTATGGGGTGAGGGGCAAACGGCGTCTTTGCGATGTCCTTGTCCGTCACACGGCTTCCGATCCCCTCGGAAGCCGTTTTATGCCCTCTTCCCAGGGACGGTTTCTGACCGTAGTCTGGCGGAATTCTCTGTGGCATCGCATGCCATCCCTCTTCGTCCCACCCAAGGAACGCCTACGTCATGTTTCCCTTGAAGAAGCACCAGAGCACCACGCCGAGTGTGGAGTCCATCGCTGTCGCCCAGCCGGTCGTCTCGGTGGAGTCGGCGTCCCTGATCGACTACGCGGACAGCCTGAAGGAGCGCTTTGGCGTCCATGTTTTCCGACAGCAGCTCAGTACCGGTCTGGAAACCCAGCAGCTCGACAACAGCGAGCGCGAAGCGATGATGGATCGGATCAAGTCCACCATCAACGACTACGACAACAAACATCCCCACACCGGCCCCACGCACATCTACCTGCTGGACGGTCGCGGCATGGGCAATGCCGACGATGGCGTCGTGAACGCGCTGATCGCATCGAGCCTGCGCAATCCCTCCCAGACGCTGGCGGCGCTGATTCCCGAGAACGTCAACTACACCAAGCCCGATGACCTCTCGCCGGCGAGCATGCTGCGTCAGCTGGCCGATCAGGTGCTGGCCTCCGAGGGCGTGCGCTGCGTGGTCGGCAAGCGTGCGCTGGAAGCTTTCCTGGATGGCGACGAGCAGTACGTTGTGGTTGGTTCGGACAAGACCACCATCATCTCGAGTACCGAGAGCAACTCGACCGTTGCCGGCGAAAAAAAAAAGCTGACATCGTCGACTGAAGGGTTGGTGGCTGCTGGTATCATCGGCGCAATTATCGGCGGCATCGTGGCGTACAACACGCACAAGGCCAACAAGGAAATCAAAGCCGATCAAGAACGAGCCGAGAAAGAAGAAGCGGTGAAAGAAGACCTCCAAGAACTCTGGGCTCATTTTTCTGGAACGTTCTTCAACGCTGCATGGTTGAAAACCCATCCGCTGGTTGAGGGGAGCGTGAGTGGGAAGGGCATTAGCGATGTGCTTGTCATGTCGGGCGATCCGGTCAAGGCCGTGGCTAGCGATGGTCAGAAGGTCGATCAGGTCTTTACGGCAGCGCGCTCCACGCTTGTGCCCTTCCTCAAGGAGATCCATGCCATACGCGTTGAGGCTTGGAAGGTTTACGAATCTCAAGGTCAGGATGCGGCACTGGCGTTCGCCAATAGCAAGCTGCCTAGCCTTCGGCCGCCACATGCTCGTGGCTCGCTTCCGTTGCCTGTTTTGAGTACAGGAGCCCATTACACCCCGGCGGCGGGATGGGAGGCCGAAGGAAAATTTGTCGAACCTCCCCATGCATTGGCTGAGCGCATTCCCGCCATGACGGCCTCTCAGCTCAAGGAAGCTATCTCGCTGATGCAAGCGTACTTCTCGACCCGTGGCGAGATCACGAAGTTCGACGCGTTGAGCGAAGAGATCTTCTACTCCCTGCGTCCAGAAGAGCACAAGGGGTTCGATCGAAATATCCTCGGTGAGGATACACGCATTCAGCGTTTCTTTGGTGACAGCTACGGATACGAGCGCGGTGAAGCGACCTCTTATCCTGCCATTATGCAGGGCTACGTTGAAGAATACTTCACGCATTTTGGCAAGGAGCTGCAGGCCATCGCTCGTTGGATGGAGCGTTCTGTCGGCAACGGTTAATCGAATCATTTTCACCTAAGGCGAAGCCTCTCCATGAAACTCGACCTCAGCACCTGCGGACCGGAAGCCGAGCGCATCCGCTTCACCTTCGACCTGCCGGACTTCACGCCTTCGCAGGAGGCTGTGTCGGAAGATGGCATGGAACGTGAATACGTCTTCTACGGCAAGATGGTGGACAAGTCGGACCTAGAAAGGGCGACGAGTTACCAGGACCAGGAGCAGTATCGGGTCTTCATCCCATCCAAGGAAAAGGATCGGGAGATCACCGCACGCATTCGCAAGACCCTCTCATGGTACAAGGACGACCAAGGAGAGCACGTTCACGATCCGGTCTACCATCTGACCATCAAGTCCTTCCTGAAAGGTGAGAAGGGCTGCTCGGAAGCTGAACAAGAACTGCCCAGGGAGCAGGGGCAGAAGCTCCTCGACGTCTTCCGGATGGCCGATCCTACCGGGGGCATGATCAAGCGACGCTATGTCTTCCCGGCGGGTCAGGGGTACTTTCCTAACTACGCCAATCCCAGCGAACGCGTCGGCGTGCGCATGGCGCTCGGTGACAGCGTGTGGGAAGTGGATGTGCCGAAGGAGTTTCGCGATTCGAAATCGCTGGATCGCTCCGAGGTCGAAGACGGCGGTTGCTGGGTGAAGCTGGATTACGAAGTCAAGAAGTTCGATCTCCGGGTCAAGGACAATCACTTCGATGTGCCGTTCCCGATCCGCCTGACGGACGTGATCTACCAGCAGCCGGGTGAGCGCGACGAGGTCACGGAAGCCAGGGTCAAGAAGGCCATGAAGCAATTCAAGCCGGAGCTCCCCAAGGCAAGTACCGAAGGGCATGCTCAGGCCGTCGTCGATGCCTACAAGCGCGATCCCGTGGGTTCCGTCATTGCAACAGCGGCCGTAGTAAGTGCGGTGCTCGTAATCATCAACGGTGTCAAAGCCGTGGGTAGCATGTTCCGACGGAAGCCTTCCGCAAAGAACGACAAGCGCCGACAGGAATACGCCAAGGAACTGGAGCGTACGCAGAGTGAGCAGGAGAAGCTTATCTCCCTCATGAATCGCACGTTCCTGAATGGCGATTGGCTCGACAAGCATCGCATGGAAATGCGCGCTGTTTCCGGCCGAGGCGTGGTCGGTCCGCTGTCGCTCAACGGCCGTTTCCCTGGTGCACCGGTCGCGGTTCTCCAAGCCGTGAAGGGAGAGCTTCAGGAAATCGATCGCATCGTTCGCTATCTGAAGTCCAAGGGTAAAGCGAAGGATCCGGAGGTCTACAACGATTTTGAACTCCATGCTGACAAGCTGCTGGGTCAAGTGGCTTGGAAGGCGGACGAGAAGTCGTTGGACATCACCTACGCCGAACGCTCGGACACCATCGCTCCGCTTTCCAAGATCGATGTGCCCAACGCCGCCGATCTCGTCGTGGACTGCATGAAACTCTACATGCAGATCGATGAGCTTTCCCAGTGGGAGAAGCGACAACACAAACTGCCGTTCGAGTGGGTGCTTGCGGATAGTCTCCTCGACACCGCCCGTGCGTTAACCCGCTGGATGGGTCGCTCGGTCAAGCAGGGCGATGTCGGCACCGAGAGTCTCCAGATTTCGCTGGAGGAAAGCTGGAGTGAAGCGAGCATCGGCGAGAAGCTGAAGCGCATCTTTGGTGCCGGTGTTTTCCTGGCGGTGATCGTGGGTGTCGTTGTAGCCGCCGTCGCCGCTGCGCATTACGCCTGTAAGGGCATCGATTGGCTCTTCTCCGACCATGCTCGGAAGGATCCCAAGACGGCTACGAAGGTCTTGGAGATGGTGGACTCCCAGATCGACGAAGCCATCAAGGGCATTGAGTCGACGTATCTGAACCGCGACTGGATGAAAGATGCGCCGCTCGCCTCTGGAACGATCAGCGGACAGGGTATCGGCAATCGACTGTCCAAGCGTGGTGTCTATAACGTCCGAGCCTTGCGTACCAACGTCGAGCATCACCTTCGAGCGGTGGAAGCAACAGCGCAGTACTACAAGACGGCCATGGCTCGTTGGGCGACGGAAGTGAATCGTGTCGCGAACTGGATTCACATTGAAGCCAAAAAACTGGCAAGTGGTCACCCGGCTGCGACCTCCGATGTAGACTTCCTTCTGGAGAACGCGGCCGACAAGGTCATAGCCGCCGGTACACCTTGGGAGAAGATCCCGCTCAAGGGCGATCAGCTCTTGGGTAAGGTCGACGTCGCTCGCGATGAGTCAGGTCAGATCGATCTGTCAATCGACTACGATGACGTAGGTGCAATCCCGGCGTTGAAAGCCGATGAGGTCAGCGATGCGGCACATGCCTTGGTGCTTACCTTGCGCGCTATCCGTACCTGCGCGGCCTTGTTCAACGCCGTCCCTGGAGTGGCGGACGGTGAGGACGATACGCTGTTCTCCGTCGAAGTGGAAGGTGAAGAGATCTGGCAGCTAATGATCGGTCGGTCGCCTCTGGATGATGTCTATTGGCATGATTGGCGTGGCGAAGCCTATCTTTACACTGAGTGGACGCTCATGCAGAGTCTGGCCGCTACCGCAGACGCATTGGGACTGCTTCTGAAGCGTTCCGTGCTCAAGAAGCAATGATGGTAAGCATTGCCCTCCAGGCGCCTACTACAAGGCGCCTGGAGGGCAATATGCCGTAAACTCTTCGCAACCATGTCGAGATAGTGTAGGCGGTGGTCGCAGGTTCAAATCCTGCCAGATCTTCGTTAGCTCGGGTTGATCGCCGAGTAAGACGAGTCAAGGTTTGTAGCTCAGTCAGGTAGAGTACCGCCATCTTGTTGTAGTCCCAGCAATCGTCGTAGGACAGGGTCTCAAAAACCCAACCCCAATTGCCATCCTCTGCGGTCTACTCCGCGAACGTGGAGCGATGGGCGTGTAGGCGAGCCCTCGTGGCGGGACTAGCGTGTTTGCCGGTATAGCTCAGTTGGTAGAGCGTCTCCCTTGTAAGGAGAGGGTCCCGTGTTCGATTCATGGTGCCGGCACCATGTGTATTTCGAGAAAGTGTTTGAAGACTCATTGCGGAAGCATCTGGGATCGTACGGCGCCAAATGGCCAATAGGCGAACTCTATCCCCTAAACCGCAGGGCGTGCTAGCCTCCGTGCCTGCGACAGAGTCGATCCGAGCCAAAGACTCGGCCGCAGTGGGTCCCCAAACATCTTTTCAGCTGTGAGCCGGCCACACGTTGCCGGTGCTATGAGGACCGTGAGATGACCTGAATACGACACCTCCTAGACTCCACGAAGTGAGCTGTAAAAGCGTACTCTATCTGGTACGCGCACTTACCGTTTCTCTTTTTAGGAGTCAAGAACCATGGTTAACGACAAAGGCTACATCCGGGATCGCCGTGAGATGCTGACGATCAAGTTGAAGTCACTCGCCGCGGAAGCGCGCATCATTCGTCAAACGGCGAAACGCATGCCCGTTGCGTTGCGGGAAGAGATGACACTGCATCGCCGAGGGGTGGTGAGGCACGCGGCGCGCCACACGCATCTGGCGCTGGCTTTTCTCCGAGGCCGCCGATACGAGCAGATCGAGCGGACCTGTCATGATGAACCCGACTGGAATGCCGTGGCCAAGATGGTCGTCCGCTACGGTCACGCGATCGGTTACGGGTCGCCGTGTTACGACATGCGGGAGGGCGAAAAGGTGGTCGCGGAGTTTGTCCGGCGTTGGGGGCAGCAGCCATCGACCGCGCCGGAAGACCTCCCTGCGTTTGCCGATCGCTATGCGAGTGAGCATCTTCGCGGCCATCGCGCTCCTTCCGGGTGGGTTGGTCCGGAAACGATGCCGGACTTCTTGAAGCGCATCGAAGCGCTCGAGCAAGCGGCGTAAGTCACGTTGGACGTGTAGCTCAGTGGCCAGAGCCGGAGAACTTCAAATCTCAGTGTGCGTGGGTTCGACTCCCATCACGTCCTCCAACACGCGAGTGTCCCACGGGCTCTTTAAGAGCCCGTGGGACACTATGCCCTCATTTTGAAATAACGAATCTACACAAACGTAGTACCCCTGCGATAGGCTCGTTAAGCGAGTCATCACTCCCTTCACTCCACTCGAGGTAGTATCATGGATCTCACCAGTTTGCTCGGTGTACAGCAGCCTACTCCTGTCGCGCGTGAGCCGTTGTACAGTCAGCTCAAGAAGCATCGTCTCTCGGTGCGCGACATGCTGGAATTCCTGAAGTTGCCAGCGGCTTCGCCCATTGTGACAGGACATCCGAGCCTGAACAACAACGCAGTGCGGATTACGCCCAAGCGTATCTACGCCATCGAGGACATCGTTCTCACCCACGACGGCAAGCACCTGAAGGTCACCGTCAGCGATGACGATGGTCTGCGATATGAGGCGCCGGTGCAGATCGTCGACACGCTGAAGGATGCGCAGCACGAGACCCTCGAGCCACTGTCCCCGCTCGTTCTCGCGCTGGAGAGTGTGCGCTTGGAGCTCAAGCAGATCTGGCGCGATCAGGTCACCGAGGAAGCTGACCTCCTCAAGCGGCGCTTCGAGGTCTATCAGGAAATCGAGCCTTTCGAGAAGGGTGACCTCGTGTGCTACAAGAACAACATGATGATCAACGGTAAGCTGAGTCGTCGCGGCACGGCCATCGTGGTCGAGGTGCGTAAACCCCTCTCGTCGGAGATTTCACCGTGCGGGGAGGGCGGTGAAGCACTCGACGTCACGATCGGCGTCATCGACAGCGATGGCGACTTCGCGCTGATGAACATCTCAGCCAGGCGTTTGCGATTGGTACCGTCTACTGAGGTCGGATCCTTCAACAACCCCTACGCGCAGCCCGACGACTTCTTGCTCGACGACGCAGCTCACCGCGTTGCTGATCTTCCCGAATTGGATGACTAACGGCCATAGTACCGCCTGGTGCATGATGCACCAGGCGGTACTATGCGTCTCTTCAACAGGAGGTACCCAATGATACTCGATTACGGCATGAATGTTGCGGTACGTGAAGCGTGGTTGAAGACGCGCAGCCTCTTGGAACTCGATGCCATTACCGCTCAACTGGACGAGGACTATCACAAAGGATGCTGGCATGACAGCCTGCACTGTGCTATGCGTTTCCTCTTCCTGATCGTCGTACTCTTCGCCATCGAACTCTTCTCGTTTCGTACACTCCCTCTCACGGGGATTGTGGCGTGGACGTACTTCGCGTTTTTCAGCGTACTCGTGCCGATCGCTGCCACGGCGGTACTCACGATGCGCTTAAACGTTCAGCACCACCAGCGCTTCTTGCAGCTCTGCAATTGGCGCGAAGCCATTCACAGCTGTCTGTGGCAGCGGACCTGGGACAAGATTCACCACAACACGTCCAACCCTTCCTAAAAATCAACCACGCTGTTCCCTTCACATTCCGGAGTATCACCATGTCCAAGTTCATCACCGTTCTAAAGCAGTTGAACGAAACCCTCAATCCGTTCTATCGTAATGCGATCGTCACGTTGCCGGATGCCGAGCATCTGAACGTGGATCGTCTGGATCCCGGCGCACCGCACCTGGCCGCTTACCGCATCAGCAAGCTCCTCCTGGCCAACGAGAACGTCCACAGTGCTATCCGCTGCCTGCAGGGCGATCATTACCTGCTGCGCAGCGTGCTGACCTACAACGAGCTGCGTGTGAACGTCTACGAGATCTTGCCGTCACAGATGCGTGTGGACGACGAGATCGCATCGCATAGCTTCCTGACCGGTGAGCCGATCAAACTGATGCCGTTCGTGGCTTCAGGGAATGTCCACCACGTGCTGAAGCGTGTTCGCGATGAACGCTGGGAGCTCCAGGGGCAGGTTGCCTCTGCGCAGACGGTGCGAGGCTTCTACGAGCCCGACTATCCGGCAGCCAGCTGGATTATCCCGATGGAACCCTCGGACCATCGCATCTTGGGTTTTCGCTAAAGGAGAGCATTCATGGCCTATACGCCCGCTCATCGGCTGCAAGCGATCTGTAATGAGCTCGCCGCGTTACCGGACGAGCTCAATGCCCTCTCTTCCGAGTTCGCCACGGATCCAGGCGATGCCGCTGCCTTGGCCAAAGAGATCACCATCTTCATGAACATGGTGGAAGGCTTGCGGGCGAGAGTGAGTACTACACTCGAAACGTACTTACCCCTCCTGGAAACCCACCACGTGACCGTGTTGAAACGATGCGAGCAGGAGATGCGCCGACTCGCCTATAAGCGTGATGCTGCACTCAAGCTCTATACGCTATTTGAGGCTCAGCGCCAGACATCTTGGCGGCCCGTTGCCTATCCAACGACACGCTTTGTTGCACTCATTGATCGCTACAGGCGCGGTTTGAGAGAAGTATCGAACATTCGCCAGCCCCGTGACGGATGAAGTCATGGACAACGTAACCATCGAATTTAAACCACGCGAAGAGACGCTATCACTCGGCTGGACAATCTACGCCGTGTTCTGTCTGGCCATCGTATTCGCCAGCATCCTCTTTCTCATGGATCTCTGATTGTAAACCCCCTCTCTCTCTTCTACCGAAGGAGTAAGCGCCATGCGCAAACTTTCCCGTACTCTGCTGCTCTTGGCAGCCCTTCTCTCCACCACAGCCTGTGTGCCGTGGGGGTACTACGGTGGCCGTGGCCATCACCACGGGCACTATGGCCACGGCCATCACGGTCATTATCGCCGCTAAGCTTAAGGAGTCCCCATGCCTGGTGTTTTCAAGGATAAAACCGGCCAGCGTTATGGGCGGCTGACGGTCGTGGCGTTCCTAGGCCGTCAACCAACGGCCAGTGGTCGATTGTACACCGCCTATCGATGTCAGTGTGATTGTGGTAACGTAGTGGAGGTCGATGGCGCTTCTTTAGGCAAAGGCACTTTCAGCTGCGGTTGCTTCCGACGCGAACGGATGTCAACACGCACTGTCGTCAATAAGACCCATGGCTTGGGTCGCACGCCGGAATACAAGGCCTGGTGGAAGCTCCGCAAGAACCACCTCGACGATATCCCAGAGTCCTGGAACGACTTCGAAACCTTCCTAAATGTCGTGGGTCACCGTCCGTCAATCCATCACTATCTGTCACGACCGAATCCGGAAGCCGCGTTTGATGACGATAACGTTAGCTGGCGGACCTCCTACACGCGCCAACTAGGGCCTCATCACGATTTAACTGGTGAGCACTTCGGCAAGTTGAAAGTGATAGAACGCATCGCGGACCAGGACGTGTCCTCCAGTCGAGTTAAATGGTACTGCCGATGCGATTGTGGCGGTGAGGCGAGGGTAACGAGGGCTAATCTTTACAACGGACACACGTTCTCCTGTGGCTGCTTGAAACTCCAGCTGAGCAGCATCATCCACACGACGCATGGGGTATCGGCTCAATCCAAGCGCGATTACAGGCGCTGGCACCACCTTTGGAGTGCGTCGTTTAATCCCAAGTCGAGCAATTACTGGTTCTATGGCGCTAGGGGCATTACCCTCTGTGATCGATGGGCCAATGATCCACGTGCCATGGTGGAGGACATGGGATTTCAACCGGGTGATCAAATGCGCTTAGTGCGTATCGATAAGTCGCTAGGGTTCAGTAAAGAGAATTGCCGATGGGAAGCTACCATGTACCGTAAGCGCCTGTTGTAAGGCATACAGTCCTCCCTGGAGCCCTTAGAGGCTCCAGGGAGGACTGTATGCCATCATTGGAAGATGTTTTTTTTTTGCTTCAGTCGAAGGGGATATCGTCCGTGGAGGTGGTGAACATCTCTTCAAGGAGTTCTTGACCTTCTTCCGTGCGGAGATACCCGAAATTAAGTTCGGCATTCTTGCGCGCGGTAACCGCTTCATCCATCGTAAGGTAGCGCTTGTTTAAAACGACCTCACGGTTGTGCGTGTACTCCGCGTGCCAGCGGCCGTTGGGCGCCTGTACGACACCGGCAACTCCTGATGTGTTTTCTGGTCTTAGACGACGATTAATGGCTTGCTCCGACTTGGTAGCCCATCGGCAGTTGCCTGGACAATAGTCGCCATTAGAGTCCCGTCGCTCGAGTGTGTGTTCTGGACTAGGTTTATTACCCAGGTCAGCAAGGAAGTTCTCGAAGCTTTCCCAGCGATCACAGACACGAATGCCCCTACCACCGTAGTACGCGTAGTTCGAACTCTCTGGGTTGTTGCAACGAGCCTTCATCGCCACCCAGGAATTATAGACAGGGGTCCCACACATGCCGTGTTTGAGCTGATCCTCGATGTAGGTTTTCAAGGCAGCTTCCTTACGGCATCCACATGAACCAGTATTCCCACTGCGGAGACTCCCAACAGAAGCGGTAGTCTCACGTTCACAGTCGCACTTACATCGCCACAGCAACTCACCCTTAAGCCCACGGATCGGTTCAATGGCGATTAGCATTCCAAAACGCTGTCCAGCGATATCGGCTCTAGCGGGCATCATCCTCTCCAGTTACATAAGCCCTAATTGGGGGTGTCTATAGTAACTGGAGAGAGATAAGGTTTTAAAACACAATCAGAGATAATTATACCCCCGCGCCGATGGGCAGGCGCCAAAAATCACGAGCAGAAACTACATCACTCATGAGCATCACTTCTCGGAGCACCGTGCCGCGATACTCCTCGTACTGTTCATTGGCATCTGCGTATTGATCAACGAGCTCCTTGAACTTACCGAGCTCCTGGCCGTTCTGGAGTTCCGCGGAGTTGATCTGAATGATCAGGGTGTTGTAGACGTATGCCTTAACCGCCAGCTCAACGGCCTTTGAAAAGAAGGGAATGGCGCCCGGTGGAAGCGTCATCAAGTCAGGATCCCAGCTTACCTTGCAACGCATGGCTGCATCTACGGGCCAGGTTGAGGTATCCATGACGAGCACGGTGTTCTCCGCGATCAAGTCACATCGTGCCGTCGACATACTGGGGATGGGAGCCTGTGACTGCATGACACCCATCGCGGCATTGGCCAGCGCACTGCCGTTGTAACTGGCGTAGGTGTACGTGCCGGAAATAGGCGCAATGGTGTTGGCAATCCAGAGCACACTTGTGATGGAACGATTCTGCGTCATCGTCTTAGGGATGCGGTAGATCAGCCCCCATGTGTAAGGTGACCCTGATGGTAGTTCGACGCGTTCCGTGGGCACGTTGTGGAGAGGAATATCCATCTGGACACCTGCCACGAGGTCGCAGTCGACCATGACACGAGGTTCAATCACTTTCGAGCGAATCATGGAATCCATGTTCATGGCCGTCGCCCGACCGTAAATGTTCTTGGGCATGAATGCGGCCTGCAAGATCTCCAGTGGAATCTTCCACTTGACCTCACTAATGGCGCGTTGGATCGGGGAATGCATAGATAACCTCACGGAGGGTCAGAAAAGAGGGATCATACCCTTTTGCGAAGATTCCACACGGTCTGTAAGAACGTTATGCGTCCGACTCCACTCGCCCCCTTTCCAAGGAATGCTCCATGTCCACCCCCATGACTCCTGTTGAACCATCGGTACCCGACATCACTGAAGACGCTGAGCAAGGTACCATCCATGCTTCAGGGTCAATGGTTGACGTCGTGATTGAAGAACGGGTCAAACAGGGTGATCCGAACTGGCAGCGCCGCTCACCCATGGAAAAGCAGATGGCGCGCTTCATGGAGCGTCAGAAGCTGCAGCAGCAGGAATCTGAACTGAAGCGCGTCAAGGCGTTGGAAGAATGGCGTCGGAAGGACAATCCTGATCGCGTGACGTTGGAGGAGATCCGTGAAGCCGGCGAGCGTTCCGGCAATGCCCTGGGGCGCGCACGTATCGTTCTGGCATTGCGCGGTGCCATGCAGCGCGCCGGTTACCGGCTGGGGTTGGTCTGATGGACGACGAACAGCTCTTCATCTGTGTTCAATGTCGACATGTGGATGTGGTGGATCTGGCCCATACGCGTTTCCTCCAGTATCGTCAGCGGGCTGAAGCCCTGCGGGTGCAGGAAACACCGATCGGCGTCAAGATCGATGACCTGGAGCCGCTACCTGAGTACAAGCCTTTTCACTGCACGCACTGCCTGACGCAGGAATGGCATGGGCTCTTTCCCTATCTGCCGTACAATCCCGTCAAGGATCGGGTGTGCAATCCCCCCTTACCGGTCTGTTAAGTGCATAGAGCCTCTCCAGCGTCCGGACGCTGGAGAGGCTCTATGCCATCGAAACCGTCTAGGACGCATTTTAAGCGCATCGGAAGGTAAACCCTCCCGAGGGTAGCCCTCTACTATGTGGTGGACTCTGAGGGGCTTTTAAAAGGCCTTTGAAGGACACATTACTCCGTAAGAGACCTCCATCAACGACCTTAACCACCTATGCCTCCGTTACCCATGCGCCGTTACCGCCGTTACGTGTACGACCTTACGGATCTGGTGGAGAGCCTACGAGCCGCTTCGGCTTATCGGTTTGCCACTGCTGCGATTGAAGCATGGATCTTGGACGAGCTTCGGCTTGCCTACAAGGTGCAGGACGTCATGCCGGAGGACACCATTCGTGCCGCCCAGCCCTTCCACAGCTTTGACGGTTGGGGACGCCTGCGCTCCGCAGTGACCCAACGACTCCTTGCGCTCTTTGATCCCATGTCGCACGAGTTCTACGAGGCCGACTATGCCGACCTCACCTTCCGCCATTCCGTGCTCACCGTGTCGCTTTACCATGCGGTCCGTGAACCGCTTTCCTGGGCGTGGGCTTAACATTGAGTCCACCGTCATTCCGCCATCTGACGTTACAACGAGTCATCATGCCCCCAGTGTCCCATGCTCACCCCGCCATTGTTGACATCGAGCCGGTAGCCGATGCGCTGCAAACGGCCATGACACGTATTCTGATGGACACCCTTCCGCCCTGGGTGGATATCAAGCCTTACACCACGCGCCAAGGCATCGTGGCAGGGGCGCGGATCATCTTCCACCAAGCCTTGGCGGACCTCCTGGCGTGGACACCCCGTGCCAAGCGTAGCGGTAATGTCGTCCACTGCCGTTGGCGTTATCAGGTACCTGAGGAAGAAGCCTCTCCCATGGGCGGGGAAGTCGATGCACTGGTGTACGAATTGATTCACGTGTTGGGGTTGTGGCGACTCGGCGCCCCTGAAGCATCCGAGGAAGATCGCGACTTTCTGAATGGCATCACCGACGCCCTGGCCAAGCCGTTGGACGAGCTCCTCATTGTGATCGCCGAGCGTCAGCTATCACACGTGATCGGCCCGTACGTCTACCATGCCTGGCATGCGCGCCCTTTAGGGACCGCCTACGTGCTCCAGGCGGGTGGTCTCATGATCAACCCCAAGCAACTCATGCGCCAAGCCGCGGAGCTGGGGGATCTCGATCAGCCGATAGAGGTGAATCTTGCGGAGCATTGGGCGTTGGCGGGCCAGAGCGACGTCAACCCCATGGACGAGGCAGCGGTAATGGCCGATGGGGACGTCGTCAGCGACGATCCGCTTCTGGTGTCCGCCTTCATCTGTGAGGACCTACGCCAGCATCCCCATCCGGAAGAAACCATCGCCGCCCATGAAACGGCGCATCGGCTCCATGGTGTTCCCGCAACCGTGACCAAGTTTACGTTGATCAACGACGCCTTGAAACGTCATTCCTCGTTGTATCAGGGACCGGCGCAGGTAGGTCCATCAATGCCAGAAGCGGCTTCTCGCGTTTCCAAGGGCATCTCCAAACGCGCGGTGAAGCGGGCGATGAAAGACGAGCTGGGTCCTTCGGTAGTCGCAGACAAGCGCCGGCGTCGGCGCTAAAGCCATGGTCACAGCTACACTGGCGTTGACACAGACAGCGATCCTCCCCTATCAGGAATTCCTGGAAAGCACGCGTACGCAATTGGAAGGATTGCTGGGCGGATCGGCCAGCGATGCTCTGGCCGCAACCTTCGTCAACGCGGTTCTCCACGCCTTTTTCGTGGATGCCGAATGGCGTGAAGCACAGTCCTTCGCCGATCGTTACGGCCTATCGTGGGAGGACGTGCTGACAATTGGTCAGGCTTTACAGAAGCAGTTGAGCCGCGCGCTGCATCATGCGGTGGGGGAGCTTATCCCCAGTTACCGCTACCGTTACATGCTCCAGATCGGAGGTGCCCGTGAGGGCATTCACGTAACGGCCACCTTACCGACACCGGAGGACGCCCTTGAGCATCTTCGATCCGCCGAGTCTGCCGGCGATTATCTCTCTCCCCGCTACCGTCGCTGACGGTAGCGGGGCTATGCCCCGTCCCCTCCCATCGCAGGAGTACGTGACGATACCACACGCGTGGATTTATCGAGCCTGCGAAGAACCCATCGCTCGTTTGAACGCCCTTCTTAAGGGATCCGTGAATGACTATCTCCGCGTCGCTTTTCACGGATCACCCTCTTTCGGTGAGGCGATGAGCCATGCCCACCGTGTCTACCACGACATGGGTCGCTTCCAGGGATTCCCTGACCGCGAGGAACGACAGCGTAAGGTCGAGCGGGTGATGGAAGCGCTGGGACTCCTCGAACGTCAACTTGTTTACACGATCGGTCGCGCCCACGGCATCCATTACCAATGCGTTGACTTTGTCCGACCCTTAGGACCGGATGCCGCGCTCTTCCGACTGCGCCCCTTTGCCATTACACCAACGCCCATCTACGACGATTCTCATGAAGACACTCACGCTTGACTACAGCACGATTCACTCCGACGCCACCGCACTTTTGCGTGCGTATGACATCCCCTTGGATGGCTTTGCTGAAAGCCTGATCTCCAACCCAGAGAGCATTCTCGGTACGCGCGACCAGCGCATGGAGCATTTGAAGTCCGTGCTAGCACAGCACGTACCGCAGGGCGACGATTACTACGCGCTCGCCGATGATGCCGAAGCCTTGGACAAGGCACTCATTCCATGGCGTCGAAGCATGGAGCTCATCCTGGACATCGAGGGTGTGTCGACCGATAGCGTGTCGATCACGGCCGTGCGGCATATTGGTGATGCCATGGTGGTCCGTATCCAGCCCCTTGAGGACAGTCTGTGAATCGCTCCTCCTATACTCACCACTTCATCCTTCCCACTGGACCGTGGTTGGCAGCGCTCCGCGTCACCTTTCCTCACATGACGCTGGAAGAGGCCATGGCCAGCTATTTCTCCAACCTAAGTTACATGCTGGAGACAGGCTGGCGCATCGTGCCGGAGATCGGTAGTGATCCTTTCCATGCGTTCAAGGCCATGGTCAGCATGTTGGTGTCGCTGGTGGGCAATGATGTCGAAGGCATGGGCCCGTCGCCTCAGGAATTGGAAGTGAAGGATGTCGACGTGCTTCATCGCTTCGTGACCTCGCTTAGCTGGGAGCTCTTGCGCACGATCCATGCCGATTGCTGGGATCATCTGCAGTTGAACTTCATCCGTTTTGTCGGTGATGCGATCTTGATCGCCTATCATGGCGTGAAATCCTTCCGCAGCCCCGACGTCAATGAGCTACCGTTCTTACCCGCGTTCCTTGAGGAGTGCTAGCCATGCATGTACTGCCGCCCCTCGAAGCCCAGTTGATGCATCGGCACTATGTCCTAGAGGGAGTCGTGGTCTCCTCTCTCTACATGTGTCATCGTCCCGTGCTGGAGCGGTTGTACGCCCAAGAGGGTATCTTGGGGCTCCCCACCCTCGAGCAGCGGCTCTTGGAGCTCTCATTGAAAGAGAGTCTCTCCAACGGCGATTTGGAAGAAGCGCTGATCGCATCCTCTCCGCATCGCCGCCGCTCTTTTGCTCTCAAGAATGAACTGGACTTCCTGCGTGCACTCGTCTCGGCCTTCCAAGGCATTTGGGACCGCCCTTTCTGGAGGCAATCGAATCATGTCGTTTACGAGGTTACCCGGCGGATCTACGCGGACAACCATCTCACCGTCGAGGTCGCCTATGGAGATTTCCCCACGTATGCTTGCTCCCCCTAAGCCTTCGGAGCTGGTTCTGATCCTCGATCTCGAAGAGGTTACCATGGAGCTCTTTCAAGAGCTGGTGGAAATGGAGGTGATTGATGCGGTGCAAACCCCCTTCGAATACGCGGTCTCCATGGTGCCTCATCAAGGTTGGATGGATCTAGTTCAGCGTATCACGTACGACATGCTCACGATGCATCCGGCCTTCTATAACCACACGCCGGAAGCTCATGAGCGCGTTCTCACCTACGAGATGCTGATTGAGCTGACGAATCATCCGGACATCAAATCGGCCATCTACGCATACGACGGTAGCCCCTTAGGAACGCTCTACTACCAACCGCCCTTTACCTACGATGTGGAACCCGTCAAGCAGGCGCTCGATGAGCTCGTCTGCAATGGCCTGGAAGAACTGTTACTGGAAACCCTCGCTAACGATGGCGTGGATACCCAGCAGCCTGGCTTCCGACTCTATAACACCCAAGCTTCGCAATCCTCGAAGGATCATGCTGACCTGGCCATCTGGCGATTCCTGATGGGTGTCTTCTCTCTCCTGGTACGTTCCGTGCGCGGAGTAGGCTGGGAACACGGCCTGACCCATTACGCTTTGGCGCAATATCGTGACTTTCAGCCCTGCGTACCGATCAAGGGTGGGCAAAGCGAATTCCTCTATGCTGTGACGATCCGGGAAGCGTAGCGCACAGGCGCTACCCTTCCGGCTTCTTTTTTTTGTCACTGTAAAGGGTAGAATCCCATGCTCGCGACTTCCACCATTGTTCTGGGCTCCATCGTTAACTTCTCCCAGTACGCCGACGCGATCATCGGCAGCGGTTACACGGGGGCAACCGTCCAGGCGATCCTGGACTGGGAAACCGCACAAGCCTACATCAACCCGGCCACGGTTCACGCTGCCGTGTACCCCTCCCTGCCGGCCGGTACGCCGAATGATTACCGAGCGTATCCATACCTCAAGATCAAGACCGCTTCGGGCCAGACGACCGCGGTGGGCTTCCCGTGGATCAAGGACAGCTCCTACGTCGTTCAGCAGGCCGCCAAGCTCACCATCGTGGTGGACTCGGTCTCGCCTCAGGACCAGAACAACATTCGGGCAGCCTTGTCGGCTCTGGGCTTCATCAATGCGACGATTACCATCTCGTCGACTCAGCCGTCGTAACAGTAAACCTCTCGCAACGGGGGATCTATCCTCTGTGGAGGGTCGGCTGGTTAAGGGCGAAAGCCATCCTTCACCGATGGGCCGCAGCAGCGACTGGGCGGGTCGCACGCGCGACCATCGTAATCACTTCACGGTGGTGGCGTGCGGGGAGGGTCACCCTCCCCGCACGGTTTTATGCCCTCAATTTCCGCAGCTGAGTCTTCCGGATGAATCCATTCCTGAAACCTGCCGAGCACTATCAACGGCGCTGGCAGCTGATTCGCGACTATGTTAACGACGCCGCACGGTACTTGACACAGCGGACCGGCAAACCCATGGAAGAGACCCGTGCCTACGTCGTGGAGTCCATTACTAAGGGTAAGCGTCTACTCTTCATGCCCCAGGCGCGCTTCCTGATCAAGAACAAGCACGGGGATCGTGAGATCCAGGAAATGCCATTCCACCAATACCTGGCTCGTGCGGTGGAAAGCGGCGAGATCATGGCGCCCACGCTGACCACGTACCTTCCCACGACACAGCGCGAATCGCTTTTGGGCACGTACATTGGCGGTAATGTGAAACGGCGCTCGAAAGCCAAGCGGGCCATGTTCCAAGCGGAGATCGATAATAACGACGCGCTGAAGGACATGTACAGCTACCAGCAGGCAACGTTCAAGATCAAGAACAACGCTCTGTCAGGTGCGCATTGCTCACCTTTTACCCCCCTCTGGAATAAAACCGCTCATTCCACGTTGACCAGCGTGTGTCGCTGTGCGACGTCGTATGCCAATGCGAATAACGAGAAGTTCTTGTGCGGTAATCGCCATTACTTCTCACCGATGATCGTGGAGGCTAACCTCATCTCGATCATCAACCACGTGGATAAAGAAGCCATCCATCGCATGATGGGACGCTATCAGCTTCATGTGCCAACCGATGACGAGATCATGGAAGCGATTACGTTCTCGACACGGCACTATTGGAAGAGTGAAGAAGCCACGGCGACCATTCGTGCCCTGGTGGAAACTCTCCTACCATGGCAACGCTGCGCTTTCCTGTACGTATCCGATTTCTATCACCTTGCCAAGTACAACGATAGCTTTGCGCGAACCTTCTTGGATCAGCTCTCCGTGAAGGCAACGGAGCCGCTGACAAGCATGGAGGAGTGTGATGCCGTAGTGAAAAGTCTGGACGACAATCTCAAGGCCTTCGTATCCATCCTCTGTTCTGATGAGCTGCAGTTCAAGGATATCAAGTCCACGCGTGAGCGTCCGTACGACTACGGCATCATTGCCGCCACGGCCAAGCACAAGCGTGAACTCATCGATGAGTACGCGGAATTCATCGAGACCTTCTGGGCGACGGATAATCTCCCGTCGTCGGTGTTCTCCGTACCCTCCATCATTCGTCGTGGTGTGTTGACCTCGGATACCGACTCGACCATCTTTACCGTGCAGTCGTGGGTTACCTGGCATCGGGGTTCCTTGAACTTCGATCGGGGTTGCACGGCGACGGCCAATGCGCTTGTGTACCTGGTCTCTCAGGTCGTGTCCAATCTCCTGGCGGTCTTCTCCGGCAACATGGGGGTCGAAGAGCGCTTCATCTTCGACCTGCAGATGAAGAACGAGTTCTACTTTCCGGTCTTCGCCTTGACCTCCCGTGCCAAGCACTACTATGCGTACCGCGCCGTGCAAGAAGGCGTGGTGAAGCGCGAGATGGAGAAAGAGATCAAGGGTGTGGCGCTGCGCTCCTCGGCCATTGCGTCGGAGATCATCAAGCTCTCCCAGCAGACGATGCTCGACATCATGGACACCGTGATGCGAGGCGATAAGGTGTCCCTGCGTTACCTGGTGCGCAAGGTAGCGACCATTGAGCGCGAGGTGCTCGACGAAGTCCAGAAGGGTTCGTTCAAGTATTTCCGCAAGACACGTATTCAGGATGCCTCGGCCTACAAGACCGAGAATTCCAACTACCTCTTCTACTCCCTGTGGGAAGAAGCGTTCGCGCCGAAGTACGGCCATGCTCCTGAGCCGCCGTATAACGCCATTACCGCCTCGCTGTCCACCGGTAAGCGCCCCGCGTTCCTGAAGTGGCTGGAATCCATGGAAGACCAGGTGATGGCTTCCCGGATTAAGGAGTGGGCCACGCGCAACAACAAGCAGTACATGGGCACCATCTACATGCCGCAGATCAACCTGTTGGCCAAGGGTGTCCCTCCGGAGATCGCTTCCATCGTGGACCACCGTTCCCTCGTGGCCCAGTTGATGGAATCGTTCTACCTCGTCCTGGAAGGCGTGGGGATCTTCGCACGGAACAAGAAGATCACCCGACTCCTCTCGGACGACCCGACGATCCTTTCCCTACCGGAAGGGGTCCTGTATCCCAAGCCCTCCTCTCTTATGTCCGAAGCGGCATAGTGCCAGGCCCCTCCCCCTCGCCTGTGAAGGCGAGGGGGAGGGGCCTGTAAGCCCTAGAAAGGAGGAAAGCCGACTTGACTCAAGTACGGTAGCCATTGGGAGCGCAACGCGTCCATCGTACTCACCAGTACGCGGCCACGAAGGGCCGGCTCGAGTAGCCGGCCTTGCGCTATGCGCCGTAGCCAATGGTTGAGTTCGTTCAGGTACGTGCGGTTGTGATGCGAATCCATCCGAGCATTCCAGGCCAGGAGAAAGCTAAACGCTTGGAGTTGCGTGTAGAGGACCAGCCATTCCGACTGCCGGGTAAAGTACCGGTTGGAGAACATCACGTAATCGTGATAGTCGCTCACTGACAGCTGAGGAATGGCGGAGAGCCACGCATCGAAACTCATGGAGCGTTTGACCATGAACTGAATGGCTTGCTCCAGGGTGCTATCGGCAACCTCCGGGGAGAAATTCAGATAGAAGGGATTCTTGTCCTCTTGCGGACGAATAGATTGCCCCAATGCCATCGCCATCAGGCGATTGGCCAACACAAGGTCCATGTGACAAGCCGTAGCGTTGGCCAATGGATAGCGCATGAAGAAGAGGTTCATGCCAGGTGGAGAATCCGGGTTATCCCTCACCTGCGCCTCCCAGAAGCGCTTGTACTGGTAAGCCAGGAGGTTGGCCTGGATGGCGATGGTTGCACGTCCTGCCCCCTGCACGCCCTCACCGGTGCCGTCCAGCCACGGCAAGCTATAATCGGCGTAGGGATGGCTTAGGATGCGGATGGGCTGCAGTTCTTCCCAGCGATCCTTGAGCGCCTCGGTATCGATGGGATCGAAGCTGACCAAGATGGCTTCATCGCATTCTCGATAGAGGACACCTTGGTGCGTCCGTCCCACGCACCAAGTACCGGTCAGGCCGGTGGTGGACGCCACGCCCATGACGCTGTCTTCCACGGCCCAGAGGAAGTTGGCATCGGACAGTGAGAGATCAGGGAGTAGCGCGCCTAGGAAGCGAATAAGTAGATGATCGCCGGGCAGTGCGCGCGAAGCGCGTCGGCGATAATCGATCGTCTTGTTCAGCATGGTCGAGAGGTAACCGATCGCCTGGCCCTCTCGAGGGAGGACCGGCAGGCCTCGGTCATAGCGAGGCCCTTGCAGCAGGTTATGCATGATTCCAGCCCTTCTACCTTAAAGGAGATCCCATGTAGCATCCGGCGTTCAGATTCGGTTAAGGATGCCATCACATCCTTAACGAGACCACTGCCCTGAGGAAGCTGTAAACTTTCCGCAACCACGGTGGTAGTAGTATGGAGGCTCCTATGCCGTCCGCGTCTGGCTTTGCGGTCAGGCGCCGACGATGTAGCCTGTGGCCTTACGGAGCCTTTCCGGTATCAAGTCGATGAAACCATTGGGAGGCGTCTGCGCATTGTAACGAATGGCTTTTCAAAGCCATATTACCCTCCCGATGAAGCCCGCTCTGCGCAGACATCGCGGTGTTTCATCATTCTTGATTGTTGATCAACAAAAACGCAATCCCGAGGAAAACAACCCATGCCTATCCATGAGAACAACGGCGACCAGCCTCAGTCCAGCACCAGCACGAAGGAAGCCTTCGGCCGTGCGGGAGTGGGCGCCGATACGTTCAGCCGCAAGACCGTCTCGAGCAACGTGACTGCGGCCGGCATCAACAACTTCTTCCACCGCTCCTTCGGTCGTAACCAGTCCAGCCAGGCGGTGATCGAGCTGGAGAAGGCCTTCAACAAGTGCCTGGAAGAGAACCTGAAGCAGGACGCAGCGCGTTCGGTGAGCTACGCCATCCACGCGATCGACTCCAACGACAACCAGGACGTGGCGATCGCGGCTGTGCTGGCCGTGGCCAAGCTCGAGACCGACAAGGGTCGCAAGGGCGTCGTGTACATCATGCTGGTCGAGGATTCGGTGCCGCAGATGCCGATCATCGAGATCAATGTGGCCGGTTCCAACAAGCCGGTGCAGCTGCCGATGACGGCCGGCGACTACGCGACGCCGTCGCTGTGGGATGCCATCGAGGTCAAGCTGAAGCAGATCTACGGCTCGGACGTCGAGTTCTCGCCGGTGGGTTCGGATACGCTGGCCCGTGGTGTGATCACGGCCGGTGAGAAGGACAAGCTGACCGTGCGCAGCGCGCTGTTCGCGGCCATGGCGGCGATTGATACCTTCATCGAGACCAGCTTCATCCCGGACGCCGAGCGTCTGACGATCCAGATGGTCACCAACAACGCCAAGACCAGCATCCAGATGAACCTGAACGACGCCCCGCGTACGGGTGAGACCGGCCTGCCGGTACGTTCGGACATCGTGATGAGCCTGCAGGCGACGGTGCAGACCAACGTGAAGGGTATCCCCGATCAGGTCGTGCCGATCTGCTCGCTGGCCGCCTACACCAATCTGCTGTACACCGTCCCGCCGCCGCCGACCAACCTCAACATGCGTCCGGATACCCGCCGCTTCACGCCGCAGGTGGTCCTGACCCAGATCGAGTCCGAGAACAACCTGGTGACCCTGGAAACCAGCCTGCTCTCGCTGTCCATGGCCGCGATCCTGGACTTCAACGAGCAGTACCTGGCGCCGTTCATCCCGTCGGCCACGCGCAACAACCAGTTCCGTGATTTCGGCGCGGTGGGCTACGAGGTCAACTTCGTGCCGGAAGATCCGAATGCGCGTCCGAGCGGCAAGGAAGACATGTCCAAGCTGTCGACCGCCGAGATTCACCAGATGATGAACATGGCGCTGTTCGACGATCTGCACGTCGCCTTGCTCGTCAACGAGTCCGGTCCGAACACCTGGCTGAACGTGGCGTTCAGCGATGCAGCCTCCGGCAATGCGGCGGCCTACCAGGCCATCATCGATGCGGCGAACAAGCTGACCGGCAACGTGTTCGGTCAGAACTTCCCGGCCGGCGCGCCGATCGCCCACCTGTCCAGCACCCGCCTGCACCTGGGCTACTACCGCACGGCCGAACACGATGAGATCCGCGATCTCCTCGATATCGACCAGCTGTGGATGTACAACTTCTGCGGCGAGCGCAACATCGACATGGCGTACGAGTTCGCCGAGACCTTCCTCGGCAACGACGACCCGAACGTGCAGCTGGCCAACCGCTGGCAGATCATCACCCGCTGCGTGCCGAGCGCCACGCTGGTCTCCTACGGCCAGATCGTGGATCTGGATCCGGCCTTCCTGACCGCCCTGACCCAGAGCGTGAAGAACGCCGGCCTGCCGCTGCGTGCGGTCAGCCAGCTGGTGGACTTCCAGGGTGCACGCGGCCGCGCATCCTATCAGGGCGTGGGCGGTGGCCTCAACAAGCAGGTCATCGGCGGCATTCTGGCACAGGGTGCACCGGCACGTCAGGTGTACGGCGGTGGCGCCATGGGCCTCAACACCTACGGCCGTTTCCGCAATCGTTAATCTCCCTCCTCGGGTGAAGAGCCTCTCACGCTGCTTCGGTGAACGCCGGGCAGCGTGAGAGCGCTTCTTTAAGAGGATCTCGCAAAAGCGCCTTACCGCGCTGGGATCCTCTAGCCCGTTCTTTGCTGTACTTGAGAGGAGGTTCGCACGATTGGCTATTACCGCTCGCATTATCAACCTCGACGAGCTCTTCACCACCACGCCCCACCAGCCCATCATCCTCAACCAGTTTGACATCAGTACGGACCTCGATAAGGAAGAGATCAACCGGATGCTGCTCTCCCGGTTTGGCTCGGACTTCCTGGAACTGGAACCCTCCTGCGATGGCGGCCATCTCCATGGCGGCTATCTGGAAGGCCAGATCTGTCCGATCTGTCAGACGCGCGTGGTAGCCATGACCGAACGGCCGTTGGAGACCGCGGTGTGGCTGGGGCTGCCGAAAGGGGTCAAGGCGTTCATCCATCCGAAGATCTACGCCATCTTGAATGCCGCACTGACGCTCTCCAAGTTCTCCATCCTGGAGCACCTGGTCAACCCGTCCGTGCATGCCGTCGAGACCCGCAATCCCCAGGTCAAGAAGTATCTACGCCTCGGGATTCCACGCGGTATCAATTACTTCGTGGATCACTTCGATGAGATCATCCGCACGCTTGCCGATGAGAACATCCTGCAGAAAGACATCCGAGACAAGCAAGGCGCGCTCGGTCGTGTGAATACGCTCCTCCTCTTCCTAGCGGAGTACCGTCAGCACATCTTCTGCCAACACCTCCCGATGCCCACCAAGCTACTCATGATCACCGAGAAAACGCTCACCACGACGTTTGCCTCGAAGAACATGTTCCTGGCGTTGAATGCGGCGAGAACGATCTCGTCCACAGCGTCCAATGAAGAGCATCTGGCGATCAAGACACTTCAGTCTCGTGCCATGAAAGCCAATGCGCTGATGGCCGAGTACTCCGAAGCGTGCTTCAAGGACTTCTACGACTCGAAGGACGGTTGGTTCCGACAGCATGTATTCGGTACTCGCTCGCACTTCACGTATCGTGCGGTGATCAATTCACTCTCGGAGCCTCATCGGTACGATGAGATCCATATCCCATGGTCACTGGGCGTCATGGTGTTCCGCCTGCACCTGAATGCCAAGCTGCTCATGAAAGGCTGGAGCATTCGTGAAGCCCAGACGCATTTGGATGAGCACACGCTGCGTTACAGTCGTACCCTGGACCGCCTCTTCCAGGAACTGATTGCCGAAGCGCCCGGTGGCCGGATCGGTACGTTATTCAATCGAAATTACCTCTTGTGGTTTCTTCTACCGGTAACGGTAGTCGATCATCTCTCTAATTGCTGGAACGTCTTGCTAGACGGCTTCGCTACAACGTGGTCCGAAAGGACGAGCGTGAATGCATGAAAAGAAGCCGGTAGAGACAATCAGCAGCGAAACGCCTTCCTTCCGTCGTGAGACGATGGGTGGCGCACGTTCATCGACTAGGGTAGCGATACCCGTAGGGCCAAGCGGCCTGAAATGGGAGACATCCTTCTAGCACTCCCGCCCCCCTGTGGAGCGAAGGATGAAGATATAGTCACGACATGCCTGGAGACAGGTAGCTGCGGTTCGTCCGCGATCTCTACCTAGCGAGTAGAGATGAAGATATCGCCCAGCCTCTTGCGTGGCAGTATGCAGTTGCTCTACATCACCAAGGTCAAGACAGATACGGCCGTACGCAGTATCTCATTGTCCGTCCTAGTGCTGAGGAACTTTAACGCCGACTTCGACGGTAGCTGTGTTGCCGTCGTTAAACCTCTCTAATTGCTGGAAACTCTCGAAGGCTGCTTAGCTACAACGTAAGTCGAAAGGCTAAACGTGAATGCTTGAAAATAAGCGGTTATGAGACAATCAGCAGCGAAGCCCCGTCCAGGGGAACGTTCAACGACTATCCGATACCGGAGTAGGGGCCAAGTGGTCCCCGAAACGAGAGGCCCTACCAAGGGAAGATATAGTCTAAACTGCATGGTGACATGCAGACGGTGGAGTCTGGAAACGAAGCCGGCCAGCCTAACGAACTGGTAGTTCTAGCTAATGAGAAACCCCCAAACCTCGAGGACCTCATGAATATCAAGTCTATTCCTGGGACTCTTGGCTTCTCCGTGTCTGACTGCGGAGAGATCTACGGCCCCGAAGGTGAACATCGCCCGCAATATGTCAATGGCGATGGCTACAGAACGGCCTCAGTAAAACTCCTAGATGGAAAGTGGCAGACATTTGGCGTCCATCGCTTGGTTGCTTTAGCGCATATCCCGACGGACAAAGACGTCAGTCAGTTGGCTGTCAATCACATAGACCACGACATCGCGAATAACGAGGCCTACAATCTCGAATGGGTGTCGGCTTACCTGAACAATCTCCATGCCAGCATGATGAGACAACAGATCGCTTACCCCACGATCGTAATGACTGATAAGGAAGGACGAAAATCCTTCATTAACAATCTACACGATGCCTCTAGCCTGTTGAATATGGACTTGGACCTTGTGTGGGAAATGGTCAGAGATGGAAGATCGATTGATGGCGTGGGCCTAGAACCCTACACGAGGCACTCTCGCGTGCCCGATCAGCTCCGAAAAGCCACCATCCAGGAACGCGATCCAATCGGTCGGGCCATTCAGTCACCGGTGACCATCAAAGATCTGGAAACAGGCGCAATCGAGAGTTTTGATTCCATCGCAGACGCTGCACTTCGACATGGCGTTTCACCTAGTCACGTCTACCAGTGCATCTCCGGTGCAGGGAGAACTCGACTCTTCAAGAAGCAGTACCTGGTTGTACGTGAGTCTGCTGCATTTCCGGATGTTACCCCGGAGCAACTTGATGAGCTGCGTGCTCCAGGTGGTAAGGAGACAGTAGCTAGAAACAAGCTGACCGATGAGACTGCAATCTTTCCGAGCGCAGCCTCTATGATCAAGATTCTTGGCTTGAGTAAAAAGGCCGTTTCCACACGGCTTAGAAAAGATGGGCTCGGAGAAGTAGGTGATTGGTTTTTCGCCTACAAGAACCGATTGGAAGACATGATGGCGCGGGTAAAGAGTTCCAGCTCTCCGTACCAACCTCATTAGTTAGAACGCAATGGATGCACTCAATGGCCTCGTGATCCTAGATAACAAGATGCTGCGCAAGCTGTCACGGCTCGCTCCGCATTTGACGGTTCTGGATACCAATAAGCCACGATCGATGTCGCGCACCATGCAGGCTCCTGAGCCGGTGGTCACGACAGCAGCCTCGTGGTTGCACGAAGGTCGCTAGGATAGCGACATAGCCCTCCCAACGCCTTACACGGGCGTTGGGAGGGCCTATGTCCCCAGTGGAAGGGATTTGAAATATACACTACTTACCTGAAGACCACTTACAAGGGGAAGGACGTGGCAGTTCCAAAATTTCAGGTTGGCCAAGAAGTCCGTGTACAGTTGGGCAGTTGGGAAGCCGAAGACCTTGTGGTCCAAGGCCCCATTGTTCACTGCGAACGTCGTGAAGATCGCTCCAAGCATCCCGATGACTACTTTTCGTATCAGGTCAAGGACGAACAGTTCCATATTCGGGAATCGCTTCTGATGCCTGTGTAGGATTCCCAAATGAGCACCTTAACCTGTGCTCCTTAACCTAAAAACATCAAGGTGACCCACCTATGGCCGAAGTGGTTTACGGCGGTAATGCCGCCGTTCAAGCGCTCATCTACGGAGATGTCCATCCGGGCACTCAGCACTTCTTCGAGTCACAGCGCGGCCACGGTTTAGCCGGTCTGACCCAATCCGCCAGACGGTTTGCTGACGAAGCCGTGGAGCGCTTTGGCTTCATGGCGTCCGAGAGGACGCAGCGTCTCATTCGTGATGTACGTCGTACGGCCAATTGGATTTGGCACGGTGACTACATTCGCCCCCTGCGTACGGTTGAAGAACTCCAGTTCGCGAGTCCTACCATGATTCGGTACATCATGGCCGAGCCTACCGTGCGTCACATGTACCACAACCAACAGCTCGCCGGTTACGACGAGCATTACGTGGACATGCAGCCCAACGCCGAGAAGGAGCAGCTCTTCGAGTATCGTCAGGTCATGGATGGCGTGGTGGTGGTCGATGAAGATAAGGAAGGACAGCCTATCGGTTGGCATGCCGATCAGTACATGGACGATATCCTTCCCGATGGCGAACAGGAATCCCTGAACTTCGACGAACAGCTCGACATCATGGCGACCTGGGCGCATGCCCTGCGCGTCATCAAAGAACGTCGTCAGGATCCTACGAGTACCTACGGCGCTTCGCTCGACTAAGGTGCCATCCTGTGGCCCGATCCCTATCGTGGGGATCGGGCACTCTTCTCTCCAGCTTCTTTTTTTTGTCTAGGCGAGGACAGCGATGGCTTCCAGTCCCCTTTTCACGCTCTCACGCAAAGGTTTGCTTCGTGGCGTGGGCGAACGTATCGATCGCGTCATGGCGTACTACTTGGCGGCCAATCGTTCGCAGAGCGAACTTTACGTGGGCGTCCGGTCTCTTCAGGGCACGATTCAGCTCTTCAACAGCGACCCCGATCGACTGCGCAGTCAGGTAGAACAAGACCTGATCGCACTCTTTACACCGCTCTTCGATGACGTGGCTGCCACAGTCACCATCCAGGATACATCGACCTTCGATCAATCCAACCGCATGACCATTGTCATGGACGTTGTCGTCTGGAAGGGTACGCAACCCTACTCAGTCGGCAAAGAGCTCGAAACCATTAACGGCGTCGTGCAGTCCATGATCACCCTGAACAACACCGGACAGACCTCAACCTCATGACCATCGAATCCCAGACCGCCTCCCAACCGTCGTTGGCCAAACTGGTGACCATGTACCAAGCCATGCAGACGGTGCTCTCCCATCCGCCGTCCGAAGAGCTGACCAAGATCGTGACCTCCACGCTGGAGCGTACCACCGATCCGCTCATGATCAGTTTCCTGAACCTCCTGATCACGGGCGACCAGACGCATCGGGACATGGCGGCACGCATCTACCAGGGACTGGAAGAGCGCATCGTGAAAGCACGCCAGCAGCACGTGCAAGCCTCGGTGGACGCCGCCCTGGCCGTGCCGGTACCGACCGTTGCCGCGGAAGTGACCACGCTTCCTTCGCCCACGGAAGAGCGCGACATCATCTCGGCCTCGGCCGTATTGCAGCCCCAGGGACTCGCGGCTTCACCGACTCCCGTGCCGGC
>Ga0164242_10000530_pt1 | contig 45793 bp, 27 predicted proteins | sample OricomgcompostMG_FD_108783 | JGI IMG/M metagenome (GOLD analysis project Ga0164242, IMG submission 108783) | Miracle-Growth compost microbial communities from Emeryville, California, USA - Original compost - Miracle growth compost (MG) ... | reverse complement strand
GTGGATGGCGGACCCATTGAAGATGTGACGATTACCAATATCACCATGCGCGATATCGTCAATGCGCCGATATTTATTCGTTTAGGTGCCCGTCAGCGCGGACCTGATACCATACCCATTGGCAGGTTAAGGCGTGTTATTATCAGTAATCTTGTGGCTTACAATGTAGATCCACGCCATGGCGTCATCATCAGTGGTGTTGAAGGGCATCCGATTGAAGATTTGCAGCTGAGTAATATCCGGTTGTATTATAAAGGCGGCGGCCTCAGGGACTCCATGAACCGCATTGTACCAGAATACACCAAGGATTATCCTGAACCGTATCGCTGGAAGATAATGCCTGCATATGGCTTTTTTATCCGCCACGTACGCAATCTTAAAATGCATGATATTCAGACAAGTTTTATGCAGCCCGAAGGACGGCCACCTTTTGTATTAGATGATGTAAAAGGGGCTACACTCTATGACATCCAGGCAAAAAAAGAGGCGCGTACGCCCTGGGCTATACTGAAGGAGGTTGAGCATTTAAATATGTTTCATGTACAAGGTGTGGAAAATCTCGAAAATCAGAATTTTAAATCTGGCATATTGTAATCTGGATAAAGGCTACCTTTATTGTATTTCTAGCGGGCATCTCAAATAATGATCGATCTTTTACTTTCTATTTTTGTTGACAAATATTGAGAAAATCAGAAAGGCATTTAAATGAAAATTAAAAACATTTTACGATGAAACAAATATTTTTATCGCTAGGCTTAGTCGTTGGTCTTTTTATGTCCTGCCAGTCGCAAAATGCACATAAGGTTACAAAGCTTTGGGAAACAGACGCTGTCATAAAAACGCCCGAATCCGTACTGCCTGATTTTGAAAATCAACAGCTATACGTTTCCTTAATTGAGGGTGGAGGCTGGGATGCGGATGGCAAGGGCGGCATTGGTATTCTTACCATGGATGGGAAAATTAAAAACCAAGATTTTGTGACAGGGCTGAATGCCCCAAAAGGATTGGGAAGACTCAATCAAAATTTGTATGCGGCGGATATGGGTGTGGTAGTTGTGATTAGTCTGACAAACGGCAAGGTGCTTAAAACAATTGCCATTCCGGGTGGCAAGAACCTAAATGATATCACAGCTGACACAAATACGAATACTATTTATGTATCCGATTCCAAGACGGGCAGGATCTGGAAAATTATCAATGATACGCCAGAACTTTATTTAGAAGGGGTAAATGGAGCCAATGGTTTGAAACAAGTTGGAAGTGAACTGTTTTTTGCAAAAGGGAAAGCCTTGTGGAAAGCTGGAGTAGATAAAAAACAAGTGAAAATAGCAGATGTTCCAAATGGAATTGATGGCATTGAACCGGTAGGTAACGGCGATTTTATCGTCACTGCCTGGGCCGGATACCTGTATTATGTTACAGCAGATGGAAAGGTAGAGACTTTACTGGATACCCATACAGAGAAAAAGAATGCTGCAGATATCGGCTATGACAAAAAAAATAAAATTATTTATATTCCCTCTTTTAATGGCAATACCGTAGCCGCCTATAAATTAGATTAATCGGGTTTAAAAAATATATTAATCAAAGTATAAAAAGCACCTAAAAATTAGCATTCGCTTATTTCAAGGTGCTTTTTATTTTACGCGCTGGTTCTGCATGTCGGGGACTGTTTTTTATAATAAAGCGAAAGATTTCAAGGACATTGCTGTGCCCAAAGATCAGCTTCTAAAATAAGCTATCTAAATCAATTGTTTGCTGCTTGAGATAAAAGCAATTGTACTAAACAGGTGTAATTATTTTCAAACAATATGGGGTTAAATAACTTCATGCGATAAATATTACCCTTTTGTTTATAGGCATGCCAATATTGCTTACAATTAAGGTAAACCCTTTAAAATACATGACTTATAATATGAATAATTTTACTGCCTAATGAGATACACTCAAAGCATACGTTTTAATATTGCTATGAAAGAAAATTTATAAACACAATTGCTATGCAAAAGATTAATTTGAAGCGACAAAACTCCTTGTGGAGTCATTTTAAGGAGAAAAAGCAGGTTCGACAACTTGTGATGATGGCATGCATGCTACTTGCAGTTACCATAAGTTATGGACAAAGTATCCAGGTGCACGGCACTGTACAAGATGAAACAGGTGTGGCGATCGTAGGCGCATCTGTTATTGTTTCCGGATCGGGTGGTAAAACCGGCACCCTAACGGATTCAACTGGTGCATTTTCCTTGCAAATACCGGAAAAAGGCGGCAGTTTGGAAGTTTCTGCGGTGGGTTATGAAAAGGTTATCATAAAGACAATGGGAACGCAGTCTATACCCATTGTGCTGAAGGCCGCTGCTGGCAGCCTGGATGAGATTGTTGTAATTGGTTACAGCACACAGAAAAAAAGAGATGTGACAGGTGCCATTACTTCTGTAACGGCAAAACAGATAGAGGAAAGACAGGCAGTGACCCTGGAAGATGCCCTCCAGGGACAGGCCGCTGGCCTTATGGTAATTAACAATGCAGGAGAACCCGGTGAATCAGGTAGTATTCAAATTCGTGGCGGATCTACTTTTTCCAGCGCCGGTAATGCACCGTTATATGTCATTGATGGCGTCGTGGGGGCATCTGCTGATAATATAAATCCCAGTGATATCGAGTCAGTGGATGTTCTTAAAGATGCTGCTTCTGGTGCTATTTATGGTTCCAGGGCAGCCAATGGGGTTATTATCATAACTACCAAAATGGGTATGCTCAATAAGCCACAGGTGAATCTGAATTACCTACATAATTTTGGCTACCTGGCGCATAAGTTACGTCAGGCCAATGCAACCGAAGTTCGCCTTTATAGAAATGAGCAGAAATCAAATCTGAATGGAACAGCCGGCGGTAGTACCGATTCTTTGAATCCTGGCTTTAATGCGGACAATGATTATCAGGATGCACTAACCCGGCTGGCCAATAAGGATCAGTATGATATCAGTCTTAGTGGCGGGTCCAAAAATATAAAGTATTATAACAGTGTTCGTTACGTGGATGATAAAGGGCTGATTCTAAACAGTTGGGCAAAGCTATTGCAAATAAGGACCAATATTGATTTTCAGGCGTCCAAAAAAATCAAATTCAGCACCCGGTTTTCATTCGGCTACAGGGACCGAAATAATATAAATGAAGGTAATACCATTAATCAGACTTTCCAAAGACCCACGAACTTTGCGTTGTACCTTCCTGATGGAAGCCTGACAGGTTATGTGAGCGGAAGAAGAAATCCATTATCGGTGGCCTTATATGAAGTGAATCTAAATGACCGGTATTCCGCGACCCTATTCCAACAAATGGAATATAATATTGTCCGTGGCCTCAAATTTACTACAAACATTACAGCGGATTATGATGAGGGAAGAACAGTTAAATTCAGTCCAAAAATCCTTAGCTCCAACAATCCACTGAAAAATAGTGGAAGTGAGGCCTGGTCCAGAAGTATTGGCTGGCAGTATCAAGCATACCTCAATTACAACAAAACAATTGCAAAAGATCATAGTTTTACCGGTTTACTTGGTTTCAGTGCCGAAAAAACGCAAAGAAATAATTCGATTATATCAGGGACCGATTATGTAAATGAACATATTTTGACACTCAATTCTGCTGGCACTATTGTACCCGCGAAAACCAATACGGGTGCCAGCGGTAATTCCCTTGCGTCCATATTTGGTCGAATCGGCTACAGCTATTTGGGCAAATACAATTTTAATGGTACGGTTCGTAGAGATGGTTCTTCCAGATTTGGTAAACAAAATATTTGGGGAAATTTCTATTCCGGTGCGGTTGCCTGGCGTTTTACAAGCGAACACTTTATGGACTGGGCAAAAAATATCCTGACAGACGGCAAGCTGCGCTTAAGTTACGGTCAGACTGGTAATGAAAGTATAGGAAATTATGACGCCATTCAGCGTTATGGTTTCGGAAGCTATTTTTATAATGGTGTTTCCGGAATTGCTACAGGTTCTTCTTTTGGCAACCCGACCTTGTCCTGGGAGAATAATACCCAAAAGAATATCGGAATTGATCTGACTTTCTTAAAAGGCAGATTGGGTATCACCAGTGATTATTATATTAAGACAACTACAGATCTGCTCTATAATCAGCCGCTACCGGTAGAAACCGGGTTTAACTCTGTTAGAGTAAATCTAGGTAGTTTTGAAACCAAAGGTTTTGAATTCTCTTTAAATGCGACACCCGTACAGACAAAGGATTTTCGTTGGGATCTGATCGCCAATCTCTCTGTTGAACGTGGACGCGTTAAGCAACTGCCGGGCGGGTCATTTATTTCGGGCAACAGTGGTAGCGGCGGTGGGGCCGGCTGGCTGATTCGTGAAGGAGGACGTTTGGGTGATTTTTATGGCTGGAAGGCACTGGGCGTATATGCTTATGATGAATCAAATGCCTATGATGATAATTGGAACCGGTTGGATCCTGTTTTTGATGGCAGCGGCGTATTCCAGGGCTATACACAAAATGGCAAACCTTATAACGGCGATGTGCATAGTCTGTACAATACAGGTGTGAAACTAAGAGGTGGGGACATTATTTTTGATAATGTGGCCAAAGATAGCGTTATTGACGATAATGACAGGCAAGTCTTAGGCAATGCACAGCCCAGCTTTTATGGAGCAATTATCAATACACTTAGCTATAAAGGCTTTTCGCTCTCCTTTACCTTTAATACGACCTGGGGCAATGATCTTTATAATAACGCAGCGCAGGCGCTCAATAACTACAGAACAACCCATATTATTCCGCAACCTTATGTTATCTACAATGCGTGGCGCCGGCCAGGTGATATTACGGATGTGCCGGAGGTCTCCAGAAAAAATACATCTGGCAATATGCGCATGAATAGCCGCTATATTGAAGACGGCTCCTTTATAAGATTAAGTTATGTGCGACTAACCTATAAGTTGCCTGCCGCCATAGCCCGGACCATCTTTACCAGGGATCTGAGTGTTTATGTATATGGCAGCAATTTGATCACCTGGACAAACTATAGTTGGTTTGATCCGGAATTTACCTCAAATGATCCATTGCAATTAGGCCAGGACAATGGCCGCTATCCACGAAGAAGGGAAGTTGGACTGGGACTAAACATTCACTTTTAATTATTTGACGTATGAAACAACTATTTTTTGCCAGTATGGCTATTTTACTGATGGGTGCGATGGGATGTAATAAATTCCTGAATGAGCAACCACAGACAGAAATTGGAGAAACAGAATTCTGGCGTTCTGAAGCTGATATACAGTCTGGTATGGCGGCCATCTATGATGGCTTCCAGGATTGCTTTGGGAATGATTATGTTCTTTGGGGCGATGCCCGCACGGATGAGGTTTGGCGCAATCAATATGGAGTAGACGATCATGTCCTCAATGCGTTAAGCGCCACCTCTTCTGGAACTAGTTGGGCGAATTTTTATGAGGTCATCAACCGGGCAAATGTCGCCATTAAAAATATCCCTTTAGTTAAGGCGAAATACGTTCCCGGGATGGATCAGGCAGTGCTTAACCATTACCTGTCCCAGGCCTATGGTGCCCGTGCCTTTGCCTATTATTGGATTGTTCGTTTATGGGGTGCTGCACCTTTATGGACAGCTCCTTACGAAAATATCAATGAAGATCCTGACCGGCCAAGGACGGAAGCTGCTGTAATACTGGACACCGTTTATGCAGACTTACAAAAAGCGGTGGCTTTATCTGACCCTAAATCCGGGAATGTTTTTGAGATTACTACGGGGGCGCTTTATGCCATGCTGATGGATGTCTCTATGTGGAAAAAGGATTATGGGTCCGCTTTGCAGTCTTTTGATAAATTAATGGCGCTAAATAAATATAGCATTGAGCCTACGGCTACCTGGAAAAATCTCTTTATTGATCCCAGGTCAACCAAAGGCGCTATTTGGAGCCTGGATTGGGACTGGACCGTTGATGGAGGCGCCAGCATATCGGCCCTTATTGGCGCCGGAGATACCAATAGCGATTTTGCAGTGGAAGACTCCGTCTGGAATTATTTTACACAGCACCCTATGGATATACGCGGTGCGCAAACCATTGATTTTGATGTGACCAATCACGATAAATTCAATAAATTTTATCCAAAATCCGTTGGAAAGCAGGTATATCCCAATCATAAAGAAGCAAATGTACTATTCCCATTATACCGACTGGCAGATCTGTTTTTACTACGCGCAGAAATTGCCAATCAACAAAATGATCCAGCGACAGCACTACAATATCTGAATATTATTCATGAACGTGCTGGCCTTACAGCCTACTTCGCAACTGACTTCCCTTCAAAAGCAACCATGGAAAATGCGATTTTGGAAGAAAGAAAACTAGAACTATATATGGAAGCGAAGCGTTGGTTTGACCTGGTCAGAACTGGAAAAGTTGTTGAAGTAATGGATCCTGTTTTAAAAGCGCGTCAGGCACTCAGAATGAGTCCTGAAATCGGATTTGGTGATAAACGGAAGATTTTGTGGCCCATCAATAGAAATGTGCTGAATGCTAATATAAAATTAGAACAGAATCCACCTTATTAAGCAAGCAGAGGATTTTATCAAACCGCAAAGGCATTTCTAAAGATTTTAAGTATAAAATTATATTACATGAAAAAGTTAACCACTTTATTTACGATACTAATATTAGCCGGTATGGTCATTTCCATGAGTTCAGGCTGTAATAAATTATTGGGTTTGGAAAAACAAAAAGATTGGCATTTTAAACCTGTCACGCTTGATCCCCACATACATATGGATGCCTGGTCCTACCTGAAATTAAGGGCACTCGGACCAGATAAAAACGATTCTATATTAAATTTGTTTTATGAAGGGATTAAATATGCGGGCATTGACAGTGCGCTTTATAAAGCCCAGAATCATACGTATGTATTCTTGCATAATGATGCGATTCTAAGACTAAGCAGTAATAAAGTGACGGCAGATTGTTATTTTGGGATGCATCTCACTTCGGCCGGTCTGCCTGGGCAGACCTGGACAGATTATCCCAAAGACTCTGTTCGTAACTGGCTACTATATCTTATTGCAGATGGTGAGCATACCTTTGAAACATTGAAACCCAGTAATACCGAGGCGAAGACACAGTTACCAGCAAATGTGGCGACCAATAATGCAGAGGGTTTGCTTGATTTTAGAATTGACAACACCGCCAATTATAAATTAATGCTCAACGATTTTACAGGTTCGGCGCATGTGATTACAGTCAGAACGGCAGGGATCCTTGCGGATAATGGTCCTATTCATGTCGTAGACAGAGTAGTGGATTATAACCGGTAGGCATGACAGGATAATCAAATAGGTTAAATGTGGTATAGATTAAAGATGGCAAAAGTAAACAAGAGGAGATCGTATAAGGGAAGCGAGTAAATGGCGTGTTTTGTATAGTGGGGTTTATTGCATTAAGGAGGTGGGAATGCCTTTATTGTCTACCCATCATCCTTAGTGCAATTTTCTCATATAGACTTTGTAGCATTGACTTTATAGGACATTCTTTGTAGCTTTAATGCGGATCAATGCTTAGGCGATTCGCCCGCTTTTGATCTAATGTAATTTAGGCTATTTTGATAGCGGGTTAAATTAAACAGACGCATCACCATAAGAATTTTAATATGAAATACCAACAAGGAATGCTTAGGCAGATTAAAGGTTACAGGAAGTTTATTTTATTCTTGACCGGAGCTGGTTCTAGGTTTAACTTTGGTTGTAACCCTGAAGAAAATTCGGGGTTGCGAAAAGTCAGTTTGTCCTTTTGCCAGGCGAAGGCAAATATTTTGTTGGTACTTGTCATTGCGCTGGCGCCATCCGTTATTGTTATTGCTCAACAAAATGCACATTCACAAAAAGCAGAGGCAAGTCCATCAAATCCTTTACAATTATGGTATAACCGACCTGCTACCTACTGGCAAGAGGCCCTTCCATTAGGCAATGCAACAACTGGGGCGATGGTATTTGGGGGCTTAGATACGGCTCGCTATCAACTCAATGATCATAATTTGTGGTCGGGTGAGCCAGTGGACGGTAATAATCCAAATGGTCCTATACTGCTTCCAAAAATAAGAAAGTTGATTTTTGAGGGACGATATGACAGTGCCGCTGCATTATATCGCAAAATGCAAGGACCTTATTCAGCGAGGTATTTACCACTAGCAGATCTATGGCTATATAGCTGTGGTCAGGAGCAATTAAATGGAGAGAATGCTACCGACTACTTTCGCGCTTTGGACTTAACGACAGCCGAGAGTCATATTCGCTATAAGTTAGGTGGGGTTAATTTTAAAAGAACCTGCTTTATAAGTTATCCGGACCAGGTTATGGTGATCCGGATAACAGCCGACAAGTCCAAATCTATTAATTTAAAAATAGGACTTTCCAGTCTTTTGCGTAATACTTTGCAGGTACATGGAGAAAACAAGCGAACTGCGACGTTATTACTTAGGGGGAAAGCGCCCTCATATGTTGCCAATCGTCCTTATGAAAAAAAACAAGTGGTCTACGACAGGCCTAAAAACGCCCCAGACCCATTTGGAGGGCGCGGCATGACTTTTTCAGTTCTTGTGGGAGTAACAACTTCCGGAGGGCAGATCAGACATTCTGACAGCACGCTGGAAGTTACGAATACAGACACCTTGACGATTTATTTAACAGAAGCAACCAGTTATAATGGTTTTGATAAGTCTCCCAGTTTAAAGGGGCTGGACGATGAAAAAATAGCGCGCACCCGGATGATGGCAGCTCAGAAAAAAGGTTATGCTACCCTAAGGGTGCGTCATTTAAGAGACTATCAAAACTTATTTTCAAGGGTGAATTTTTGGCTTGGGGACGGCTCCAGTATGAAGGAAAATCCTGGGGTAATGGGTAAAAAGGCAGGGCATGCTACAACTAAAACTAAATATAGTCGCGCTGCTTATCCAAATGGCTTGCCTACTGATCTCAGACTAAAAAATTTTGCTTCCAATCCTTCAGATCATAAGTTGCAGGTGCTTTATTATCAATACGGTAGGTATCTTTTGATTGCCAGCTCCAGGCCGGGATCATTGCCGGCAAACCTGCAAGGAATATGGAATGATATGGTACAGCCACCCTGGGGAAGTAATTATACAACCAACATTAATACAGAGATGAACTACTGGCTGGCAGAGAATACCAATCTGTCCGAGTGTGCCACACCTTTATTTGATTTTATACATGCATTGGCTAAAAACGGTGCTAAAACGGCAAAAGTTAATTACGATATCCATCAAGGCTGGCTGGCACACCATAATTCTGATGCCTGGGCAAAGACCTCACCTACGGGGGGCTATGATAAAGATCCAAAGGGGACACCCAGATGGTCAGCCTGGGTCATGGCAGGTGCATGGTTGAGCACGCATCTTTGGGAACATTATTTATTTACCGGCGATCAGGCGTTTTTAAGACAGCAGGCTTATCCAGTCATGAGAGGTGCCGCAGCTTTTTTATTGTCCTGGCTGGTAAAGGATCCTAAGACGGGTTATCTGGTGACCAATCCGAGTACTTCGCCAGAAAATACGGTGAAGATAAAAGGCAAAGAATATGAACTGACCTTAGGCTCTACGATGGACATGTCCATCATCCGGGCCATTTTTACTGATGTGATAAAAGCCGCTGCATTGCTGGAGATGGATCAGCCATTCGCAGAGCGGCTAAAACAAGTAAGGGCAAAACTTTATCCTTTCCATATTGGCCGAAACGGGCAGTTGCAGGAATGGTATGGGGATTGGGATAATCCAAGTGATAAACACCGACATATTTCCCATCTTTTCGGTTTGTATCCCGGTGCACAGATAACGCCAAATGCAACTCCTTTACTTGCTGGAGCAGCCAGAGAAACCCTTAGAGAAAGGGGAGATGTCAGCACAGGATGGTCAATGGCCTGGAAAGTAAACTGGTGGGCCAGGTTGAAAGACGGTGAACATGCTTATAAGATTTTGCTGGATGCCTTTCGTTATATCGATCCGGCCTCCAGCAAGGCGGAAATGAGCGGCGGAGGCACTTATCCTAATTTATTTGATGCACATCCTCCTTTTCAGATTGATGGTAATTTTGGCGCAACAGCCGGGATAACAGAGATGTTATTACAGAGTCATGACGGCGTCATTTCTTTACTACCAGCATTACCAACAGAGTGGCAACAAGGTTATATAAAAGGCATCAAAGCCAGAGGTAATTTTGAACTAGATATTTATTGGGCAAATGCTACATTGTCCAGGGCTAAAATAAAATCCAATTTAGGAGGACATTGTAGGATTTGGACTTCAGTACCGGTTAAAATTGTGGATCAGCAAGGACATAATTTGTTGCCTACAAAAAATACGGATAACAAACTTCAACAACCGCTCTTTAACTGGTTTGGCAACCAGGGCAAACCTCCACTGGTTGTTTCTAAAAAACATAAGGATCCAGAAGTAATAAAGGAATTAGCTGCCATCCCTATGGAGCAGGTAAATCAAGCCTCAGATACAGCCAATCATTTAGTGAAAGGCTATTATACTGATTTTGAGACTTCCAGGGGAGGAATTTATCAGGTGGTGCCCTTATAGATTTTTTATATTGGATTTTAAAAAGCGGCATATTACTTTTATTATTAGTTAAGTGAAAATGTTATTTATCCAAATCCAAAGTCTGCATTTAAATAAGCATGACATAAAATGGAAAATAAGTATTGAATAAAATTGTTTTTAGTTCCTTTTGCCCCTTAAAATCAGTTATCTTATAATTGTAATTGATTATCAAGTCCACTGACTTATCAATAACCTAATAATATTGGTACATTTTATATATTCGGAGATGCTTTGCGGGATGATGATTGATGCAAACAATTATTATGTGTTTGCTAGTAGTACTACTATTGACTATCAAAGTTTTATCAATTGCTCCTTTTTTTTGGAGCTAACTTTTCGGCAATTTTGAACAGTAAAATTTAAAATTGCACGGCGGTTGCAAAATCTGCCATTCATGCCAATATACCTTATTAGAATGGCAAATAGGGGTTATAGACAACCAAAACAAATAAATACTTTTACACTATCAATCAAAAATATTTGACGTCTGTTATTCTATTCAGACAGATGCGAAGTGACCAAAGAATTGTTGCCGCATAAATGCGGATTCCGTTAACCAAAATAGGATTCTACCTAAGCGCATATTAAATTTTGCGCATGCAGTTTTCTGATTTGCAAATAGGTGAATTACAACAGTAATTTACAATTTATAAATAAGTTATCCTTATCATGGGATTACTAAATGATGCTATTATTTAATTTAAAACAAGATGAATTATGAGAATTTCATTACCCATTAAAATTTTCGGATGGGTTTTTTTGTTCCTCTGTTGTAGTTTGTATTCAGGTACTTTGTTGTCACAAACAACCAAGGTAGAAATCAGAGGAACGGTGGCGGACTCATCGGGCAGTCCAATGTCGGGCGTAACCGTAACAGTAAAAAACAATCCCGGAATTGGAACCACCACTGACTTGAATGGTAAGTACATATTGGATGTCCCTGCTGCAACCGAATTACTTTCCTTTTCTCTGATTGGTTATGAACCACGCGATGTGGCCATCAAGGACAAAAAAGTCCTGGATATTACGATGTACGCTGCTACCAATAAGTTAAGTGAAGTGGTCGTGGTCGGATTTGGAACCCAGAAGCGAAAGGAATTAGTGGGGTCAGTTACCTCTATTGATGTAGCGGATTTAAAAATACCCAGCAGTAATCTGACTACCGCACTGGCCGGCCGCGCTGCAGGTTTAATTGCTTATCAACGCAGTGGTGAACCGGGTGCGGATAATGCCAGCTTCTTTGTCCGCGGTGTTACCACTTTTGGCTATAAAAAAGATCCACTTATTTTAATTGATGGTATAGAGCTTACAACGGAAGATCTAGCCAGGTTGCGTCCTGATGATATTCAGAGTTTTTCCATCCTTAAAGACGCAACAGCCACCTCGGTATATGGTGCGCGGGCGGCCAATGGCGTTATACTTGTGACCACCAAAAGAGGGGTGGAAGGTCCGGCAAAAATCAGTCTCAGAATAGAAAACACTTTTTCTTCACCAACACAAAACCTGGCGCTGGCAGACCCTGTCACTTATATGTTACTGGCTAATGAGGCCGTTTTAACGAGAAATCCACTGCAGCCTTTGCCTTACTCGGATGAAAAAATAGAGAATACGGCAGCAGGAGCCAATCCGCTGGTCTATCCTGCAAATGATTGGCGCAAAATGCTTTTTAGAAACAGTGCAACCAGTCAAAGGGCGAATTTAAATGTTAGTGGTGGTGGCTCCGTGGCGAGGTATTTTGTTTCAGGATCTTTCACCCATGACAATGGTATCCTAAAAGTAGATAAGCGCAATAATTTCAATAATAATATTGATCTTAAGCGCTACACTTTAAGGGCCAATGTAGATGTAAATCTCACTAAATCAACCAGATTATCAGTTCTGGTGTCCGGTAACTTTGATGATTATAATGGCCCTATCGGCAGTGGAACGACCAGTGGCGGCACCCTGGTTTACCAACAGGTGATGCATTCAAATCCTGTTTTATTTCCAGCATTTTTTCCCATGGATAGTGCCCATAAATATATACAGCATATCATGTTCGGCAATGCGGGAGTAACAGGTGAATACTTAAATCCTTATGCAAAAATGGTCAGTGGGTATAAGGATGAATCCCGTTCTTTCATGTCTGCGCAGATAGAATTAAAACAAGACCTGAGTGGTTTGATAAAAGGCTTAAACTTCCGCAGTATGGCCAATATCAACCGTACCGCTAATTTTGATATTACGCGTGCATATAAGCCTTTTTGGTATGCATTGACTAGTTATGATAAACAAAATAATGTTTATCAGTTAGCAGAGCTCAATCCTAATGACGGAACAGAATATCTGAACTACGATCCGGGAAATAAAAACCTATTGGCTACTTTTTATTGGGAAACCTCCCTTAATTATGCCAGGGCCATTCATGAAAAGCACAATATAGGTGCAATGCTTGTGGCTACCATACAAAGTAATATTACGCCAAATGGCAGTACACTGGAACAATCTTTGCCCTCCAGAAATTCTGGACTGGCAGGCAGGGCGACCTATAATTATGATGATCGTTATTTCGCTGAATTCGATTTTGGGTATAACGGATCTGAAAGATTCGATGAAAGGCATCGGTTTGGATTTTTTCCTTCAGTGGGTGCCGCCTGGACAATTTCTAATGAGCAGTTTTTTAAAGGCCTTACTAGTACAATTTCGAACTTAAAACTTCGGGGTACTTATGGCCTGGTTGGAAATGATGCCATTGGCAGTGCTACGGACCGTTTTTTCTATCTTTCTGAAACCAACCCTAATGATTCCAAAAGAGGTGCAACATTTGGTGAAAATAATCTATATACCCGGCCTGGTTATACCGTTAATCGCTACTCTAACCCGGATATTACCTGGGAGAAATCCTACCAGACAAACTTTGCACTAGAAATCGGCCTTTTTCACAAACTTAACTTTACTGGCGAGTATTATACTACCAGACGGACCAATATATTAATGACCAGAGCCAGTATTCCAACAACAATGGGACTCAGCGCTGCCACCAAGGCAAATGTAGGAGAAGCCACAAGTCAGGGAGTAGATCTGTCTTTGGATTACAATCAGAATTTTGGCAATACGCTCTGGATGAAGGCAATGGGTAATTTTACCTATGCTGTCGGCAAATTTAAAGTATATGAGGAACCCGAATATATCGCTTCAGAATATTACCGTTCACATGTGGGATATGCCATAAATCAAACCTGGGGTTATGTAGCTGACCGGTTATTTGTTGATGATCAGGAAGCTTTGAATTCGCCATTACAAAATTTTGGAGAATATGGGGGGGGCGATATTAAATATCAGGACATTAATGGGGATGGTCAGATTTCCGAGGCTGATATGGTGCCCATTGGTTATCCAACCTCTCCGGAAATCGTCTATGGGTTCGGACTTTCTGCCGGGTTTAAAAACTTTGATATTTCCTTCTTTTTTCAAGGGCTGGCTCGGGAGTCATTTTGGATCGACGCAAAAAGCACGGCTCCATTTGATAACCAGACGCAATTATTAAAAGCATATGCGGATAGTCACTGGTCAGAAGAAAATCAGAACGTATATGCGCTTTGGCCCCGACTTAGTTCTACCATTAACAATAACAATACGCAAAAGAGTACATGGTTTATGCGTAATGGCTCCTTCCTTAGGTTGAAGCAGGCAGAAATAGGGTATACGCTTCCAAGGAAATTGCAAAAGCGGTTACATACCTCCACGTTACGTTTTTATTTCAATGGGACCAATTTGCTGACATTTTCAGGGTTTAAACTATGGGATGTTGAAATGGCTGGCAATGGACTTGGCTACCCTGTTCAACGAGTGGTGAATGTGGGACTGAATTTAAGTTTTAATTAGAGATCTTGTTTTAGCAAAACAAATTGCAACGTTTAAAAATATATTTATGAAAATTAAACATATCCAGGTTGTGTTATTAATGCTAATGGTATTACCAGCATTCACTTCCTGTAAAAAGTATTTAGATATTGTACCAGATAATATTGCTACAATTGAAAATGCCTTTACCAGGCGAAACGAGGCGGAGAAATTCCTATTTACGTGCTACTCTTTTTTGCCCAAAAGCGGTGACCTCACAGGGAATCCGGCCTTTTATGCCGGGGATGAAATTTCGCTTATCTGGCCAACCGTCGATTTTGCCTTAAATCCAGCGGCTTATAATATTGCCAGGGGGAATCAAAATGTTGTAGACCCATTTGCGAATTTCTGGGATGGTTCTCAGGAAGGGCAATCACTGTTTATTGCATTGCGTGACTGCAATATATTTTTGGAAAATATCGGTAAAGTGCCCGATATGGACCAGTTTGAAAAAGATCAATGGTCAGCCGAGGTGAAATTTTTAAAGGCCTACTACTTGTTCTATCTTGTCAGGATGTATGGTCCGATACCATTACCCAAAAAAAATCTGGAAGTCAGCGCCGGAATTAAAGAGATTAAAGTATACCGTGCACCCGTTGATTCTTGTTTTAATTACATGATTCAGTTGATTGATTCGGCCGAGGTGTTTCTTCCCGAGATAATTGCAGATAGGGTAGATGGTCTTGGACGTATTACCAAGCCTATTGCTTTGGCTATCAAAGCCAAAATGCTAGTAACAGCTGCCAGTCCTTTATTTAATGGCAATACAGATTATGCTAATTTCAAAGACAATAGAGGACAGTTGCTATTTAATACAACTGTAGATCATTCAAAATGGCAAAAAGCCGCCCTAGCTTGTAAAGAGGCCATTGATCTTTGCGAAAAGGTCGGCATACAATTATATTATTATGCTCAGGATGTGGCCCAATTTGATCTTAGCGATGAAACTTACACAAAAATGAGTATTCGAAATGCAGTCTCTGAAAAATGGAATTCAGAAATCATTTGGGCCAATACAAATAGCATGGTAACCACATTGCAGGCTTATTGTTTGCCCCGTGGCCTTGTTGAATCTAATGTGCAACCTAGAGGGCAACTGGCGCCTCCCTTAAAAATTGTAGAAGAGTTTTATACCAATCATGGTTTGCCTATTACCTCAGACAAGGACTGGAATTATGCTGCTCGATTCAATTTAAGGATTGCATCTGATACGGATAAAATCCATATAGGTCTGGGATATACCACTGCGGCATTAAATTTTGATCGGGAGCCAAGATTTTATGCAGATTTGGGCTTTGATGGAGGTACCTGGTATGGACAAGGAAAGTATGATGACAATGACCAGTATGTACTTAAGGCCAAAAAAGGACAACCTGCTTCCCAGCAAGTTCAGTTTGCCTATTCAACAACGGGTTATTGGGTAAAAAAGCTGGTCAATTATAAGGATGTGGTTGGAGCCTCTGCTACTTCTATTGAGCCCTATGCATGGCCGGAAATGCGTTTATCTGATTTGTATCTACTCTATTCGGAATCTTTAAATGAAGCCAGTGAAGGCACCGAAGTAGACCCTGAGGCCTACAAATGGATCGATCTGGTTAGAAAAAGAGCCGGCATACCAAGTGTGGAAGATGCATGGTCAGGCTATTCTACAGAGCCCACTAAATTTAAGACTCAAAAAGGATTTAGAGATATTATTCATCAGGAAAGATTGATTGAGATGGCTTTTGAAGGCGACAGATACTGGTCTTTGCTTAGATGGAAGGAAGCCAGTAAAGAATTTAATGAACCAATTACAGGTTGGGATATAGAGCAATCCTCACCAGAAGCATACTACCGGCCAAGGGTTATATTTAATCAGCGATTTGGACTGAAAAATTATTTCTGGCCAATTAAGGATAATAATATTACCGTTAACAGGAATTTGGTCCAGAATCCTGGTTGGTGACCAAAGGGTGAAGCGAAAATTAACAACAGATTTTTTCGCAATGAATGACCACAAAACTTGATTTTAAATATGATAATTTTTAAATATGAAAATTTCCGTGAAAAAAAATATTATAGCATTATTTGTTTTTATTGCTTTAGTAGGCATTTTGCCCTCCTGCAAAAAACAAAGTGTACTGCTGCAAATTGATGGTAATGTGCCTGCGCCGGCAATGGTGACAATTCTTAATGTGGAGCGGACACCCGGTGGCGCTAAAATCAATTACAAATTGCCCAAAGATGAGAATTTGCTTTATGTAAAAGCCATCTATGAAATTCATCCAGGTGTAACCAGAGAGACCAAATCCTCCATTTATAAGGATACGCTTGTGATCGGCGGTTTTGGGGACACGTTAGCTCATGACATTAAAATTTATTCTGTCGGGAGAAATGATAAGGCATCTGTGGCGGTTACGGTAACAGTTAATCCTTTGTTACCACCCGTTAAATCTGTATATAAGAATTTAGTTCTCCAGGCAACTTTTGGCGGAGCAGCTATTACTTTTGATAATCCTTCTGAAGATGCACTGGCCATCGTGCTAATGCATGATAGCACCGGCAACGGAGACTGGGCCACCGTTAAAACTTATTATACTGGAGCTCCTAAAGGGATATTTTCTGTACGTGGGTTTGACTCGGTAAAAACAAAATTCGGTGTCTATATACGAGACAGATGGAATAATAAATCGGATACTCTTATTGAGGAACTTAAACCTTTGTATGAGCAAGTTATTGACAAGTCCAGATTCAAAGAAATCGATCTGCCAAATGATACTTATGCCGGGCACGTATATTCTGGGCTGCCACCACGTGCCATGAACTTTTTATGGAATAATATATGGAATAGCCATAATGATATATTTCATACAAGTCCAGGTGACCCACATATGCCGTTATCATTCACCTTTGATATGGGTACTGAAGTGACACTTAGCCGTTTTAAGTTATTTTCCAGAGAAGGATCCAGTGGTGCTTATACAGGTGGTGATCCCAAAATATTTGAAGTCTGGGGAAGTAACGATCCGGACAAAGATGGCGGTTGGAATAACTGGACCAAACTTCAGACTTTTACCTCTGTTAAGCCAACACCAGGATCAGTAGTCTCTTCAGAAGATTTACAATACGCTGTTGTAGACGGACAGGATTTTGAATTTCCGCTAGGCATTCCACAGGTACGCTTCCTTAGATTTAAGATACTGGAAACATGGGGTGGTTTTCAATATATCTACATCTCTGAACTTAGCTTCTGGGGGACAGAAAATTGAAAATTATATTAAGTAATAACACAAAATAATCTTGAGAAAATGAAAACTAATTTTATACCAAGCATTCTTTTACTACTGGCCATTACTTGTATTTTGTCGTGCAGTAAAATGGACGCGACTTACAAGGATCTGGTCAAACCAAACGGTATCAATTATATAGGTCGGGCCGATTCTGTGAAAACATATTCAGGTCGCAACCGGATAAAAATCACCTGGATAAAAGGAACGGATCCCAAGATCAATCAGGCTTGCATCTATTGGAATAATAAAGCCGATTCTATATTGGTGCCAATTGGAGAATATAAGACAAATGATACGGTTGCAGTTATCATTGATGGTCTCCCTGAAAGTAGTTACACCTTTTATATCTACACACTTGATACAGAGGGAAATACTTCAATCAGAGTGGATGCGATGGGAAATAGTTATGGGCAGGCTTATGAATCAGCCCTGCTTATACGACCGATTGAAACTGCGGTTTCTGTAGATAAAAACGCAATCATTACCTGGTTTGCGGCCGATAAAACGGAAATAGCGGTAGAGCTTCTCTATAGTGATAATTCCAATATTGAACACCAGATTTTTATTCCCAGGGATTCTATGGGTACAATGCTTAAAAACTTTAAAGAAGGAACCATACGCTATAGATCTTTATTCAGACCTGATACCTTATGTTTGGATACTTTTTATACAGCTTATGACTCTGTAAAGGTTGAGGCACCGATAATTCCAGATGTGAACCTGGCCCTTGATCAGAAAGTTGTTGATAAGAGTAGTGATGCCAGTGCCGGTAGGGCAACCAATGTAACGGATGGAGATTATACTTCTATGTGGCAACCATTAAGCGGGGACAGATCAGATCTGAATACGTATGTGACCATTGATTTGGGCAGCACCATGGCTTTTAATGCGGTAGATCTTTTCTATACAAAGGGAGCAGGGCAGTTGACAGGTTATGAAATCTTATATTCTGATGACAATGCGACATGGCAAACAGCTTATAGCAGTATGCAGGCGCCAGGTTCAACAGAAAAAATAAGCTTCCCGACTGTTTCAGGGCGGTATATTAAATTGAGCCAGACACTCAGTAGTTCAGGAGCCAATGTAAATCTTAGTGAACTTGAAGTATATAACCGGTAAGCAGGAAGCTTTGTAGGTATTATAATACGGACCAGGTTTTGATTTGTTTGTATGTAGGAATCCTTGCTTTGTTTTTATTAGACTGCTGTGCAGCTTAAGGAAAACAAAACAAGGATTTTTTTTGATTAGTAAATGCACAAAAGGAATTTATCATGCGGGCATATTAAAAAATTTAAAGAATAGCAGGGACGGTGTCAAAAGTTAAAAGATTGCACGATAGATGGAATAAGTCTGACAATTTGAGCGCTGATCTGAACCAATTTTGAATGAATGTTAATTATATTGTTATATGTAAGTTAAATATTTGATTTCTTGTTATTCTGTCCTGTTTTCTGTAGAATATTGAGCAATAAGCATATGTGCAAACATGTAAGTTGTAATATTATGAATAAATGATTATTTATTCAGGTAATTATAAATATATTTCTAGATACAATGCTCTAAATCTGCCTATTTATGGTTTACGGAAACGGTTGCGTAAATATTTTGCTAACAAATGGTATTTTTCATCTATTTTGTGGATGATTATTATTTTTCACATTTCTTTTCAAAATTCGAACCGATATGAGGGCACAACTGTTAAAAGTATCTAAGGGGGCAGATCTATCTTTTAGTGTACGTCGGGATCGCGTACCGTATGTAAATAACCGCTGGCATTTTCATACAGAAGTAGAATTAATTCATTTCAGGACCGGTGAAGGATCACAGTTTATCGGGGACAGTGTAAAAAGGTTTAAAGCGGGCGATGTCGTGCTAGTGGGATCTAATCTTCCCCATTATTGGCGCTTTGATGATATTTATTTTGATGAATGTTCTGCAGCTGCTGCTGATGTGACGGTATCGCATTTTGAGGAAAATTTCTGGGGCGAGCGTTTTTTAGAATTGCCTGAGAATTCGGCTTTAAAAACCTTGCTTAACAATGCCAAAAGAGGCATCGTGTTAAGAGGTGTTACGCGGCATAAAGTTGCGGGATTATTGGATAAATTAATTGGTGCCAATGGCGCCCAACGTATTGTTTTATTGATAGAAGCATTATCCGTCATTGCCAGCTGCAATGATATTGAAATTCTTTCTTCCATTGGCTTTAATCCAGTGTCGCTGGATGTTGATTCAGAAAGAATAGAGGCCGTCTACGATTATACCCAGAAAAATTTTGATCGGAGGATCGAATTAAAAGAGATTTCAGAAATAGCCAATCTGAGTCAAAACTCCTTTTGTAGGTATTTTAAATCCAGAACAGGTAAAACGTATTCACAATATATAATTGAACTGCGTGTGGGAAGGGCATGTAAACTATTAATTGAAAACCGGCTTTGTCTGAAGCAAATCTGTTTTGAAAGCGGATTTAATAATTTCACTAGCTTTCATAAATATTTTAAGGTGATAACGGGAAAGAGTCCATTAAGTTATCAGCGACAATTTACAGGAGGTTAAGTTGTTTTTATGTGAAATCGTTTACATATTGTTAATAAAATTATATGATCCTTACGGCACGACCAGTATCCTCAAAGGCTGTTCGTATGGTAAGGATCATTTTTTTTGCTTGTTCTATCTTATTTTGAGATTTGGTGTGACAAAATTTAAATAAGCAGCTGATAGGACAATCACAGTTGCAAGTTGTTTTTGCCGGTATTAATTTAAAGCAGCTCTCAAGTCTCCACTTAGTTTCTGTCTATTTTTAGATATTTCTCTCATTTTTTATTATGCTTACTTGCCAGCCCATTGCTGCCCACCAGAACGATAGCCATCAATATCTGCAATCAGATATACATAAACATATTCTCCCTCGCGCATATGAATGCCAATTTTAGATAAATGATTTCAATATGCTTAGGGTCTGGGCTATGCGAGGTGTTTTCTAAAAGCACCAGCTGAATTGAGCAATATTTTCCAAAATGCTGTCTTGAGTGATAAATATTTAAAGCAACCATCATTTAATTATGAAATGTAAAAAATGCCGATAACTAACCGCTGGTTAATATTGTTTATCAAACAGCTAATCAGGGTTATTTATTACCTATAATTATTAAATAGCTTGCACCTAACTCATTAATGTTTGTATTTAATCATTAAAATCCAAAAGATGGTAATTGTACGATTCATAATTCATAAATCGGTCATGGGAAAGCCAATATTGTTCGCCTGCCTAAGTCTGCTGCTGTGCCTCCATGTAAATGCCCAAACGACACAGGTTTCAGGCCAGGTGACTGATGCAGAGGGAAGCGCACTTAATGGCGTGGACGTAAGAATTAAAGGAACTTCAAATGGGGTACTTACAGATAATTTTGGGAACTATTCCATTGCAGTATCTTCAGCGGATGCTATATTAAGTTTCTCTTCTATGGGATATGAAATCAAGGAAGAAGTGGTTGGCTCCCGCCACAAAATAAATATAAAACTACGGTCAACTGTGGCGGATTTGGATCAGGTAGTAGTCATCGGATATGGCACGCAAAAAAAAGTAAACCTGACGGGATCCGTTTCAACCTTACCGGCAAAGGAATTAATAAAAAGACCTACTGCCAATACGACCCTATTATTACAAGGCAAGGTGCCGGGGCTTCAGATTATCCAAAATTCTGCGCAACCAGGTAAAGAAGACCCTTCTATCCAAATACATGGTGTGGGCACCTTCAGTGAGGCGGGCAATAATCCCTTGGTACTGGTGGATGGGGTGCCAGGCTCCTTAAGCAACCTCAATCCAAATATGATTGAAAATGTCTCGGTGTTGAAAGATGCAGCTTCAGCGGCCATCTATGGTGTTCAGGGCGCCAATGGCGTTATATTGGTGACCACCAAAACGGGTGCTAAAGGCCGCATGAATGTAGATTACTCCTTTAACTATGCGATCCAAAAGCCAGCTGGGGTACCTGATCTTATCTGGAATTCAGTAGAATTTATGGAGCTTAGTAATGAAGGAATCAATAGAACTGGGCAAAATACCAGCAAATTATATAGCCAGGAACAAATTGATGCTTATAAAAACGGGGCGGGCTCTGCCCAGTACCCTAATACCAATTGGACGGATTTGATGTTTCGTGATGCGCCCATGCGCCAGCATTTTTTAAGCATTAATGGGGGAGAGGGACGTACCACCTACAATTTTGGTCTGGGCTACTTGGATCAGGATGGTGTTTTAATTGAAACCGGGTACAAAAAATACAATGCTGCTTTTAATTTCAGGACCCAGATGAGCAAGGTCTTTACTTTTGGGACGAATATTAATTTTATGCAGGGTAATAGAAGAGACCCGTTCAGTAATGCAGAGAACCTGGTATTAAGCATTTATGCACAGCACCCCTTATGGTCCCCCTACCTTCCTGATGGAAGCGGAAGGGTGACCAGTAAAGCCTATGATTTTGAATCCACCAACCAAAATGCCTATGCAGTCATGAAAACCAGTAAAGACCTGAATAAGGCCTATTCTGTGTCAGATGTAACCTACCTGGATGCAAACATACTACCGGGATTGAAAGCAGAATTAAGAGGCGCCGTGAATTACAATACCGATAGGCAGTCCCGTCAAAATATTCCCTTGCCTACTTTTTTGTTTCAGCCGGATGCAAACGGCAATTATGATCCACAACAGAATTATTTAGGGAACTATATAACGCTGACCAAGACTCAGCAAGAGGATATACATTATACCCTGTTTTCCACTGTTACTTATGAACACGATTTTAATAAGGAGCATCACTTGCGGGTATTAGGTGGCTATAATCAAGAAAGTTACGATTATGAAAAGCAGGCCGGCTTTAGAAGAGATTTCCCATCCAGCTCTTTGGAAGATCTGGATGCAGGCGGCACCGAAGCCCAGACTTCCAACGGTCAAAGTTATGAGTGGGCCCTGCAATCAGCCTTCGGCCGAGTTAATTATAGTTATAAAGAGCGGTACTTAATGGAGGCCAGCTTTCGCTATGATGGTTCCTCTAAATTCAGGACGGGCAAAAGATGGGGAGCATTCCCATCCTTTTCTGCCGGTTGGCGTATTTCTCAGGAAGCCTTTATGAAAAATGTGCCCTGGATCTCCGATTTAAAGCTTCGGGGCTCCTGGGGCAGACTGGGTAACCAGAATATTGGCAATTATCCCTATCAGAATTTACTGGATTATGGATCCTATATCTATGGTGATCAAGTAACCACAGGTGTTGTCAGTAAACAACTAGCCGATCAGGATATTACCTGGGAGACCACTACAGCAGCCGGGCTGGGGCTGGATTTTGCACTCTTCCATAACAGGCTTTCTGGGACTTTCGATTATTTTAATAAGACCACCACTAATATTTTGCGGGTAGCACAGGTACCAGACTTTGTCGGCATGGGAGCACCTACCATCAACTCTGGGGAAATGAATAATAAAGGCTATGAATTTAGCCTGAATTATAAAGACAGGATCGGCACCGTAGATTTTTCTTTAGGTGGTAACTTCTATCATTATGCAAATAAAGTAACCAAATTAGGTTCCGAGGAGATTCAAAGCAACAAATTAAGACGGGAAGGCTTGCCATGGAACTCCTGGTATATGCTTAAATTTATTGGCGTTTTCCAAAATCAGGAACAAATTGACGGTGCGCCCGTCCAACAAAATACGCCAAAGCCTGGAGATTTGATTTTTGCTGATGTGAGCGGACCGGACGGCGTGCCCGATAATAAGGTTGATGCTTATGACCGGGTCGTCATAAAAGGACAATACCCCGCCTTCAATTACGGCTTTAATTTCAGTGTAGCATATAAGGGATTTGATCTTTCCGCCTTTTTCCAAGGTGTATACGGTATTAAGGTCTATACAGCCGACTGGGGCTATGGCGCCTTTAGGCAATGGTCACCGCCACCTACTTTTTGGAGAGACCGCTGGACGCCAGATAACCCGACCAATAAACTGCCCGGTATGTATGTAGATAATTATGCCCCAATCACTACAGCCTCCTCCTTTTGGTTGCAGGACGCTTCTTATTTACGTTTGAAAAACCTGGTAATAGGCTATAGCTTTTCACAAAGCCTGGTTAAAAAGATAGGTATGCAACAGCTACGTATTTATTTTTCAGGAGACAATCTCTTTACCTTGACCGATTTTGTAGGTGATCCTGAAAGAGTAATTGTTAATAATACCAGTGGTCGCTTTGCCATATATCCACAAGCCAATGTATTTTCTTTTGGCATTAAAACCACATTTTAAATAAAATAATGACAATGCATATCAATAAATTTTGGTGCTATATAAGTATGATAGCCTTTATTTTGATGACAAGCTGCCTAAAAGATTCATTTTTGGATAAACAGCCTACAGGCCAGTTAACCAATGACCAGTTCTGGACCTCTAAAAAAGATGCGGAGCTAGCACTGGCTGGTTGCTACAGTGCACTAAGGACACCCGCCTTTGCCATTGACAACAGCTCATACTCTTCTCTGCAATTCGAGGGATTGACAGATAATGCTTATTGTAATTCCACTTTGGACAATTACACCAATATTTCCAGGGGCCTACTCACACCTACCACCGGAGGCATTCAAAGTAGGGTATGGAAGGACGCTTATATAGGCATTGCTCATTGCAACTGGTTTTTAGGCAATCTGGACAAAGTACCCGATTTGACAGTGGAAGAAAAAGGCCGGATGCAAGGGGAAGCTTATTTTTTACGGTCATTTTTATACAATGAATTAATTATGTTGTATGGAGATGTGCCACTGGTATTGGAAGCTCTTGGGTATGATCAATCTGTATTTGAAGTAACTAAGACGCCCAAAATGCAGATTGTCCAGCAAATAATCAAGGATCTGGACACGGCTGCGGCCAGTTTGCCCAACACGGCTTATACAGATGGCCATCCAGTGCGTGGATCCGCACTGGCATTAAAAGTCCGAATCTGTCTGTATAACGGTCTTTGGTCTGCCGCAGCGCAAAGTGCGAAAACCGTCATTGACGAAGGGAAGTTCTCACTTGCCGATAGCTACCAGGGGATATTCTGGGGAGAACAACAAAATAATCCAGAAATAATGTTCTCTATCCAGTCGGTTAGTCCTAATGCCACGCATAATCTGGATTTACTCTATGGATCCCGTTTTGCAATGGTACCCTTACACAGTTTGGTAGATGCCTATGAAATGAGCGATGGTACGCAACCCAAGGCGCCGGTTGTGCCTTCTTTTTATGATCCAAATGACCGGATGCAAAATTCATTTTATCAGCACCGGGATCCAAGGTTAAAGCTGACCATATTTACACCTGGTGATACCTGGGCCTATAATCCGGCTAAGGGCTTCAATAATACCGAAAAATTTAAAGCAGAATCCCCTTCGGTCAATAACTTGGGTATCAGAAAATACATTAACCTCACTGTTAGTGACGGCAGTGGAGGTCCACAGGGCAGTAGTCAGGACATCGTCAAACTAAGGTATGCAGATGTACTGCTAATGTACGCCGAGGCCAAGGTAGAACAGGATGGGGGCGCTACCAGCGACCCAGATGCACTCAAAGCCATTAATGCAGTCAGGGCAAGGCCTAGCGTAAATATGCCTGCTAAAGCAGCACCACTCACGCGCAAGACCATCCGCAATGAAAGGCGTGTGGAACTGGCTTTTGAAGGATTGAGGTATTACGATATAAAAAGATGGAAAATCGCAACAGAAGTCTTAAATGGAGTGAAAGATCCCGGCGGTGTTGTACGTAAGTTTGAGGATAAGTTCTATTATTGGCCCATACCACAAACCGAGGTAGATAAAATGGGACCTGATTTTCAAAACCCAGATTATCAGTAAATCCAGCGAACAATGGGCAAAAAGCACTTTTATGCGGATTAATTGTTTGGGGGAAATGACGCGTAGCTTTTTTGTGATTGAAGTTCAAGAGTTAAATGCTTCGATGTAAATTTTTTGGTTTGGAATAATGTTTCAAGGTGGTGTGCATGATCCTGGACCTGGCCATAAGCACCACCATTGTAACACTTTATAAAGTTTGTTTTTAGCAGGAATAAAGTTGTTTTTTAAAGTATAGATAGAATGTTTAGCGAGGTAGATTTTTAGTGACGTTGAACCCCTAATAAATAGATATTAAGGGAGTCGGCTGTTCTAACTCCCAAAATACTTTCGTTTAAGGCAATAGCTGTCAAAGCGAACGAAGGCGCAATCGTCGTCCGTAAAAATAATGGGTATGGCAAAAAGGGTCTTGTCGCTGGGATGGAACTATTTGTGGATCTTCAGCAGCAACGATAACTTTATCTAAAATAGGGTATTTAATAAATTGAGGAGGCATATTTTAAAAATGAAAAAGTATTTTACGCATTTAGTGAACTGTGGCGTAATAATCAGTCTTGCGCTACTGATCCTAGCAGTCTTTCCTATTGCAGGAACCGGTAAGGGGTTGGTGGGGCTAGAAAAGACAAAAACAGCAGAATTTACGGCAATACCTCTCGCCAGCATAGATAGGAGCGCTAGTACGAAGGATGCATATGCATATGCAGATAGAGATACCGTGAACAGGCCCAGCGTAAAAAATATTGAACGCGGTGACTTGCCCTTTATTCAAATGGGGAAAGGCATGGCCATGAGTGCCTATAAATTGTTACATAATGAACCCTTGAAGGTGGCTTTTTTGGGTGGCTCTATTACCCATATGAAAGGTTGGCGCAATCTTTTAATGGATTATTTGACGCACAGTTTTCCTGGAACTGACTTTACCTTTCTGGATGCGGGTATTCCTTCACTTGGCAGCGTTCCGCACGCCTTTCGGCTGCAAAATGACGTTTTGAATAAAATACGCCCAGATTTACTTTTCGTGGAAGCGGCAGTCAATGATGAAGGCAATGGCACGACAAAAACAGAACAATTAAGAGCCCTGGAAGGCATTGTTCGGCATGCCTTATCCGCTAACAGCCAAATGGATATTGTCCTTATGGCCTTTGCAGATGAAGTTAAAAATAACTTCTATGCCCATGGTCAGGTTCCTGTAACTGTTCAAATGCATGAAAAAGTCGCCTCCTATTACCAACTGCCATTTATCAATTTGGCAAAAGAAGTCTATATGGGCATACACCAGGGAGCCTTTAGTTGGGAAAAAGACTTCAAAAGTTTGCATCCCGCCCCCTTTGGACAGGCCATGTATTTTCACGCTATCAGAGATTTAATAGAACAGGCACTGCGACTTAGCAACGACGCAATGACCAAAAAAGCAAATAAGAACTTAGATATTTCAGTGCCAGTTAAGTTACCAAAGCCGATGCAAAAATATAGTTATGTCTATGGTATGTATGTAGATGTAAAGTTTGCTAACCATTTAAATGGATTTCATTATATTGATAATTGGCAACCTAATGATGGGGCCCGGGTACGGCCCGGATTTGTACATGTGCCAGTGCTAGTAGCAAATAGGCCAGGAGATGAATTAAATCTGGATTTTGAGGGAACCGCCGTGGGCATTGCGGTAGCATCAGGCCCCGATGCCGGTGCCATCACTTATCAAATTGATGGCCATCCTTGGCAATATATGGATTTGCATACTAAATGGAGTGCCAATCTGCACCTTCCTTGGTATGTAATACTGGGAGACGGATTGAAGGATAAAAAACACCGTTTAGTCATTAAAATGACCAATCGGAGGCCGTTTTCGGAGGATAAATTAGCTAACAGCCATTTTGTAGATCGAGGCGCGGCAAATAAAAGTGCACAGCAAAATCAAATGGGTACAGTTGCGGCTGTTCGCATTGTTCATTTTTTTGTCAACGATCCACATAAAAAGTAGAGGTTAAATAAATAAAGAAAGGTGAAAATTAAGTATTGATGGATTGTAAAGCGTTAAAAATGGCAAAAAGAAGTAACAGTTCAAGTAATGAGCAAAATAACAGACAAAGTAGCTGTCAAATTAATTGCCAGGAACTGTGCCAAGGTCAAAGCAATGTTCATAAGCAAGATTATAATGTGCACACGCAAAGTATAAAGTCTTTAAATAAACGACTTCGAAGCAGCTTCATTAGAACCATAGCGCTAATACTCCTATTGATTTCACCTGCTTTAATCCTGCAATGCGCCGCACAATATGAAGCAGGTATACAGCATGGAATGGATCTTGGCGTTAATAATGGAAAGGAAAAGCCGACCAATGGCTTTTATGTGCTGGATATGGTGCACAATAATCCGGGGGAGCCATTAACCGAGACCCGGTTTGCAGATCCCGCTTATTTGAGGCAAATGGGATACAACGGACAGGTCGTCAATGATTTTGTCTTTGCCCATGCTGCTTTGACTTTTGATAAATTTGATAAAAGGATATTCCCGCAAGGTTCCAAAGAGCGGACCTGGGTAATGGCTGCGGCTAAGCATGTCGAGCAGAATATTAAAGCAGCACACAAAGCAGGTCTTAAAGTCTATTATTTTACCGATCTGATTGTCCTGCCCAAAAGATTGGTGGCCTTATACAAAGATCAGATCTGTGATGAAAAAGGCCGGATCAGCTTTGATAGACCGCTGACAGTAAAAATTCACCGGATCATGCTGGATGAACTCTTTACGCGATTTAAAGACTTGGATGGCCTGGTCATCAGAACCGGAGAGACTTATTTAAACAATGTGCCTTATCATACAGGCAATAATCCGATTACCCGCGGCGTACAAAGTCATATTCAATTACTGCATTTCCTGAGGCAGGAAGTCTGCGTAAAATGGAATAAAATGTTATTTTACCGTACCTGGGCTTCTGCATCCATGGATCAGGACACCAGCGTATATCTTAAAGTAACCAATGCAATAAAGCCGCATCCGAACCTGGTTTTTATGATTAAGCACACCAAAGGTGATTACCACAGGACCTTTGATTTTAACCCTACCTTAGGCATCGGAAAACATCCACAGGTAGTAGAAGTGGAATGTCAAAGAGAATATGAAGGCAAGGGTGCTTTTCCAAATTATATTGCGAAAGGGGTGATTGATGGATTTGAGGAGTTTCAGTCCAATACGCCTCAAAAAGGCCTTGTAGGACTGGCTGCATTAAAAAGCAGGCCACAGTTTAAGGGCGTTTGGACCTGGTCCAGGGGCGGTGGTTGGGTGGGGCCTTATATTACAAATGAATTATGGCCACGCCTGAATGCATTTGTTATTAGCAGGTCGGCCCAGGATACGGCCGCTACAGAAAGTCAGATATTTGACCAGTTTATGGTCCGGGAGGGTGTCGACCCAAAGAGCAGGGCGGCTTTTAGAAAGCTATGCTTACTTTCAGCGGCAGCAGTGCTTCGTGGGCATAATAGTGCGAACCTGCCCTGGAACAAAAAATGGGTCTGGTGGACCAGAGATGAATTTTTAAGTGGTACGGATGGGAGTGTAGGGGCCATTATGAAATCCTTATACCATGATGGTCTGTTGGATAGTGCCATTCAGGAGAAAAATCGAGCCGTCAATATGTGGCAAGAAATCGTAAGGCTTAGCCAGCAGATAAAAATCAGCAATAAGGCCGACGAGTCTTATGTCCGGGTATCCAGTCTTTATGGACTGATCCTACACCAGATTATCGCTGCCGGATGGCGGGTGATGGCGCTCGGGTATACGGGGGACCAGACCGGTCGCTATGACACCATAGGTTTAAAGAGGGCTATACAAAACTATGACACCGCTTGGCAGGCATTTAATAACCTGAAAGCGCTAGCGCCTGCCTGTGCTACGTTGTATAAACCCTACCAATTTATCTATAAAGCGCCCGATTATCATGGGAAAAAAGGAATGGGAGCCAGTGTAGATAAATATCGCAAAATGGTGGGACCGCCATACTAGGGACAATGAAAAGTGGTGGGTTTTGGTACAGGAGGATGGCTTTTTTTAGCTTTTAATGCTCCTTTGGCAAGTTCGGAAGGTTTGAACAGCCTTTAACTTGGTGTATGAACAGTAAAATATAACTCGAATAGACCAAAAGATAAGCAGATATAGATAGATACACACTTGGAGACAATCATAATTAATTACAAACACATAGAGATGAAACACATTCGCCTTCCCCTTCACAGTCGGGCTTCCAATACCTTAAAGGTTGCAACGGCAATTTTGAACCTGCTGATGGTGTTTGTGCTGTCTGGGATCGTATCGCCTCTATGTGGCCAAAAGGGGATGGCTGACGGTGTATTCAAATTAGATGCCCTTGCCCTGAAAAAGCTGATAAGCCGGGCAGATCTGATCTATGACCGACCCGCATCCCGTAGTGAGGCAGGGCAGCCGGTAGGCAATGGACGGATGGGTAGTCTGATCTGGACTACACCTTCTCAAATTAGGATGCAGATCAATCGGGTGGATATTTTTGGCAACGGATCGAATTCTGATAATTTTTATGCACGTAATACGGATTACTGTGGTGGGGCAGGTTTTGTGGATCTTGATTTTGGCCGACCAGTTTTTGCAGGGAATGATTTTCATCAAAAGCTGTCTGTTTATGATGGAAGTAGCAGCGTTCAAACAAATGCCGTGAATGCCAAAGTAATCGCCTGGACCCAGCAGGATGTAATGGCCGTTCAGGTGATTGACAAAAGCGTTACAAATGCGCCTTTTCAGATAAATTTAAGGACGCTGCGCATGCCGGTAACCCAAAAAGGGAATCACTCGGCAATTTCATCAGTTCGTATCCAGGGGGATTATATAGTGCTTACCCAGGTCTTCAAAGAAGGCGATTTTTATTGCAGTTCTGCGGTGGTTGCACGGCTGGTTGGCCATCAGGGGAAAAAAGGTTATGCAGAATTGGTGAATGAACGCACCGTCAGGTTAACCGAGCTGGACAATACAGCGGGGCCCGTAACTGTATTTATAGCCAGTGCGGCGAGCTTTGATTCGACCCAGGATGTTACCGCTAAGGCAATTCAGAAATTAAAACTGGCCGAGCAGAAAGGATTTGAAGGACTTTATGCAGACAATAAGACCTGGTGGGCTGATTTTTGGCGCAGGTCCTTTATTCATTTAACCAGTCCAGACCAGATCGCAGACGAAATAGAAAAAAATTACACCTATTTTTTGTATGTCATGGGGGCAAGTTCCAGAGGGGATTACCCCGTTAAATTCAATGGGATGCTCTGGACGACAGGAGGTGATGCCAGAAAATGGGGCGGAGCTTATTGGGGCGCCAATCAAAGTTGTTTTTATGAGGCCCTGTTCCCAACAGGCCATATAGAACTGATGGCGCCCATGTTCCATATGTACACAAAAGGACGCGCCTCATTTAGTCGGGCAGCGATAGAGCAGTGGGGTTCAAAAGGCATATATATACCAGAGACAGTGGGTTTTGATGGGGTGCCGGCCTTACCAGAGGATATCGCCAAAGAAATGCGGGATTTATACCTCCTTAGAAAACCCTGGAAAGACCGTTCTGAAAGGTTTAAATCCTATGCGTATACCAAGCCTCCTTTTCAATCGAGATGGAATTGGAAATACACCGGTCATTATGAAAAAGGCCGGTGGCAATTTATAGAAAGAGGAGATGGGCCCTTTGGCCCAGTCAATCATATCTTCTCAAGGGGAGCAAAGATCGCCTATAGTTATTGGCAACAGTATGAGTACACCTTAGACACGGCTTGGCTGCGTAAGCGCGCCTATCCTATGTTAAAAGGTGTGGCCGAGTTTTACCGTAATTTTCCCAACCTGATTCAGGGCAAAGATGGCAAGTATTCCATCATACATGTTAATGACAATGAATCCATCTGGGACGCTGAAAATCCGGTGGAAGAGATCGCCGCTATGAAAGGGATTTTCCCAGTGGCAATTAAGGCAGCGACACTTTTGGGGGTAGATAGTGAGCTTCGTCAGGCATGGGCAGAAGTCCTCCAAAATCTATCTGCACTACCTACTTCTAAAGATTATCCCAAAATGAAAGGGCAGCCAGAAGTCTGGGTCGGTGCTAAAAGTTCGCAAAGTCCCGTCAGAGGGCACGGGTCGCGCCTGCCTGATGGTAACACCATGCCCGTATGGTTTTTTGATCTTTGCAATAAAGACGGGGATGCGAAAATGCGCCAAATTGCAAATCAAACCTTTGATGCGTATTTTAAAAACCGCACGCCAGCCGAGACGCACCCGCATATATTGTCTAAAATCCCCGCAGCCGCAGCCGTACTTAACCGGGCAGATGCAATTCAGTATCTATTGCCCAATATGCTGCAAGGAAATAATAATATTCACGTTATGGAAAACCGTATGGATCTCAGTGAAGGCTTTTATACGACCAATATCCAGCGAATCGGACGGGTAGCCGATGCCCTGCAACAGAGCCTGTGTCAAAGTGCTCCGTCAGCGCCGGGTCAGCCGCCCATTATTGAGGTATTTGCAGCCTGGCCTCGGATCTGGGACGCACAGTTTACACTGCTGAGCCGAGGTGGTTTTGTGACCTCCGCTGCGATCCGCAATGGGGAAATAATCTTTACAGAACTAAAATCAAAGGCAGGTGCTACCTGCAGCATCCGCAATCCCTGGAAAAATGAAAAGACATGGATTTATAAAAATGGGAAATTCTTCAAAGAAACAAATGCTGCAACCATTCAAATCGATACCCGCATTGATGATGAGCTCGTTTTGGTGCCCAAAGGGACAAAACTTGCAAATCTAACTTCGCAACTGTATTGAGTGGGGATAATTGAATCTGACTGGAACATAAATATTGTAATGAGCGCCAGTATAGGCTTTTAAATAGTGTTGGCAGTCTATAAAATATAGAACCAGGAATAATTGGTGGAATAATAGGGCAATCAAGGTGAATCAGAACGGGCATAATTAATTTAACTTGCCCTGTAGTAAATTTAGGACAATGCGATCATGTGGTGGCCAAGGTTAAGGTAAGATCGAAGTAATAGTGCTGCGATAAAGTTGGGGTTTTATGCTGCATTAGGTGTTGATCATAATTTAGTTGTAGTTGTTTATGGTGATTGGGGCTATTTTAAATACGCTTCACAAAAAAGTATGGACTTTTAATGGAGCATAACCTTTTGCCAAAATCGTTATTTGGCGTTTTGGCTCAGATTTAGTTAAAAAGTTGTATTAAACTGGCAACGTTAGATTTTAATTAAAAAGGATGAAAAAATATTGTTTCTTATTAATCTTTTTATGCCTGGCCGGCTACTATGGTCAGTCACAGGATATGGCAGATATGTGGGACAGCACTACCACAAAAAATCCTAATAAGCATATTCAGTGGTTCAAGGACGCCAAATTTGGACTATTTATCCATTGGGGACTCTATTCCAAGTTAGGAGGGACCTGGAACGGCAAACATTATTATGGCAGCGGAGAATGGATTATGAATCAGGCAAAAATACCTGTGCGCAAATATGAACAAGTTGCCAAGACTTTTAACCCAACCCATTTTAACGCAGACCAGTGGGCGCAGTTAGCCAAAGAGGCCGGCGTTAAATACATGGTGATCACTGCCAAGCATCACGAAGGGTTTTCCATGTTTGATTCAAAGGTGACAGATTATGATATTGTAGATGCAACACCCTATAAAAAAGATCCCATGAAGTCGCTGGCTGCAGCTGCCAGAAAAAGAGGCATCCAGTTTGGGTTTTACTATTCGCAGTTCCAGGATTGGTATGAACCAAATGGTGGCAGAAATACCTGGGATTATACCGAGTCTAAAAAAGATTACCAACGCTATTACCGGGAAAAAGCCATTCCCCAGATAAAAGAGTTGTTAAGCAATTACGGGCCCCTGGGCATCATGTGGTTTGATACGCCGGGCGGGATGACCAAGGATCAAACCCGGGCTTTTGTCAATGGACTACGTAAATTACAGCCACAGTGCCTGTTTAGCAGCCGGGTAGGACAGGGCATGGGAGATTATAAAGATTTTGGAGATTCTGAAGTGCCCCCCGTTCCTATGGAAGGCGCCTGGGAGTCAATATACACCCATAACGACACCTGGGGTTATATTGAGCGCGATTTTAATTTTAAATCACCCAAAGAAATTATTCAGCTGTTAGCAACTGTCGCCTCCAGAGGCGGAAACCTGATGTTAAATATCGGTCCTGATGGTGAGGGGAATATTCCTTATTATTCTGCAAAGTTTTTGAAGGAAACTGGGGACTGGCTACGTGTCAATGGGGAGAGTATTTATGGTACTACGGCAGGTTTTATTCCCAAGCAGCCCTGGGGCGTGACAACCGAAAAGCCTGGCAAACTTTATCTGCAAATATTCACTCGGCCAAATAATGACCTTCTTTTGGTCCCAGGTTGTTTGCCCCAAGTAAACAAAGTCTACGCATTGGATGGTGGGCAACCATTGGGCTTCACGAAAAAAGGAACAGATTTACTGGTTGATTTATCAAAATTAAAAAGGACGGTTAGTGCCAGTACCGTTATTGTCGTTGAATGCAAAGGCGCATTACCCGCTTATCAAAGCCAGGCTCCTGTTACGGTTTCAGCCGCGTATGATCAAAACCTGATTGAAGCAGCTTATGCAAAGGTATCAGCAAATGCGCAGATCAAATCACTTACTTATAGCCATTATTATGGAGACTGGAAGCATACAACCTGTGTAACCGATTTAACAGATACGACAGATCAGGCAACTTTTACAGTTCGTTTTGCGGATAAAGGCGATTACAGGCTGGTATTGGAATACAGTTGTGACGCTCAAAGTGCAGGTCAGGAAGGGCAACTTTTGATCGGTGGCAAAACTTTTTGGTACCGAACGCTTAAAACTGGAGAATTCAATCGTAAGGCGCCACTGATGTTTATTCAACATCCCGTAGCAATATATACGGTCGACAAACCAGGTGTTTATAAAATTACGATCAAGCCAGCAACAGATGGAACCCCTTCAAAACCTTCCAAAGAACTCTTTAAATTAAAGTCAATTATAGCCGTACCGATATAAATGACTGGCAGGCAAAAGATTAAATCGCAGTTGATATTTAAATGCAATAGTGCGCATCAAATTTATAAGCAATTATCTAATTTACTTAACTAAAATCGCGTATGCATCGTAAAAATAAAAGCAAGATATTCAAGATATTTAAAATAAGTCTCTGTTTTGTCGGGCTTATCCTTTTGGCTTCCTTCATAAGAATTAAGATCGCTAAATGGGAATCCAGGTTTGTGACCCTAAGCAGTGATGGTAGTTTAGTGTATCACCCTGATTCCCTCGGCAATATATTGCCTGATTTTAGCCGGGTGGGGTACAGGGAGGGCGGCATACCGATACCCAAAATTAAAGTGGTCAAAACCATTTATCCAGCTGCATCAGGTAGTAGTCAGAAAATTATTCAGGCTGCGATCGATGAAGTATCCAGGCTAAAACCTGATAAACAAGGGTTCAGGGGGGCGATTTTACTGAAAAAAGGTACATATAACGTTGAAGGAACTGTTTTTATAAAAACAGGCGGGATTGTACTGCGCGGAGAAGGAGAAGGTAAGGGTACAGGCAAGGGGGGCACTCGCATAATAGCCACTGGAACCAAACAACGCAGTTTAATTGAGGTAATGGGTAGCGGAAGGATTCAGAAAATAAAAGGTACAGAGGCTACTATTAGCGACCCTTTTGTGCCATTAGGTGCAAAGTCTTTTAACCTGTCTTCTACCAAGGGGTTTAGCGTGGGGGATTCTGTTATTATATTTAGGCCTGGAACAGTGAGGTGGATTCATGATTTGAAAATGGATCAGATTGTCGCCAGAAAGGGTACAAAGCAATGGTCGCCTGATTACTATAACCTGGAATATGAAAGAGTAATAACGGACATTAAAGGCAACCGCCTATTTTTGGATAATCCCGTAGTCATGCAAATGGAAACCAAGTATGGAGGTGGGGCAATTTATGGTTATCATTTTAATGGACGAATTAATAAGGTAGGCATAGAAAATCTTTATTTGGAATCTGCTTACACAAATGATACTGCTGAAAATCATGGTTGGGTAGCCATCCGTATGGATAAGGTGGAAAATTGTTGGGTGAATCATGTGACCTCCAGGTATTTTGGTTATTCCTGTGTTAGTTTAGGTTATGGCGCAAGAAATACAACGGTCATGAATGCAAGTTGCCTAGACGCTAAATCCATCATTACCGGAAGCAGAAGATATTCTTTTAATAATGACGGCCAGTTGAACCTTTTTATGAACTGTCATGCCACTGAAGGCAGACACGATTATGTGACAGGTGCCAAAGTATGTGGACCCAACGTCTTCTATAACTCAACAGCAGAAAGAACCCATGCAGATATAGGTCCGCACCACAGATGGGCTACGGGAACTTTGTATGATAATATTCAAACTACAGGACAGATTGATATACAGGATAGAGGCAACTGGGGAAGTGGTCATGGGTGGAGTGGTGTCAACCAGATCCTTTGGAATTGTAAGGGAGCGTCAGTTGTCGTACAGGATCCATGGGTGTCAGGTCACAATTATTGTATTGGGCTGATAGGAAATAAAGGAAAGCCGAGATTCAAGGATCGCAATGAGGGAATTTGGGAAGGGTTAAATAGGAAGGGGCTTCAACCTACGTCGCTTTATATGGCTCAATTGGAACAACGTTTAAATAAAAGGTAGGATAAATGCCTGGCAAATTGATTTCCCTGTTTCTATAATGCATGAAATGAATAAGACCGTCTCCGAAAACTAAATAATTAGGGATGCAGCATTGTCTTATCTGATTTGAAATTTAAATTCATTCCCTCCGGCTTTTTTTAATTAATTGACATGGATTGGGTAGATTTAATATTAAAATAATTATAAAATGAAGTACAATCGCTGATAAATCTATAGGTGCATTGCCCTTTTATTACTTTATTTATGAATGAATACTATTTCTATATTCGCTGGGCTGCATGCCTTTCATTTTTTTAAACAAACGGTTAAATAGGGTAATGTTGTTAAATCCGCTTTCATAACAAATCTCCTTAATACTTTTCTTACCTTCTGATAAAAGCTTACAAGCATGTCCGATCCTTAACTCGTTAATAAATTGAGAGTAGCTTTTGCGGGTACAGGATTTAAAATAACGGCAAAATGAATTCTCCGTCAGATTCGTTTTGTCAGCAATGTTTTTAATATAGATTTTGGATCTATAATGCTCTAGGGTATAATTGTAGATGGTGTTTAACCTTTCAGACTGGGTGAATAAGTTGTCACTATGATAGGCTGAGGAAATACTACAAGATGGTTTGATTTCTGCTATACTGGTCAGCAGCTCCAAAAAGCATATAATCCGCCTGGTTCCCGTAGCTTCAATTAATGCTGATAATAGTTTTTTTGCTTCTGCGGATTGTTTACCATTGAATACTAATCCCTTTTTACACTTCTCTAATAAGAAAGCTAATTTTTGGTTCTCTGGAATGCTCAAAAAATCCTTACCCCAGAAATCCTCCCTGAACTGTGTTAGTTCAATATAAGATTTTGCCGTTGGTTCTTGGATATATTGCTGATCAAATTTCCAATAATGTGGTAGATAACTACCGATACAAATGAGATCTCCTCCTTTGAAATGATGGATTCCATCGCCAGCGAACAGCATCCCTGCACCTTCAATTACATGGATAAATTCAAACTCCGGATGATAGTGCCAGCTATTGTGTTTATAAGAATAATGGTCGGATCTTGCACTAAATGAGATGGCAGGACCGGCTGTTATTTTAAGTAGGACAGGTTTCATAAAGTGATTATTTATTCTTTGATTCGCTAAAAATATGTAATATTTGATAGAATAGTGTATGTATTGGAAGAAATTAGCGCTTTTTTCCCGTAACAATTCTTTTTCTTTGTTAGCATTAAATCGAACATCATGCTACTTTCTGACAAAGTGATCGTCATTACAGGGGGCGCCAGTGGTATTGGATATGCTTGTGTCAAGGCATATATCAAGGCAGGGGCGCATGTTGTGGTTTTGGATATTCAACAAGAAGCAATGGATCGACTAATGGCGGAGATCGGCCCTGATCATCTGGCCATAGACTGTGACGTAACAAAAGAGTCATCCGTTAAATTAGCCATTGAGCAGGTCAAAGACCGATATGGTCGAATTGACGCTATACATAATAATGCAGGAATCGCGACGCCTTCAAAATCACTAGAACTAACCACGCCTGGTGAGTGGCAAACTATCATGAATGTCAATCTATTCAGTATTTATCTGACCACAAAATTTGGCTTGCCCTATTTAAAGCAGTCTGCAGGTTGCATCCTGAATACCAGTAGTATGGTGGCGAGTATCGGTCAACTGAACCATGCGGCCTATGTAGCATCAAAAGGTGCTGTCGATGCCCTCACTAAAGCAATGGCACTTGACTACGCGCCTTATAAAATTCGGGTCAATGCAGTGGCCCCGGCAGGCGTCTGGACGCCTACTTTGGAAAAATGGGCAGCAGAGCAGCCTGATAAGGAAAGCATTGAGCAGTATCTGGACGATATTCATGTATTAGGATATTGCCCTAAGGGGGACGTTGTGGCGGACGGCTGTACTTTTTTATTGTCAGATAAGGCGAGGTTTATTACCGGTCACATACTGCCGATAGGCGGTGGTGCGGAGTTAGGTTATCGGCGTTAGGCAATCAAATTCAATTTAAAAAATAGAAAATACAAAATGATCCGGGAAATAAGGATTAAAGATAAGCGGTTTCCACTTAAAGGCGGGGCTGGCAGTGACGCCGTCCACCAGAATCCAGTATATTCTTACGCTGTAGTTGAGTTGGTGGATGATAGTGGCCTAGTAGGTTCTGGTTTTGCTTTTACTTTAGGGGCTGGTAACGAACTTGTTTGCCAGGCAGCCGATTTTTATAGTCAGACCTTAAAAGGCAAAGATATAGAAGATGTAATGGTAGATTTTGGAGGGTTGTTCAACAGGTTGTCTAATGAGCAGCAATTCAGGTGGTTAGGGCCCCATAAAGGTGTCGTACATTTGGCCCTGGCCGCCGTAACCAATGCTTGTTTTGATCTTTGGGCCAAAAAAAGAGGCGTACCACTTTGGAAATTACTAATTGAACTTTCTCCAGCAGAGATCATAAGCACCTTGGATCTTAGTTATTTAGAAGATGTCCTAACCAGACAGGAGGCTTTAGCCATTTTGACGGGCCAGCAATTGTCAGCATCTTTAAGAATGCCCATACTAAAGGTAGGCTATCCTGGATATGACACTTCGATTGGTTGGTTTAATTACAGCGATGATAAAATCAGAGAATCTTGTAAAAAGGCCATGGATGAGGGCTTTTCTGCTGTTAAATTAAAGGTGGGATCTACAGACACACAAAGAGATATCCGCAGGGCTAGTATTATACGGGAAATCGTAGGCAGTGACATCAAAGTAATGCTGGATGCGAATCAAAAGTGGACCTTGCCCGAAGCTTTAGAGGTATGCCAAGCGCTAAAAGCTATGAATCCATATTGGATTGAAGAACCTACGCATCCCGATGATATTTTTGCCCATCAAGTGCTGGCAAAAGCCATTTATCCTGTGAAACTCGCTCTGGGAGAGCATGTGCCTAACCGAATTGTATTTAAAAATTACCTGCAATCAGGTGCGGCTAGTTTTTTACAGGTTGATGCCGTGAGAGTGGGCGGTGTGAGTGAATTTATCACCATAAGCCTAATGGCCAAGAAATTTGGTGTGCCGGTAGTGCCGCATGTGGGTGATATGGGGCAATTACACCAGCACCTGGTTCTTTTTAATCATATTCGCCTGGGACATGAGGCCTTGTTTTTAGAGCATATCCCGCATTTAAAGGATCATTTTATTCATCCCGTTCTAATTGATAATGGTGTATATAAAACACCACAACAGCCAGGAAGCTCCTGTGAACTAAAAGATTAAGGATAGGTATTGGAAGTCTACATCAACTTAAAACCTAGAACATTATGAAACGCTTTTGTCTAACGCTGGATTTAAAAAATGATCCAGAATTAATCGCAGCCTACGAATTTTACCACGCTAAAGAAAATATCTGGCCCGAGATCGCTAATGGGATTAAGGCTTGTGGTATTCTGACAATGGAAATATACCGGGTAGCAACAAGACTTTTGATGATCCTTGAAACAGAAGATAATTTTGAATTGAAAACTGGATTTGATAAAATGCTTCAGAAGCCTCGTCAAAAAGAGTGGGCAGCGTTAATGGAAAAGTTTCAACAACGACTTGCATTTGCAAAACCAGGCGAATTGTGGGTGGAGATGAAAAGCATTTTCCAATTGAATTAAAGGGCTTCAAATTACTTAACTTAAAGCAAAAGCTGTGGACAGTATAAAACATAAAGCCAGGCAATACCTGGTTCCTTTACTGGTCGTAATGAGCCTTATGTTTCTATGGAATATGAGTCGCAATATTAATGATATATTGATACCTCATCTAAAGAGAGCTTGCCAGTTGACCGATTTTCAATCTTCATTGGTTCAGTCGGCATTTTTTGGTGCTTATTTTTTGATGGCCTTGCCAGCAGGCATATATATTCACCGAAAAGGTTACCGCGCTGGGATGATTACCGGTTTATTGGTCGCAGCTTTAGGTGCAGCTCTATTTTTTCCAGCAGCAGAAATCCGGTCCTATCCATTATTTTTACTTGGACTTTTTATAATGGCCGCTGGTTTTACCTTTCTGGAAGTAACCGCGACGCCCTATATTGCCATACTGGGTGATCCCAAAGAGGCTTCCAGTCGATTAAGCCTGTCTGCAGCGATAGGGTCTGTGGGGTCAACCGTTGCCCCTTATATCGGTTCTCTTTTACTGATGCATAAGGAAGATATACCTGAAAAGGTGATTCAGGGCTATTCAAGTACGCAGTTACAGACTTTTTTGTCCGGTGAAGCAAATATGGTCAAACTCCCTTATTTGACACTTGCTCTATTATTTCTGGTCATGTCCATTGTTGTCTTGCTTATAAAAATGCCCGTTATAAAAGAAACTTCTGATCCGTCTGCAAATAAATATTCCTTTAAAAACGTTTTTAAATTCCCTCATACGATGTTGGGCGTGTTAGCAGTATTTAGTTATTTAGGCGCCGAAGTAGGCATTGTCAGTTTTATGATCCGGTATGCCCAATCCTTGCATATCCCCGGTCTGAGTGGCCAAAAGGCCGCTTTATTTATTTCGCTTTATATGGGCCTGGTGCTGGCCGGTCGCCTGGCAGGAGCCTTGCTACTTAAAAAGATAAAACCCTCGAATGTTTTGTTGATTTCATCGGTGGGGGCAATTGTATTGGTTGTGCTGGCAATTCTGACTACAGGTTATTTTTCCTTGTTTTCCCTAGCCTTGGTTGGGTTATTCACTTCAGTGATGTATCCTGTTATATTTACCCTAAGTATCAAAGGATTGGGTGATTATACTAAAACGGCTTCTTCCTTACTCATTATGGGGGTGGTTGGAGGGGCAGTCATACCACCACTGATGGGGCTTGTGTCTGATCAGGGGGGTATCCGGCTGGCCTATGTATTGCCGGTTATATGTTATATATATGTCACGTATTATGCTATAAAAGGCTTTAAAATAAAAAACAAACTATGAAAAAGTTGATTCTTTTGACGGCCATTTCTTTTTTGATGGTCTCTTTTACCCAGGCCCAAAATACTGTAAATGGAACCGTAAATACAACTGTCCAAAAGACGAGTCCACAAATACTTCAAGATTTTATGGATCTTCGTTTTGGCATGTTTATCCATTTTGGGCCAGTGACACTCAGAGGAACAGAAATAGGTTGGTCCAGAAACAACCAAGTAACTCAAGACGACTATGATAGCTTGTATAAAGAGTTTGATCCGGTGCTTTTCAATGCAGACAACTGGGTAAAAACCGCCAAGGCGGCAGGCATGAAGTACCTGACGATTACAGCAAAGCACCATGATGGATTTTGCCTCTGGCCCACTAAATACACTGATTATAATATTAGCAACAGCCCATTCAAAAAAGACATCGTTGGGGCGCTTGCTAAGTCGTGTAAAAAATACGATGTCAAATTTTGTATTTACTATACAGTACTGGACTGGTATGACAAAAGATATCCCTTACATAATGATGGGAAAGGGCCTGATCCTGCAGCCAATATGCCTGCATTTGTGCAGTACATGAAAAACCAGCTCAGGGAATTAGTGACAAATTATCATCCTTATATGCTATGGTTTGATGGAAATTGGGAAAAGCCCTGGACACTGGAAGATGGCAAAGAGATATACCGTTATCTCAAAAGCCTGGATCCGGACCTTATTGTAAATAACCGGCTAGGTAAGGGGGAACATCCGGCCCTTAGTAGTGAAACAGTCGGCGATTATGCAACACCTGAACAAAAGGTAGGCACCATGAATATGGATTATCCCTGGGAATCCTGCATAACGCTTTGCTCCCAATGGGCCTGGAAACCTAATGATAAGATGAAATCCTTAAAAGAGTGCTTACAGACACTAGCCAGTACGGCAGGAGGAAATGGCAATCTCTTATTTAATGTAGGCCCCATGCTAGACGGCAGAATTGAAATGCGGCAACAAAAGCGACTTCGGGAAATTGGAAGCTGGCTTAAAACCTATGGGGAGTCTATTTATACCACAAAGGGCGGTATTTATACCCCCACCAAATCTATGGTCTCGACAAGAAAGGGGCAAAAGATCTACCTACATCTTTTTAAAAGCCCTGGCAGTAAATTGGTTTTGCCTGCAGTGCCTGGTTGTCACATCAAGGCTGCCGCCTTCTTAAAAGGAAAGGGAATTCAGTTTCAGCAAAAGGATCAGCGGGTAATCTTAAATCTTCCAGACACACTGCCAGACGTGAATGATGCTGTTATTGAGCTGCAAATGGATAAAAATGTAGAGAATCTGCCAGTCATTACACCTTACTGAAAGTTAAGGGAAGTTTGAGTGTATATGCATAATAACAATTGAAATTGTCCTGTAATTATAGATTACAACTACACTGAACCAGTTAATTAACGAAATTTGGCAACACTTTTTCGAAGCTTTGCATTGCCAAATTCTCGAAATTGAGTATTTGGCTTTTTAAAAACTGAGCAATTTTGTAGATTGCTGATGGAGCCTTGTTTGATGGGCTGAAGCTTCTTAAATTAATCAATTTTATCAAAGCAGTTAATAAATAAGGTTTGGTCGCCCTTGAGGCACGAGAGGGCGTCTAAACCTTGAATTGGACTAAACCGTTGGTGGGATTTCGCTCTGATCTATGGAGTTTTCGTTACTCCCTTTTTGGTCTCTCAGTGGGTCTTTGCCCCACTTTTTACAAGCTACATGCAAGCAATCTATCTTATCGTTCCATTTTGGCGGCTTATCGAAGCTGTTTTGAATAAATTCTGTGGCAAAAAAACTGTTTTTAGTGCGGTGTGGGTATAGCTCCGCCCATAGGCCCCGTTTTTGGCCAATTTTAAAGTATCATCAAAAGTATTTCTTCAGCCATTTCCTTCAAAAAATCGATAGGCGGCCCTCTTTGCTTAAATGTATTCAACTGTTGAACCGCCTCCTGTCCACAACAGGGACACTTCCGCGGGTTGAAGAACTTTGGACTTGCTCCTTTTTCTTTTTTTATTGGTCGATCTGGTAGTTGGGCCCTGATTTGTGCTATTGCCTCCTGCTTGGAAGTGCTGCTTAGTATACCATAATGTCTAATCCTGGTAAATCCTTTCGGAAGAATATGTAGCGAAAAGCGCTTAACAAATTTAACCACATCCAGTGTTATGGTTTTGGTTTTGCCCTCGTCCTTATAGTCCTTATAGCTGAACTCTACCTGCCCATTATCAATACTTTGTAGGCGGTGATTGCTGATGGCTATCTTATGGGAGTATCTACCAAGATACTCAATTACAGAATTGACGTTTTTAAAAGGCCGCTTGGCATATACTACCCAAGGCTTGCTAAATAAATCATCGATCAGCTCTTGAGATAAATGCTCTGGCACCTGTAACTTGAGCGCTTCAATAAACCTACCACGAAATACCTTACTTATTCTGAATTCGGAATAAGTAAGGTTATGCCGAATTATTTGTTATTCCGAATTACTTTCATAATAAATTGTATTTCAATTAGTATTCAAGGAATATTTATGAATAACTTTTCCTGTTTTTTTCTTTTATAGCTTCTTAATCAACCTTTGTCATTTTCTTATTTTTACTTTGGAATATCAATAAGAACATCCTATTCTGCTAGCTCCCAGAGGCTATTGCCAAGTTATTTCTTTATTGTAGCGACTCTCCAGCCCATAATCCATTTCATCAAATATGTGCCATTAATAAAAAAAAGTTATTCCGAAAAACGAAATGCTAAAAAACTGTTTATCAGTGATGTAGTTATGTAATTCAGAATAACAAATAATTCGGCATAACCTTACTCATCGCGGTAACAGAGAACAAATACTTACCTAAGGTCTTTGACGATACCCAACCACGGGATTTGGTAAGGCCGCCACCTGGAATGATGCAATGTATATGTGGGTGGAGGTTAAGTTTCTGTCCCCAAGTATGCAGAATTGCGCCCCAAGCCACTTTGGATCTCGCCCAAATGAATCTATAACACTCCAGGCCGTCTTAAAGAGCGTATCATATACGACTTTAGGCTGGTGCAGACACAGCTGGTTTAACGAATTAGGGAGCGTAAAAACTATCGTGAAAGTATGGGACCGGGAGCACTTCCTGCTCCAGGTCCTGTATCCACTCCTCTCGTTTATTTCCCTGACACTTAGGGCAATGTCTATTCCGGCACGAGTTGTAAGACACCAGAATCTCTCCGCAATTAGTACAGCCATCAATATGTCCGCCCAAATTGACAGTTCTACATCGCTTAATGGCATCAAGCGTCCGCAGCTGCCAGCGATTAAGGTTGCCCTTTTGCTGCACATGTAACCAATGTTCTCTTAGAATATCAGCCACCTCGTATTGAGGAACCATTAAACGACGTTAAACAGTGTCCATAGGAGAAACTATTTTGCCTTCTTCAGGAGGGACTACCTGCAGATATATCATTGTCGTTTTGATATTAGCGTGCCCTAATAGCTTTTGAATAGTTAGAAGATTAACTCCATTCTCCAATAGTGATAAGGCATAAGAATGCCGGAGCATTTGGGCATTGACATTTTTCAAAATGCCAGCGCTTTTGGAAGCAGTTTTTATTATCTGTGTAATCGAGGGTGCACTCATTGCCGTCCCTGGACGGCTTCCTTCAAATAAATATAACGTTGGATGAACTACTTCATAATATTTGACAAACCCTTTCAGGAAACCTTTGCCAAATGGAATCACTTTGGTCTTTAGACCGCTTGCCTTGGTGCACATGAATAACACGGCGCTCCAGGTCAATGTCGGCAACTTTTAGGTTTCTTAATTCATTTAAACGTAATCCCGTATCCATAAACAACATTAAGACCAGACAGTCCTTTAAAGGAAATGGCATGGCTTCAACCAGGGCTCGCATCTCTTTTGAATTTAAAACAACAGGCAGCTTCTTCTTGTGGGGAATGGAAGGCAATTTAAATTGATCATAGGGAAGCCCACGCAACTTGCAAGCTGCCCTCATGCCAAAAACAACGAACCTAAAAAAGGTCATGGAGTATTTCTCTTTTTTATAAGCATATATAGATAATCGGTTACTTCCTGATCAGTAAGCTCCATGGGATTTCTATCGTAGAAAAGAGCGATATGTGCTAAGTGATGGCGATAATTATCACTGGTTGACTGAGACTTTCCATTTATCGCATTAGATTTGTCTAAATCTTGGCAAAGACTAGAAAAACCATTTATTTTGTGGCAAGCTTTATCCATAAGCTTAGTTCTTTTGGGCATAACAGCCCCGGTAGTGTTATTTTGCATAACATTAAACTTTAATATTAAAAAAATGTTTGTCAAGTGCGTAAACACACGAGCAGCTAATTAGTACGGCATTATTTTGCCTATACATGGTGCGGCCCAACGATAATTTCTAGTTTTGTTCGGTAAAATAGGACCGATATGTTTATCCTGTCGGTTTAATTG
>Ga0164242_10000529_pt1 | contig 45811 bp, 37 predicted proteins | sample OricomgcompostMG_FD_108783 | JGI IMG/M metagenome (GOLD analysis project Ga0164242, IMG submission 108783) | Miracle-Growth compost microbial communities from Emeryville, California, USA - Original compost - Miracle growth compost (MG) ... | reverse complement strand
TGTTGGTTCATCGGGCTGGTTAATTGCCGTTTGGGTGCTTACCGGTTTCATGACGCTTACCGCGGCCCTCAGTTACGGCGAGTTAAGCGCCATGTTCCCCAAAGCCGGGGGCCAATACGTTTATCTGAAGGAGTCATATAATAAGCTTATCGCGTTTTTATATGGCTGGAGCCTTTTCGCCGTGATACAAACCGGTACCATAGCGGCCGTTGGTGTGGCCTTCTCCAAGTTTACCGCTTATCTTATACCCGCGGTGAGCGAAGATAATATATTATTTAAACTGCAAACAGGTCTGGATGCAGCCGGACAGGCCAGGTTTTTCACTATCAGCGCCGCGCAGCTGGTATCTATCGTGCTCATTATTTTTCTTACCGCTGTTAATACGCGCGGTGTAAAATGGGGAAAGGTTATCCAGAATACTTTTACCCTTACAAAGCTGCTCAGTTTATTCGGATTAATTGCCTTTGGTTTAATTATGCTGAAAGGCGATATATGGCACGCCAACTGGAGCAACGCCTGGAAACTGCAAAAACTGAATACGGATGGCAGTTTTAGTCAATATACAACCGGGATGGCCATGGGCGCTATCGCGGCCGCTATGGTTGGCTCCATTTTTAGCAGCGACGCCTGGAACAACATCACATTTATAGCAGGCGAGGTGAAAAATCCTAAACGGAATATCGGGCTAAGCTTGTTTCTGGGGACATTGATCGTTACCATTATTTACGTATCGGCCAACGTAATGTACACCGCCGTGCTGCCCCTGCACGATATTGCCACCGCGGCGAAGGATAGGGTAGCCGTATCGGCCTCAACCGCTATATTCGGCGATGCGGGCACGCGTATCATCGCGCTCATGATCATGGTATCCACATTTGGCTGTAATAACGGACTGATACTTTCGGGCGCGCGGGTGTATTATACCATGGCTAAGGATGGCCTGTTTTTTAAACGCACCGGGGCGCTTAATAAATTTGCCGTTCCCGCGTTTGGCCTGTGGGTGCAATGCCTGGTAGCCTGCATACTTTGCTTAAGCGGTAAATACGGTGATCTGCTGGATATGATATCGCTGGTGGCTGTTATTTTTTACATGCTTACTATTGGCGGCGTTTTTATTTTACGATCGAAAAACCCGGACGCGGAACGCCCTTATAAAGCCTTTGGTTACCCAATATTGCCGGCTATTTATATTTTAATGGGACTGGCATTTTGCATTTTGTTGTTATGTTATAAGCCCCAATATTCGCAAGGTGGGTTGTGTATTGTTTTAGCAGGCATCCCAATTTATTACCTTGCCAAACGTTTTATAAAGAATGAGGATAGTACAGTTACTGATAGTTAGTGTTTTATTTTTTACCATAAATGCCGGCGCGCAAGGCTTACCGCCGAAATTACAGACCGCGATAGGGCGATTACAGCGTGATGGTCAGTGCCGGTATGCCTCCTTATCATTAACCGTACTTGATGCTAAAACCGGCAAGGTGGTTTATACCGTTAACCCCGATATGGGTTTGGCCCCGGCATCAACCTTGAAAACAGTTACCTCGGCTACGGCTTTTTTTTTATTGGGGAAGGATTTTCAATACCAAACGCAATTGGGCTATAACGGCACCATAACTGCCGATGGAACCCTTAACGGCGACCTGATTATCAAAGGTTCCGGCGACCCTACCCTGGGCAGCTGGCGCTGGGAAAGTACCAGGGAGAATGCCGTATTAACTTCACTCGCGCTGGCTATTAAAAAGGCGGGTATCAAAAAAATTAACGGGCGCATTATTGGCGATGAATCGATATTCGGCACCCAATCCGTCCCCGATGGCTGGATCTGGCAGGATGTGGGTAATTATTACGGCGCGGGCGCTTCAGGGCTTTGCTGGCGCGAAAACCAGTTTGATATTAAACTGCATACCGGTGCTGTTGGTACGCCCATCAGCATCTCCTCCACAGTGCCTGCCATGCCTTATTATCATTTTAGAAGCGAATTGCGGAATGCCCCGGCAGGCACCGGCGATAAATCATACGCTTATTTGCCGGTAGGCAATCAAACCTTCTATCTGCGGGGCACCTACGCCGCAGATCAATCCAAAAGAAGCATTTCCGTAGCTCTGCCCGATCCGGCTTTTGATATGGCCTACCGCCTGGCCGATACCTTGCGAAGGCTGGGTATTGCCGTGAGCAGCAGGACGGAATCTGTTGCCACGCTAACGGCAAAGGAACTTACAGTACCGTTAATAAAAACAGCGCTTACTACAGTGGCATCTCCGCAATTAAGCAAAATTGTTTATTGGCTTAACCAGAAAAGTATTAACCTGTATGCCGAACAGTTGCTGAAAACGCTGGCCTGGAAGGCAGGCAAACCCGCCAGCACAGCCAATGGAGTAGCGGTAGTACAAAATTTTTGGAAGGCCCGCGGCATTGATACTGACGCGCTGAACATTGCCGATGGCAGCGGCCTTTCTCCCGGCGACAGGGTAACTACCCGTACCATTGCCGGCGTATTACAGGCAGCCAGGGCACAAAGCTGGTTCGCTGATTATTATGAAAGTATGCCGGTTTACAACAATATGCACATGAAAAGCGGGAGCATTAATAATGTGCTGGCCTACGCCGGTTATCAAACCAAAAACGGGCGCGAACTTTGTTTCTCTATCATCGTTAATAATTATAGCGGCAGTGCCGCGGGTATCAAACAAAAGATGTTCAGGGTATTGGATGAATTGAAATAAACAAACATTCCCCGTAGAGATACATGATTATGTATCTCTTTTATACATGATGAAAATAAATGTGGGAGACACATAATCATGTGTCTCTACAGTATATCATGCAGAAAGAGCCACGAGGTATCGTGCCTCTATTGAAAAATATAAATTTGAATAACAAGATCCGATTCTGTAATTAGCCGATATGATCAGTACTGTTGAATTAATTATCCGTTTAGCGGCTGCCACGCTTTTGGGCAGCATTATCGGGCTGGAACGGCAGCGGCACGAATGGGCCGCGGGGCTGCGCACCCACATGCTGGTGTGCCTGGGCTCGGCGTTGGTGATGGTGGTTTCCACCTATGGTTTTAATGATGTACTGGGCCATACCGGTATCGCGCTCGATCCCTCGCGGGTAGCGGCGCAGGTAATTAGCGGCATTGGTTTTCTGGGCGCGGGTACAATTTTGTTTTTGCGACAAGAGGTGGTGCGGGGTTTAACTACCGCGGCCGGTTTATGGACGGTGGCTGCCATTGGCTTGGCTTGCGGCGGCGGCTTGTATTTAGCGGCAGGTATTACTACTGCTATTGCATTTGTAATACTGGCTTTGATAAAGCCCCTGGAAACAAGGTTTATCAATAAGGAAAAATTCAGCGGGCTTCAGTTGGTGCTGGAGCGAAAGGAAGTGAACCTGGGGCAAATTGAAAAAGTAATGCGCGACAACGATATTAAATACAAAGAGATCAGCATGACGCCTGCTTTTGAAGAAGATTTGGATGAGATAAAAATATCGCTGGAAAAAATGGCCTTCAAGAAACAAGATCCGCTGGCCATTGTGGAAGCGTTAAGGAAATTGAAAGGCGTACGCGAGGTTAAACTGCTGATCCATTAAACCTGTTAACCGACAGCCATGACGTCATAGCGAGCACAGCGTAGCTATCCCAAGTAGGTAGAGGCAGTATTGCAGTTTCGATCTGCCTGCCGGGGATCGTCGCACTCCGTTCGCGATGACGAAGTAGTAAAAAGGACATCATAGCGAGCGCAGCGTAGCTATCCCAAGTAGGTAGAGACAGTATTGCAGTTCCGATCTGTCTGCCAGGGATCGCCACACTCCGTTCGCGATGATGTGGTGGTAAAAAGGACGTCATAGCGAGCGCAGCGTAGCTATCCCAAGTAGGTAGAGCACTACTGCAGTTTCGATCTGCCTGCCGGGGACCGCCACACTCCGTTCGCGATGACGTGGTGGTAAAAAGGACGTCATAGCGAGCGCAGCGCAGCTATCCCAAGTAGGTAGAGTAGTTATGAAGATTCAACTTTGCCTGCCGGGGATCGCCACACTCCGTTCGCGATGACGAGGGCAAGATATTTGATTATTCATTCAATAAATCCTCATATAAATCTCTCCAATGGGGATTGATGTCATTTATTAAATTAATTTTATAGCTCCGGCTTCTATTTTTTAATGACTTTTCAGCAGTAATTGCTTCTTCAATACGCGAATAAAAAACGTAGTATATTAACAGGTCGCAATTGTATTTAGCGGTAAAACTTGCAGGATGCACCTTGTTTTTATGTTCCCAAGCTCTCCCTGTAATATCTGAGGTAACACCGATATATAAAACGGAATGAGTTTTATTGGTCATTATGTAAACACATCCGCCTCTTTGCATTATCATATAGAAAGTTAATTGCAATAATAATAAAAGCTCGTCATAGTGTAGCTATCCCAAATAAGAGAGTAGTTATGAAGATTCAGCTTTGCCTGCCGGGGATCGCTGCACTCCGTTCGCGATGACGAAGTGGTAAAAAGGACGTCATAGCGAGCGCAGCGTAGCTATCCCAAGTAGGTAGAGACAGTATTGCAGTTCCGATCTGCCTGCCGGGGATCGCTGCACTCCGTTCGCGATGACGAAGTGGTAAAAAGGACGTCATAGCGAGCGCAGCGTAGCTATCCCAAGTAAGTAGAGTAGTTATGAAGATTCAACTTTGCCTGCCGGGGATCGCCACACTCCGTTCGCGATGACGAAGTGGTAAAAAGGACGTCATAGCGAGCGCAGCGTAGCTATCCCAAGTAAGTAGAGTAGTTATGAAGATTCAGCGAAGTTGTAAAAAGGACGTCATAGCGAGCGCAGCGTAGCTATCCCAAATAAGTAGAGTAGTTATGAAGATTCGACTTTGCCTGCCGGGGATCGCCGCACTGCGTTCGCGATGACGAGGTTGGAAAAAGGACGTCATAGCGAGCGCAGCGTAGCTATCCCAAGTAGGTAGAGGCAGTATTGCAGTTTCGATCTGCCTGCCGGGGATCGATCGCCACACTCTGTTCGCGATGACGAAGTTGTAAAAAGGACATCATAGCGAGCGCAGCTACACTCCGTTCGCGATGATGTGGGGTGGTTCACTGTTTCTAAATCAATCCCTCCAGGGCCCCGCCTTTAAGCCCTAAACGGTCAACCCGTTTCTCCACCTCGAGGTCTTTTTCCAATACGGGCGCGTGGTGCGGCTTAATACGTGCATCAATAATCAGCGCGCCGGTACAGCCCCAGTGTTTATGCTCGGTAAAGCTGTTAATGCCATAAATATCGTGCGATGGATTACTGCGGGTAAAGGTTACCCAAACCAGGTTATTGATGTTTTGAGCGGTGAAGCCGGCATCATCACATAAAACAATCAGCGGCAAGTTGTTCAGCTCCTGATTTTTCAAATGATCGTTTAAAATCTTTATTTGTTTCTCCGTTTCCTGTTCGTTGATATATTTCGGAGCCTGCACGGCCACTACGCCGGGCATGGCCAGTTTGAAGCCATTAACTATATTGGGCAGGCTAAGCCCGGAAGGTAATTCAGTTATCAGTTCTCTCTTTTTATCACCGGCTACCGTTATAGCCACTTTACTGCCCGAATTTAGTCCGCTGCCGCTATAGTCAAGGGTATCAATGGTGGTACGGGTGTAAAAATGCAGGTCGCGCGTAAGGTCTATACGCTCCAAAACATGTTTCAGGAAGCCTTCAATATCATTTACGTTTAAAGCAGGATCGTCCTCCCTGGCCGCGATAAACAGGTACTTGGCCAGGCTCAGCTGGTTTTTACCTAAAATATGATTAGCTATGGTAAGTATCTCCTGTGGCTTGCGTTCTTTAATATATGGCGTATAACGCTCGCTGCCGATAGCGAATAATAACGGATGTACACCGGCGGCGTCAACAGCGTTTACAGCATGCAAACCGGGTATTTCCTGCGGCAATGCCGAGCCCGTAATTTCGTGGATGAGCGCCCCAAAGCTGGTGTCCTCCTGTGGCGGGCGGCCAACTACCGTGAACGACCATACCGCGTTTTTACGATGATAAACATTATGCACCTTCATCAGCGGAAAGGGGTGTGTAAGGCTGTAATAACCTAAATGATCGCCAAACGGGCCTTCGGGTTTATTCTGGTGAGGCATTACTGTTCCGGTGATCACAAAATCAGCATCGGCCGAAATGCAGAAGCCTTCCTTGTCATAAAAATAACGGAACCGCCGGTTACCCAAAGCCCCGGCAAAGGTCATTTCCGACAAGCCCTCGGGTAATGGCATTACCGCCGCTACCGGGTGCGATGGCGGCCCGCCTACAAATATGCTCACCTTTAAAGGCTGGCCTTTAGCATTAGCCTTGGTTTGGTGCACGCCTATACCCCGGTGCAACTGGTAATGCAGCCCAATCTCCTGGTTCAATATATATTCATTACCGGCCAGTTGAATGCGGTACATGCCCAGGTTGGCGTTCATAACGCCTGGCTTATCCATGTCCTCGGTATAAACCTGCGGCATGGTAACAAATGGCCCCCCGTCCATGGGCCAGTTCACAATTTGCGGTAACCCGCTGATTTGTGTGCGCCCGAAGTTAATAGGCGCGTTGCTACCGGTTTTCATGGGCAGGGCCGATAACGCCGTTAGTCCGGTGTTTAGGTACTTCAATGGCTGCTTAAAAGCTTTAATGGGGTCCATTTTTAAATCCACCAGTGTTTTTACTTTGTCCAGCGTATCGCGGAAAATAAAGCGAGAGCGGTTAAGCGTGCCGAACAGGTTGGATACCGCCGGGAACTTGCTGCCCTTTACGTTCTCGAATAAAATAGCAGGGCCCTGGTTTTCAAATACGCGTAAATGAATAGCCGCCATTTCCAGGTAAGGGTCAACCTCCTGTTTAATGCGGACCAGGTGGCCGTTTTTTTCCAGATCGGTAATGCAGGCTTGTAAGTTGGAGTAACCCATAGTAGTTGATAAGATGCCAAAAATACTTAAAAACTACAGATTTGAATTGGTGAAATTATGTAGAAAGATCGTCGTGACGGTCGCAAGATTGCGGACTGCAGATGTATACAGCCCTAACCTCGGTAAACAGTCATCCCATGAGTGGTCTCACATTAGGCGTAAGTGTTTATCGGGCTTTCTTGTTTATACAAATTTACTGCTTTATCGGTTATGCACAAAACATTGTACTTTAGAACAAACTAAATCTTTATGAACACATTTTGAAGACTGCATTTTTGATTATGTTTGTATTTTTCGCAGTAATACTTTATGGAATATATAATAAATTGGACTATAAAAGCAGCTATCAGGCTGTAGCTGCTAATGGTAATATCACTCTATTAGATAATCAAACTAACGATATTTACTACAATGATTATAGTGAAGAAAAATGGCACAAAATAGGTTCAGATGGTAAAGATGTTGAAGCTAAATTTCTACCTAAATAAGATGTTGTACCAACACCAGTTTAATATTTCCTAACTTTACACTATGGCAGAGGATAGGAAAAACCCCAAAGAGGCGTCTGCTATCTTTCACCCGATAATAAAGCGAGTGTAAGTAAAAAAGCTACTGAACCCAAAGTTAAGAAAGAGCCGAAACCTAAGCCTAAAAAATAAATTAATATCGCCAATAAACTTATTACATGTTAAAATTTAAACTAATATCATCTGGAATAGCCGCCTTTATTTTTATTGTGATAGGCTTGTTCTTATTTATTCAGCATATAAATAACGCTCGGTTTTTTATAGTGGTTGGATTGATAAATTATGCACTTTTTATTTTCTGTTTTATAATTCATCAGAAAAATAAAAAAATTAACAGGCGTGGTCTAACACGTATATAGTCTCCTCTTGACACAAAAGGAACCAAAAACTAAGCGTAGCGATCTCATGAGTACCTTTAAAAACGAACAACAAACAAATAAGTCAAGATAAAAAGATGCTTCCACGCGCCCTGCCGTTTTTGCCTGCGCTGGCCCGCTTTTTTGTCGTCCCTGCACACATTTGGTTAATGAGTGAATGGTGGAGTGTAAGCTACCGATGACCAATGACAACGCAGCAAAATGGCTGGCGGAGATGACTGTTCGCCCTAAACCCGATAGCAGCGTAAAGCCCGGAACGTAGTGGAGCGGAGTGGGGACTTGCAGCGAAAAGCGGGGCTAAAGAATCTATGAAATACTGACATTCATTTTCAAATTAATCATAGCGTACACAAAGAATAAGCACAAAGAACCCAAAAGCGCTGTGAACTTTGTGCAGCACCTCCATGCGCTATGTGATAAAATAAAAATGAGTTCACACATATCACCATTCTTCTTTACATTAAACTCACAAGCATTATCACTAACTTTGCCTTATAATTTGTTTATTCATGAATGCTGATGCCATAAAGCTGCTGCCGGGTCGATATTGTAATTCACTCACTCATTATTCCCGTTTTATTACCCGCGAGGTAAATATTGGCGATGTGCCGATGGGGGGTAATAACCCTATCCGCATCCAAAGCATGACTACTACCGATACTATGGATACCATCGGTACCGTGGAGCAGTCTATCCGCATGATTGAGGCTGGTTGCGAGTATGTACGCATTACCGCTCCCAGCATTAAAGAGGCCCAGAACCTGGCCGAGATAAAAAAACAATTGCGCCAGCGCGGTTATACCACGCCATTGGTGGCCGATATACATTTTACCCCTAATGCTGCCGAAGTGGCCGCCCGCATTGTAGAAAAAGTACGCGTAAACCCCGGCAATTATGCCGATAAAAAGAAGTTTGACCAACTGGATTATACCAACCAGGAGTACCAGGCCGAACTGGAACGTATTAATCAGAAATTTGCGCCGCTGGTAAAAATATGCAAGGAGTATGGCACCGCCATGCGCATTGGTACCAATCATGGGTCGCTGTCCGACAGGATTATGAGCCGTTACGGCGACACCCCGCAGGGGATGGTGGAATCGGCAATGGAGTTTATCCGCATGTGCGAAGCCATGAACTATTATAGTTTGGTGGTATCCATGAAAAGCAGTAATCCGCAGGTAATGGTACAGGCGTATCGCTTGCTGGTTGAAACTATGGTGGCCGAAGGTATGAATTACCCGCTACACCTGGGCGTAACCGAAGCGGGCGACGGCGAGGACGGCCGTATAAAATCGGCCGTAGGCATTGGTACCTTATTGGAGGACGGCCTGGGCGATACTGTTCGGGTATCCCTCACCGAAGAACCCGAAGCCGAAGCGCCGGTGGCTATAGCGCTGGTGAACAGGTATGTAGAACGAAAAGCAGCCTCACCCAAACCCTCTCCGGCAGGCAAGGCTTTCGAAGGTGAAGTTATACAAAAAGGCCCCCCAACCGGGGGAGATTTAGAGGGGGCTTTCTCCCCTTACGAATACAAAAAACGCGAAACTTACGAGGCAAACGCTTTTATAGGCGGGCATATGGTGCCGCGCGTGGTGGTTGATCTGTCAAAAGCTAACTTAAAAGATCCGGCGATACTGAATGCCGCTGGCTATTTATACGCTCCGGTGCTGGATAAGTACAATATGGGCGAGCAATCGGTTGATTTTGTTTACCTGGCCGATGAGTTACCCTCGTTCACCATGCCGGGGAACTTGAAACAATTGTATAATTACAATACCTGGAAGAAGCTGGCTAATAAAATCCTGTGTCATCCGCTTTTTACCTTAAAAGAATACATCAGTGCCGATGATCGTTCATCCGCACTCAACCTGGTGCGCATCACCAATGCCGATGTGGATACCGACGATTTTGGTTTGATACCATTAGATCAATCACTGGTTTTTGTGTTGGAAACCAACCAGGCCCACGGTATGGCCGATCAGCGCGCGTTCTTTTTTAAAATGGAAGAACTGGGGTTGAATGTGCCGGTGATTGTGAGAAGAGCATACACCTCTCCCCAGCCCTCTCCGAAGGAGGGGGAGCAGGATGAGCAAATCCTCCCCCTCGGGGAGGATTTAGGAGTGGTGACGCTTTACGCCGCTACCGATTTGGGTGCCTTGCTGGTTGATGGCTTTGGTGATGGGATATGGATAGATGCTCCTGAAGTAGACACAGCCGCTATAACTTCAACGGCTTTCGGTATTTTGCAGGCTACACGTTCGCGGATCTCCAAAACGGAATATATTTCGTGCCCAAGCTGCGGCCGCACTTTGTTCGATCTGATGGAAACCACGCAGATGATCCGCAGCCGTACCAGCCATTTAAAAGGGCTTAAAATTGGCATTATGGGCTGCATAGTAAACGGCCCCGGCGAAATGGCCGATGCGGATTATGGTTACGTAGGCTCCGGCCCTGGCAAGGTTACGCTTTATCGCAGTAAAGAGGTAGTTAAAAAGAATGTAACATCAGACAAAGCGCTTGACGAACTGATCAACATTATCCGCGAAGACGGTAACTGGATAGAGCCTTCGGTTTAGTTATTGGTCATTTTAAAAATTACGTCATTGAGCGTAGCGTGGCAATCGCTAACTCAGAATGATAAAGATTTTGAGGCCGATCTGCCTATCGGTGATTGCTTCGTGCCTCGATGACAAGTTGGCATTCCTAATCTCATATTTGCCTTCTGCAAAACTTTAAAATTTCATAGCTGTTGATGAGATATAATTAAAACATAGCTCATGTCAAAAAACGTAGCCGACCAATTAGTGGAAATGCTGGTGAATGCCGGTATTAAAAGAATATATGCCGTAACCGGCGACAGTTTGAACGAGGTAAATGATGCCGTGCGCCGCGAAGGCAGCATCCAATGGATCCACGTAAGGCATGAGGAAGCCGGTGCTTTTGCCGCCGGTGCCGAAGCTGAGCTTTCCGGTTTGGCTTGTTGCGCAGGCAGCAGCGGCCCGGGGCATGTACATTTAATTAACGGTTTGTATGAGGCGCATCGCGCCGGCGCGCCGGTTATCGCTATAGCGTCCACCTGTGCCACGTTTGAGTTTGGCACCGAGTATTTCCAGGAAACCAACACCATTAAACTGTTTGCCGATTGTAGTTATTATAATCAGGTAGCCACTACCCCCCGGCAATTCCCGCGGATGCTGCAAACCGCCATACAGGCGGCCTTGCACAAAAAAGGCGTGGCCGTTGTGGGCTTACCCGGTGACGTAACCAAAATGGACGCCGAGGAGATCACTACCGCGATGCAAACGTTTAACCCATCGGCACAAATACGCCCTGCCGATGCCGACCTGCAGCAACTGGCCGATTTGATCGGTCAGCACAAAAAAATAACCATGTTTTGCGGTATAGGGGCTAAAGACGCGCATGACGAAGTTGTTGCACTTTCGCAAAAGATCCACGCGGCTGTGGGCTATTCCTTCCGGGGGAAGATGAGTATCCAGTATGATAACCCGAACGAAGTGGGGATGACGGGATTACTGGGTTTGCCGTCCGCTTTTCACAGTATGCACGAGTGCGATTTGCTGATATTACTGGGTACCGATTTTCCGTACACGCCTTTTATGCCAACCGAGTGCCAGATTGTGCAGGTAGATATTAAGCCCGAAAACATTGGCAGACGTGCCAAAGTAACTATGGGCCTGCACGGTTCCGTAAAAGATACAATTACCGCGCTATTGCCCTTACTTAAGCAAAAAACCGACGACAGTTTTTTGAAGGAGCAACTGGAAGTATATGCCGAAGTAAAAAAGAACATGCAGATTTATGTAGATGATAAGGGGACGAAAAACCTTATCCATCCCGAATTTGTGGCCGCTGCTTTAGATGAACTGGCAACAGACAATGCCATATTTACGGTAGATACCGGTATGTCCTGCGTATGGGGCGCCCGCTATATTAACGCTACCGGTAAGCGCGCCCTGTTAGGCTCGTTCAATCATGGTTCTATGGCCAATGCTATGCCGCAGGCCATGGGCGCTGCATTAACCTGCCCGGGCAGGCAGGTGATCGCCTTGTGCGGCGATGGTGGAATTTCCATGCTATTGGGCGATCTGGCTACCATAACTCAATATAAGCTGCCGGTAAAAATCATCGTTTTTAATAACCGTTCGCTGGGTATGGTAAAATTGGAAATGGAAGTAGCGGGTATACCCGACTGGCAGACCGATATGGTTGACCCCGATTTCGCGGCCATTGCCCAGGCTATGGGCATTAAGGGCATGAACGTTCACGATCCGGATGATGTGAAGCAGGCGCTTAAAGAAGCGTTGATGTTTAAGGGCCCCGTGTTGGTTAACGTATTTACCGACCCCAATGCGCTGGCTATGCCGCCAAAAGTAGAGTTTGAACAGGTAAAAGGCATGGCACTATCCATGACTAAATTGATGCTGAACGGTAAAATGGAAGAGGTGCTGGCTACTGTAAAATCGAACTATAAGCACTTGAAGGATGTCTGGTAGTAAAGTAGCAGTGGCAGTAAGTAATAGTAGATTATAAGAGTTCTTCAAGAAGTTAATTATAGAAAATGTCATTGCATTGCGGAGCGACGTGGCAATCTCTTAGCTTGATAATATTTGCTACGAGATTGCCACGCCTCCTTCGTAGGCTCGCAATGACATAGTGTTTAAGGGCTGGTCTTAGCTTAAATAAGCCTTCCACCATCCCGAATTATAATCACTAACCACCTCGGTTGGTTGGCCGGGTGCCGGAAGAAACAGGTGGATTTTCTTTTGGTTGGCATATTTAAGCAGCCGTTCCACCGGTTCGTACCAGGCGTGCGGGGCCAGGTTAAAGGTCCCCCAGTGGATAGGCATCATTATTTTGCCCTTCAGCGCAAGGTGGGCATTGGTGGCATGGTCAGGGCCCATGTGTATTTCGGGCCAGTACTTTCCGTAAGCACCAATTTCCAGTATGGTTAAATCAAACGGGCCGAAAGTTTTTCCTATATCGTTAAACCCCTCAAACCAACCCGAATCGGCCCCGAAAAATATATTATGGGTATGGCCCTTAATAATGAATGACGACCAAAGCGTTTCATTGCGGTTCATAATTCCCCTGCCCGAAAAATGCCTGGCGGGAGCGGCCGTCAGCACACAATCAAGGTCCAGCATTACGCTGTCGCCCCAATCCATCTCGGTGATGTAATTTTTAATTATTCCAAATTTTTCCAGGTAACGGCCTACGCCTAAAGAACAGTAAAACGGGATAGCGGAGTCAGCGAAAAAATTGATCGTTTTTTTATCCAGGTGATCGTAATGATCGTGCGAAATGATCACCGCGTCGAGCGGGGGCAGTTCCTGCAATGTTAGGGGAGGGGCAAAAAAACGTTTAGGCCCCATAAATTGCGAAAAGGAAACCCTGTCGCTCCAAACCGGATCGGTTAGTATGCGTTTGCCGTCAATCTCAATCAGCAGGCTGGAGTGGCCTATCCAGGTTATTCTTAATCCGCTTGCGGGCGGCATGTTATACAGTGCCACATCTGTTTTAAATGGGCCTAAGGTTTTTTTTGGAGTGTTTTCGGCTCGGTTGCTAATGTACTCTTTTAATATGGGTATTAATTTATCAAAGCCGCCATCGCGGGTAGGTATCGGGTTAATATATTTTCCTTCTTTTCTGCTGGATCCTTCTAAACTCATTATTGAATAGGTAGTGTATAATTATGCTGTTGTATGCAAATAACGGTAAATGCTGCAGGTTAGTTGTACATGTTTAAACTTATTTATGCAAAAAATCAATAATGGCTTCACAAAGTTCTTCCAGCGCGGCGGGTAAGGTTTGAGCGGCATAAGGATGTGATGCATTAAAAACATGGTCGGCAGCAGGGATGATCAATAGTTTTGCTTCCGGCTGCGCGGCTTTTAGTTTTTTTGCCTGGCTTACAGGTACAGTAGCATCATCGTGCCCGTGCGCTATTAACCAGGGCTGGGTTATTTGCGCCGCTTTTGCTATAATATCCAGGCGGCCGGGGTTGCGTTCCAGGTCGTCAAGTAAGGTGGCTTTTAAAGGCATTTGCTGGCCGGTACGTTTATTCTCTACATAACGTAAACCTTGTATCTTCCATTGCGCCTCGTCTTTTTTGGGCCAAAGGTCGCCAAAGCCGGCTATAGCCGTCAGGGTAATCAGTTTGTTTATCCGATTATCCTCGGCTGTTTTAATAATACTGATGCCGCCACCCATACTGTGCCCCATTAAGGTTACGCTTTTTGCAGGGGGAATGGCGGTACCGTTGCAGGCAAAATCAATAATTCGGTCCAAGTCTTCCAGCTCAATGGAAAAGGTGTTCTCGCTAAAGGCGATCAGATCGGCAAAGTCGATAGGCTGATCGGGCGTGGTGCCGTTATGCGAGAAATTGAATTTCAGGAAGCGATAGCCGCGCGCGGCAAAATATTCGGCCACCATATTGTGCGTGCCCCAATCCTTAAATCCTTTAAAGCCATGCGCGAATATGATTATAGGCGCGTTTCGATGCGCTTTGTCGAAGGTTAAATCGGCCAGCATTAGTCGGCCTTTGGCGCCTGTTATGGTGTAGGTTTCTTTGATGATCATGATGGTGGAACAACGAGTAACGTATTATGAATGATTTACACGAATAGCTTCAGAACCAATAGATAAGATACTTAATAGTGATATCTAAGCGAAAAAATGGTTGTTGTATTATTGTCTACACTATAAACAATTCTATGTTCCCGATCAATGCGGCGGGAGCACTTACCGGATAATTGATGTTTTAAAGCTTCTGGTTTCCTATCCCGTGAAATGGATTCTGATCAATGGCAATTAATAATAGTTTAATCCGGCTTTGAGTTTGTTTATTACCTGAACTTTTTCAATAAGTTAAGTCTTTTTAAGCAGATGCTGTAAAAACTATTTCCATAAATCATTTATGGAGATAGTTTTTACGTTACCCTTTTTAGCTTCATTTATACTTTTAGTTAGATGTAATTTCATAGCCTCGCTGGCTAATAAATAGGCTGTCTCATCGGCTTCATCAACTGCTTCAACATCATATTCATAATCCAGACTGTTTAAAAAAGCCATTAAAATACAGCCTTGCTCTTCGTTTCCGATTTTTACATTAAGACTGGTCATCTACAAATATAAAGATTTTTAAAAAGATATATTAGGTATTACCTTCGATACCACCCCGCCCACACCATCAGCACCGGCTGCAACAGCAAACGCGCCCACGCAAGCAATGGCGTTACCCGGATATGCCCAAGCATAAAAGGCGCGCGGCTCAGCATATCAATATGTACGGGCAGAAAGGCGATCAACATCAGGATAATGCCCCAGGCGGCAACAGGCCTGGTTTTGAGAGGCGCCAGCATCAGCGCGAACAGCACTTCAAAACCGCCGGCCAGCGCATTCATTAATTTGGGAAAAGGGATGTAAGATGGTATAATTGATAGGTAACCCGCCGGATGTACAAAATGATTGATCCCGGCCAGCAAGTAACCAATAATCAGCACCCACAAACTTATTTTTTTAGTTAAACTCACTGACTAATATACGTTTTTGGTCAATTTTTGGATTTATTTTTGATGTAAGTTGTTGATAAAAAGTTTATTAACTTATAATTTATAAACATTCTAAATTGTAGCGTTTGACAAAGTGTTGACATTGCAACCAAGCCGTCGTGTTACTTTTGTTGGGTTATAATTAAACTGCTTTGAAGTATTTAAAGGTAATAGCTTTTACGCACAAACAAGTTGAGTTAAAGGAACTGGGGAAGCTGGTAATTTGTCAGGAGAATTTGCTACCCAAACTTAGGCAGGTTAAAGATCAATTTAACATTCCCGAGATATTTTATCTGGCAACCTGCAATCGTGTAGCTTTTGTAATGGCTACAGAACAGGTGGTAGATAAAGCCTTCGCTCAAAAATTCATTGAAGCCATGGATATGGGCTTATGCCCCATACACATGAGCGCTTTTATGGATGCGGCCTCTATTTACGAAGATCAGGAAGCGCTGTGCCATTTGCTGCGTACCTCGTGTTCCCTGGAAAGCCTGGTTGTTGGCGAAAAGGAAATACTGTCGCAAGTGCGCAAGGCTTATGAAAGCAGCCGCGAAGCGGGCCTTACCGGCGATTACCTGCGAATGATAATGAGTTGCGCGGTTAAGGCGGCCAAGGAGGTTTATACACATACCAATATCTCCAAAAACCCCATTTCGGTCGTCTCCCTTGCCTACCGAAAGCTGAAAGACCTGAAACTGTGTAACAATGCCCGGGTCATCATTATCGGCGCGGGCGAAACCAACAGGAACATCTCTAAATATCTTCAAAAACATAAATTCTCCAACTTCGCGGTATTTAACCGCACATTATCCAAAGCCCGGGAACTGGCGGCTGACCTGAATGGTGAAGCCTTTAACCTGGAAGACTTAAAATCATATAACAAAGGCTTTGATGTGATCATCACCTGTACATCGGCCACCCAACCCATCATCACACCGGAAATTTACAGCGCCCTCCTTAATGGCGAAACCGGTAAAAAAACCATTGTCGATTTAGCGATACCAAATGATACCGATCCGGAAATACTGGAAAAATTCCCGGTTAACTTTATCGAGGTACACTCGCTTAACGAGATAGCCAAAAGAAATATTCAGGAACGTTACCAGGAGTTGGTGCATGCTGAAAAGATCATTGAGCAGAATATCTCCGAATTTTTACCTCAGCTCAAACAGCGCCGCATTGAGCTGGCTATGCGCCAGGTGCCCGAAAAGATCAAAGAGATCCGCAACACGGCTATCAACTCGGTATTTGCCGATGAAGTGCAGGGTATGGACGAACAATCGCGCGAGATACTGGAAAAGGTAATGAACTACATGGAAAAAAAGTACATCAGCGTACCCATGGTGATGGCTAAGGAGATTATGATTAATAATAACTGATCAATTAATCACGTCATTGCTGTAAGGAGCGGAGCGACGTGGCAATCCCCGATATGCAGAACCGCTCTTCAATCCGAGGATTATTAATGTGTGTTTGCTTTTTATGGCATTAATGAGCTGTCTCAAGTCGGTTGTTCACTCTCCTTCGTCGGTTCGCAATGACGAGACGTAGGCAATACTGTCCCTCACCCTAAACCCGATCAACACGAAAAGCCCGGAACGTAGCGCAGCGAAGTGAGGACTTGCAGCAGAAAGCGGGACTATCTATGCCGAATAACTACTGGCTTTCATTTTCAAATAAATTCCTTGTCATTTCGAACGGAGAGAGAAATCTTCAACGCGTGATAAGCATATTGTATAAGATTTCTCTCTCCGTTCGAAATGACAAAATACAATACTTCTCTCTCCGTTTGAAATAACAAAATACCATACACGGTTCGCGATTGCTTCGTGCCTCGCAATGACAATGTGGATATTAAAACCTAACCCTCCGTCAAACAATCTTCACATTATAACAATTATTGTTGTGGCTTCCGTATAAAAGTTAAATTTGCGGGGCTAATAACAAAATAATCTTTGGAACGAAAACTCATTATAGGAACACGCGGCAGCGAACTTGCTTTATGGCAGGCCAATTTTGTGAAAGACAGGCTGGCCGGAATAAATATCAGCGCCGAGTTAAAGATCATTAAAACCCAGGGCGACCGGATTATCAACCTGAGTTTTGATAAGCTGGAAGGCAAAGGCTTTTTTACCAAAGAACTGGAAGAGGAATTACTGGCAGGCACCATTGATTTAGCGGTACACTCGCACAAGGACCTGCCCACCGAGCATCCGCCGGGACTCATTATCGCAGCAGTTTCAGAACGGGAGGACCCCGCTGAACTGTTGTTGATTCTGAAAGACTGCGTTGATGTTCACCATAAATTATCTGTAAAATTTGGCGGCATGGTGGGCACATCGTCCAACCGCCGCAAAGCGCAATTGCTGGCCCTGCGCCCCGATCTGGAAATTGACGAGCTGCGCGGCAACGTACCAACCCGCATAGGCAAACTGCGGGATGAAGCTTACGATGCTATTATGATTGCCAAAGCCGGCGTTGCCCGTTTAGGGATCGATCTGAGCGAATTTCATGTTGAAGAATTAACCCCAACCGAGTTTATTCCGGCGCCTGCGCAAGGTGTGCTGGCTATCCAGATCCGCGAGGGCGACCAGGAGTTGTTTGAGGCTCTGCAGGCCCTGCATCATCCGGATGTTGCCCAGGAGTTGGCTGTTGAACGTACCGTACTTAAAAGTTTTGGCGGCGGCTGTCATTTACCGCTGGGTTGTTATTGCCGTAAGCATGAAGGTGTTTACCAGGTATTTACTTCCAAGGCCGATACCGGCGAGGAATTTCCCGACCGGTTGTTTATCCAATCCAAAAGCGTTAAGAGCATTGAAGAAAAGATTGTTAAATACTTTGATAAGGGCCGTAAATTCCCGCTGAAAGTATTTATCTCCCGCGATATTTCAGAACAAAGCTATTTTAGGCGCGCGCTGGAGAAGCACGATATTGAGATAGAAGGCCGATCATTGATCCGTACCGTCCCGGTGATCACCAAATTTGATTCGTATATTCTGAAAAATGTGGATTGGGTGTTTTTTACCAGCAAAAACGCGGTGGAATACTTTTTTAATTTGAAACCACAGTTTCCTAAAAAGGTAAAATTTGGCGTAATGGGCAGCGGCTCGGAAGATATCCTGCGCCGCAACGGCCATTTTGCCGATTATGTTGGCGAAAGCGGCGACACCACCGAAGTAGGGAAGGAATTTGCCCAATTGGCCAACGGCCATACGGTGTTGTTCCCGGGTTCGGAAAGCGCTATGCGCAGCATTCAAAAGAAGCTATCGGCCGATACAAAGATCATTGACCTGCCGGTTTATGAAACGGTACTGGTTGACGAGGTTATAGCCTCTACAGCGGAGGTGCTGGTATTTACCAGTCCATCAAACGTGGAAGCTTATTTTGCCGATAACCTGTTGGATGTGCATCAGCAGGTGGTTGCCATCGGTAAATCAACCGGCAAGCAGCTGGATGAATTAGGATTGAAATACGTACTGCCTTTCTCGCCCGATGAAGTTGGGCTGGCCGAGGCGGTGTTTGGGCTAGTTGTCTGAACCAGGATTTGTAGAATTTAAGGATAACATGATTTTGAATAACAAACAGTATTAATTAAAAACACCGGTGATACAGGATTAGGATAACCAGATAGCATCCTGTTATCCTTAAATCCTAAAAATCCCGGTTCAGACCATACAGATGCTACAACGACCAAGAAGAAACCGGAAAAGCGAGGTAATACGCCAGATGGTGCAGGAAACGCACGTAAGCGCGGCTAATTTGATTTTTCCGCTATTTATTATTGAAGGAAACAACCAGCAAACGGAGGTTGCTTCTATGCCGGGCATTTACCGGTATTCGATAGATAACCTGCTGCGCGAGGTGGAAAGCTGCCTGAATTTGGGGCTGAAATCGTTCGACCTGTTCCCGAATATTGATGAAGCGCTGAAAGATAAATACGCGACCGAAAGCCACCGCGACGAAGGTTTGTATCTGCGCGCCATCCGCGAGGTAAAGCAGCATTTCCCGGAAGCCTGTGTAATTACCGATGTAGCCATGGACCCGTATAGCAGCGATGGCCATGATGGCATTGTGGAGAACGGCGAGGTGCTGAACGATGAAACTTTACAGGTTTTAGGTAAAATGGCACTGGCGCACGCGCGCTCAGGGGCGGATATTGTAGCCCCGTCGGATATGATGGATGGCCGGGTAGGCTATATCAGGCAGGTGCTGGACGATAATGGTTTTACTAATGTATCTATCATGTCGTACTGCGCTAAGTATGCCAGCGCGTTTTATGGCCCTTTCCGCGACGCACTGAACTCGGCCCCTAAGTTTGGCGATAAAAAAACCTACCAGATGAACCCCGCCAATCAGCGCGAAGCCCTGATTGAAGCCGATTTGGATGAAGCGGAAGGCGCCGATTTTTTGATGGTAAAGCCCGCCCTGGCGTATCTGGATGTAATTAAACTATTAAAAGATAATACCGAGCTGCCTGTAGCAGCTTACAATGTAAGCGGCGAATACGCCATGCTGAAAGCTGCCGCCCAACGCGGCTGGCTGAACGAGCAGCGCGCCGTAAGCGAAGTGCTAACCAGCATCCGCCGGGCGGGGGCTACAGCTATATTAACTTATCACGCTAAGGAAGTGTTGGCAAATAAGTGGTTATAAGGAGAGCTAAAAGCTTAAGGCTGAAAGCTTAAAATAGTATAATACAACAACGTCATTGCGAGCGTAGCGTGGCAATCCCCGAAGTGCAGAGCCGCTTTGCAGATCGGGGGTGGCCACGTTGCTCCACTCCTCGCAATAACGAGTGGAAAAAGCTTTAAGCTTAAATAAAAATGCAAGTAAAAGAAGATATCAGCAGGGCCAGATCGGCAGCTTTGTATGAGCAGGCTAAAACCTATTTTCCGGGTGGGGTGAACTCACCGGTAAGGGCATTTAAGTCTGTTTACGGTACGCCTTTGTTTATCCAGAAAGGCGATGGCAGCCATATTTGGGATGCCGATGGAAATGAGTTTATTGATTTTTGCTGCTCATGGGGCCCGCTTATTTTGGGTCATAACCACCCCGCCGTGCGCGGGAAGGTGATGGAGGTGATGCAAAATGGCATGTCGTTCGGTGCGCCTACGGCTTTGGAAAATGAACTGGCGGAACTGATATTGGGCAATAATCGTTTTATTGAAAAGATCAGATTTGTAAGTTCGGGTACCGAGGCGGTAATGTCGGCCATCAGGCTGGCACGCGGCTATACTAAACGCGATAAGATATTAAAATTTGAAGGCTGCTACCACGGGCATGTAGATGCACTGCTGGTTAAAGCCGGATCGGGATTGGTTACTTTCGGCGAAACATCATCGGCCGGTGTGCCTAAGGCCTTTGCAGATGAAACCATTGTTATCGCCCTGAATGATCGTGATGCTTTGCAAAAAGCCTTCGCTGAATTTAAGGATCAGATAGCCGCGGTAATCATCGAACCCATCCCGGCCAATAACGGCCTGTTACTGCAGCAACAGGAGTTTCTGCAATTCCTGCGCGGGCAATGTACCGCGAACGGCACCATGCTGATATTTGACGAAGTGATCTCCGGGTTTCGGGTTGGCTTTGAGGGCGCGGCCGGTTTGTACAATATTCAGCCGGATATTATTACCTACGGGAAAATTATTGGCGGCGGCATGCCGGTGGGCGCTTACGGCGCATCGGCGGCCATTATGGCTAACATATCCCCCGAAGGGCCTGTTTACCAGGCCGGGACCTTATCGGGCAACCCGGTGGCTATGGGAGCGGGTATTGCCCAGCTAACCGAATTGTTAAAGCCAGGGTTTTACAACGAACTGAAAAGCAAAACCACCGCTTTTGTAAGCGCTATACAGCAGTATGCCGAAGCTAAACAATACGGGTTTAAAATATTCCAAATAGGGTCAATCTTCTGGTTCGCTTTTACCGGGCAGGAACATATCCGCCGGGCAGATGAGATTGATGGCGGAAGCATGGGCTATTTTAAAACATTCCACCGCGAACTGCTGAACCGGGGCGTTTACCTGGGCCCTTCGGGCTACGAAGTGGGCTTTATATCGTCGGCACACACTGATGATGATCTGGAACAGGCAAAATTAGCTATATTTGATAGTCTGGATATAGTGGCCCCTCCCAACCCTCTCCTAAGGGAAGGGCTTTGATTTTGAAAAATAACATGAAAAAATTAAAGTTAAATAATAAAACAAAAAAAGTCTCCTCCTTAGGGGGAGGTTTAGAGGGGGCTTGTTTATGAAAAGGCCATTTGTCATATTTTACGCGTTAATCATATACGCCGTCGCCGAGTTATTTTGGTGGGGGTATATGCTGATCAGTCTGCAGCCTCAACGCACCGGTATGATACTGGGCGAGGCTTCCATGTTTATTATGGTGTTTGTGCTGGGGGTTATTTATATGCACAAATCGGTAAATAAGGAACGAAAGCTGCACGAGCAAAAACGAAATTTCTTGCTATCGGTAACTCACGAATTAAAATCGCCCCTGGCTTCCATCAAGCTTTACCTGCAAACTATTAATAAGCGCGACCTGGATAAAAAACAGATCATGAGCTTTATTGATAAATGTCTGCTGGATGTTGAGCGCCTGGATGACCTGGTGGAGAATATGCTGCTGGCATCGAAAATAGAAAACCAATCCTATACCTTCCCGAAGGAAAAATTCAGTCTTTCGGCCCTGGTTGATAGTGTAATTAATAGGTTGCAGATTAATAAATGCGATTTTACCAAACAGCTGATCAACGCCGAGATCGAACCAAAAATTGAAATAACCGGCGATAAGTTCGCCCTGTCATCAGTAGTGACCAACCTGGTGGAAAACGCTATCAAATACTCACAGCCTTGCGAAGAGGTTAATGTAAAGCTGTTCAGAAAGGATGGCAGTGTATACCTGCAGGTGGCCGATAAGGGCATAGGCATAGCCGATGATGAAAAAAACCGGATATTTGACCGGTTTTACCGGGTAGGCAGCGAGGATACCCGCAATACAAAAGGCACCGGGTTGGGCTTGTATATTGTAAAACAGGTATTAGATAAGCACGACGCTGACATATTTGTACGGGATAATCGCCCCAAAGGCAGTGTTTTTGAGGTGGTGTTTTAATTAGAGATTAATATAAAACATGTCATTTCGACGAGGAACGAGGAGAAATGACATATCCCGGACGTACTAAAGGATTACGATGAGATGATAAATTTTATACTTTTAATAATGAAATTCGTGTCATAATCCGCGACAAATTTTAGATATTCAAACCTGAAACGATATTAATTATGCCAAACAAAAAAAGAATTTTATTAGCCGAGGACGAAGAACATTTGTTAGAGGCTATTAAACTAAACCTGGAGCTGGAAGGCTACAAGGTATCAACCGCTACAAACGGCAAAAAAGCCCTGCAAATATTTAAGGAAGAACGCTTTAACCTGGTTATACTTGATGTAATGATGCCCGAGGTGGATGGCTTTGTGGTTGCCGAAACCATCAGGCTGGAGAATACGGAGGTCCCTATTATGTTCCTGACCGCCAAAAACACTAACGAGGATAAAATATCGGGCCTTAAAAAAGGCGCGGACGATTACCTTACTAAACCTTTCAACCTGGAAGAACTGATACTGCGGGTAAATAACCTGGTAAAACGCAGTTTAAAAGGCGACGATCTGAAAGAGTTTAACAGCTATAAAATTGGCGACAAAACCATTCATTTCAACTCGTTTGAACTTGTAAACGCCGATGATTCCATTACACCTTTAACCAAAAAGGAAACCATGCTGCTGAAATTGCTGATAGAGCGCCGTAACGAGGCCGTATCGCGCGAGCAGATACTGGAAACCGTGTGGAACTATGATGTTTACCCATCAACCCGTACTATTGATAATTTTATACTTACTTTCCGTAAATATTTCGAACCCGATCCTAAAAATCCGATCTATTTTCACTCCATCCGTGGTGTAGGCTATAAATTTACCGATCAGCATTAATGTTTACCAATAAGGCAAGGCTGTTAGTCGCGGTGGTTTTTGGGATGTTGCTGTTATTTTTTGTTTACCAGCATACTTATGAACTGGCCGCAGTAGCGCTATTATTCATTATACTGCTCATATGGGGTTATTTTAAAGAAGGCCCCATCATTTTGGCTGCCAAATATTTTCATAAAAAGGATTACACTAAAGCCGAAGATCTGATGAGCCAGATCAGTAACCCGCAATGGCTCAGCAAAAAGCGCCGTGGTTTTTACGAGTTTATTATGGGTGGCATCTGCATGCAAAAACAGGATTTTGAAGCCGCCGAGCAACATTATGAGCTGGCAGCTCAATATCCTTTGCGTACCATTAATGATCATGTAGCCGCCCTGGTGCATGTAGCCAATATCAGCATCCGCAACGGGCGGTATGATAAGGCACGCGCCTACCTGCAGCTGGCTAAGGACAAGCAGGCACAGGTTACCGCCAAAATGAAAAGCGTAATAGAGAAAATTGAAGAAGAACTTAATAAACATACTTAGAGAGAATCAAAAGTATAGAAATCAAGAATAAAGAGGATCATTGTCCTGATTCTTGAATCTATATTCTTGGTTCCAAATAGAAATATGAAAGATTCCTTATTTATAAAAGCTGCATTTTCAGAAAAAACAGAACGGCCGCCGGTGTGGATGATGCGCCAGGCAGGCAGGTTTATGCCCGAATACTGGGAGATCAAAAATAAATACTCCTTTTTGGAAATGTGCAAAACCCCCGAACTGGCTGCCGATGTAACCATGCTGCCGGTTGATTTGCTGGGGATTGACGCGGCTATTTTATTCTCGGATATACTGGTTACCGCCGAGGCTATGGGCGGCGATTTAAGCTTTACCCAGGGCGTAGGTCCTAAATTTGCCAACCCGGTACGTACACAGGCCGATGTCGACCGTTTGGATACCGAAGTTGTACACAAGCTGCAATATGTGGCCGATGCGATAAAGGTGATCCAACAGCGCCTGGATGGCAGTATCCCGCTGATTGGTTTTGCCGGTGCGCCTTTTACGGTAATGAGCTACCTGGTGGAAGGCGGTTCGTCCAAAGATTTTAAACTGACCAAGTTGCTGATCCACAACCATCCGGAACTGGCGCACCAACTATTATCAAAAATAGCGACAGTTACCGCCGATTACCTGAACCTGCAAATTGCAGCCGGTGTAAATGCCGTACAGATCTTCGATAGCTGGGCGCAGGCATTGGCCTGGGATGATTATAAGGAATTTTCGCATCGTTATATTACCGAAATCATCAGCAAGCTGAACCGGAAGGATATCCCGGTGATCTCGTTCTGCAAAGGCAGCTCGGTTTTCGCGCCGCTAATGGCCGAGGCTAAACCCGATGTAATTTCCATTGACTGGAACGCCGACCTGCTGGATATTAAACAGTGCTTGCCGCAAGGCATAGCCGTGCAGGGCAACCTTGATCCGCATGTTTTATATGCCGATAAAAAAGTAATTAAAGAACGCATTTACCGCCTGTTCGACCGGATGAAAGGCGAGAATGGCTTCATTTTCAACCTGGGCCACGGCATTATGCCCGATATCCCGTTTGATAATGTGAAGTACGCGGTAGACATTATAAAACAATACCCCTCAGCCCCCTAAAGCGGGAGCCAAAGGGGTATATTAATTTACTAACTCCCCCTTTAGGGGGTTGGGGGGTTCATGTACCAATACATATTATCCATACACATCATATTTGTAGTCTGCTGGATGGCGGGGCTATTTTATATGGTACGTTTGTTTATTTACCATACCGAGGCGCAGCAAAAACCTGAGCCCGACCGCAAAATCTTGTCGGATCAGTTTGAGGTTATGGAGCGCAAACTGTGGTATATTATCGCCACGCCTTCCATGTACCTGGTTATAGCGGCAGGTGTGGGTATGTTGTGTATCATCCCCGGTTGGTTGCAGCAGCCCTGGCTGCATATCAAATTAATGTTTGTTGTTGGCCTGGTAGCTTATCATTTTATCTGCCAGCATAAAATGAAACAAATGCGCAACGGTGTTTTTAAATGGACATCAACCCAACTGCGCATCTGGAACGAGGTAGCTACCATCTTCCTTTTCGCTATTGTATTTTTAGCGGTGCTGAAAAACGCCATTAGCTGGATATATGGGGTGGTGGGGATAATTGTACTCTCGCTTATCCTGATGTCGGCCGTGAAGATCTATAAATATTATCGCACAAAAAAGTAATTAATAGCAGCCTGTCGGTATTATTTAGTGGAAAAAATAAACAATACCGTTTAAATGATGTACATAGATTGTATATGAAAAGTTTATTACTTACTATTCTCAGCCTGATAACAATAAGCGCGTTCGCCCAACCCGACACTTCAAAAACCGTTAGCGATACCGGCCGGCTGATAAAGACACATAGCTTTCATTTCACTTTAAAGCATAAGCGGGATACGGTAATGGAAACTCCTTCAAAAGCGCCGGGTTTTTCGTGGGGTATAGTATTTACCCGGATAGATTTTGGGCTGACCACGCTGCGCGATAATAACAGCTTTAAACTATCGCCCCAAAATGAATTTCTGCGCTATCGTTCGTGGAAAAGCAGCAATGTCGGGTTTGATGTATTCCAGATGGCTTATCGTTTTAACAGCAGCTTTAAGTTTTATGTAGCCGCGGGTTTTGATTGGGAACTGATACGCCTGCGAAATGACATCACCATACAAAAAACACCCGATAGGAGTGGGCTGTATTATACAAACGATGCTATCAACTATAACAAAAATCGCTTCTCATCCAGTTATCTGCGCATCCCTATCATGTTCGATTTCCGGTCAAAGGATAATGATAACGGCACCAGGTGGCATTATGTGTTAGGCCCCGAACTGGGCGTGCTGTTAAGCGGTAAGGTAAAGCAGGTAAGCGATGAGAACGGTAAACAGAAAATGTTTAACAATTATCATTTTACCAGGTTCCGTTACGGGGCGGTGATACGTGTCGGGCACGGTTTTTTGGGCGTATTTGGTAAGTACTATTTTAACGATATGTTCAATACCGTTGCGCAAAAAGGATTAAAAAATATTTCGTTCGGATTTACCGCCGGGTTTTAGTTGTCTGAGCCATAATCGGGCAGATTAAAAGATTATAGGATAACATTGTCCGGACTATTTTACAGTCCGGATTTTTTATGGAATCAGATTAACCATATACATGATAGTATGATTATTCCTAATCTCCAATCAACTAATCTCTAATCACTATCTTTGCCAGGATGACTAACGTACCCTTTCTACAAGCCAGCGCTATCAGTAAAATATATCCGGGCGTACAGTCGGCAGGGGTAAAACCTACCGATCTGCATATTGAACCTGGTAAAATCACGGCTATTATTGGGGCCAGCGGCAGCGGCAAAACTACCTTGCTGCATTTACTTTTTGGCCTGATAACGCCCGACAGTGGCACCGTATATTTTAAAGGCGACCGTGTTTGGGGGCCCGAAGAAAAACTGATACCCGGCCATGATGCCATGAAAATGGTAACCCAGCAAACCGACGATATGAACCTGTTTGCCAAGGTGCGCGAGAATATATCGGTGCTGTTGCCCAATACCGATCTGGACGCCAAGCATAACAAAACAGCGCAAATAATGCAGCAGCTTAATATGACACGCATTGAAGCCAAACGCGTGGCCGATTTGAGCGGGGGCGAGCGCCAGCGGGTAGCCATAGCACGCGCGTTAGTAACCCAACCCGAGGTTTTACTGTTAGACGAGCCTTTTAACCAGGTAGATACTTCATTCCGTGAAGGTTTGCAGCAGGATATCAGGAAGGTGGTGAGGGAAACCGGATTGACAGTGATTATGGTATCGCATGACCCGGCCGAGGTGCTTTCCATGGCCGATGAGCTGATTGTTTTGAAAGATGGCGAAATATTAGAACACGGGCATCCCAAGGCCTTGTACCAAAATCCGCAGCATTTATATACCGCCCGGTTATTAACCAATTGCAACGTATTAACCCGCGATGAGGCAAAACTATGCGGTATTGCAGCACAACAGGATAATGTAGTTATTTACCCCGAATGGGCCGAGCCTACCGCCAGCTTTACCCGCAAGCACTGGCTGATTAAACAAATATTATTCAAAGGCTTTTTTGAAGAACTGGTACTGGAGCAACAGGGAGTGATGCTAAGAGCGCTGAATGCCCGCGCCGATAAGTATAACGAAGGGGATAAGGTTTGCGTAAAGTTTAAAAAGTACCTGGAATATTAATTGCCAGGCAAATAAACTTATGAAGTTTAAAAAGCTTCGTAAGTTTAATAAAAGCTATTGACGTTAAAACGGCGCAACGCTGCCGGTTGTTTTTAGCTGATATTGCGTAAATGTCGTAAACATGACGTAAACAAGTATTAGGCAAATAACCAATGCTGCGTTAATTTTGGGTTATGGAAAAAAGCATACTGGCCGCTAAAATTAAGGAACTGCGCCTGGCCAAAGGTTACTCGCAGGAATACCTGGCGGAAACCGCGCAGTTAAGTCTGCGCACCGTGCAACGTATAGAAAACGGCGAAACTATACCCCGCGGCCATACCCTGAATCGCCTGGCTAAAGCCATGGATATAAGTATTGCTGAACTAACCGGATCAGCGTCTGCCGCGGTTAATAATAATGGCTATATCGCGTTAATAAATTTATCGGCGCTGGCCTTCCTGGTAATTATCAAGTTCCCTTTTATCAGTTTTATTGCTCCGCTGCTGTTATGGTTGTACAAAAGGGATCAATTTGAGGATGTTAACGAGCAAGGTAAAACTATATTGAATTTCCAGATCACCTGGAGTATCATCACAACAATATGTTTTATTTTGATTTTTGCAGGTATGATTCATGGCATTTCCCGCTTAATGCCTTTTCGATCGGGCATGGGCTTGGGATTGTCTGAAATAATACTGATAGGCATAATGTTTATTATGGGATTTAATGTATTGATGGTACTGATCAATACCGTATTGATACTCACTAACAGGGAAATGAAATTCTGGCCGGTGTACAGGTTTTTTAAGTAAGACTAATTATCGCCAGGAGCGGAGCGATATTCACTCCATATAATACAGCATTATTAAACTTTCGCCATTCCGAACAGCGTGGAGAATAACAATAAATGGGGGTTGCTGGTTTGTTATTGCTTTGTTGGCTATGTTTTAAGGAACCTTACACCAGGTATTCAAACAGGGTAGGATCCTCATTCAATGCCTTTATCTCAAAGCGATGATCGGCCATTCTTTGCACCAGTCCGGGATAATCATCGGCCGACTTCAATTCAATACCAACCAGGGCCGGTCCGCTCTCGCGATCCGTTTTTTTGATGAATTCAAAACGGGTAATGTCGTCATGCGGGCCCAGTACATTGTTCACAAACAACTTTAAGGCGCCGGGGCGCTGCGGAAACGTGACGATAAAATAATGTTTAAGGCCTTCGTACAGCAAAGATTTCTCTTTGATTTCCTGCATCCGGTCAATATCATTATTGCCGCCGCTGATAATACAAACTACCTTTTTGCCCTTAATCTGATCTTTATAGTTATCCAGTACCGCTACAGATAACGCGCCCGCGGGTTCAACCACAATAGCGTCCTCGTTGTACAGTTTCAGTATGGACGTACAAACCTTGCCTTCCGATACCGGCTTCATATCGTCCAATACCCGGCTGCAAATCTCGTAGGTGATCTGGCCCACGCGTTTTACCGCCGCGCCATCCACAAAACGATTGATCTTGTCCAGCGTAACCGGCCCGTGATGGTGCAAAGCGCCAATCATTGATTGTGCCCCTTCGGGTTCAACACCTAATAGTAAAATATCAGGTTTTTGCTGTTTTAGGTAAGTGCCCACTCCGGCTGCCAGCCCGCCACCGCCAACAGGGATAATTACAACCTCGGCACCGGGCAGGTCCTCCAGTATTTCCACGCCAACGGTTCCCTGGCCTTCAATGGTACGGTAATCATCAAACGGCGGGATAAATGTCATGCCGTGAGCCTCGGTATAGGCGAGGGCTTCTTTCAGGCAATCGTCAAAGGTATCACCAATTAATACAATGTGGATATTGCCGTTACCAAACATTTCTGTTTGTTTCACCTTTTGCTTCGGGGTAATTTCGGGCATAAATATTACGCCTTTGGCGCCCAGTTTTTTGCAGGAAAAGGCCACGCCCTGTGCATGATTGCCCGCGCTGGCGCATACTACGCCCTTAGCCAGCTGAGCAGCATTTAGCTGACTGATGAGATTATAAGCACCACGCAGTTTATAAGAGCGTACTACTTGTAAATCTTCGCGTTTCAGGTAAATCTCGCACTCATAACGTTCAGATAAGCGCTGGTTATATTCCAGGGGTGTATGTTTAACAATACCTTTTAACCGGGTAGCTGCCGCTTTTAAATCCAAATGCTCGTCCATTATTATTGTATCTATATGTAAAAACCGTTACTGAAGGTAACGGTTTTAGTTTGTGTTTATCAATATTGTCATTGCGAGGAGGTACGACGAAGCAATCGCGAACTATGCATGTTTGAGATTGCCACGCTACGCTCGCAATGACAAAGTGTTTATGTTATCTACACATTCGCGGCCAGCCAATCACCTACCTCGCTGGTTTTGTAGGCTTTGTTTTTGCCCGACAGATCCTCGGTAACAACGCCCTCTGCTAATGATTGGTTAACTACCGACCGGATAGCCTCTGCTTCTTGTGTTAAACCGAAAGCATCCTCGAACATCATGGCGGCCGATAGCACCGTTGCCAGCGGGTTAGCGATATCCTTACCTGCCGCCTGCGGATACGAACCATGTATCGGCTCGTATAACGAAGTATGGACACCTTTTGATGCGGATGGCATTAAACCCATCGAGCCTGAAATTACCGAGGCCTCGTCGGTTAAAATATCGCCGAAAAGGTTTTCAGTGATCAAAACGTCGTAGGAGTTTGGCCATTGTACCAGGCGCATGGCTACGGCGTCAACAAATTCGTAGCTAACAGTTACTTCCGGATAATCTTTTTCCATAGCCTGAACGGTTTGGCGCCACAGGCGCGAAGTTTCTAATACGTTAGCTTTATCTACACAGCACAGTTTTTTACCACGCGTCATGGCCAGTTCAAAGCCTAATTTAGCCAGGCGTTCAACTTCAGCCTTAGTATAAGTACAGGTATCAAAAGCGGTATCGCCGTTATCCTTACGGCCACGCTCACCGAAATAAATGCCGCCCGTAAGCTCGCGCAGAATGATCAGGTCGGTACCTTCAATACGTTCGCGCTTAAGTGGTGAATTGTCAATTAGTGAAGGGAAGGTAAAAGTAGGGCGCACGTTAGCGAACAAGCCCAGCTTTTGACGCATTTTTAATAAACCCTGCTCTGGGCGTACCTTAGCAGTCGGGTCGTTATCAAAACGTGGGTGACCGATAGCGCCGAACAATACAGCGTCAGCAGCCATGCAAATTTCGTGGGTTGAATCGGGATAAGGCTCGCCAACAGCATCAATGGCTGCCGCGCCGGTTAAGCCTGATGTCCAGGCAATTTCGTGACCGAATTTTGCGGCCACCGCGTTTGATACTTTTACCGCCTGATCAATTACCTCAGGCCCGATTCCATCTCCTGCTAAAAGGGCTATGTTAAGCTTCATTGTGTGTTTTATTGTATGTTATGTTTAATTATATTTAGTACGTCATTGCGAGCCGACGTAGGAGGCGTGGCAATCTCGTAGCTGTTTTGTCAAACCAGGAGATTGCCGCGTCGCGTCGCTCCTCGCAATGACAAATTATTAATAGCTGCAAAACTAATCTTTAATCTCCAATCACTAATCTCTATATTATGTTCAGCATCTTCTGCGTGGCCTTAATGGCGCAAACTGTTTGGTCCGAATCCAGGCCACGGGTAATAAATTTGCGTTCGCTGGTTTCCCAGGTGATAATGGTTTCGCACAGCGCGTCCGAGTTGCTGCCGGGGGCAATGCGTACCGCATAATCAATCAGGCGGGGCAGTTGGCGCTTCTTCTTGGTATACACCTTGGTCAGCGCCTTCATAAACGCGTCGAACTGTCCGTCGCCTTGCGCGTTCTCCTCAAAACGTTCGCCGTCTATCTGCATGGATACGGTAGCCGATGGCCGTAAACCCATCGAATGCATCAAAACGTACGATTCAATGATTACCTTATTTTCATACAAACTGCTATCCAGCACGTCCGAGATAATATAGGGAAGGTCCTCCTTGGTAACGGTTTCCTTACGGTCGCCCAGTTCAATTACGCGCTGGGTTACTTTCTTCAGATCGGCATCGTTTAGTTTAAGGCCAAGCTCCTGTAAATTTTTCTCGATATTGGCCTTGCCTGATGTTTTGCCTAAAGCGTACTCCCGCTTGCGGCCAAAACGTTCAGGCAGCAGATCGTTAAAATATAAATTCTTTTTATTGTCGCCATCGGCATGTATACCTGCCGTTTGGGTAAATACATTTTCGCCTACAATAGGTTTGTTGGCCGGTATGCGTACGCCCGAAAAAGTTTCCACCAGCTTGCTTACCTGGTAAATGGACGATTCGGCTATCTGTACTTCCACTTCGGGCACAAAATCGTGCAGTACGGCAATGGCGCTGGCCATAGGGGCATTGCCTGCCCGCTCGCCCATGCCGTTTATGGTAAGGTGCAAGCCGTTTATGCCTGCTTTTACGGCTTCCAGCACGTTGGCCGTGCTCAGGTCATAATCGTTATGCGCGTGGAAATCGAAATGTACAGCCGGATACTTGGCTTTCAACTGGCTGATAAAATCAAAAGCTTCCTGCGGGGTTAATACGCCAAGCGTATCGGGCAGCATAATGCGTTTTACGGGCTGTGTGGTCAGGAAATCCAGGTATTGCAATACATACTCCGGCGAGTTGCGCATGCCGTTGCTCCAGTCCTCCAGGTAAACGTTAGTATCAATGCCGTTTTTGCCGGCCAGGTCAATAACCTGTTTAATTTCGGCAAAATGTTGTTCGGGTGTTTTTTTAAGCTGATGGGTGAGGTGGTTCATGGAGCCTTTGGTGAGCAGGTTTTGCACCTTAACACCGGCCCGCAGCATCCAGTCGATAGATACGCCATTGTCCACAAACGACAATACCTCTATGCGGCTGGTGTATCCGTGGGCTTCGGCCCATTTCATAATGGCTTCAACCGATTGGAATTCACCCTCGGATACACGCGCCGAGGCTATCTCCACGCGGTCCACCTTCAGCTCCTCCAGTAATAACTGGGTAATAGTTAATTTTTCAGATACGGAAAACGATACCCCCGATGTTTGTTCACCGTCGCGGAGGGTAGTATCCATGATCTCTATTTTCCTTTTTTCCATTACTGGAGGTATATAACTTTAAAAGAACACGTCATTGCGAGCGATAGCGTGGCAATCCCCGGCTTTGCATATTGGGGATTGCCACGTCGTTCCACTCCTCGCAATGACGTGGTGTTTGTTTAAAACTCCTTCGCTTCCGCGAAAGCTTCTATCTCCGGTTTGGCGTTTAGTAGGTAATCAATATCATCAAAACCGTTAAGCATGTTATTTTTCTTGTAGGAGTTGATATCAAACGATTCCTTTTCGCCGGTAGACAATAGGGTGATGGTTTGTTCCTCCAGGTTTATTTCCAACTCGGTTTTTGGATTGGCGTGTATGGCCGTATATATTTTTTCCAAAAACTCGGCACTAACCTGCACCGGCAATACACCGATATTCAGACAGTTATTTTTAAAGATATCCGCGAAAAAGCTGGATACCACGCAACGGAACCCGTAATCGTAAACCGCCCAGGCAGCATGCTCGCGCGATGATCCTGAACCGAAGTTTTTACCGCCAACCAGTATTTTACCGCTGTAGGTAGGGTTGTTCAGTACAAAATCCTGTTTAGGTGTACCGTCGGCATTATAGCGCCAATCGCGGAAAAGGTTATCGCCAAAACCCGCGCGCTCGGTAGCCTTCAAAAAGCGGGCAGGGATAATCTGGTCGGTATCCACATTCTCTATCGGAAGCGGTACCGCTGTACTTGTTAATATGTTAAATTTATCGTAAGCCATTTCTTTCTTTTTTAATTGTTTGTTAATTAGGTTGATTAAGTTCATGGAGTGAGTAGTTGAAACTTAATCAACTTAATCAACCACTCACTCAAACTACTTCTTCAATTAATAACGTTCTTGGGTCGGTTACTACTCCGGTAACTGCGGCGGCAGCTGCAACCAGCGGACTGGCCAGCATAGTGCGTGCGCCAGGGCCCTGGCGGCCTTCAAAGTTACGGTTGGAGGTACTTACCGCGTATTTACCCGCAGGTACCTTGTCATCGTTCATAGCCAGGCAGGCAGAGCAGCCTGGTTGGCGTAAAGTAAAGCCAGCTTCGGTAAAGATATCCAGCAAGCCTTCTTCCTTTATCTGGCTTTCAACAATGTGCGATCCGGGAACCAGCCATACGGTCACATTATCCGCTTTATGACGGCCTTTTACCAACGACGCGAAAGCCCTGAAATCCTCGATACGGCCGTTGGTGCAGCTGCCTACAAATACATAGTCAACTTTTTTACCAATCATGTGGTCGCCTTCGTGAAAGCCCATATAGTTTAATGATTTTTCGTAGGTAGCGGCGCCGCCTTCTACATGTGCAGCATCAGGTATATCATGTGATATGCCCATGCCCATGCCAGGGTTGGTACCGTAGGTAATCATCGGCTCGATGGTTGAGCCATCAAAAGTAAATTCTTTATCGAAAGTAGCGTCGGCATCGGTTTTAAGCGTTTTGTAGTAAGCTAAAGCTTTATCCCACGCTTCGCCTTTAGGACTGAATTCGCGGCCTTTTACATAGTTAATAGTAGTTTCATCAGGAGCGATCATGCCGCCGCGCGCGCCCATTTCAATACTCAGGTTACAAACAGTCATGCGGCCTTCCATGGTCATGTTTTCAAACACTTCGCCGGCATATTCTACAAAATAACCGGTGGCGCCCGATGTAGTTAGCTGTGATATGATATAAAGCGCCACATCTTTAGGGGTAACGCCACGGCTTAATTTACCGGTAACGTTGATGCGCATTTTTTTAGGTTTTTGCTGCATAATACACTGCGAAGCCAACACCATTTCCACTTCGGAAGTACCGATACCAAAGGCGATAGCGCCAAACGCCCCGTGGGTTGAGGTATGCGAATCGCCGCATACAATGGTTGCGCCGGGCTGGGTAATGCCGTACTCGGGGCCTACCACGTGTACAATGCCATTTTTTTGATGCCCAAGGCCCCAGTGACTAATACCATACGCGTTGCTGTTAGTCTCAAGCGCATGCAGCTGGTTGGCTGATAACGGGTCCTGAACAGGCAGGTGCTGGTTAATGGTGGGGGTGTTATGGTCGGCTGTTGCAAACGTACGCTCGGGGTACAAAACGGTTATGCCACGGCTTTTTAGTCCTAAAAAGGCTACCGGGCTGGTCACTTCGTGAATAAGATGACGGTCGATAAAAAGAACGTCAGGGCCGCCTTCAATCTTACGCACTACGTGGCTATCCCACACCTTATCAAATAATGTATTGCTCATTGTTGTTTATTGTTAATAGTGAGTTGTTGATTGGGTTGATTCCTCTCTCTATGCTCACTTGTTGTATTATTCAATTTAATTTTGGTTGATCAAAAACTAATCTGTAATCAACTAATCTCTAATTAACCCTCTCACCTGTCATTAACGCAACCAGATCATTATCATTAATGTCCAGCTTACTGTCTGCCAGTGTAAGGAAGCGGTTATAGGCGCTGGCCAGTTCTTCCTTATTCAGGTTATAACCCAAACGGTCCAGATGGTATTTTAGCGCGTGCCTGCCGCTGCGTGCGGTAAGTACAATGGTTGCGCTTGGGAAGCCCACATCTTCGGGCCTTATAATTTCATAATTTTCCCTGTTTTTCAGGAAGCCATCCTGGTGTATGCCCGAGCTGTGCGCAAAGGCATTAGCGCCCACAATGGCTTTATTAGGCTGCACAAGCATCCGCATTTGCGTGCTTACCATGCGGCTTAGTTCATAAAAATTCTTACTGTTGATATTGGTATGCAGGCCCAATGACTGATGTGTTTTCAATATCATCACCACTTCTTCAATAGAAGTATTGCCGGCACGTTCGCCAATACCATTAATGGTACCTTCAATCTGGCGGGCACCGTTTTGCAGGCCAGCTACCGAGTTGGCAGTAGCCAAACCCAGGTCGTTATGGCAATGCACCGAAATAATGGCCTTATCTATGTTCTTAACGTTTTCTTTCAGGAATTTAATCTTGTCGCCATACTGGTCGGGCAGGCAGTAGCCGTTGGTATCCGGGATATTTACTACGGTTGCACCGGCAGCTATAACCGCTTCCACCATTTGCGCCAGGTAACGCACGTCGGCACGGCCGGCATCCTCGGCATAAAATTCAATGTCTTCAACAGCTTTTTTAGCATATTTTACCGCTTCAACCGCACGCTCCAGTATTTCCTCTCGGGTGCTGTTAAATTTGTGTTTGATATGCATGTCTGATGAGCCAATGCCGGTATGTATGCGGGGATGTTTAGCATATTTCAGTGCCTCAATGGCGGCGTCTATATCTCCTTTATTGGCGCGGGTAAGGGCGCATACGGTTGGGTTACTTACAGCTTTTGATATTTCTACCACGCTCTGAAAATCGCCGGGGCTTGATATGGGGAAGCCCGCTTCTATAATGTCCACGCCCAGCGCCTCCAGTTCATGGGCTATTTCTATTTTCTCGGGGGTTGTTAACTGGCAACCCGGTACCTGCTCGCCATCGCGAAGCGTGGTATCAAAAACGTAGACTCGGTTGGGATCGTGTAACATTCTATTTTAGATTTGAGATGTTAGATATGAGATTTGAGCCTTTTCATAAGCTCTGAACTTCACATCAACATCGATTTTTTTATTATTTATTGTCAAGTAAAAGACGGACATGTATCTCATGTCTCAAATCTCAATACTCAAATCTCTTTAACAGCTATAAATCTTAATCTTGTATAATCGGCATACCATTGACCGTTTTGCTTATAGTCGGGTTCCAGCAGATCAGTAATTTCTTCAAATATCCGTTTGAGCTGTGGTTCGGGAACGCGTTTAAAAAACGACGAACCAAACATGTTCAGCCATTTGGCTACACCCTGCCTATCATCCTGCAGCAAGGTAGGCCGGTCAAAATGCGAAACAAAGGTTACCCGGAAGCCTGCTGCCTCCAGTTTGGCAGCATATTCGCCAGCCGACGGGAAATACCAGGGATTGCTTTCGCCGCCCACAGCATAGCCGTAGTGTTTTAATACGGTTGATGTAGCGGCTACCATTTTGTCCATATTGCCTTTGCCGCCCATTTCGGCTACAAAACGCCCGCCCGGTTTTAAATGCCGGTAAACATTTTTAAGCACCGGGTCGGCATTCTTTATCCAATGCAGGGTAGCGTTGGAGAATATGGCGTCAAAAAATTCATCGAAATGAAAACCGGCTCCGTCCGCTACTTCAAAATCCACATCGGGATAGTTAATGCGCGCCTTTTCGATCATATCGGCAGAAGGGTCGATGCCAGTAATGATACCGCCCTGCGCTTTGATCTGGCTGGCCAGATAGCCTGTTCCGCAACCCAGATCCAGTATACGCTCGCCTGGTTTTACATCAAGTAATTCCAGTACACTTTCCCCGTATTGCGATACGAAGGAGTGTTTAGCGTCATATAAATCTGCGTTCCATTTCATTTTACACCTCTTTTTATTATTTTAAGTAGCAGTAGCAGGTTAAAGTGGCAGTAAATAAACTGCTACTGCTAACTGCTACTGCTAACTGCAATTTGTTATTATGCTTCTACAGCTTGGTTTTCGGGGCGTAAACTGCGTACAGTTTTGCCTGCCTGCCACATTTCGCTTTCGCGTAGTTCCTGTAATTCCACGTTTAATTTTTCGCGGTAATCAGGCTGGCTGTTCAGGTCGATAGAGCGTTGTGATTCTTTGCCGGTTGCTACGCTGTCATACAGTTCGGCAAATACCGGTTTAGTAGCATCACGGAATTTTTTCCACCAGTCAAGCGCGCCGCGTTGCGCGGTAGTTGAGCAATTGGCGTACATCCAGTCCATGCCATTTTCGGCCACTAACGGCATTAATGATTGGGTTAACTCTTCAACAGTTTCGTTAAATGCTTCAGACGGAGAGTGGCCATTACTGCGCAATACTTCATATTGAGCGGCAAATATACCCTGGATACAACCCATCAACGTACCGCGTTCGCCGGTTAAATCGCTGTAAACTTCTTTTTTGAAGTTAGTTTCGAACAGGTAACCGCTGCCTACAGCAATACCTAAAGCGATAACGCGATCGCGCGCGTTTCCAGTTGCATCCTGGAAGATAGCAAAGCTTGAATTTAAGCCGCGACCTTGCAGGAACATACGGCGCAGTGAAGTGCCAGAGCCTTTTGGAGCTACCAGGAATACGTCTACATCAGCCGGAGGGATGATGCCGGTTTGCTCTTTAAAAGTGATACCGAAACCATGAGAGAAATACAAGGCTTTGCCCGGAGTTAAATGTTTTTTAACGGTTGGCCAAAGTTCAATTTGTGCCGCGTCGCTAAGCAGGTAGCAAATAATGGTACCTTTTTCTAATGCTTCCTCAATTTCAAAAAGAGTTTCGCCGGGAACAAAGCCGTCGCTTATCGCTTTATCCCATGTTTTTGAGTTTTTACGCTGACCAACAATTACATTAATGCCATTGTCCTTTTGGTTTAATGCCTGACCGGGACCCTGAACGCCATAGCCAATTACCGCTATAGTTTCATTCTTTAGTACTTCCTGTGCTTTTGAAAGCGGGAACTCTTCGCGGGTTACTACGTTTTCTTCAGTACCGCCGAAATTTAATTTTGCCATTGTTTTTGTTTTTGATTTCACCGGTTTTTAATTACCGGTGGATTATTGATTTGCTATTTGTTTCTTATAAAGTCAATGTCATTGCGAGGAACGAAGCTACGCTCGCAATGACATGTTTGTTAATTACATACTAAATACCTTTTGTCCTTTGTTCAGGTACTCATTCTCTATTACATCTTCTCCCGGTTCCAGGCGCTCAAATTCGCGTAGCTTGGAGTTGAAGCCATCGCTGTTTTTAATAATGGCTACCCGGGCGCTGCGTACAAATTCTATCAGTCCGTAAGGCTGCAATACTTTAATCAGCGCGTCGGTTTCCTCGCGGTGGCCGATGGTTTCAAATACGGTGTAATCCTTACGGATCACAACCGCGCGTGCGCCATTCTCGCGCAATAAACGCTCTACGCTCGCCTTTTCGGCAATAACATCGGTAGGTACTTTATACAGCGCCATTTCCTGCCAGATCACATCTTCGTTAGTATGATAGTATACCTTTAATACCTCTATCTGCTTTTCAATCTGGCGCGATAGCTTACGTACCACATCTTCCGACTCGGTAATTACAATATTGAAGCGGTGGATACTCTCAATTTCTGAAGGAGAAGTATTCAGGCTGTCGATATTGATTTTCCGGCGTGTAAATATAATAGCTATACGGCTAAGTAACCCTATCTGATTTTCGGTATATACCGTGATGTTAAATTCCTGTTTAGCCCCTCCTAAATCCTCCCCTGCAGGGAGGGCTTTTTTATCTTCAAGTTTATCTAAATTGCTCATGATTGTTAAAATTTTATCTCCTCCCTTCCGGGGAGGCCGGGTGGGGCTTACTTAAGCCTTATCTCGCTTACGCTGCAACCTTGCGGTACCATCGGGAACACATTGTTCTCTTTAGTAACCATTACTTCCAGCAGGAATGAACCTTTATGATCCAGCATCTCTTTCAACGCGCCTTGCAAATCGTCCCTGTCGGTTATGGTTTTGCCTGCAATGCCGTAACCTTTGGCCAGCTGTACAAAATCAGGACTTTGAATATCCACAAATGAATAGCGGCGCTCGTTAAACAACTCCTGCCACTGGCGCACCATGCCCAGGAAACGGTTATTCAGGATCATGATCTTTACATCTACACCGGTTTGCATAATAGTACCCAATTCCTGCAAGGTCATCTGGAAACCGCCATCGCCAATTACGGCAACTACGGTACGGTCCTGAGCGCCAAATTTAGCGCCAATGGCTGCAGGCAGGGCAAAGCCCATAGTGCCTAAACCGCCACTGGTAACATTGCTGCGGGTTTTATTCAGCTGAGCGTAACGGCAGGCCACCATCTGGTGCTGGCCAACATCGGTTACAATAACAGCTTCGCCGCCGGTTAATAGGTTAAGCTGGTTAATTACTTCGCCCATGGTCATTTCGCCGGTACCCGGATTCAGTTCCTGGTTGATAACCGCTTCTATTTCTTTCTGCTCGTAATCTCTGAACTTCTGCAACCAGGCCGAATGATCGTTCTGCACCATCAGCTGGGTAAGCAGGGGCAGGGTTTCCTTGCAATCGCCCCAAACGGGTACGGTAGTTTTAACGTTTTTGTCAATTTCGGCAGGGTCAATATCTAAATGGACTACTTTAGCCTGTTTGGCATATTTATCCAGGCGGCCGGTAACCCGATCGTCAAAACGCATCCCGATGGCGATCAGTACGTCGCATTCGTTTGTTAATACGTTTGGCCCATAATTGCCGTGCATACCCAGCATGCCCACATTAAGCGGGTGATTGGTTGGGATAGCGCCGGCACCTAAAACCGTCCAGGCCGCGGGGATACCGCTTTTTTCTACAAAGGCTTTAAACTCCTGTTCGGCGCTGCCCAAAATTACTCCCTGCCCGAACAGGATGAACGGTTTTTTAGCTGAATTGATCAGCTCGGCCGCCTCCTGGATATATTGCTGGCGAACGATAGGCTTCGGCCTGTAGCTGCGGATATGGTGGCAAGGAGTATAACCTGTAAAATTAAATTTCTGGATCTGCGCGTTCTTGGTAATATCAATCAGCACAGGGCCTGGTCTGCCGCTGCGGGCAATGTAAAATGCTTTGGCCAATACTTCCGGTATTTCGTTGGCATCAGTTATCTGATAATTCCATTTGGTAACCGGGGTGGTAATATTAATTACATCCGTTTCCTGAAAAGCATCGGTGCCTAATAAATGGGCGAAAACCTGCCCGGTGATGCAAACCAATGGGGTACTGTCTATCTGCGCGTCGGCCAAACCGGTTACCAGGTTGGTAGCGCCGGGGCCGCTGGTGGCAAATACTACGCCTACCTTGCCCGATGTACGGGCATAACCCTGCCCGGCATGTGTGCCGCCCTGTTCATGCCGAACCAATATATGGTTCAGTTTGTCGCTATAATCATACAGCGCGTCATATATAGGCATAATAGCGCCGCCCGGATAACCAAAAATGGTATCAACACCTTCTGCAATCAAGGCCTCTAATAAGGCAACCGATCCGGAAACTTCTACCGATTTCTGCTTGGCAGTATCGGTTATTGGTTCTTGTTGTGCAACTTCCATAATATATTTTTTAAACTCCCTAAACCTCCCAAAGGGGGAAGGAAGTGTTTGTTATTTATTTTAATTTCCCTTTTATTCCCCCTTCAGGGGGTTAGGGGGTTATATCTCATCAGTTACGCAGCCTTCTGCAGCTGTGCTTACTGTTTTAGCATAACGGTACAACAGGCCTTTACTAACTTTTAAAGCAGGCTGTTTCCATGCTGCTTTACGGGCGGCCATTTCTTCGTCTGATAGTATTACATTGATTTGATTTGTAGTCGCGTCAATAATGATCTTATCGTTGTCGTTAATTAAACCTATGGCTCCGCCGTCAAAAGCTTCGGGGGTGATGTGGCCCACCACAAAACCGTGTGTTCCGCCGCTAAACCTGCCATCGGTAATCAGTGCTACCGAACTGCCTAAGCCCGCGCCAAAAATGGCTGATGTTGGCTTAAGCATTTCGGGCATGCCTGGCGCGCCTTTAGGGCCCACGTTGCGGATAACCACCACATCACCTTTTTTGACTCGACCGCTTTGTATGCCTGCTATCAGTTCAAACTCGCCATCAAACACACGGGCAGGCCCTTCAAAATGGGTGCCTTCTTTACCGCTTATTTTGGCTACGCTACCACCTGTGGCAATATTGCCGTACAGTATTTGTAAGTGGCCGGTTGCCTTTACCGGCTTTTCAACAGGCCATATGATTTTTTGATTATCAAACTCCAGTTCGGGCACCTCTGCTAAGTTTTCGGCAACGGTTTTGCCTGTAACGGTTAAGCAATCGCCATGCAGCCAGCCTTGTGCCAGGCAATACTTCATTACCGCGGGCACGCCGCCTATATTGTGCAGGTCCTCCATCATGTATTTACCGCTTGGCTTCATGTCGGCTAATACGGGTATACGGTTACTTATGGCCTGGAAATCGTCCTGCGTTAGTTTTAAATTAACGCTTTTTGCCATGGCTATCATGTGCAATACCGCGTTGGTGCTTCCGCCTAATACCATAATTACCACCATGGCATTTTCAAATGCCTCGCGGGTCATAATGTCCGACGGTTTAATGTCTTTCTGTAATAATATCTTAATGGCTTTACCCGCTGCTAAACACTCTGCTTTTTTCTCGGCGCTCAGCGCGGGGTTTGATGAGGAGTAGGGTAAACTCATACCCATTGCCTCAATAGCGGCAGCCATGGTGTTGGCGGTGTATATGCCACCGCAGGCGCCGGCGCTTGGACAGGCGTTTTTAATGACGCCCATAAAGTCAACGTCGTCAATGGTACCAGCCATTTTCTGACCTAAAGCTTCAAACGCCGAAACAATGTTCAGGTCTTCACCTTTCCAATGACCGGGTTTTATTGTACCGCCATATACCATGATAGACGGACGGTTTAGCCTGCCCATAGCCATGATAGAGCCCGGCATGTTTTTATCGCAGCCCGGCAGGGTAATTAAGCCATCGTAATATTGCGCGCCGGTTACGGCTTCAATGGAATCGGCAATAATATCCCGACTTACCAGCGAGTAGCGCATACCTTCGGTACCGTTGCTCATGCCATCGCTCACACCAATGGTATGGAATATCAGGCCCACTAAATCCTCGTCCCAAATACCTTGCTTAACCAATTTAGCCAGATCATTCAGGTGCATGTTGCAGGTATTGCCATCATAGCCCATACTTGCCACACCAACCTGGGCCTTTTTCATATCCTCGTCGGTTAAGCCAATGCCGTAAAGCATGGCCTGCGCGGCAGGCTGAGTTGGATCCTGGGTAAATGTCTTGCTGTACTTATTTAGTTCTGTCGCCTCACTGGTTTCGGTCCGGTTCATTTTTTATGCTATATTATAGTTTTATGGGTAGTGCTAATGTTGATTGTTATTGTATCTGTAAGGTAGGCAGATGCATTTGGTTAGTCAATACTTTAATTTATTTTTTTCAATTCAGAATATAATATTGTTTAACATAAATTATTAAAATTAAATTTTTATAAAGATCAATTTATACATATATAAAATTTATTGATTTATACCAAAGTTAAAATCGGTATTCGGTATGAATTGTATGCGTGCATAGTATATGGGGCAAATTTCGTCGTGAAAACTGGAAAGAGCGATGTAAAAGTGTAGAAGCAGCCGGGAATATTCGGTGAATAAAGTAATTAAGGCGCAACAATAAAAAAGCCTCATGATTTTTCATCACGAGGCTTTAATATCTTAAAGTAAATACTGGTTAGCGTTGGGCAATACCTTCGGCCAGTACAATTACTTTGTTGTTGGAAACTTCAACCACACCGCCCTGTATCAGGAAAGTGCTTTCTTTGCCTGTACCACGAACAGTCAGCTTACCATCTTCCAGGGTGGAAATAATAGGAGCGTGGTGGTTCAGTATTTCAAATGATCCCATAGTACCCGGAACGGTTACCGAAGTAACTTCGCCTTCAAATACTTTTTTATCGGGAGTTAGGATTTCTAAGTTCATTTTTTGAATGTGCATATGTGCAGATGTGCAAATATGCAGATGTTTTTAATTTGCACATCTGCATATTCGCACATTTGCATATTTAGGAATTAGCTTCTGCTAACAGTTTTTTACCTTTTTCAATAGCATCTTCAATGCTGCCTACCAGGTTAAATGCTGCTTCAGGGTATTCGTCAACTTCGCCATCCATAATCATGTTGAAACCTTTAATGGTTTCTTTAATGTCAACCAGTACACCTTTTAAACCGGTGAACTGCTCGGCCACGTGGAATGGCTGTGAAAGGAAACGCTGAACACGGCGTGCGCGCGATACGGTTAGCTTATCTTCTTCAGAAAGCTCGTCCATACCCAAAATCGCGATGATGTCCTGTAATTCTTTGTAGCGTTGCAGAATTTCTTTTACGCGCTGCGCGGTATTGTAATGCTCATCACCTAAAATAGCCGCGCTCAGGATACGTGAGGTTGAATCCAAAGGATCCACCGCAGGGTAAATACCCAACTCGGCAATTTTACGCGAAAGTACGGTAGTAGCATCCAAGTGGGCAAATGTTGTTGCCGGTGCAGGGTCGGTCAAGTCATCCGCAGGTACGTAAACGGCCTGTACAGATGTAATTGAACCACGTTTGGTTGAAGTAATACGTTCCTGCATCATACCCATTTCAGTAGCCAGTGTTGGCTGGTAACCTACCGCTGAAGGCATACGGCCTAACAACGCGGATACTTCTGAACCTGCCTGGGTGAAACGGAAAATGTTATCTATAAAGAACAGGATGTCGCGGCCTTTGCCGTCTGCATCACCATCCCTGAAAAATTCGGCCAGTGTTAAGCCTGACAGGGCCACACGCGCACGTGCACCGGGAGGCTCGTTCATCTGTCCGAAAACGAATGTTGCTTTTGATTCTTTCAGCTCGTTCATGTCAACTTTTGACAAATCCCAGCCGCCTTCTTCCATGGAATGCATAAACGCATCGCCATATTTAATAATGCCCGATTCCAGCATCTCGCGCAGCAGGTCATTACCTTCGCGGGTACGTTCGCCCACACCGGCAAATACGGATAAGCCCGAATAAGCTTTCGCGATGTTGTTGATCAGTTCCTGGATCAATACGGTTTTACCTACACCCGCGCCACCAAACAATCCAATTTTACCACCTTTTGCATATGGCTCTAACAAATCAATAACTTTAATACCGGTAAACAGTACTTCAGATTCGGTTGAAAGGTCCTCAAAACGCGGAGGCTGGTTGTGGATAGGGCGGCCACCTGTTTTATCCAGGTTTACCAGGCCATCAATAGCATCGCCAACCACGTTAAATACACGGCCTTTAATATCATCACCAACAGGCATAGTGATTGCAGCTTCCAGGTCCACAACCGACATGCCGCGTAGCAAACCGTCGGTAGAGTCCATAGCTACAGCGCGAACACGATCCTCGCCTAAATGCTGTTGAACTTCAAGAATAATTTTTTGTCCGTTACCCTTGGTGATTTCCAAGGCATCAAAAATCCGGGGAAGGTGTGCATCATCAGCAAAGCTAACGTCAACTACCGGACCGATGATTTGTGATATTTTTCCAATATTGGGCATAAATAACCTGGTATTTAAAGAAAATTTGTTAAACTGTTTACACCCCTTTTGAGGGTGCTATTTAAGTGGCGCAAAGATAAATTTTTTAAACCGATATTAAAATAGCTTGTTGAATTTTTTTATGAAAAATAAATGGGTTAATATTATAATAACATGTGAAGGGATTGGGTTGTAACTATTTTGTTCAAAACTAAGTTGATTGATCGACTTAAATAAAATGTGGAGATAGTTAATTAAAAGAGATATGGTGTAATTTATTAATTGGTCAGTGATCTTTTCCTGCACTGTCCGTTCAGTCTAAACCCGATTGCAGCGAAAAGCCCGAGCGTGTAAGAGAAATGGAGTGGGAAAGCGAGGACTTGTAGCGAAAAGCGGGGCGAAAGGACCTAAGTACTACTACCTGTTCATTTTCAAAACACTGCCGAGTTGCTTTGTAAATACTAAGTGAGTATAAAAATAAGGGCGTTGCCTTCGGCCGGGCTGTCCGCTCATACGCCTTCACGCGGGGCCGGTATCCGCTTCCATCCCTAACGCATTATCTCAGTGTCTTCCTGACCAATTAAATGTTATATAATATTAAGAGATACAAAATTAGTATCACAGCAGGGTGACTTTCGATGGCAGAATAAAAACTTTTTTATAGATATGCAAAACGGGCACCCCATCTATTCCCGCCTGCTTTACAGGCGTTTAAACGATTTTTTCAAAAAAAATGGAAATGATTAAAAAGAAATCCTATTTTTGCAGTCCGTAAAAAAAGCGGATATTCATACATTGAATAGCGCACTTGTAGCTCAATTGGATAGAGCATCTCACTACGGATGAGAAGGTTTGGGGTTCGAATCCCTACAAGTGCACTCAACTTTAAGCCTTTCTGTACTGTACCGAAAGGCTTT